>Ga0209257_1001195_pt1 | contig 32647 bp, 19 predicted proteins | sample AraplaCvi_mCL_r2_FD_184277 | JGI IMG/M metagenome (GOLD analysis project Ga0209257, IMG submission 184277) | Arabidopsis root microbial communities from North Carolina, USA - plate scrape MF_Cvi_mCL_r2 (SPAdes) (version 2) | ecosystem: Host-associated > Plants > Roots > Endosphere | place: USA...
GGCGACGCCTGCCCGGTCCAGTCGGTTATGTCAGACCCGTCGATCAGGTTGAGCGGGCTGCTGTCCATCTGGCTGATCAGGACGTCGTCGGGATAGGCGACAAGGCGAGCGCCCTCCGAAAAGGCGAACAGGTCGGGCTCGCCCTTGGCCTGCGCGATGGCCATACCCGTTCCGGCGAACAGCGCCGCGGCTCCGAGCAGGGTGGCCGATAGTGAGCGAAATCGGGTCATGTGAATATCCTTTCGATGGGGCAGGAGGTAGCGCGATGCGCAGTCCTATTGCGGGTCCCGGGTCTTTCCTGCTGCGGTCAGAATGTCCTGCACCAAGCCGATCGGATCGGGTCTCGACCCGGGCGTTCCGCCCTTGGTCCCGGCTTTTCCGACGACGGTGCGCACAACGGCCTCTGCGTCCTGCACGCGCCGGGCGCCTTTCGCACCCAGCACGCTCGTCGCAAGATCCGCGACGCTGCGGTCGCCGATCGATTGCGACGGCGCATAGGCCGGATCGGTCGCATAGGGATCGGCGGCTGCGGGTTCGGCATAGGGGTCCGCCGCCGCATCGCCCTGGTCATAAGCGGCGTCATCATAGGCACTATCAGCGTCCGCGGGCAGTTCGGCGGCGTCTTCCGCCGCAAACTGGGCGCGAGCCGGGGCGGCTGTCAGGCTGGCGGCTGTCATCAGGGCAAGTGTCGCCCAAAGCATCGGTCGCATGATCTTCACTCCCTCGATAAGCGCCCCGGGGTTGTGGGGTCGCCCTTCCCAACTAGACGGCACCGCCCGCCCAAAGCGGACACGGGTGGGCGCGATTTTTAGCGAACAAGCCGGGGTTGCTTGCCAAGCTTGGCCTGCTTGGCGACCAGCGCAGCCTCCGCGGCCGATTGCCGCAGCCTGGAATCGTCGATTTCCTTCTGGAATTTCGGGACGAACTCCTTGTTGACCTGCTGGTTGATCTTCATCGTCCCGAGGTCTGGCGTCGCTTGCGCGATCTGCGCGGCGCGCGGCCCCATCTGCGCCGCCAGCGCAGCCACGTTGTCGAAGCACAGGCTGTCCTTGCACTGCTTCGTCCATATCGCCTGTGCGAGGGTGCCCATCGCGCCGGAAACATCCTGCGACTTGCGCGCTTGCGCGTCGGCGACATAGGATTGCGCGCGCTTTTTCGCTTCGACGAAGAGCGGCAGCATCGACTGGTATAGCGCCTTTTCGTCGCCGTCCGGATTGTCGGCGTCGATCTTTTTGCCTTCGAAGATCACCTTGTTCTGCGCCAGCCTGACGCCGAACTTGCAGGTCTCGTCGATGCATTTGGGGAGCCAGAGCGCCTCGAAATCGAGACCCCATTGCTCGACCCGGCCGAGGAAAATCGACTGGGCGCCATTCGGCGTGAACCGGAATTCGTTCGAGCAAACGGTTCCCGCGTGGCATTCGAACTTCAGGTCGTCCGAGGGCACGGTAACGGCGAGCTGCGGGAACCAGACCGGCCAGTCGACCTTTGCGCCCCACACCGCGAGATCGATGAACAGCCGCGCATTCAGACCGGGAGTCAGCGTGAACTGGATGCCATATTGCGGATTGCCGATCAGGAATTCGGCGGCACCGTTTTTCAGCGCCACCGGTACCGTCGTCGTCCCCGCGGGCAGGGTAACGGCCTTGTTGCCTGCAAACCTGTCGGTCAGCGTCAGCGACAGCAAGGTCGAGTCCATCCGGACATCGACCGCGGGAAAGACCTGCGCGCCCAATATCCCGAAATTGCCCCGTCCGCCGAGCAGATCGAGCTGTTCGAGGATGAAAGGCGCCGAGGGGCCGGGCACCCCCGGCTGGGGCGGTTTGAACTGCCCGTTGGCGAAGGACCCCGGCAGCAGCGTAGTGAGATCGTAATCGACCAACGGAATATCGATCGGGCCGATCTGTCCGACCAGCGGCAACTTGGCGCCCACGCCTGCATGAGCGTCGAAACTGGCAACCAGTTCCTTGCCGTTATAGACAAGGTTGCCGGGCAGTCCGGTCGAGGCATAATCCGCCGCGCTGCCGTCGATCGTCGCGACCTGCGTCGTCACCGTGCCGCTCGGCATATTGTTTTTCAGCGCATAATCATAGGTTCCGGTCAGCTGGATCGGGAAACGCAGGCCGAACTTGTATCCGAAGCCCGCAGACACCTTGGCATAATAGGTCTGCTTGCATCCCACGAGGCACCATTTGATCGTGGTCTGGACACCCTGGCTCCATTCGAAATCGCGCCCCAGTGTAAAGCCGGCAAGATATGTATGCGTACCAAGCGGGTAAGAGGCGCTGACGTCTTCCACTTTTGGCGCCGGTGGCGGCGCCGGCGTGGCCGGTTCCTGCGGCTCGGCGCTGGTGGGCACATAGAAGACCTGTTCGATCTGATGCTCGCTGCTGTTGATCAGTTCGCCGGTGAGGGTCGTGTCATCCATCGCCTCCAGTCGCGCAATTTCGGCTTCGCCGACCGCCGCAACCAGTTCGGCCCGCTTCGTCGGGTTTGCCAGCTGCGCCCGGAATTCGGCGATCCTGTTGTCGATATCCTGCCCGACCTGCGCACGCCGCGCACGGGCATCGGAGAGCGCCTTCGCGCGCCGGCCCGGGTCGCGAACGAACCGGAGGCTTCCGGTCCTGGCATAGCTGTTGTCGATCTCGGCGGGGGAGGATCGCGTGAAGCAGGATATGCCCGTGGCCGCGATCCGCGCCCGGTTGCTTTCGGTGGCGCATGCGCCGGGCTTGAAACTGTAGGACAGGAAGTCGCGGACGACGACTCCCCTGCCCACTTCAAAGGCCGTCAGGTCCCCCGGCCGGACGTCGACCAGATCGGGAAGGCCTGCCAATCGCTTTGACACGTTGACCAGCGCCATCGGATTGGCGAGCATCTTGCGGAAATCGAGCTGCGACTTGCCGACCTTGATCGTCGGATTGACGCGCAGTTGCTCGCCGCTGATTTGCCGCGTCACCGGCAGACTCCGGATCATGTCGCCGAACCGGCCGGGTCGCAGGGTGACCGAGCCTGCCAACGGCAACGTCTGGCCGTCGGCCGGCGGGACGATTTCACTGGCCAGCACATCGGGCTGCGATCCGGGGCGCGGACGCACGGGCGTCACTGGCCGCCGGTCGGGCTGTACAATAGCGGGCGCCGGGCGCGGAGGCTCATCCCGGACGTCGTCAGACGTCGTGACGACCGGCGGTCGCCGCCGCGCGTCTCCTGTCGGAGGCGTCGTCACGACCGGGGGACGGCGGCGAAGCTCGGCTCCGTCGGTGGCGGGCGTCGTTATGACCGGCGGCCGCCGTCGTACTTCCGGGGCGGGTGTATCGGACGCGGGAGTTGTCGTACCGGGGCGCGGGCGTACCGGTCCCGTCGGTCCGATCGGCGGGGGCGTGCGCCGGGGCTGCCCGGCGTCGGGCGCGGTCGCGGTGTCCGGCGAGGTGATTACGGGCACCCTCCTCCGCGGGGCGACGCGCACCGGTTCGGGGGCGACTTCGGGCGGAGACGCCACGACGGGAGGCCGGCGGCGCGGCGCCACCTCCTCGCGAGGCGGAGCAGCCTCGGGCGGCGATGATGTGATCACCGGCGCGCGCCGGATTTGCGGCGTCGCGGGCGCGGTAACGGGGGTGGTGACGGCCGGCGGGATACGCCTGATCTGCGCCGGCCTGCGCGGCGGCGTCGGGGCGGGCGTCGATCCTTCGGCAGAATCGACGCGGACCTCTTCCTCCGTCGGAGCGGGAGCCGGCGCGGGCGCCGGGACGACGATCGGCCTGATGATCCGGCGCGGCTGATCCTGGGCTACAGCTCCCGTTGCACCGAGAAGCGTAAAAAGACCTGCCAAGGCGGTATAGCTGCCGGTGCGAAGAAAAATCGGATCCCTCATCATATCCCTCCAGGACAACCGTGCGTGGCACTGCGAGACGATCGGCAGCACGGCTATCGAGTGAGACGAGGAAGTGGCGCGAAAGCGGACTCTCGCATGCAAACAGGTCCGGAACCCTGGAATAGGCCAGGACAGAGCCGCCATGGAACCATGGCCGCTGCGACCGATCCCGGTCATTCGATATCGAGCTGAGGCAGGTCGGCTACTGACATGACGCGGACGTCGAAACGCTGCGGTTCCGGGAATGCCGTGTTATATGAACGTTCGGCCGACATCAGGCGACCGGGCGCTCCCTGCAATGCCAATCGCATCCGGCTCTTCGATGATCGGATATTCCCATGCGGGCCGCGACGATCGCCAACGCGGGCTTGTGGCCGTGGCGCAGAATGCTTTGAAGGTTTCCGTCCGACTCTGTACGGGCACCGGATTGGTCGCTTCCATCGCCTCGTGCTCGGCTTCCGCGCCCAGCCGTTCGCATAAAGACAGATCGCCGGGATTCTGAATTACGATGAATTATCGCCATAGCTTTCATGCCGGCAACAGTGCCGATGTCGTAAAGCACAGCCTGCTGATCGCCCTCGTGCGGGCCCTGCAGCAAAAACCGGGCGCGCTGACCCTGATCGACACCCATGCGGGCTGCGGCCTGTACGACCTTGGCGGCGATGAGGCGCAGCGTACCGGCGAGGCCACACAGGGCGTAGTGCGGGCCTTTGCCGACGCGAACCCCTTGCTGGACGACTATCGCGCCGCCGTACAGGCGGTGAATGCCGGGACCGAGCCGCGCCTCTACCCCGGATCGCCGCAATTTCTGGCGCAGCTTCTGCGTCCGCAGGATTTTCTGATCCTGAACGAGAAACATCCCGAAGACATCTATGCCCTGCGCGGCGCGATGCGCGGCACATCCGCCGCCGTCCATCAGCGCGACGCCTACGAGCTTTGGCTGGCGATGCTGCCGCCCCGCACCGCGCGCGGCGTCGTGGTCGTCGACCCGCCGTACGAGCAGACCGATGAACGCGCCCGGATCACCGCCACCCTCGCCGCGGCTATCCGCAAATGGGCGCATGGCGTGACGGTGATCTGGTATCCGCTGAAAGACCGCGCCACGCATGTGCGGTGGAAGCAGCAGCTACGCAAGCTCGGCATCCCGAAGTTCCTGGTGGTGGAGCATTGGTTGTACGATAGCGACCAGCCCGACATCTATAACGGCGCGGGCCTCTTTATCGTCAACCCGCCCTACGCCTTCACGCAGGCGCTGCCGCCTCTGCTGGAAGCCTTGCGCGCGGCGCTGGCGCCGGAAGGGCATAGGGGAGAAATCACGGCCGACTGGTTGAACGACTGAGATAGACCTCTTCTTCCCCCTTCTCCCGACGGGGAAATTGCCGCGCTTCAGCTTGTAAGCAATTTGGCCACGCCGTTGGCATCAACCATGAAGGCCGCCGGCTTGCCGCGGGAAGCCGGGTCCCGTCCTGTCGACTATCGCGTCGTCGACATGCCAACGCCCTCTCGGCAATCCTTGAACTCTCGCGGCGTTGATTTGTATCAGGCTGGTACATCGAATTTTTCGTCGCTGATTCTGAACGGCTTAGCGCCCGTGACGCTTTCGTCCAATCAGACTCGCTGCCCCCTTGCCATGTCTGGGGCAAGACGGGCGGAGGACTTCTTCGACTGACGATATCGTGGCGGTCTGGCCACTCGCTGCGGGCGCGCAATGCACCTGCGGGCCAGATTGCCTTCGTCGGCAAACCCTCCCGAACCGCAGGGTCCAGTTGCATCACCGACATCCATCCCGCGCGGACTTTCGCGCGCGATCCGCAATGCATGGGAGAATCCGAATGAAAGCCCTCCAAGCCAGCAGCTTCCTGACCGTCACACCCGTTATGGAGTTTCGCCCCGACCTGATCGCGATCATCGGCGCCGCCACCGGCCCGACCGCGCAGGACAAGGCCAACGCCGTCCTCGCCAAGGCAAAGTTGCGTATCCGCGACGGTGACGAAGCCTATAAATCGGGAAGTTATGAGGCGGCGCTGACGCATTACAAGGCGGCACGCGCGCTCCTCTATTCGCAGGTCGCGCCCAATTTCAACGCCATCCTCTATTCGGTCGCGACATCGCCGCTGCTGCCCGTATCCGAAGCGATCGAGGCCGGGATGATGCAGGCCGGCGTCCAGCTTCTCGACGCGGCCCAGCCCTCGACAAAGCCCGGCGGGCTGCTGACGACGGTCACCCTTCCCCCGCTGACCGACGACTTCAAATTGTACAGCCTCGCCGGATTCCAGACGGCCGGATCGAACGAAATAGCCGACACGCTCGAACGGTCTGCCGGGCTGATCGCCGAAGGGCGCGCGGCCGGCGCGATCGAACTGCTCGAGACCGCGCGCCGCGCGACGGGGCGGACGAGCGCCGGAACGCAAGCGTCTATCGCGCTCAATCTGGCGACCGCGCATATCCAGGCCGGCGACGTCGCGAAAGGCAGCGAGGTTGCCGAGGAAGCCGCCGCGCTGTTTGCGCGTGCCCGTGACAAGCAGGGCCAGGCGCAGGCTCTTCACGTCGCAGCGGTCGGGCTGGCCGACACCGACGCACGACGCGCCGACCAACTCTTCACCGATGCCGCAGCGCTCGTCGGGGGCGGAGGGATCGGCGCCGGCCGGATCGAACGCGGGGGCGCGACGCCGCGCTCGCGCGACGTGTCCGCGGCGATTGCCGAGAAACGGCGCGACGTCCTCGCGGTCCGCTCGCGCGCCGACGACAGCGGGTGGACGATGGTGACGCGCGGCGAAGCGGCGGCGCAGGGCTGGAAGGTCGGCGTCGGCAGCGCCGCCGGACCCGTCGCCTTCGAAGTCTCGCCCGGCAAGGGACCGACGGCCGACATGGTCATGGCCAAGATCTACGACGTCCGCATCACCGCAACGAACATCTCCGACCTGATCGTCAACATGACCGACGGCGCGTCGGCCAGCCTCTATGTCAACCATCTCTACAGCTTCGTCCTGACGATGAAGATCGGCGACGCATTGCACGCGCTCGGCCGTTATGCGCAGGCCGAGGATTCCTACAGGCAGGCAGCGTCGTACAAATATCTGAACAAGGCGCACGAGGCGCCGGCGGTCTGGCTGAAGCTCGCCGCGAATGTGATGCAATGGGGTGACTCGCTCTATCGCGACGAGAAGATCGAGGCCGCGAAGGCGCAGTACGAGAAGTTCGTCACCGAGGACTTCGATGCCCCCGCCGGCTCGTTCCTCTACAAGCTCGAAAAGCTGTCAGGACCGGCTGCGATCGCGAAAGCGCGGCTGGCCTCGATCGGATCGGGAACGCCGGGCTCCAATTCCGAGATCGGCTATTATGTGCTGACCGCGGCGAGCCGGATGCAGTCGATTCTCGACGGGCTCGACTTCTTCGGCACGCTTCTCTCGCCGATCCATACGTTCGAATATCTGCAGGGCGTCGCGCGCGGCTTCGCGCAGAGCGCAATCCAGGCCGAGCGCGAGTTCGTCAACTTCACCACCCAACAGGAAGCCGAAACGGCGACGCGCCGCGAACTCGAAACGATGGTCGCGATGGCGAAGGCCGAGACCGAGGCGAAGCTCGAAGCGGTGAAGGCCGCACAGGAGGATGTCGACGCATCTGCCGCCGCCCTCGACCTCGCCAAAGAACGGAAGGAAAATGCCAGGCGTCAGCGCGACGACTATGCCGAGGCGAGCTGGCAACAGATATGGGCAGCAGCGGCGGCGCAGGCGCTCGGCGGCGGCGAGTCCGCGATGTTCAATACCGTCGTTGCGCTCGCCGACCGGCTGGACAACGGCGAGACGATCCGTGGCGCCGGCCCGCTGCTCGCGGCAGCGCAAACCTATCGCTCGGGGCGGCGGACGCGCGAATATGAACTTGCCAAGATGGACGACAATATCGCCGACCTCGCCGGCGCGGTCGATATCGCGCAGGAAATGCTGAACGCCGCCGAAGCGCGGCTGCGCGTTGCCGAGATCGCCGCCGAGGCAAGCGCCGAGCGCGCGGCGATGGCCGAGGAATCGCTCGACGCTTTCGACAGCGAGATGTTCACGCCGGAGGTGTGGGCGAAGATGGCGTGGGTGATGCGCGGCATCTCGACCGCCTATCTCCATGACGCAATCCGCCTCGCCAAATTGATGCAGCGCGCATTCAATTTCGAGAACGACACCAACCTGTCGCTGATCAAGAACGGCTACGGCCATGCGATGGTCAACGCGTCGACCGGCGGGTCGGTGTCCTTGCTCGGCGGCGACAGCCTGATCCGCGACATCGACGCCTTTACCTATCAGGCCATCACCGGACGCACGCGCAAGAACAGCCGGATCAAGGATACGATTTCGATCGCGCACAACTTCCCCGCGCAGTTCGAGGAATTCCGCCGTACCGGCGTGCTGGAGCTCGAAACCGATCTTTATGAGTTCGACCGGCTGCACCCCGGCTTTCACAATCAGCGGATAGAAGCGGTCGAAGTCGAATTCGCCGGCTTGCTCCCGCCCGAGGGGATCAACGGCATGGTCCGTTGCGGCGGGGTAACGAGCTATCGCACCCGCAGCCGCGGCACGAACAAGCGCGTGCACCAGGTCGACACGATGGCGCTTTCCGATTTCACGGTGCGCGGCGACCTGTTCATCTACACGCCCGAAGTCGGCCTGCGCGGACTGTTTCAGGGCATGGGCCTTGCGACCACGTGGAAGCTCCACCTGCCGCGTCGCAGCAATGATTTCGATTATGCGCGAATCTTCGACGTCAACCTGGTCATCTATTACACCGCACAGTTCGATCCGCTGCTGCGCAAGACCGTGCTGTCGAGCCCCGTTCGTCCGGGCGAACTCACCGAACTGCGCAATTTCGACCTGCGCTTCGACTTCCCCGAAAGCTGGTACGGGCTCTACAAGGACGGCGCGGCCACATTCGCCTTCCGCCGCGACCGCCTGCCCTTCAACCAGCAGGATTTCTCGACAGCGTCGGTCAATTTCCGCGTCGTCACCAAGGCCGGGGTTCCGGCGAAGGGGATCGAGCTCAGGATCACGGCACCGAACGGCAGTTCGGGGAATGCGACCACCGCAGCCGACGGGTCGGTGTCGAGCGAAGCTGCCACGCTCGCCGGTCTCGCGAACGGATCGCCGGTCGGCGACTGGAAGGTCGAGATCGTCGGCGGGGCATCGCTGGACGATGGCGGCACGCTGAAGTTCGATCGCATCCACAATATCCAGATGGGCCTCGAATACGGGTTCGCATTCGTCGCCGAGGAGATCTGAGATGCGCGCCGATTCAGGAGCAGCCGCCGGCATCACCGGCCTTCCGGGCGGCGGCGTCTCGCCGCTCGGGGACCGCTTCCAGCCCGACCTCGTACGCGGCAGCGGGTCCTTCTCGGTCCCGTTGCCCATGCCGCTCGGCGCCGGACAGATGCGTCCGGACCTCAAACTCGATTATGGCACGGGAAGCGGGAACGGGCTCTTCGGGCTCGGTTGGCGGCTCGAACTGCCGCGCATCGAACGGCGCACCGATCGCGGCCTGCCGACCTACACCGATGCCGACAATTTCGTCCTCGGCGGCGCCGAAGTGCTGGTCGATGTCGGCGACGGCCGCTTCCGGCCGCGGGTCGACACGCTGAACTGGCTGATCGAGCGCGACGGCGAGGGATGGCGCATCAAGACGGGGACGGGGTCAACGCTGTTTCTCGGCACGAGCGAGGAAGCGCGCGAGGCCGACGGCGGGCGCGTGTTTGCCTGGCTGATCGAACGCGAAGTCGACGCCGCAGGTAACGAAATGCATTTCGACTATGAACGTCGGGGCAATCGATTGCTGATCAAGGCCGTGCGCTGGAGCGTGTTCAGGCTTGCCATCGACTATGAGGATCGCCCCGACCTCATCCGCAACGGCCGCGCGGGATTCCTGCGCACGCTCGACCGCCGCGCGAAATCGATCGCATTGCACAGCGAGCGCGCGGCGCCGACCTTACTGCGCACCTATTCGCTGGCTTACGAACGCGCCGCCAATGGCAGCTCGCTGCTCGCCCGCGTCGCGCTCGAAGCCGAACGCGGCGGCAAGAATGCCGCGCTACCGCCGCTGACCTTCGCCTACTCCGGCCAGGATCTGGCGGCATGGGAGTGGCGGCGGCTCACCGGAACGATGACACCGCCCGGCATCGCCGACCAGGACACGCAGTTCGTCGACATGACCGGCGACGGCCTGCCCGATATATTGCACGACAGCGGCAGCGCGCTTCGCCTCTGGCGCAACGTCGGCGACGGTCATTTCGAAGGCCCGACGCTGATCGACGCGGTGCCGGCCGCGCTGCGCCTCGCACAGCAGAATGTCGCGTTCGCCGATCTCAACGGCAACGGCCGCGCCGACCTGTTCGTCGCCGACCAGCCGCTTCAGCTAGCGGTAGAGAATGACGGCAAGGGCGGTTTCGGCGACCGGCCGCTGATCTTCGATGGCGCTCCCGGCATCGCGCTCGCCAGCCCGCAGACGCGCCTTACCGACATCGACGGCGACGGCGTGACCGACCTCATCGCCACAATGCGCGACCATATCGTCGTGCATCATCATCAGCCGGGCGTCGGCTGGACCGATACCAGCGTCATCGACCGCGAGCATGATCTCGAGCTCTTTCCCGATGTCAGTTTCGGCGACCGCGGCGTACGGCTCGCCGACATGACCGGCGACGGATTGCAGGACATGGTGCTGATCCGCAGCGGCGACGCAAGCTATTGGCCCAATCTCGGCAACGGGCGTTTCGGCGCGCGCGTCCTGCTCGACGCACCGCCCGCCTTCCCCGCCCTATATCGCGAAGACCGGCTGTTGCTGCTGGACGTCGACGGCGATGGCTGCGCCGACCTCGTCTATTGCGGCGACGACGGCACCACCGTCTGGCTCAATTGCAGCGGCACCGGTTTCGGGAGCGCGATCGAGCTTCCGGTCGCGATCGCGCGGCACGGCACGCCGCCGATCGCGCTCGACCTGTTCGGCGACGGCATGTCGAGCCTTGTGTGGGCCGAGCCCTCGACCGCTCCGGAGGGCGCGGGCGCGGCGGCTCTCCGTTTCGACAATGGCACCAAACCCTATCTGCTGACGTCGATCGACAACGGCATGGGCGGCGTGACGACGATCGCCTACGCCAGCACCACGGCAATGCGGATCGCCGATCGCGCGGCCGGGCGCCTTTGGGCGGGAAGCCTGCCCTTTCCGGTGCCGGTCGTCACCGCGATCGACGAGCATGATACGATCCTCGACAACCGGCGGCGCACCGAGCTGGTGTATCGCGACGGCGTCTATGACGGCATCGAGCGCGAGTTCCGCGGCTTCGCCGACGTCGAACAGCGGCTGATCGGCGACGATTCCGCTCCGACGCTCCGCCAGCAATATCGCTATTTCCAGGGCGAGCCCGAAATGCCGGAGCCGCGCGAGCGCCAGCGCCAGCGTGCGCTGAGCGGATCGCTCGCCGCGCTGGAGATCCATGAAGTCACGGAGGATGGTGAACGGCTCTGCATGCGATCGGAGCAGCAGTGGGAAGCGGTGCAGGTCCACGACGGCGCGGACGGCTTCGTCTTCGTCCCGCGGCTCCTGAGCGTCGAGCAACGCGAGATCGGCGAAACCGACGCCGACCGGATCGAGCGAACCGAATATTCCGAGCATGACAGCGCGGGCAACGCCGGCTGCAAGCGGCGCCGCTTTTTCTTCGAGGGCCAGCCCGATTCCGAAATCGTCAGCGAAGAACGTTCGAGCTTCATCGCGCCTTCGCCCGCCTGGCTCGTCAAATTGCCCGTTCGCGAGCAGGTCAGCGGCGCCGGCGGCACCGAACGCCTGCGCGAAACCCACTATGACGGCGCAGCGTTTGTCGGCCTGCCACTCGGTGAGGCCGAAAAGGGCCTGCCGACGCGGGTTCGCGAGCTGCATCTTCGCGACGCGGCAACTCCCGCGGACTATCTGGGCGGGCGCGACATGGCAGCCGACGGCTTCGAACGCGAGGCTGCGGGCGGCGAACCCGGCTGGTATGCGACCACCTTTCGCGTCCGGCGCGATGCACGCGGCAACATTGTCGAACAGCGGGACGCGCTGGGACAGTCCACGCGTATCGCGTTCGACGACGACGGGCTCTATCCGGTCGAACAGGTCAACGCCGTCGGGCACCGCGTAACGTACAGTTTCGACCCTGTATCGGGAGAGCCTGCGGAAATCGCCGCGAGCGACGGGCGCAAGACGCGCTATGTCTGCGATCCGCTCGGCCGGCCGTCGGCGCAATATGAACTCGGCGACGCGGGCGACGAGCAGCTTGTGGCTCTGTGGGACGCCGCGATCGATGCGCTGCCCGTGGCGACATTATCATGGCTGCCGCGAAAAGCGGGACTGACGCCCGAAAGCGCCCGCGATCCGGCGAACGCTGCAAATGTCCGCCACGGCCGCGTCTATTTCAACGGCTTCGGCGAGCGCGCGCAGGAGATCGGCGACGGACCGGCAGCGGCCGACGGATCGCCGCGCCTCGTCAGCCGGCACGAGGTGCGCCAGAACGTCCGCGGGCTGGTATCGGCGACATTCGCCGACCGCTTCGTGACGAGCTTCGGCTTCGCGCCGCAATCGATCGATGCCGCCGAAGAGCGGACGCGCTATGATGCGAACGGACATATGATCGAACGCGCAGGCCCGGGCGACAGCCTGTTCCGCGCGGCGCGCGACACGGCAACGGTGACCCGCTTCGAGGGTGCCGCCAGCGCACCGGTCAAGACGCGGACCGAAAGCTTCGACGCGCAGGGACGCATCCGGCGCGTCGCCGAATGGATCGAGCCCGCGGTTGCCGCTGTCACGAGTTACGACCTGACGCTCGACGGGCGGACCAAGGCGGTACTCGACGGCGATGGCAAGACGCGGATCGCCTACACCTATGGCGCCGCCGGCGAAGCGATTCGCATTGCATCGCGCGAGGCCGGCACGCGCGACTATCATCGCGACGCCGCGGAACGGATCGTCGCGCTGAAGCTCGCCGACGGGCAAATGCTCGATTATGCCTATGATCCGATCGGGCGGCCCACCGCGATCACCGGCGGCGGCGCAACGCTGCGCCGCTATGAATATGCCGATGCAGCGACACCCGACGCCGATTTCACGACCGGGCGCCTTACCGCGATCGTCGAGCCGGCCTCGAGGATCGACTATCGCTATACGCGATTGGGCCGGACGCGCGCCGAGCGGGTGACGGTGAACGGCGAAGCGCTCGAAGTACGATGGGAATACGGGCTTGGCGGCGACATCACCGCGATCGTCCATCCCGACGGCGCACGTGTCGAGCAGACGCTCGACAGCGGCGGACGGGTCACGGCAATCGACGGCGTCGTCGATGACATCCTCTATGACGCCGATGACGCCGTCGAAAGCTACCGGCTCGCGAACGGCGTGACCGTGGTCACGACCCGCGAAGACCGGCGCGTCAGGGGCCTCGACGTCACGCTTGGCGGGGCCGCCCTTCGCAGCATCGCCTATGATCGCGACGCGATCGGCGGTTGCATCGCGATACGCGACCGGATGCCCGGCGATCTGCGCGTCAGCCGCTTCGGCTTCGACGGCGCGCGGCGGCTCACCTCGATGGCGATATCGGCCAGCGAAGGCGGCCCTCCCGTCCGGCAGGTCGATTACGGCTATGATGCGATCGGCAACATCCGGACCTGTGGCGAAACGGGAACGCAGATGGCCTATGCCGATGGCGCACGGCCGGAGCGGCTGACCGGGACTACCGGCCCCGGAGGCACGCGCAGCTTCGACTATGATGCGCGCGGCCACACAACCGGCCTCGGTGACGGGACAATCCTCACCTTCGACCTCTTCGACCGGCTGACCCGCGCCGAAAGAAGCGGCGGTCCGGTCGTCGACTATGTCGTCGACCCGCTCGGCCGCGTCGCGCAGGTCGATCGCAACAGCGGCGGTGCGGCGACCTCGATGCGCGCGATCGGCAGCCTTTTCGAACAGCATGACGGCTTCGCGCTTCGCCATGTCTATCTCTCCGGCCGCGCAATCGCGACGATCCGCAGCGCTCCCGGCGAGACCGATCGCACCGCCTACCAGGTCAGCGATCATCAGGGATCGGTGCTGCTTCAGATCGACGATGCCGGCACGCCGATCGCGCAGCAGCGCTATACCCCGTTCGGGCTGGCGGTCGACGATGGCAGCGCGCTCGATCGCTATCTGGGTATCGAGCGCGAAGCGTCGCTGGGTATCCAGCGCATCGGCGCGCGCATCTATTCCGCGTCGCTTGGGCGCTTCCTGTCACCCGACTGGTACATACTGGAAAATCCCTCGCTCACCGCGAGCGTCCCGCAGGGGTTCCACGTCTATAGCTACGCGGTCAACAACCCGGTCGACTTCAAGGACCCGACGGGACGCTTCTTTTTCATCGTTGCTGCCGTGGTCGCGGCGGTCGGGTTCACTGTCGGCTTCGTTTCGGGGATCGCGCGCGGCAAATCCTTCGGCGAAAGCCTGCTGATCGGGCTGGAGACCGCGCTCACCACGACGATCGGCGCAGCGCTCGGCGCAGCCACGGGCTTCCTCGTCGGCGGGCCCGCAGGTGCGATCTTCGGCGGGATCATGGGCGGAATAAACGGCCTCTATACCGGCGCGCGCGGCATCTACGACTGGGGCGGCGGGACGGGGTTCGTCGCTTTCCTTGCCGACTCGACCTGGGGCCTCCTCGGGACCTCGCTCGGCAATCTGTCGAACATCTATAATTCGATCGCTGCGCCTGGAAGCTATCAGGCCAAATGGAGCGAACGCCAGAACCGGCAAGTGTATGATCGCGGCTTTTCGATCGACGGAAAGGCCGCATTCACCGCGGGCAATGTGATCAGCAATATGCGGGGGCGGTATCCCGATCAGGGTTCGGACCTCCTCTATCACGAGACGCTGCACATCACGCAAAGCCGGATTTTCGGACCGATCTATCAGATCACCTATGTCGCATGGCTGGTCGTCGGCGCGATCATCGGGCTGATCGCGTCGCCCTTCGTCGACCAGTCGGTGGGCCAGTCGATCCGCGACATGGCCTATTCGAACAACCCTTGGGAACGCTGGGGCTATCACGTCGGCGGCTCCGACGGGCGGGCGGGAGAGCTCAAATGGTAGCCCGGAACCCGCCCTTGGCCCGGCGAATACCAGCCGCCGTCGACAGGGCGGCTGCGGCCATGGTGAAGCCGCAGCGGATGCTGTCTACGGATTCGTGTAAGCCACCGAAGGCCGTGCGCTCTATCGGCGGAAACCCTTACACATAGCTTCGCAGAACCGCCTCGAGCTTGCACAGGAAAAAGAGCGTCGTTCGAAGTTCGGGAGTGAACCCGTATAGGGTGGCCTCCCGGGCCTTATGCAGTACGGCGTCGATATCATATATGCGCCAGTCGTGGATTGCCGATGTGCTGAAATAATCGTCGAAATCGAAGTTTCTTGCGCTCAGATCGGATACATAGCCGAAGTGCTCATAATAGCGCGGAAACAGAAATGCGTCGCTCACTCCCGCCCGCACCAGCGCGAGTTTGTGAATCTGCCGGTCTTCCCTGATCTTCCCGGGGAGCGCCCGGCAGAAATCGACGACGGGCTTCGATATGAGAGGGCTCTTGGGCCAGATACCGAGCCGCATGAACAGGTCGCTCCGGCAAGCTGCCGCAACGACCGCAGATGACGACGTATAGCCGGCCACCTCATATTCCGCCCTGTACAGGGCGTTGTCCTTGACGAGTTCGTCGCCGCCCATTCCCGTCAGGACAAGATCAAGCTCGGGAATCTCGTTCCGCACCACTTCGAGCAGGTTCGAACACTGCAAACGATACATTTCGTCGAACGGCGTGATGCCGAACCCCGGAAGCGCCAGAGACTGATAGGTCAAATCCTTCGCGGCCGGGTACGTGAAATCGCGAAGCCGGCACAATTCGACGATCTCGTTCCGCCGACCGCTTTGCTGGGCTCCGACGGGACCAGTGTGTATCACCCCGCAGGAATTCAGGGGGCATTCGAGAAGGGCCGCCGCGAATGCCACGCAGGACGAGTCCAGCCCGCCGCTCAACTCGACGAGGGCGCCATTTGCCCGCGCGACATTTTCCGACATTGCTTCGGCGACGAGACGAAGAAACTCTTCGGTCGCCACTGCCCGATCCGCGAACTGGGCCGACATGACAGCCAAGGGGCTCGGCATTTGCTCGAACTCGATCGACGCCTCGCGCACCAGCGCGCGTTCCGCAGGCCATAACATTTGAACGCCCGCGATTATCTGGTCGCGGACCTGGTTCATGCCGTCCGCGATATAGCGCTGGCACATCAGGACATCCGGAACCGCACGGTCCAGCGCGGATACAGCTTCCTCGAATCGCCATGTTGCGATGAAGCGCTCCCGACCGCGAGCAAGGTAGATCGGGCAGTTGCCCGCGCATGTCCTCACCATCTCGACCAGCTGACCGGCTTCGCGAAAGATCAAATAGATGCCTTCGGCAGCATCAAAATTCCGGCAGGCCTCCGGCAGTTTGGCGACATCTGTTTGCTCGAAAGGATCCGGGACCTCACCTATCCACAGCAGCCAGCCCGTGTCGAATTTTCGGGTCGACCAGCTTAGCTGGGACGAACGGAAAATTTCGATCCCGCTTTGACCCGCAGTCAAAGGGGAACCCGAAATTTCCCAATTTGCGCCGATATCTGCAAAATAGATGCTAGCCGAGAGCATTGCGGTTCCCAAAAAAAAGGGCGGCAAATAGTTGCCACCCGAACAAGATTATCCATTTCGACGCCAGGTCAGTTAAACGTGCGAGTGGCATAATCCATATCGTACGGCGCCTTGCTTCCCCCGAGACCGGGCTTTTCTGCGAACGGGCCTGCCCCGGCCAGCTTATTCATATCCTCGGTACTCAGCGTACGAGGACGATTACGAAAAAGAGTGTCAGCCGGCCTTTTAGAGAACTTGAACATCATTCTCTCCCGTAAATGGATTGCGCTTCCCATGACTACGGGAAGCGCAATCCACGAAAAACGAATCAGCTGAACGTACGAGTTGCGTAGTCCATGTCGTACGGTGCCTTACTTCCCGCCATGGGCGGTTCGAAGGGCCCCGCGCCCGCAAGCTTTTTCATCTCTTCCGCGCTCAGTTCACGCGGCTGATTGCGGAAAATCGGACTTTTCTTCTTAAGCATTCGATTTCTCCTTCTAGAGCGAAGGAAAGCTGCACATTCGACATAATGGAGTCAACAGCAATATTATTAGAACTCAAAGTGTTGGCTAAGGATTATTCGACGTCTTGAATATCCTGTTCGACAAGCGAATGATTATCGAGGACGAGAATGCGCTCGGCGCTTTCGATCGTTTCCTTGCGATGAGCGACTATGATCCTTGTAATCCGGAGTTCGCGAATTGCGGCGTTTACTGCTGCTTCGTGGGCAGTATCGAGGTGCGCAGTCCCTTCATCCATGACTAGAATCTCGGGCTCCCTGTACAAGGCTCGCGCCAGCAAGATGCGCTGTTTCTGACCACCGGATAGTGTCGACCCCATATCTCCGACCAGCGTGTCGTATTGCAGCGGCATTGCAAGAATATCATCCGAAATGGATGCTATTTCTGCCACCCTGTGGACTTTAGCGAGATCGATGTCGTCTTCGAACAACGCGATATTTTGCGCAATGCTTCCCGAAAACAGCTCATCGTCTTGCAGAACGGTTCCGATCTTCCGCTGATAGGCCTTCAGCGCATGCCCCCCAAGGTGCTGGCCGTCGACCAATAGCCTTCCTTCGGTCGGCTCGAGCAGGCCGAGCAACACTTTCAACAGCGTCGACTTGCCTCCGCCGGACGGCCCCGTAATTGCGACATGCTCTCCTGCCGCCACGCGCAGCGACACGTTCTGCAGGACAAAGGGCTCGCTCTCTGAATAGCGAAAGTGGACATCCCGCAATTCGATGCGCTCAACCGCAGGGTTTACAGCCCCCTCCGCGGCCTCGAAGGTTCGATCAACGTCAGAAAGTGCAATGTCTGCAAGACGTTCAAGATGGAGATTGAGCATTCGGAACGCCATCAACTGATCAACCAGCTTGGAGGCTTTGTCGATAAACTGGACCTTGTAGGCCATGTAGGCGAAGAGCATCCCCACGCTGAACCCGTCCCCGCCGATTATCAGTCGCACGGCGATCCAGACGGCCAGGACATTTTCTATCCCGAGAATGAGGATGTTCAGAGACTGCTGAAGCGCGACCACCCGCTGCACCCGTACCTTGGCGTTGGTCGCTTCGACGAGCTGGTTCTGCCAGAAGCCGTGTCGCGCGGCCTCTTGGCCGAAAATTCGCAAGGTCGTGATGCCCTGGAGCGACTCGATCAGGGTGGTCTGCTCATTCGCAACTGTGACGATCAGCGCTTCCTCGGCGTCGCGCTGCAATCGAAAGAGATAGATACGGACCGATAGATAGGCGGCGAACGACAGGAGCGCGATGGTTGCGAGCATACCGCTATAGAAGAACATGACGATCAGGGTGAAGACGGCCATCAATCCGTCGACGATCGCGGCAATCGCACCTTCCGTCAAAAGCAGCTGGATCGGCGTTACCGAGCGGAAACGCGACAGAACGTCTCCTGTATGGCGCCGCTCGAACCAGTCAACCGGCAGGCGAAACAGATGCCGCGCAAGGTCGGACGCCAGATTGAATCCGAGGGTAGTCCCGGCGACCAGCAGAACCAGTGTCCTGAGCCAGGAAGCAATCGCATTGATCAGAACGAACAGGCAGAATCCCAGTGCCAGCGCCATCAGCAAGGCGTTGTCCTGCTGCGGGATTACGCGGTCGACGGAAATCTGGAGGTAATAGGGCGAAACAAGAATGAACGCCTGCAGGAACAATGTAAGCAGGACGACCTGGAAAAGCGCCGACTTCAGCCCCTCGGTTCCCGATACAAGCTCGAACAGCCCCATCTTCCGTGCATCACGGCGCGGTTCGAAGTTGGCACCGGGCCTGACCTCGAGCGCATAGCCCGTAAAATGCAAGGATACCTCGTCGAGCGGAATCCACCGTGTATTTCCCGCAGGGTCATGAATCAGGGCCTTCTGATCGCGGACGCGCTCCAAAACGACGAAGTGATTGAGGTCCCAATGCAGGATAGCCGGCATCGAAAGTTGCCCGAGACCCTCAAGCGGCACCTCGACGGCCCGGGAAACCATATCCACCCGATCGGCCAGTTCGATCAACGTCGCGAAGGTGGTTCCGCGCTGGCTGAAGGCGAGATGCCGGCGCATGCCGCCCAAGTTGGTATCGAACCCGAAGCTGTTGGCGATCATCGTGATACAAGCGAGTCCGCATTCGGCGATTTCGGTTTGCCGGATCAACCGGACGCGCTTCTGGCGCGACGGGAAGAAGTCGATCATCTAGAGGCTCCGCGCCGCGAACAACGGTTCGAAGAGCCATGCGAACAGGGATTGCCGGGCGATCTCGATCCTGGCTTCCGCGAGCATCCCCGATTTCAGATTTTCCGTGCGACCGAACGCCCTGACGCTGGTTTCGTCGAGCCTCACTTTCGCCAGATAATAGGGCTTCCCGTCTGCTCCGGGAGCGATGGACGGCGCGCTCGCGACGGCGATAATCCTGCCGCTGATGTGACCGAAACGCTGATACGGAAAGGCGTCGATTGCCAGGCGCACGGCCTGCCCCTCGCGGACGAAGCCCACGGCCTCGCTCGATATACGCAAATTGGCGATGAGTTGGGCACGGTAAGGCTCGACCGACATGAGCACCTCACCCGCCGCTGCCGACGCCCCCACATTTGCCACAATAGCCGTCACCCGTCCCGAAATCGGAGACCGCAGCGTGTAAGATCGCTCTCCTTCTGCTTCCGAACGGGCGCGAAGATAGTCCTGCTGGACCACGGCAAGCCTCGCCTGTTCCGATCGGGCAGAGACTTGCACGCTATTCGCTTCTGCCAAGGCTTCTTCCCGCGCGAGCTTGCGCGCGACAAGAAGTTGCTGTGATTGCGCCAAGGCCAATTGCCTTGACACCAGGGTCTCTTCGCGGATCTGAACGTCGCGGCGACTGATAAAGCCGTTTTTTGCGATCCCGCGAATTCGCTCGAGGTCGCCCTCCGCCGTTTCGATGAGCCCTCGCTGAGCGGCCATTTGTCTTTCGATGATCCGGATTTCTTCGGTGATCGCAGCCGCCCGCGCATGCGCCGACCGGATATCGAGAGCCGATTTGGTGTCCGCCGCAGCCGCCTGCGCTGCGGTCAGCTTCTCCTGTTCGGCAATCGCTTCGGTGGCGACAAAACCGAGGCCGTCCTTCCCTTGGCCATACCGATCGGTCTCAAGGGTCGCGAGCACGGATCCCCTTGTCACGTCTTGGCCATCGACCACGTTGATATCGGTGATTGTACCGAGCCGCGGCGCAACGATGTTCGCCCCGCCCGTCAAGCGCGCGAGCGAGCCTTCAACCGTGACCGATCGGGAGAATGGCGTAAAGGCCAGGAACACCAGCACCGCGATCAGGCTCGTCACGGCGAATGTCGTGACAAGACGCCAGGAAAGTGGAATGGCGATCGAGGCGCGCCCGCGAAATCTCGCCTTGCGGCCTTCGATCACCTCCTCGCGAAACATCAGTTGGCACCATCGGGGGCGAGGATTCGGAGATGGCGGTCGCCGCCACCGAACGACAACCTCACTTCACATAGGCTCTCAGCCAGGAAAAGGTCTCGTCGAGGAGATTGCGGGCATTGGCCGGTGACAGGATGATACTGTGATTCTCGCCCCAATATCGAAGAAGCCGCGCCGTTTTGTTCTGCGAATAGAGCATATAGAACAGTTGATCCGCCTGGACTGCCGAAGCGCGTATATCATATTCCCCGTGCGCGAGAAGCAAGGGCGTATTGATCCGATCTGCATAGAATAGCGGCGACTTTTTCGTATACTGCGAATAGTCCTGATACGGAGCGGCGGTAAAATCCGACCGCTGGGCAATTGCCCAATTGACCGATTTTTCATGCTCGATGCCGTCATAGCCCCGGCTGGTCGGGTCGAACTGCGAAAAGAATCCGACGAAGTCGGTCACACCGTCGATCGCGATCCCGGCCTTGAAACGATCGCTTTGCGAGAGGATCGCGTAAACCCCGAAACCGCCGTTGCTCTGCCCCATGATGGCGATGCGATCCGGATCCGCGTTTCCTTTGGCCATGAGCGCGTCGAGCGCTGCATGGGTTTCGGCGGTGATTTGGGCGAAGGGATTGTCATCGCCCTTCGCGGCGCCACGCGAGAGCGACGGCACCAATACGATATATCCCCGCGAGGCGTAGAGCTGGAGATTATAGATTCCCGGAAGATATGGGCCCAACACATGCGTGTCGGCATCGAAAACCCGGTAGCCGGGATACACCCACGTCAGCACCGGATATTTGGTGCTGCCCGAATAACCCGGCGGCATCAACGCGACGGCCTTCAGCGGCTCGCCATTAACCCCCTTGTAATCCAGCAATATCCGCTCGCTCCAGCGAATATCCTTCGGATAGCCTGCCAGGGATTTCAGGATGCGCGACTTTCCGGTCGCAAAGTCGAACTCGCCGATCTCGGTTCCTTCGATCGCTTGCCTGACATAGCCTGCCCGGGGTTCGGCACCGCCGACGGCGCTCAGCTCCGCGCCTTCGGGAAGTTCGAACGTCGAAATCACGCGGAGTAATGACGACAGGTCGACAGAGGCCAACACCGACCGTCCCTCGCCGGATTGGCCTTGCAGGACGATTGTGGAACCTTGGGCGTAGACCACTGCGGCCTCGCCCGGCACTGGTGCGGCCATCAGGGTTTCGACCTTCCCCGCCCGACGCGCGACCCTTACGACCTCCCGGCCGGCGACACCGAAAAGATCGCCCTTTGCTCCCTCGACAAACCGCGACGGGGGAACCGCCAGGCCCGATGTTATATTTCGGGCCGCCTTGCCTGCTCCCGTCAGCCACCAGTCCTCGCGCGCGTCGGAACCGGCACCCGACTTGCGGGATATCAGCAATCGGTCGGAGCCGAGCCAATGTACGGGGGTCGCCACCGGATACAGCGAGCTGAGGAACGTGGACCCGACCGGCTCGTTTCCGAGACTCCTGACCTTTCCTGTTTGCGCGTCGAGCCGGAACAGTTGTGCGACGGAGGCGCCGGCATCGGCACGGGCGCGGAATGCGACGCCGCGTCCATCGGGAGACCATTGGAACAGTTCGAGCGGCAATCGTGCTTCGCGCGGCAAATCGATCCAACGCACGCTGCCCTCGCGATCGAGGTCCGCAATCCCCAGTCTTTTCTGCACCTGCCAGCTGTCGACCATGCGCACCGCAGCGGGCGTCGTGGCGGACGGCAATGCCGCTTCGGTCGCCAGGATTGCGACATGACTGTTGTCGGGAGAAATGCCGAGCGCGAGATCGCCGCGAAACGGATAATCGGGAATCGAGCCAAGGGCGATCGACGACCGCTCCTTGACCGAATAGACGCGAAGCATCGGCTGACCCGCGGGTTGTTTCCATGTCGTCCGCGCGTCACCGCTGCCGACAGCGGTTGCCGTAGGGATCTCGCCGTCCAGAAGGCGTTCCTGCGTGCGTTCGGCGTGCCGCGCCGGGCGAGAATATTCGTCGAGCAACGTCGAGATTTCCCCGGGCGCCAGCGTGACGGCCAGTATCCGGTTGTCGTCCAGCCAGGCGAATGGCGCATTCTCTTCGCCCACCCTGCAACTCTTCGCCTTGCCCATATCCTGTCCGGCGTGACGAACGTCGAGGCGATTGAACCAGGATCCGTAACGGGACTGCGTTACCACCGCCTCGCCCGCGAGCCGGGTCAACGAACCCGTTGCCTTGTCCCAGACATAGATACGGACGTTGTCGCCGTGAGGAGGTTCGTCTCCTTCGGGCTGGGTCGACAGCATCGCAATTTTCGAGCCGTCCGGCGACCAGAGCGCGCACCAGAAACCCACGCCCTTCCCGCTCGCCGGCGCTATTTTCTTCGCGGCCTGGTCGCCGGCGACCCATACGTCGTTTCGGGACGGGTCTATTTCATAATGGGTGCGACCGAAGGCTTCGCCATGGGCTGCCGGCCGCTGCACGACAACAGCCGTATCTTTGCCGACCGGTGACGGAACGACCTCGTCAACCCGCTCGATCGCCAATACGTCGTCGATCGTGAGATCGCGCTCCCTGGATTGCGCTGTGCCCGACATCGGATAGCAGGCAATCACGGCGGCCATGGAAAATGAAGCCCAGTTCATCCGACTCTCCGCAAATAGTCGTCAAGTTATTGCAAGTCGCCTGATCGCGGCGTGGATCTATGCCGGAGAGATGTCAGCAATCCCAATGATTTGCAATCGACCGCGGATGCTATTGATCCGAATTCAACTAATCTTCGCCTGCAAGCGTAAAGTCGCGCGGCGAAATGTCGTCCCGCACTGAAAACGATACTTCCCGCGCGCGACCATTAAAGTGGACCATCAGCAAAATGGCTGTTAAATCACCGCGATGCTGTTCGCGGAACTGCCCCCCGCGCCGCCGGTTTCGGAGGCGCCTGCCCCCGATCCCGAACAGATCGACCGCGACGTCGAGAGAATTGACATAAGAGTCATAAGACCCCGCTGCCCGATCGCCAAGGCAGGCGAGATTGTGGTTTGCGCCCCCGATCCGGAGGAGCACCGGGCGAGGCCGCTCCCCGACACTTATGCCGTGGCTGAGGGGTTACCGCGCGCGCAGGTGGACCTGGGAGATGGCGTCAGCATGGACCTCCATCTCGATTCCGGCGCCATGCCCAACGGGTACACGGCGAACCGCGTCATGGTCGGCGTAAAATTCAAGTTCTAGACACGGCGAACGGATTTGGCGCGAGCGACACGGGTGGGCACGCGACCGCAACTGCGCCACGCCGCAACGCCCCCTCGGGCCGATTGCGGACCGGCATCTCTGGCATCGCTGCTGACGAAAATGCGAGGGGGCGATCCTGCCCGTTCGAAGTGCCCCCTATGGCGGCGCTCGGCGCGAGGAGGATTTTCGGGCCGACAGGCGCGTGAGGAACAATATCGTGACGAGCGCACCCGCGCTCATCTGCCCGAGCCATTCGACCGTACCATAGGCCCAGCCAAGCTCCCGGCCGGCCAGGACAAAGGCCAGCGCGAGACAGGCCCACCCGGCTGCGCGAAGCGCTTCGGGGGCGACAGCCGGGAGCTTTCGCCCAAGGAGGTCGCGTTGATGGCGATCGCGCGCGAGGCAGAGCATCGCGAAGCCCGCGCACGCGAGGACGAAAAGCACGAGGTGGATCATCCCGTCGCCTCCTGCTCCGAATGCGTATCCGCGCCGCGCACCCGCCTCCCCGGTTTCCGCCGGCGCCCCACTTTGAACGCCGCGAAGCCGAAGACCGCCGCGAGCAGGAGCATCGCCAGATCGAAACCTGCAAAAACCCAGTCGCGGGCAAGGAGGCTTGCGACAAGCGAACGATCGGTCGTGAGCGCGTTCACGACCGGAATGGCCGCGAAGGCGATTCCGGTAGCCGCGAGGCCCTCGATCCATGCGCGTCCAGCCGGCCGCGCGATCGCCCATACGGCGACGGCGCCCCATATGATGAACATGGTGCCGATCTCGCGATCACTCCGGCCGGCAGTATCGAGCGGCAGAAGACGGTTGGCGAGAAAATAGCCCGCGATCGCCAGCGGCAGGCCCGTAATCGCCGCGATATTGAGCTTCTCGACGAGCCGGAAACCGAAATGCGGACGCTCGGGATCGGGAAGTCTGGCGCGGCGCTTCACGGTCCACAGGATCAGGCCGGACGCCACCATGACGCATCCGGCAATCCCCGACAGGAAATAGAGGAAACGAAGCAGCACCGAGGCAAAGCGGCCGGCGTGAATGCCGATCATCGTACCTTCGGTGGCCGTCGCGGCACCGGCAGGATCGCGCCGCTCGACGACCTTGCCCGTTACGCCATCGAAGGTGATCGAGCGCGGGCGCACCGACATGCCGGCATCGGGCGCGCTCGAGACGATGACTCGCGCCGTGCGATCGCCGGGATTCAGGATGCGGATGCTTCCGGCCGCGACTCCCCATTCGCTTTCGGCCTGCCCGACCAGCGGCGCGACGGGCGCTAGCGGGGCGACGCCGGTCTTCTCCCCGGGCGCCGGCCAAGAGAAGGCCGCATCGAAGAACTTGTCTTCGCTCGCATAGTTGGCGGCTATCCCCCACGGCATATAGTGCGTCGCGAGACTGACGAGCCCCGTATAGGTGATCATCAGGATGAAGGGCAGGAAGAGGACGCTCGATACATTGTGCGCGTCGAGCCAGCTTCGCTGCCCCTTGCCGAAGCGCAGCAGGAAGAAATCGACGAAGATCTTCTTGTGCGTGACGATGCCCGAAAGGATCGCGACCAGCATGGCCATCGCCGCGATGCCGACGATCCAGCGCGCCCAATACCAGTTGATGTAGTGAAGGTCGTAGTGGAAGCGGTAAAGGAACCAGCCGCCGAGCGTCTCGCGGGCCTCGACCTTTCGACCGTTGCCGTCAAGCCGTGCTTCGGTCGGCGCATCGGCGGGCACGTCCGGACCGTTCACCCAATAAAGCTGCAGGCCGGCGGCGCGCTTCCCTGCCGAATAGACCGACCATTCGCTCGCGCCCGGAGCCTCGCGCTGCAACCAGTCGGTTGCGCCCTGGAAGGCGCGTGCCGGATCGACGGGCACGCTTCGCACTTCGGGCGTCATCCAGCGTGTCGTCTCTTCCTGGAAATAGGCCGAGGTGCCGGTAACGAAGATCGCGAACAGCAGCCAGCCGAGCAGCAGTCCGGTCCAGGTGTGCAGCCACGCCATCGATTGCCGGAAGCCCTGCTTCACAGACGGCCGCCGATCGAAATCAGCAGCCAGTCGACGCCGCCCGCCAAAAGGCCGAGTGCGACCAGACCCAGCCAAAGCTTGACGGTCGAGCGAACGGCGAACGCAGCCATCGCAATTCCCGCAAAGAGGATGAAGGACAGCAAGGTCGCACCGATGCTGGCCTGCGCCGCGCCGCCCGGCAGCAGGCGCGCGATGAGCATCGTGAGCGCGGCGGTAACGGCGTAGTTGAGCGGCACGGCGGCGAGCGCACGCAAAGCCACGTCCCGCCAACCGCTTTTGCGCGCCACCCGAGCCGTCCCGCTCATCCCGCCCTCATCCCCGTCAGAAACGGTAGCCGAGCGTGCCCATCACATTGCGCGGCGCCCCGACGAAGCAGTCACCACGTGCGAGGCAGGAGGCATAATATTTATTGTCGAACAGGTTCGTCGCGTTGAGCGCGAAGCGCCAGTTGTTCCAGTTGATCTCCGCAAGTGCGTCGACCGTCGTGCGCGACGGGGTGACGATCGACCAGACGGGGCTCGTCGACACGCTCTTGCCGCTATAGACGACGCCGCCGCCGAGGCGCAGTTGCACGTCGCTCGCAAGGTCGAAGCTCTTGGTCGTCCAGAGCGACGCGGTGTGACGCGGCATATAGTCGAGGCTGGTGTTGGTTTCGGACTTGAGCTTCGAATAGCCGTAATTGGCGAGCAGCTCGAAATTGCCGGGCAGCGTGTGGCTCGCCTCGATCTCGAAGCCTTTGGTGTTGAGTACGCCCGACTGGGTCGTCCCGCCGGCGGCGAGATAAAGGACGCGGTTGCGTTCCCGTATCCTGAAGGCGGTCGCGGTGACGAGCGTGTTCGGCGCCGGCTGCCACTTCACGCCCGCCTCGTACTGCGTACCGGTCTGCGGCTTATAGGGGTCACCGAAGGTACCGTCGCCATTGTCGATGCTGCCCGCCACGGGCAGGAAGCTTTCGGTATAGCTGAAGAAGGGCGAGAAGCCCGCACCAACCTCGCCGATGATCCCGGCACGGAAGGTCGTCGCATTGTCCTTCTGGCCCGACGAGCCGGTGACGCGGTCGCGGCGCGCGCCCAGCACGACCGAGACGCGGTCGAAGAAGCGGATCTGGTCCTGCACATAGACGCCGAGCTGCTTCTGGCTTTCCGCGGTGAAGGGGCCGCTGGGATCATAGGTCAGCAGCGCATCATAATCGATGTCATAGAGATCGACGATCTCGAAGCCGAAGATCCCGCGCTTTTGCACCTTGTTCCAGCTGTAATCGAGGCCGACGAGCAGCTTGTGCTCGATATTGGCGCCGGTGCTGAAATTGAGCTGGAGATTGTTGTCGGTCGAGAAGACGTTCATCCGCGCGTCGCTGGCATCGGCATAGAGGCCGATGGTGCGACCGTCGGTGCCGTATACCGAGAAGGGATCCTGCGGGTTCGAATAGCTGTCGGCATAATGCGTGTTATATTCGAGGTCGCTGTCGATGTAGCGGGCCTTGAGGCTGAGCTTCACATTGTCCGAGAAGCGGTGCGTGATCGATCCGCCGCCCTGGAGCGAGCGGCCGGCATAGCGGTCCCAGCCGGGCTTGCCCACGAAGGTGTAACGACCGAGTTGTTCGCCCGCGACCGTGTTCGGCCGGAAAGTGCCGATGATCGGCAGGAACTGCGAGGTCGAGCCCGTATCGTCCTCCTGATAAAGGCCGGTAAGCACGACGTCGGTGTCGGGCGTTGGCTGCCAGCGGATCGAGGGTGCGAACATGACGCGGTCGTCGGGGACGTGGTCGACATAGGTGTCGGCGTCGCGCGCGCGGCCGACGAAGCGGACGGCGAGCGTGTCGGATACCGCGAAATTGACGTCGCCCAGCACTTCCTTGCGGTCATCGCTGCCGTAGACGAGGTTGATTTCGCCGCGGGTGTCGAAATCCGGCGTCTTGCTGACGAGGTTGACGAGGCCGCCGATCGAACCCTGCCCGAACAGCACCGAGGCGGGTCCGCGGACGATCTCGACGCGCGAGAAATTATACGGGTCCGAGGTGATCGAGGCATAATAGCTGAAGATGTCGCGCATACCGTCGCGGAACTGCAGCGCATCGAGCCCGCGGATGTTGAAGCCGTCGACGCGCGTGTCGCGGCCATAGGGGTTGGCAAGGACGCCCGCGGCATATTTCACCGTGTCGCTGATGCTGATTGCGCCTTGCGCCTCATATTGCTCGGCGGTGATGACCTTGACCGGCTGCGGCAATTCGGTGAGCGCCGTGTCGGTCTTGGTTCCGGTGTAGCCGGAAACGACGATGGTATCGTCGGTTCCCCCCGCATCGGTTTCCGCCGTGGCGGCATCATCCGCTCCCTCGCCCGCCCCATCGCCCGCCCAGGCCGGATTGACGGCAAAAGCCAGTGTTGCAGCTCCGCAAAGCGCGATCATTCGGACGGTCATGGCGTTCCCCTTCTTGCGACTCAATCTCAATTGGGACCGGCGGCTATCGCCATCGCGACGCCATGACAAGCTAATAATAATCGTTTGCAATAATGGCCGCCAACGGCCACACACCGGTCGCCGAAGCCGGCCGATCGCATCAGCGAGGTCGGCCAGCCGGAATTGAAGACGGGGAGAATCCGATGAAAAAGACCCTTGCCGCCTTGCTGGCCTTCAGCTTTGTCGCCGCCCCCGCGGCCGCCCATGAAGTGTGGATCGAGCGCGACGGCGACGGTCCGGCCCGCATCTATCTTGGCGAACCCGCCGATATTGTTCCCGAGGCGGGCGATCCCGAGTTCCCGAACCTCAAGACCCCGCTGGTGTTCCAAGCCGACCGCACGAAGCCTGCGACGCTCGCGCGCCGGACCGATCATATCGAGGCGGCAGTAGCCGGATCCGGCGACGTACGCCTTGCCGACGACAATGTCTTCGCGCCTTGGGAAGGGGAAGGCGGCAAGTTGGAGGGTGTCGTCTATTACGCCCGGGCCGGACGCGGCGAGACCCGAACCGGACTTGACCTCGAGATCGCGCCGACGGCGCCGGATGCCGACAGCCTGATCGTCTCCTGGCTCGGCAAACCGCTAGCGGGCGCCAAGGTGACGGTGATCAATGCCGATCGCTGGCAAAAGAGTTTCACCGCCGATGCAAATGGCCGGATCGACGTTCCCGTAACCGCACCGGGACGCTATCTGGTGTCGGCCAGCCACACCGTCGAGGGCGCCCGGACGCTGGGCGGCAAGCAAGTCGCCAAGGTCATCCATGTATCGACGCTGACCTTCGTCGCGCCCTGATCATCGTCTCGATCCGGTCAATTTCCGGATTCGCGACCTCTTACGGCGATAGTGGGAAGTTCGATCCAGCGATCGGGCTGCCGACTGTCCGGCAGCTGCGGGGCCGGAAATGGCCGGCTTGCCTTGAAGCGGCCAAAGGCCCGAAGGCATGCCATGAAATCCGGATTGAACATGGCCCCGCTTCGCGGCGTGCCTCCCGACAGATTCATGTCCGAACGGCAATTCTTCCATTCGGCGGCGAAGCCGGGCTCGGGCGCCGGGTCGACGAAAGTCGTTCCATATCCGTCGGCGGTGGTGACGTAGAGCGGCGTCGTGGGCCATATCAGCCGCAGCGCAGCGATCGAGGACACCTCGGACTGGTTGACCATCAATGCATAGCCGCGCATCGCCGCCGTAAACGCATCCGCCTTGGCGTCCGGCGCGGCATCCGCGCGGGCTTGCGTCGGGCCGTTGCGAACGACATAGGCCATACCCGAATAATCGGCGGTGGCGTCGGCACCCGCGCGGACCATGGCCCGCTCGAAAAGCGCTTGAGGAAGCGCGAAAAAGACCGACTGACGCACGCCGCCATCCATATAGGTTTTCGTGCTGCTCCGGTCGGTAACGCCGCGCGGGCGCGGCCCGACGACCGGCTCGATGCTGGAAATGCGGAGCTGCTGATACTGGACGGGAACCGCGGCGGATGCCATCGCGGCCCCGGTAAGGCATTGCTGGCGTTCGCGCACCGGCATCGTCACGCTGCGAACGCCGTCGGGGCCCGCGACCGGGTAGGTGCCGCGCGCTATTTCATTCGCCGAAACGAAGAGAAGCTGCCCGCTCCCGGCTTCGACGAAGCCCAGCATCACCTGAGGCGCCCGTTCGCTCGCCAGCGCTCCGATGAGCGGACAGTCGGCAAGCGTCAGCGGGTCGGCGGCCGGCCTGCCCGCGGCTTTCGGGCAAAGCGCGGCTTCGATCCGCGTCCTGAGCGGGCCGAGGCGCGCGACAGATCCCTTGAAAACCGCCCCCAACCACGAACCGCGCTTGACGACATCGGCTTCGCTCGCGGGCGAATATTGCCTCCTGAGCTCGGTCAGCCATCTCTTTTCGGGCTCCGCCGCATGGGCGCCGACGAAAAGCGCCTGAAGTCCTCCGGTGCTGACGCCCGTCACGACCCGCGGCTCGGGCAATTGCGAGGGGTTTCCGTTTGCGAGTGCCTCAAGGAAGCCGGCGCCATAGGCGCCCCACTGACCGCCGCCGGACAGCAGCAGATAGACAGGGCGCCCGTCCGTTCGGGCTTCCGCCCCCTTCACGCCGGCGGTCGCTTTCGCAGCCAGAACGAGCCGCGCCTGCGTCTCGATCGAACGGCCCATGGCCGATGTATCGATGATCCGGTCCAGCTCGGCGGGCGCGAATATTGCGGCTGACGGAACGGCACTGTCGCTGCGGATCGCCTCGACGATGCTGTTGTCGCTGACCGGCTGCGCGAAGTGCGTCCTGAAGGGCGCACACTCCAGCGTAAGCGCTCCGGACGAGGCACAACCCGAAAGCAGCAACGCTCCGGCCGGGAGGATCGCGGTTCGGCCAAGGCGGTTTCGCATCGCTTTTACTCCGTCTTCAGGCCGTCGGCGGCTGGTCGAGCAGCCCGTAACCGACGAGCGCGGGACTTGTGAAAAGATTGCGGATCCGCGCCTCGGGCACCAGCCTCTCGCGCGTGCGGCGCCAGCCGGCGATGCGGCTGCCATGATCCTGCGGATCACCGAAATTGTCGGCGACCCGCGCTGCGTCGAGATCGCCCAGTTTTGCCCAATGCATGGCGTAACGCACGGGCTTGCCGTCGATGACCGCTGCATCGAGCGCCTCGCGCAGCCGGCGCGCAGCCTTGACGATCTCGCCGCCGAATTGCCCCAGGCCGTTCGGCGCCTTGGCCGAGATCCCGTCGATCTCGATCACCGCAGTCTCGCCGAAATGCGTGAAAGCGAGCGAGCCCTTCGCCCCGGACACGAAGCGGATTGTATAGAGGAACGTCGGCAGACACCCTTCCACGGCCTTGCAGATCAGGGGAATGACCTCCGGCAGAGCCTCGCGCGGGATGGCGAAAGATGCATTCCAGAGTGCCCCCGGAAAACCGCCCGTGATCACGTCGCCGTGAAGTTCGCTCCAGCGCCGCGGCGCCGCCAGCGTTCCGCTTGCCAGAAGCTCGTCGACCTCGCCCCGGTACATTTCGAACACCGAAGGAAGGCCGCCGGCGCGCTCCTTCTGCGAAAGCTGTTCGATCGCAGCGGGAAGGAAGTCCGTCGCGAGCGGGGCCTTGACCGGGTCCGCAGGAGTAAGCGGCGACGTCTCCACCGGCAGGTAGAAATTATGGATCGCCTCGGACCCGTTCCAGGCGAAAGGGTCGATAGTCAGTTCATAAAAGGCCGGATTTCCGGGTAGCGCGAGCCTCGACGCCAGCTCGCCGAACGCTCCGTCCGCCAGCTTCTCCAGCCAGTCCGCGTCGATCCGCGCAAAACGGAAACGGTGGGAGAAACTTTCGTCGGTGGCGAGGCGAAGCGCGACGCCATTGACGATACCCATGGCGCCGAGGTGGACCAGCGCATCGCTGAAAACCGCGTCGTCGCTGATGACGTCATCGGCAAACGCCCGGGCGACATCCTCGCGCAGGACCGGGTCGGTTGCGGACTGCACCCAAACCGACCGGTCGGGACCCGTCACGAAGTGCATTCCGCAGACAAGATTCTGGACGCCGCCGTGGCCAAGGCGCGAGCCGTGGCTGGCAGTGGCCGCAGCGCCTGCAACGGAGGGGCCGAGATGGGTTCCGCTCGTTTCGATCGAAAGGCCGCGCGGAGAGCCCCAGTTCACGATCTCGCGCAGGCGCGTGCCACCGAGTGCAAGAACAACCCGGCCCGGGGCGATACCGCTGTCCGGATGCTGATCGACCGGGTCGAGCGGCGCCACACCGGCAAGACCGGCAAGGTCGATGAGCAGATCGTCAGCGGCGATGAGGTCGGCGAAGCTCCAGCCGCGTCCGGCGATACCGCACGAGCGCGGATAGGGTTTGCGCCGCATCGGCGGCGCGGGCCTGTCGATCCGGTCGGTCATTTCCCGAAGCAATGCGCGAAGGGTGTCGCCGCTCGCTGCAAACATCGCTGGACCTGCCATACCGGCGGCGTCAGCGCAGAAGAGCTCGGCAATTTCGTAGACCGTGCCGTCGGGCAAATGCCGCCCCTCGCTGGTCAGATGATAGTTGCACCATTTCGGAAGATAGCTGATCGCATAGCCCGGCATATTTCCCTCCCGTCCCGCGGCGAAAGAGGCCATGGCGGGGCAACCCGTGCAACGCCTTTCTGACGGCGAACGGCGCCTGCCTTCATTTTTCACGTTTCGCGAACGGTCGGCGAACGGAATGCGTGCGCCGGGCGCCCTACACTCCTCCCGTAGCCGATCCTGGGGGAGAGAAAATCATGCGAAAATATCTGGCACCGCTGCTTGCCGGGCTCGCCGCGATACCGGCGCCGGGCCTTGCCGCCGATATCCAGATCGTCGGGGGCGAAAAGGTTCCCGCCGATGTGTTCAACTGGCAGGTTGCGATGATCGAGGGCAAGCCCGACCAGGACCGCAGCCGCGCGCAACTGGGATGCGGCGGCGTCCTCATCTCGCCGGTCCATGTGCTGACCGCGGCGCACTGCGTCGACCAGAACGGGGGCGGTGGCCGGCTGCAATTGCCGTACGAGCCGATCGATGTC
>Ga0209257_1001199_pt1 | contig 32618 bp, 44 predicted proteins | sample AraplaCvi_mCL_r2_FD_184277 | JGI IMG/M metagenome (GOLD analysis project Ga0209257, IMG submission 184277) | Arabidopsis root microbial communities from North Carolina, USA - plate scrape MF_Cvi_mCL_r2 (SPAdes) (version 2) | ecosystem: Host-associated > Plants > Roots > Endosphere | place: USA...
AGAATCGTACGACGGCTTCACTGTGGTGTTGCGGTACGCTCTATAAACAAAACCAGCTTCGCGAGAGTGAAGGGCTTGGCCAGCACCGAATAGGCGGCAAGCCGAGCGGGGATTGCACCGTCACCTGTATGCCAAACGTGATAACCGCTCGCCTCTAAACCTGCCGCCATGACCTCGGCAAGAGGCAGTTCATCTTCAACAATTAGCAGTCGCACGACTTCTCTCCCGCCTCGGATAACGACAGGCATCAGCCGTCCCTGCACGTCCAGCCTCGCAACCTATGAGTGACAAGCCCGTGACGCGCCTTCTCTGCTAAACGCCCTGCGAGCGAGCGCTCTCGATCTCGCCCGATATGTCCTTCACAAAGATCAGATGCAAGCGGCCTTATACATAACGTGGCCTACCCCTGTTGAACTCGCCACCATGAGCACGAGGCGACTAGATCCGAAAGCTTCCGATCCACGAGTGCGCCGTTTCTACGACGCGATAGAAACCTCGAGAAGGACGCAGTTGGAGATGCGACTGGGCATTGCGAAAGCTCGTCAGCGTCTGTCCGAGGTGAGGGAAAGAGCCGTGCACGTCAAGCAGCTAGTTTCGGACGGCGTAGACTCGACGAACCGTAGCGAATAGATCGCGCTGCCGCTTCGGCCTCCGCAGCTCGCCAGACAAGGCTGTGAAGACTTCTACGGTCGCTCGTTCCATCGACGAGCCTCGCCCGCGTCTATCCGGTTAGCAAGAGGCGTTCACGCCAAGCTCGCGCGCGCAGGTGTACGACTACTGATGCACCGTGGCGATCGAATCGCGCTGCTGCCTTGGGCCTCCGTGCAGCTCGCATCAGGCCCAACTCTTGAATACCCTTACGATCGCTCGTCTCATCGACGAGCCTGAGCGACATACGGTCCCCACGCGCTACGAAGCCGCGATCGACGAAAGTCGACGTCTCCGCGCGGAGCTTGCCGCAACCTTGGACGAATCCCGCCGTCTGCTCGGGCGCATCGCGCAGGGGCATGCTGAGCGCAATGCGGACGAATGGGCCCGCCTCGGGCCGATAAGAGACCGTTGACTGAGTGGGAAGCCAGCGCTACGCCAATGGGACCCGGCGGAGTCCGAAGTCGTGAGGGAGCGAGTATGTACCCAATCGTACACTTGGTTGATGACGATCCCGATGTGCTTAGGGCTCTATCACGAGCGCTCTGGTCAGATGGGTACACGGTAGTTCCGAGCTCTTCTGGGGAAGAGTTCCTTGAGGTGTATCAACCCGGTGATGCTGGTTGCGTCATCCTGGACCTAATGATGCCGGGCAAAAGCGGCATGGATGTTCAGGCTGAATTGGCTCGCCGCGGACATGTACCTCCCATCATCTACATCACCGGCATGGTCGAAATAGCATGCGCTGTGGAGATCATGAAGAGCGGAGCGGTTGACTTGCTAACGAAGCCCGTGGAACTAGATCTACTAATCGAAGCGGTGTCGCAAGGGCTGGCGAGAGATGCGCGAATCCGCAACCTGCTTTCACGCTGCGCGGTGGCAAGAGCCCGCTTAGAGTCTCTCAGTTCGCGAGAGCGCGAAGTGCTTCAGTATGTGTCGAATGGCGACTCAAATGCCGTTGTCGCGGAAGCGCTGGGCATTACCGTGAGGACGGTGAAGGTTCACCGAGAGCGTATCCGATTCAAGCTGGAGGTTCGAACTACTCCAGAGTTGATTCACCTGCTTACGGAGGGCGGATTCTCGTCAATGCCGGCCCTGCCGCGCGATCGTCGTTGTGGCCGGACGGGAACAAGGAGAAGAAATTGGTGAGTCACAACGTTGGTCGCCTGTCTACCTCGCCGGCTTGAGAACCTGGCGGACGCATCGCCTCCGTGTCAGCTTGCCGCAGCGCCGCGTAAGTCCGATCGGAACGAGAGAGGAGCCACATGAGAACGCGCAGAGATCTACAAGGCGTGATCGAAGGGATCGATGCCGCCATGCTGTACGCCGCGAACGAGGCGTCCGACATGTCCCAGTATTGGAGTTCATGGAATCTTGCAATAACTGGTCTTCCGCTTAGCGAAGAGGTTCCAAGCGACCTCAGCTACTGGTGGCGGAACCAATTGCTGGATGCCAGCCGCCGCGCGTTCGACAATAGCGTACTGCGACGTCGGTACCACCGGGGGGACTTCAATTCGGATGGTGTTCCTACCGGGATAGTCTGGAACAGCGCGCCATGCGTGTACCGCGACCGCGAAATCCGCGTCGAGCTTCGTAGAGATACTTCCAGCGCTTCTTGGTGCGCGTCGGTGACGATATCTGATCTTTACGAACTGAAGATTGCTGCGCGCATCTTCTTCGCGAGCCTTCCCAGCGCTGCTGGTGGAGCGATCGGGGCATACGCGTTGGTCATAGAGAGGGCGCGGCGAGAGGTTGATCGTCTTGCGGCCCTGCCATTTGGCGCCCTCTAGCCAACGACGAGGGCGTTCTGTTGGAAAGCCCAGGCCCGTTCTTTAAGACTGCCAGGCTACGTAGATAGGCTAGTTCACAGCCCTTGCTGCCAGCCAGCACGAGGTTCTCTTCGTCACTTAGTGGCAAAGTCGGCCATAGCTTAGCTAGATCCAGGACGTGCCAACGGAGCAGATCGTAGAACTCCGGTGTCTGTCCGCCTCTGGCGAAGAAACGCAGATTCTCCAAAGCCATATGCTGGTCGTAAAACATGATCATCATTGAGGCGATGATGGGAGCTGTGTCCGGGTACGCCTCAACATGACACTTGCCTAACACTGCGCCGCATGCACGCAGAGCAGCGCAGCGCGAAGGTTTCTCTGGTCTAGCAGACGGCGAAGGCGCGTCTCTACCTCGGCAAGCCCCTCAAGCGACTGCGTGGCATAGAGCGAGTATGTCGGCTTGTCCTCTGCGCTTGGACCCGCCACGCACCCAACGCTCACGTCGGCCCTTTGCGACGCCCGCATCCAGATCGTCTGCAGCTCCTTAGGGCCGATGCTCTGGTCGGTTCCCAACGTGAAGCGAAACATCGCAATCAGCGGCTTAGAAGGCTTACTGCTCTTGATCGCCATCCGAATCACCTTACCGACCGCAGAACGCGAGAAGCACGCTCGATATTGGGCGTCGTCACCACCCTAACGATCTGGAGGCACGTCTTAATGGGGGTCGAATTCATGACTCATCCCACCACTTCCTGGGCACGACGTTGGTGTCGCTCCCAACCGGGGTACTCGCCAAAAAGATAGTTCGCCCACGTTTCGCGAAGCTCAAGCATCCCGCTCTGCGCAACCGCGCTTTCCAGCATCTGTTCGACTGGTAGAGGCAAGCGATCACCCGAGATGCTAAACACCAGTTGGGCTGGGGGCACAGTCTTGGGTGCGGACGTAAAGGCGTCTACGAGCACATAGCCCTTAGGCGCTGAGTAGACACGAATGTTCATGATGTCCTCGCGCGGGGAGGTGCACGAGGCTCTCCAAGGATAAGCCGCAACTCGCACGGCATTGTGCAAGGAACAGACTACGCCTTTGCCTGTGAAGAGGGACAACACCACGCGAAAACTCAGCATGTAGATGAGCCTCGCCAGAGCAGACTCCGCTTCACCTAGTGAACAGTCGTGCTCGCTGAACCGCCTTAGGGCGAGAATCGTAAGCTTCGTGTCAGTTGCGAGCCGTCGAGTGTCCCCTTTGGGTCGAAAGCGGACATTAGCAGCCCGGCTGCCGGCCGTCCCAGCCGAATGTCCGCTATCGGCCAGGAGCGGACATTGGCGACGCCTCAGCCGCCACCGGCAAACATTACCGACGGCGCGCCTCTGGTCGCCTCGGTTTCGGCGTAGAACTTCTCGCCGGCCGCGCCTATGACCAGGAACCCATCCCCGAGGCCCATCGCACGTTGGACTTCGGCCCAAGTGGACGTCCTGAATCCTCTGGGGCTGCTCAGAATCAAACAGGCCTCGGAAAGCTCAAAGCTGCACCTGCCCTTGGCGAGGGATGCTTCAAACAGATCGTCGGGCTTGTGGCAGACGCGCGCGAGCAGTTTGTCGGGCCTCCTTGCTGCTTCATGTACGAAGCGGTCGCGGAACGCAGGCACGACAAAAGCCGACGCGAATGCTTCGAGGATTGGCTGATGGTCCATGAAGCTGGTTACCTGATTGATGGATCGGAGAGTCGTTTCGACTAGCCTGGGCCGATGACCGCTCTGGGTCGGCGGACATTGGCAGCGCGGCCACAGCCCTTCCCATCCCAACGTCCGCTTTCGGCCGAACTTTGGACGACGAACGCAGCCTAGCCTCCAACTGCTTGGCCAGGTGCACTATCTGGGAGACTACGAAGTAAAAACCCGTCGTCATTTGCGTTCGGCGAGCAATCGATGACGTACATCGCATCGGCCCGAACGGAAAACCGGAACGTGGGAAATGCATGGAGGTACATCCGACCACCAGGTCTTCCGCACTCAAGTTCAGCGAGGTAGGTGCCCGGCCTTAGCGGTATCTGGTCAGCTGGATCGATGTCCTGAGAACGGATCAGATGCTTGGAATGTAGGGACCGCAGTACCACGGCTGGCTCACCGGAGGGCAAGCGAGCAATCTGCACAAGCGCGTGACCAGCAGGCGCAGGCTGGTTGACGATGGTCAACGAGCAGCCCGCAAGCATCAACGCGATAGCTGCGCTCGCCCGCATGGCGTTCACCGTATGGGTTAGTGATATGGCTCAACTTGAACGATGGCTTTGGGTCGAAAGCGGACATTAGCAGCCCGACCGCGGGCGGTCGTGTCCGAACGTCCGCCATCGATCAGGAGCGCTCAGTCGCCGTCGATTTCCTCGAACCGTGCAGGGGGGACGACTGGGGAGAATGATCAGGTGAGGGCGGGCCGTCATTACAGAAGTTGCTCAAGCGAGCCGCCTCGACGATTTCGGTGGGGTATCCGCGGAAGGTAGAGATGCCAACTCGAACGCGGTGCTTATGAATGCGCTCCACCATCACATGCGCCTGCATCGGCTCGCCAAGCGTAAAGACCGCAACGATCCGCTTCCCTGGTGCCGCAATCTCATGCGGGAGCATCCCGAACCGGTTGGCGAAGCGCTCAACCCCACGGATTGCCTCCACATCGTCCTCGCACACCTGGACAGACCCAAGCTCGAATATTTCAGGCTTGTCGCCGTTGGCTTGGGGGTAATAGGGCGTGTGCTCGGGGTCTGCGCCGAAGCATCCCGTCAGCATCAACGGGAGCGCTGCTGTCAGATGCAGCAATCGCGAGATGGCTGTTGCCCGTTGCACTGCAGACGGCATCTCAGGACAACTCCGCCTACGGTCGGACAGAAGGTTATGCATGGCCGCGCACGCCTTGGATTCGGAGCCAGTGTTCCTTCCGCGAGTGAGCTCTTCATGAGATGAGCGTGAAGTCGACCTCGCGTCCGTTATTGGCCCGCAGCGGACGCCCCGCCATCGGCTGCAGGCAACGGATCCTGGCTGTTGACGTGGCCCGACCTCCACGCCCGCACGAATCCAACCGGGCTATGGGGTGATCTCTTCCACGTCGCCACAGTTCGAGATGAGCAGGTTTCGTCTCTTCACCTGTCTCGAGACGTTCGATCCGTCCCAATTCGCTCGATACGAGACGCGCACGAAGGCGCGGCGTGCGCCACTCAATCGCTTCGAGGGCGCGATCTCCAGATTGTCCGGTCCTTTCCGCGAGAACGTGCAGCACTCAGGATTGGCGCGGGAGAAGTCCGCATAGGATGCGTAACCGAAGCCGTTGTTGACTGTCTCGATGACTTGGCCGTTGACGCCACGCGCCGTCTGAATGTTCCGTGCCTTCAGATACTCGTATACGCGCCGCACCTCCTCGTCCCGGTCCAGCCTGCGCATCTCTGGAACGCAAACGCCTGCGACGTTGGCAAGGGGCCGGGCTGCCATGGCAATCAGGGCCAGGCCAACGAGGACGAACAACCTCGACATTCCGTTGTGAGACACCCAACCCTCCTTTCCGTGTCTGATTCGCATCGAACGGCCATCCCGCCCCCCACCCGGACGTCCGCTATAGGCGAAGAGCGGACATTCCAGCGTGGTCAGCCATTGGCGCGAATCGCGAGGATAAACAGCCCCGGTACAAGACCAACCGGAACGAAAACGTAGAAGACCAACTTCCAAAGGATCGACCTTCTGGTTGGACGTGCCCGTTCCCGCTCAATGCGAAGGTCTGTGCGCTCGCGCCACTGACTCAGTAGCGGAGAGTGAAAAACACTGAGAATGAAGAACCACCCGGAGAGCCCGATCCAGACATTCATCGTCCTCCAGTAGCCTTTTGGATCACTTATGAGGGTGAGCCAGGCACCGGGACGACCGTAGCGCCCAGGATGATAGGTCTCACCCGAACTTAGGCAGATGCCCCACCAGGCAGCCAATGCCAAACCGGCGACAAACCAGAATCGATCGATCCGTCCACGCAATGCCACAACCTGCATCATTCCCCGCACTGCGCGTCCCATATTCGAATGTCCGCTTGGGTCGAAAGCGGACATTAGCAGCCCGGCCGCCCGGCGTCCTGTCGAACGTCCGCTTTCGGCCAGGAGCGGACGTTCGAAGCATGTCCCGTGCCGTCCTGCTCAAGGCCCCGTGGAGACAAGTTCCGTTCGGCACTCTTCCAGATGACCGGTCGAATCGACGCTGCAAAGGAAGGAAATGCTGGTCGACACGAACCCGTTAACTTCAACGTCATGCTCGATAGCACCAATGGTTCCATCTGACCATGGCCCGGCTTCCAGACCGTGGCGGGCAAAGAACGACTCGACGTCGGCGCTGGATGCACCGCGGGGAAGGTCTCTGAAAATCAAGGCATCCCAATGCTTCACGCGCGCCTTCGCATCACCATGATGCGGCACGCAACTACAGCACAGCATCGCAAGGGCCACGGCAACAACGTTCCCGCGTGTCATTGCTTGCGACCTGCCAACTCGTCCATGTCTTGCCATTCCCCTGTTTTCACCTTGGCGAGCGGCGCAATCCGAGATGTCCGCGTCGGGTCGAAAGCGGACAGTACCATCGTCCCTCGGAGCGCATGCGGCCACCTTCGGGGCTGCATGGGATTTGCGACGCGGGCGGGAGGCCGGTAGGGTTGTGGGGGCGCTCGCGCTTCGTCGCGATGCCCCGGGGACGAACGACACCATTCATCGTGCACAGGGAGATGGCAGTGATGATCCATGGAAACGTGTTGGTTCTGGCGATGTTGCTCGTGGCGGGTGCGGCGGGTGCACACAGCGGCCAAGGGCAGGACCTTCGGCTCAGCAACAAGACTTTCATGCAGCTCGACGCCGTCGTCATCACGTCCAAGGACAAGCCGAACGAGCTGCAGCGAGTGTTCGGCCTGAAGTCCTATCTGAGGGGAGACGGCGAAGACGCGGTCGAACATTTCATGACCGCCGCACGGTATGCGGACAAGTATTCGCAGCACTACCTGAGCCTGATGTACTGGCACGGGGCCGGCGTTGCCGAAGATCGCGCACAGGCTTACGTCTGGGCCGACCTGGCGGCCGAGCGGGGCAGTCGGACGTTGCTGCTCATCCGCGAGAAGATGTGGTCGCAGTTGACCCCCATCGAGCAGGCGCACGCACTCGCGCTTGGAGGCGACTTCTACGCCCGTTACGGCGACGAGGTTGCAAAGCCCCGTGCCGAAGGCCTTATGCGCGCGTTCGCCCGCGACATGACCGGCAGCCGCCTCGGGTATCGAAGCCAGCCGTTGGATATCGTTTCGCAACCAGTCAATGGCGCCTTCGCAACGAAAGTAGGCGCCAACGTCGCGGCCTACCACGTCGCCGATGTGGTCACGCCCGATCAGCTCTACGACCGGACCGGCGGCGTCGACTTCGACGTTTACTGGAAGGAGCAGGATGCACTGCTCGATGGCATCGGTTCGACTGCCGTGGGACCGGTTTCGCCGGTGAGGAAGTCGAAGTAGCCGCCTGTCGATGGCAATCCGGAGCCCCGGGGCTCCGGATGTCACATGCCGGCGCACGTCGATGTCCGCTATCGGCCAAAAGCGGACATTGTCCCAAGCCGATCCGAGTCGTAGGTAACGTGACGGCGAACCATAGCGCGATAGCGATGGATCACTTCGGACCCAGAATCCGTGATGGCACGACGGGCGCGAGTTTTGCGAGCTTGCCCGGGTGACGTAGGGAGTGAATCGCGGTGATCTTCACCCCATCGGTATCAATCCACATTGCGCCCGTGACTACCCCCTGCTCGAGCCAGAGCACGGCCGGCAGGCCGTTGAGCGTGCCGACCTCGTATCGGGTAGCCGGCGGCAAGTGGCGCGCGATCTGGAGGTACAGGCGCGCCAAGCGATCGGCGCCGCGCAAGGGATGCAGCGAGGCGCGGACGATACCTCCGCCATCGCTGATGTGGACGGCGTCCTCAGCAAACAGTGCTCGCAAGGTTTCGAGTGATGGTCGCGCCATCGCGTCGATAAAGCGATTCAGCAGGCGGCTGTGTACCGCGGCGTCGACTTCGAAGCGCGGTCGGCCATCGCGTAGCCGAACCTTGGCGCGGTGGGCGCGTTGCCGGCAAGCATCGTCGGCAATGCCTAGAATCTTTGCGGCCTCACCATGGCTGTATTCGAAAACGTCATGCAGCAAAAAGGCCGCACGTTCATCGGGGCTCAGCCGCTCCAGCAGCAAAAGAAAAGTAAGGCTCAGGCTCTCGTCACGTTCGTGGACAAGTTCGGGCTGGTCGGACTCCGGCGCCAAGGGCTCCGGCAGCCATGGCCCCACGTAATGCTCCCTCTCCGCCTTCGCCCGCCTCAAGCGATCTAGCGATAGGCGGCTTGTCACAGTGATAAGCCATCCTTCGGGGTCTTCAAGCTCCTCCAGGTTATGGGCCTGAAGGCGGAGCCATGCATCGTGCAGAACGTCCTCGGCATCCCCAAGCGTCCCTAGCATCCGGTACGCAATGCCGAGCAGCCGAGCACGATGTCGTTGAAAGACGAGGGTGGACTGGTCCATGTAGTTCTCCTGCTCCTACGCAGGACGTAGCTGCGCTGCAAAGTGTGACCACCCCCCGCCTTGCGCGCCAAGCCCCATCTGAGGCGCGCCACTGGATCTTGGCGGAAAGCACGCTTAGGCACCTCCGATTCACATAGTTCGTTAAGGACAACCGACACCCGACGTCTGCTCGTGCGGCCCCTGAGCTGCCAGCCTGTCACGAATTGCGGGGCTTGGGCGTCCACAGGATTGATGAGCTGGCAACGGGCCAGCTCAGCAACCTCTTCAACAAGGACTTCCACACGATGAAACGCGCTAACTGGTTTACGGTTTCCCCCGAGGGTGCCAAGGCAATTGGGGCCCTGCACCACTTCGTCACGACGGGCACGGCCCTGCCGGCCAAACTGATCCACTTGGTGTTTTTGCGGGTCTCCCAGCTGAATGGGTGTGCCCACTGCATCGACATACATACACGTGATGTGATCAAGGAAGGGATGTCGGTGGAAACTGTCGTCCTTGTTCCGGTCTGGCACGAAGCTGCGTACCTGTTCTCGGAGCAGGAGCGGGCAGCCTTGGCGTGGGCCGAAGAAGTCACGCGCGTAAGCGAGACGCACGCCTCAGACGCGGCGTACGCTGCGGCCGCAGCGGCGTTCTCCGAGAAGGACTTAGTGGACCTGACGCTGACTATTGCGGCGATGAATGCGATCAACCGCTTGGGGATCAGCTTCCGATTGAAGCCTCGCGCGAAGGCAGACGCATAGCGCGATCTCTGGGGCGTCTGGCCGGATCCTGGCATTGGTCTTTCCGGTGCTGCGCCCATGATGTCCGCTATCGGCCAGAAGCGGACGCTGAGGAAGAAGAGCAGGCGCGACAGCCTGCGCCGTCGCCGCGCCCTACGCTGAGCCGTCCCAGTCCCGCAATCGACCCCGGCTGCTGCTCGGGGCCTGCCTCGTTAGCTCAGCGCAATCGTCAACGTCACTGTCGATCCCGCCAAGAGCCCGTGAGCAGAAACCGTGGAAAGGTCACCCACTGCTCGCAGAGAACTCGCACTGCGGCGCTTCCAAATCCGTCAAATGGTTCTGGGGCATTTCGTTCAAAACGATGCCCCAAGCCTTGCAGGCCTAAGGCCAAACCATTCGCGGCCAGCCCGACAACAAGCAACTGGAAGGAGAATGTAGCGATCGCGTAACCCGCTAGTACTGTTCCCGAGATCGACATTGGAACAGTGAGAGTATGGATTGCGAGATTCAGACGCGATTGATGGGTGCGACGATAGCCAGCCCATTGCAAACGCAAAAGTTGCGTCAGCCTCATTGACCTGCCCCACCGTCAGTTATCCGGCAAGGCCTTGCCCAGGCCAGCGTTAAGCATGTTCCAGCCGCGGATAATGACAACGGCGAAGCTTAGCTCGGACAGTTCGCGCTCGTTGAACTGCTCGAGCACATCTGCACGCAGACCATGCGGAATCAGCGCGCCCCCGACTGCATTCAGCGCCTCCGCCCATGTCAGCGCCGCGCGCTCGCGCGGATCGAACAGCGCGCATTCTCGCCAGCCTGCCAGCGTGTCGAGCTTTTTCTGAGCCACTCCCATCTGCCGCAGCAGTTTCGCGTGCATATCCAGGCAGTACACGCACCCGTTGATCTGGGAGATCCTCAGCGAGACCAGTTCAATGAGGTTCGACCCCAGCTGACCCCCGTGGAGATGCTGGCCCAACTGGAGGAGGTGCTTGTAAGCCTGCGGCGCATGTGCGGTGTAGTCGAGGTTGGCGCTTGCGTCCATCGAATCATCTTTCTTCAGACAACCTGTTGGATTGCGGTTGCAGTGTGGTGTGCTATCAATTGGTTTCCGGCGTCATTGAAGTGCACGCCATCGGGCAGGAACAGCCTCTCCGTCGCTTCGGACAAATGGCTGTGCAGGTCGTTGATCCGGAATCCGTAAGCGTTTGCGAGTTCTATCGACAGGCGGTTGTAGGTCAATACATCAGACTCAGACCAACGAGGCAGGTCGATGCCGCCATGTAACGTCTCGTCGACGGGCGTAGTCGTTGCCCAGATCACGGAACCCACGTTCACGGCGAGATACTTGAAAATGCACCGAAGGCTCGTGACGTACTCATCTTGCGATCGGCGCGGCCAATCTTGGCCAGGTTCACGCCTTAGGTCGTGCAGACCACAATTTATGTGCACAATATCGAAGGTATTCGGGGGCACCCAGTCGCGGATTCGCGCTGCTATGTCGCCAGACGCTTTGCCGTTCTCGGGCGGGGAATGCATCTGGTAACCCACTGGCAAGCGCTTACGTACGTGAGGTGCGGCACGCAGCCTTATAGAGTCGCCGATAAGCGCAAGGTAACGGCTCATGCGCATGCGCCCTGCGGCTCCATCTCCGCGGTAAGTTGCGCCACCAGCGCATCCACTCCCATCTCTGCCGCGGCGATGGATGCGTGCAGGCGCGCATCGCCAAACTCGTCGTATTCAGTTGCCACGCGCTCGAATGACTCGATGCCGATGTAGCGCAGAGGTGTCATCAAGCCTGCTTCTACATGGTTACTGGTGCGGAGGCGGTCGTCATAACCGTAGTCGCCACGTGAGCTCAAAAGCACCACGCGCTTCCCGTGGCCTGCCAGCAACGGCCAGTACGGTTCACCTGCGCGGCTGCGGTCGAAACCGAACGTGCGACCGACGCGGACGATGTTGTCGATCCACGCCTTCAGCGTGGAGGGCATGCCGAAGTTGTACATGGGGACGCCGATGACGATGAGATCGGCAGCGACCAGTTCATCGACAAGCGCGTCGCTCTCGGCGAGCACCTCCTGCATCCAGCCTTCCCGCTGCGCTGGTGCGGTAAATGCAGCATGCACCCACTGGCCAGTGACCGGTGTGGGCGGCTGCAAGGCCAGGTCACGGTAGACCACCACATCCTGCGGACGCTCGGTGCGCCAGTTCCGGATGAAGCGCGCAGACAGACGGCGGGTATGGGAGCCATGTTCGCGTTTGTCCGAGGGCCCGGGCCGCGCACTGGAGTCGATGTGGAGTAACCTGAGCATGATTCACCTGTAGCGCGGAACGTGTACAGATTCCTCCGCCTTTTTGCCCTCGTAAAGCGATCATTTCTCAGCCACCAGATGCAACGGATTCATCCATGAGCGCTCGCCGGTTACCGCCGCTGACGGCATTGCGGGCATTTGAAGCCGCTGCGCGGCACCGCAGCTTCAAGCACGCCGCGGCGGAGCTCTCCCTGACGCCCACGGCTATCAGCCATCAGGTCCGCCAGCTGGAGGAACAACTCGGCGTGCAACTGTTCGCGCGGGGCGCCCGGCGCGTCGACCTGACCGAGGCTGGACAGACCCTGTTCCCTGCGCTGCGGGACGGCCTCGACGCGATCGCGCGGGCGGTCGAAGCCGTCCGGCCGCGGACAAACAACCGCACGGTGGTGTTGAGTACGACGCTGGCATTCGCGTCCCGCTGGCTGCTGCAACGCCTGGAACGATTCGCAACATCGCACCCGTCGATTTCGTTGCACCTCCATACCAGTGATGCGCCGGTCGACCTGCAAGGAGGTGGTGCGCAACTTGCGGTCCGGTACGGACCGGGGACGGCGCCGGGCTTGCGCGATATCCCGCTGCTTGCTTCGCGCTTCGGCGTGGTCTGCGCGCCCGCTTTGGGCGTGCGCCGATTGGTTGACCTGCGACGCGTCCCGTTGATCGGCTTCGAGTGGTTTCGCCGAGACGCGAACACCCCGGACTGGCCGCTTTGGTTCGAGCGCGCCTCGTGCGAACCGTTGCCTCGCCAGCTGCACTTTTCCGATGAGCTCCATGCCATTCAAGCTGCGATTTCGGGTCAGGGCATTGCACTGGTCAACCTGGCGCTGGTCACCGACGAGTTGCGCGCGAACCTCCTGTGCTGCCCCTTCGGTCCGGAACTGCCCGGGCATGCGTTCCGGCTGACGTGGTCTGATGCGCTAGAAGGAGATCCGGACATCGCTGCCGTGCGCTCATGGCTGTTGGAGGAAGCTGCGATGGAATAGAAAGTCAGGCAGCAAGGTTGTTGATGGGTTCAGTGGCGCTCGTGGGGCGCATCGATTCCCAGCGCAAGAAACGGATATCGCCAATCGCTCGTATTGCCCACTCTCCGGGTTCTTGCCAATGGAGATCGAGCAATGCGAAGTATGATTGCAGCAGGCTTGCTACTTGTCGCCGCTGCCCTTGGAAACTCGGGTGCCAGTGCGACTGGAGTGTCCCCTGCAGTAGAGCACGCTCCGGGCCGTCTGCTGCAAGTCAACCGAACCCGGCTTTGGGTCGAAGAGGAAGGGGCTGGACCGCCGCTGGTCGTCCTGGTGGGTGGCCCGGGAGCCTCCCATGCATCGATGCACCCCGCATTCTCGGCACTCTCCGACAGATTCAGGATCATCTATTACGACTATCGTGGGCGCGGGCGTAGTGATCCCTCTACGGAAGTGACATTCAAGCTGGACGTCGCGGACCTTGACGCATTGCGCGATTCACTTGGACACGAGCGAATCGCCATTTACGGCTTTTCGTATGGAGGTCTAATTGCGCAGGGCTACGCACTGGCCCATCCGGATCGCGTTAGTCACATGATTCTCGCGAACACCCTTTATAGCGCCCAGATGTGGGGCTTGAACCATCAGAATATCAACCGGGAACTTCAGAACCAGTTTCCAGAGATCTGGGGGCAGATCGAGGCGCTCCGAGAGAAGGGAGTCCACTCGTCAGCCGATGAGGTGCAGAAGTTGTTCTCCGTACACGCGCCATTGATCCGCTGGTACAACCCCGACCATGCGAGTCGGCTACGCAGGGAAGCTGGTAGCTTCAACAAGGAACTCTATTCGAGGTTTGTCGGGGACGACATCGATTTTGAGAACGGCGGTGAAGTTTCGAAACTTCCCGATTTCCGCCCGCGCTTGAAAGAGTTGTCGATGCCCGTTCTGATACTGGCCGGCCGGTATGATCGCGCGCTCTACCCCAAGCTCCAGTTCGCGTTCAAGGAGTACTGCCCGCAAGCGACGTTCGTGATGCTCGAACACAGCGGGAGCTACGGCCATGTTGAGGAACCGGACGTCGTCGTTCCGTTAGTGCGTGAGTTTTTGACTGCGAGCAACTAAGCGCGTCTAGACTCTGGGTGCGGCCGCGTGCGCTTAGGCAGTCTCGCAGACGCCATCTCGGCGAGTTAGCGAAGAGCCATTCACACCATGCGGCCTTGTGCCGCGGCGGATCTTCGCGTCTGACTACAGAACTGCTCGCAGGAAGCGACGCTTGATCGGTGGTACGACGAGGCGGTCATTGAACTGGCCGAAGAACTCGCCAATGACGATGGCGGTGCGCGTGGAGGGCTACCTGCCCTCGCGGCAATCCGGTCTATGGAACGGATCAGCGGGCATGCCCAGCACGTGGTGGCGACCTCCAGCGTGTGGACGGGGAGCCGTACGCCACATGCTTGACAGGCCAAGCGGGAGGGATATAGTTGCAACTAACAACGATATTCCATTCCCGATGTCCGCGAAGCCCGCCATCCAACCGAACCCACTGCAGCGCGACGCTGAAGCGCTGCATGCGGCCGTGTCGGATCTGGTGCGGGTCTACCAGTTCCGCGATCGCGACAAGATCTGCTGCTACGACATCTCGGTCACCCAATGCTATGCGCTCGAAGCATTGGTGGAGCGCGGCCCGAGCCGCAGCCAGGCATTGGCCGAGGTGTTGATGCTCGACAAGAGCACGACCACTCGCGTCGCGGATGCCCTGGTCCGAAAGGGCTACGTCGAACGCCTGCCCGATCCCGATGACGCGCGCGCCGTCTCCTTGCGCGTCACGCCTGAAGGCCGGCAGCTGTACGAGACGATCAACAACGAACTCATCGAGCAGCAGGCAGACCTGTTGCGCGATCTGGATCCGCAGATGCGCGCCGCGGCGACCGAGATCATCCAGCGCCTCGCACGCGCCGCCCAAGCGCGATTCGTGTCCGGTGTGAGCGTTGGTAGTTGCGCGCCTGCGTGTGGCAACGATGCCGCCGCGAAATGTGGTTGACCCCCTTTTTTGCCCGAATAGTTGTCACTAACAACAGGTGATGAGGATGATCAGAATTCGATCTGCCGAGATGGAAGACGCAAGCGCCATCGCTGCCATCTACAACCAAGGCATTGCAGAGCGTTCTTCGACGTTTGAGACGAACCCTCGCTCGACCGCAGACATGGAGCAGCGATTGGCCGACATGGCGCGTTACCCGTTGCTGGTAGCGAGTACCGAAGCAGGCGAAGTTCTCGGCTGGGCAGGACTGAGCGGCTACCGCCCGCGGGACTGCTATGCAGGAATCGGCGAATTCTCCGTCTACCTCGATGCGGCTGCGCGCGGGAAAGGGATCGGGCGTCAGTTGCTCCATGCGCTGATCGATGTCGCTCGCGAGCGTGGCTACTGGAAGCTGCTGTCGCGGATCTTCCTCTTCAACACGGCCAGTCGCGCCCTGTGCCAATCGGCCGGCTTCCGCGAAGTTGGCATCTACGAAAAGCACGGCCAGCTCGAAGGTCGCTGGCTCGACGTCGTCATCGTCGAGCGCCTCATTCCTGAAAACCTCTCAACCCCGACGACCGAAACCGAAGCCGCTACGGCGACTGCCTGAGGAACATCCATGAACACTGCACTTCCTGTTGTCGTAATCGGCGCCGGCCCCGTGGGCTTGGCTGCAGCCGCTCACCTGCTTGAGCGTGGCTTGACTCCGCTGGTCCTTGAATCAGGCGAGTCGGTAGGCTCCGGCATGCTCCAGTGGGCGCACGTCCGCATGTTCTCTCCATGGGAGTTCACCATCGATCGTGCTGCGGGTGCGCTGCTGAGCAAGCAGGGCTGGCAGGCTCCGAATCTCGCCGCTTTTCCGACCGGCGGCGAAGTGGTCGCGCAGTACCTGAAGCCCCTAGCCGATGCGCCAGAAATCCAGCCGCACCTCCACCTCGGCGCTCGCGTCGTCGTGGTGACCAAGCAACGCCGCGACCGGATGAAGGACGCCCAGCGCAACGACGTTCCTTTCGTCGTCCGTTACGAAGACGCTACCGGCGAACATGAAGTCCTGGCACAGGCGGTGATCGACGCATCTGGCACCATCGACAACCCCAACCCGATGGGCGCATCTGGCGTCCCTGCACTGGGTGAGCGATCGCTACAGGCTCACGTCTTCTACGGAATGCCGGATGTGCTCGGCAACCACCGCGAACGTTACGCGGGCAAGCGCGTCCTGGTTGTTGGCAGTGGGCATTCCGCATTCAACGTCCTGAGCGACCTGGCGCGCCTCTCGAAGCAGGTGCCCGGCATGCAGATCGAATGGGCGATCCGTCGCCCATCGCTGCAACGCGTGCTCGGTGGCGGCGAGAACGATCAGCTCAAGGAGCGTGGCAAGCTCGGGCTGACCATCAAGCAGTTGGTCAGCGAAGGAACCCTGCGCGTCACGACGAGCTTCCATCTCGACCGACTTGAGAAGACCGCGGCGGGCATCGTTGCCCATGGTGATGGGAAGACCATCCCGGCGGTGGATGAAATCGTCGCCGCCACCGGCTTCCGGCCCGACACCTCCCTCCTCTCGGAGCTGCGCATCTCGCTGGACCTGGGCACGCAAAGTCCTACGGCGCTGGCCCCGCTGATCGACCCCAATCAGCACAGCTGCGGCAGCGTCCGTCCGCATGGCGCGGAGGAACTCAAGCACCCGGACGCGAACGTCTACATCGTCGGAATGAAGAGTTACGGCCGCGCGCCGACCTTCCTCCTGCTGACGGGGTACGAGCAGGTGCGCTCCGTGGTGTCCGCCATCGCCGGCGATTGGGACGCTGCTCGTCGCGTGGAACTCGTGCTGCCGGCGACCGGCGTTTGCGTCACGCAGTTCGCCGACGAGGAAGAAGAAGCCACGCAATCCAGTTGCTGCGGGCCGGCGCCGGCTGAACCGGCAAAGGAAGCCGCTTGCTGCGGGGGCCCCGCCAAGGCATCGAGCAACGCGTGCTGCGTTGAAGATGAGCAGGCGAAGGCGAGTGGCAACGCCGGTTGTGGCTGCAGCGCTACGCCGGTCAAGCCAGTCCCCGCACGGACCAGTTGCTGCGCGGGCTGACAATGCCAGCGCACATGAGGCGTGCCGTCTGGCTGCTCGGATTGTGCCAATGCATCCTCTGGGGAGTTCTGTACTACAGCTTCTCGGTGCTGCTCGTTCCGATGGAAGCGTCGCTGGCCCTGTCGCGAACGGCAGTGGCCGGCGCATTCTCCGTTGGGCTGCTCGCCATGGCAGTGCTAGCACCCGTTGTAGGGAGGTGGCTCGACCGAGACCATGCTGCAAACGTCACCCGCATTGGGATGGCGCTGGCAGCCATTGGACTTGGCATCGTCGCCAACGCTCATGGAGCCACGACCCTCTACTTGGGCTGGCTCTGCATGGGCATCGCAATGGCCTGCCTTTTGTACGAGCCCGCATTCGCACTTGTGGCGCGGGCGGTCGACGACGACCTCCACCGCGTGCGAGCCCTCGCGGCAGTGACCGTGATGGGCGGACTCGCGAGCACCATCTTTCTCCCGGTCGTTTCGGCTTTGATTGAGACCCTCGGCTGGCGCTCGACGGCGCTGGTATGCGCCGGTGCCGTTCTGTTCGCCGCCTCGATCATGGAAGTATGGGTGGTGCCCTCGTTGCCAGCGAGCAGCACGGTTAAGAAGGGTGTCCCGTCATCGCGTTCGGGAAAGTGGCCAAGTCACATGCGGACGCTGGTCGTCATATTCGCGTCGGGCACGCTGGCGAGCATGGCACTTACGACGCTCCTAATCCCGCTGCTGCTTCAGCGTGGAGTCGCGCCATCGGTTGCGGCACTCGTACTCGCCGCCTTTGGCATCGCGCAGCTGCCTGGCCGACTATGGTTACTCCGCGGTCGCGACGCGATCCCATCTCAGGTGTTGAAAAGCTGGCCCATTGTTTTCCAGGTCATCGGTCTGATCGTCGTGACCATCACCGCGTCACCTTGGACGATGGCCGGAGGGGTCGCTGTCTTCGGTGTGGGATCAGGCTTACACACCCTTTCGCGACCTTGGCTTGTCCAGCGCCTGTATGGCGTGGTGGAAGTTGGACGTTGGAATGGCGAAGTAGCGCGCGCGCAGGGGTTTGCACGGGCAGTTGGTCCGTTACTTATGGTGGGCGCCGCCACAATCTTGAGCATGCCAGTCGTGCTAGTCGGCGTTGCAGGCTTGTTAGCTCTCACGGCGCCATTTGCCATTCGGCTTCCGGATCGGCTGTAGCGAAGCGCAGGCTCGAATCGCCTTGCGCGCATGTGAGGAATCCCGGCGAGCACCGTCGTGCCCGCGATACCACCACGACGCCACGATCTGCCTAAGCGCGAGCCCCTCGACTAGGCAACGGAACCTTTGCCGGAATCCTTCCACATTAGTCAGGAGGTACAGGAATCCTTCCACTTCAAGCCGACGATCATTCGGCGCATTCCACAACGGTTTCGTCAGGGTCCGGCTCTGGCGCGGGGTTCGGGCATGCGCGTAATCCGCCCGGGACGCCCTCAGAGCCCGAGGTTCGTCAGCTATACCGGAATTCTTCCACCTTGCCTTAGGTGCAGCTTCGCCTTACCGGAATTCTTCCACAATAGGTTCTCTACTCAGACCGCTGAAGGCTTCAGACGCCTGAGGGTAATGGGCATCCCCACCGACCCTCAGTCTGCATCAGTAGATACCCTTGGCCGTTCGGGATCGGAGAGGAATGGTCCCGCTGTCGGAATGCATGTACGTGTTCGGCAGCCAGCACCGCTGGTTGTTCCTCTATCCACCAGCGTAGCGCCTGCATAAACTGCCCATGGCCGATCATCAACAGGCTTCCGCTGTAGTGGAGCAAACGATCCAACGTTGCACGCACTCGGTCTACCAGTTGGGCAAAGGATTCAGCGCCAGGCCCGTCAATGTAGGCCGGATCACATCGACGCCAATACGCTTCTACCCATTCCCTGCGCTCGGCTGCGGTAGTTCCCGCACACCTCGCCGGCGCCAGGTAGGTAAATTCCTGGATTGGCCATATTTCCAATGAGACGCCGAAGCGGCGTGCTATAGGCGCCGCCGTCTGTCGGGCGCGCAAGAACGGCGAACAGATAACGGCAGTTGGTGGCAGCGTCAGCGAACGGCACAATGCCTCCGCTTGCTCCATCCCCGCAGCGGTCAGCGGAATCCCAGCCGGGTCGTCTGTCACCTGCCCAGCATTGGCCAAGCTCTCGCCGTGTCGAACGAGCTGGACGGTAAGCGGCCTATGTTTCATGTCCGTCGCCGTGCATCAGGCGAAGTCCCCAAAGTCGATGCGGCCAAGCTCCTCCTCGACTTCGCGCGCGCCCACATCAAAGCCCAGGAGATCGAGAGGTTTGCCGCCCAAGGGTAGGCTGACGGCCGTCAGCCACCGTCGCGACTTAGCCAGACTACCAAACACACGCTCGGCCTCGGCCGCGACGCGGGCGATTCTAAGCACCCGCTCAGTTTCAGCCGCAGTCAGCAGCCCCTGTCTCGACTGGCGAACGCGGTAGCTGTGCTCAGAAATAAGAGAGACAGACAAGATATCGCACTCGGAGACCGCCAGACGCTCTGCCAAGCGCACAATCGCGTGAGTCTGAAGTTGGGGGGCGCGGACCTCCACATGCCCAGATTGAGCCGACCGCGCGCTCGCATCCTGTTCCAGCGGAAGCGCACCCGCCTGGGGCTTCTCACCAAGGTAGGCAAGCGCCATGTCTAGAGATCCAGTCATTTGGGTTCGTCCGCGTCTTTCAACTTCCATCGGTGACTGTTTGCACTAATTACGGCGCCCACGAGCTTACGATGCTCTTCAAGTTTTTCCGTCAGCCTCTCGATCAAGCCAGCCGTTACATGGTGGAAGTTCCGTGCGGGATCGGCATTGATCTGGTGGGCAATTTGATTAAGGTTCCGACCGATTGCCATCAGTTGATAATTGGACCGACCGAGCGCTTCAAGCTCCTTCCCGCCGACGGTCACCCCTCGTGTCAAAGCTGCGCGGACTAGGCTCACGATCCAGAACTGAACAGAGCACTCTCGGTCGTCAGCGATCGCCGAGAGAGCAGTGTGCTCATCGGCCGTCAGAAGGAGCTTGACCGCCTTCTTCGGGACCCTGTCCACGGTCTTAGTGACGCTCATCGCTGCTGGCTCGAGGAAAGCTCCCGCGGGTGGCCTAGGCTTCGGCGGCTTTGACCTGCTGACGAGCTGGGCCATCACTCGTCGCAGAACCCCTGCTCCATCTTCACCGTGCGCTTCCAAGAACGCATGCCACTCCGCAGCCAGTTCATTTGGCACTCGGAAGCGATAGACGCGACTGGTATCAGCTGCCAGGCCCTTAACCCTTGGTCTGGTCATCCCTCCCTCCTCGGAAGCCCCGCCGGGGTCCCGCAGGGGATAATGTAGACATTAAGCACCATGTGCCTATCCTGCATTAGAAAATATTCCTTCGTGCACACGAAAATTTGTTCGTCATGACGAACGACTTCTTTCGTACGTACGAAAAGACGCGACTCGCTGCGTGGCAGTCCGGCGGTCCATTCGTCATGACGAAAGCTGGTCTCTTGCAAACGAGAAGGCCGCCGCGGAGGGCAGCCTTCCCGTGGAACTTGCGCCTTCTACGCCAGCGTCACGAACACCGATACAACCTCCGGATGATTCGACCTGATGTAGTCAACGGCTGAGTCCGCGGTCGGGTGGGTCCGGTCCTTGTGCGGGGGATTCCACTTCCGACCGCGCCGATCATTCATGGTCACGAGGAAGCCGGCTCGGACGCGGTGGAGGCCCGCGGACACAAATAGTTTGCTCTCGCGGCTCGCCGGAAGACCGTGTGGGCGCTTGGCTGAGAGGCGGTTGTTTGTCTGCATAGCTACTTCGACTCCTAGGTAGGGGAGATCAGCTTTTGTCGGAAACCGAGTTCTTGGTTCCCCAAGAGGTCTTGATCTGATCCATGACAGCGCGGCGGTAAGCAGGGTTGGGAGCTACCACCGACCGCCCCATAGCCATGTGCTCAAGGCGGCGGGAAGTCGTCTGGAGACCGGTTTTTGGATCCAGTCGGGTAGACAGGGGATTCACGATGTCGTGCGCCGAGGATGCGCCGGAGGAGATCGATCGCGCGGCGGAGGCCGCGGGAGAAGCCATCTGCCGTAATGTCATCGCGGCCATGGAGACACCTCCAGCGAGTCCGGATGCCACGCCGCCAACTTGAACCAGCATGAACGACAGCAGCCCGGTTAGCCCCAGGATCTGCAGAGCGGCGAAAGCGGGAGAGTTCTGCCCGTCGGCCGACATATCGGCACCCGCGATGAATCTATCGAAGGCCGCACCCGAGAAGGAGAGGAAGACCGCCACGATCACAATCGTGAGCGTGTAGTTCATGACCTGGCTGAACCACGAATCGAAGAATCGGGCAGTAACGGGCCACATCAGACACATGATGAAGAACGGCCCCAAGCCGAAGAGCACGGCCAAGGAGAGCTTTGCCGTAATGACGATCGCGCCACCGATCAGCATGAAGATGAGTGACCCCAAGCCGATGGCGAGGGCGCAGAACATCCAGCTCAGGGCAGAACCAACGTTCATACCTGCGTCATTCGAATTCGACAGGCACTCGCCGACAAGGTTGAAGGCGCGGTCAAGCGAAGTGTCGAGGGTCTGGTAAATGGACGTGGCCGACGCGGCCCCGGGTGTCAACGCATTGGACAGCCCGACTTGGAGCCCATCGATGGTGTCGACCACCCAGCTCATGTAGTTGACGCTGTTCAGCGCGAAGGCGCTGATCAGGGCTACCTTTGCCGACTGCTTTACCACTGCGGACAATGGGGAGCTCACATACCCAGCGAGGGTCATGTACCCCATCAGCACCAGATAGAGGGTCGTGCCCGCAAGTGCGACGGGGGCCAGCGTCGCCGCGAGGTTTGACGCAGCAGGCAGAACAAATGCTGCCGCAGCGTTGTCAAACGTCTCGCCGATGAACTGGAAGAGGACCACCGACGGAGCGCTCATGGACGTGGCTCCGGCTTGATCTGGATCCCGCGGCCCTGGGAGCGCCATGCCGCTTTGTCTCGTTCAGCGATAGCCATCGCGCAACTTCCGTCGTGCTTAGGATGCCTTCTGGCGGCGCGACAGTCCGCCAGCTTCTGATGTAGCTCGGCGTCCGAACCCCTGGTCGAAGCTTGTACCGACCACCCATCTGTGCAGGCGGCGAGCAGCGAGCAAAGGACTAACAGCATCTGGATCTTGATCGAATGCATTGCTCAGGCCTCGAAGTGGCGGGAATCGCTCGCTGACTGAAGCAGCGACATCAGTTGCTTGACTGGGTACATCGTTGAACCAAATGTCACTAGGCCAAGAAGGCTCAACATTTCTTCTCCCAGCCGGGCGGGCTCGCGTGGGGTCCAAACTTGGCTTGCGATTACTGCTTGGATGATTGTGAGGATCAGCATCTGCAGAAGGGGGCGATAGGTAGAGCTTCTCGGCACAAGGCGCAGGACCCATGGAAGCGGGCAGAGCAGGTAGAGAAGGTCGATCAGCAGATATGCGGCGTGCAGCGTTGGCATTGGATCAGTCTCCAAATGTGATTGGCTGAGCGGAGATTCCGCGTCCACCGGAGGCCCACGTCCTGGCGTTCTGCTCGGCCCGCTGTTGGTCGATCAGCCGACCTTCGGCGTCGGCTATCAGTTGATACATCTGCAGCTTCGTCTGCTCGTTCTGCAGGGCAGCCTGCTCGGCGTTGATCCTGGCCTGAAGCTCGGCAATGGACTTAGGGTCGCTTGTCTGGTTGATCGACTGCGTCAGCAAGGAGATCTGATCCCAGCGAGCTCTCGCCTTGTCGTAGGCCTCTACCGCGAAGGCCTTGTCCATGGCGGCCTTCGACGACGAACGCTCGCATTGAGTTTTCCTCGGGCCGCTAAGACGCGCGCAGGTGTCGAATACCCGGGAAATCTCTCGAACTGTGCGAGCGGATCCAGTCAGTCCACGGTAGCCGCCATTCGCAACACCGTCATAGACGGATCTCCAATCTGGAGGCAAGTAGTCGCGGAGGGCAGGGTTCTGGGCGAGATCGCCAAGATTTCGAGTACCTGTCAGCGCCTTGTACTGCAGCTTCATCTGGTCGATCTGAGCCTTGAGCTGATTGATCTGTTCGACAGCTTTCGCGATGCGCTCGACCTGGTTGATCTTGTCCTGGGCGATTGCCATCGCGTCAACAACTGGAATACCGGTTGCGTAGAGCCGAAAGGGTGCTAGTGAGCTAACGGCGATAAGCAGCGCTGCGAATGCGACACCTCGCGTTCGGCAGAGTCGTGTGGTTTTTGTCATTTGCTGACGTCCTGTTTGGCGTTTGAGCGCGCGGCCTAGCCGGATCCGCGCAAGGGGCGGACTATTGGGAAGGATGGTTTCGCGCTGTGGCTTTCGGGGACACTGAGGCGCTCACGGACGATCTCGAAGCCTCTTCCGGCCATCTGGCAGCAGCTTCATTCAAGCGAGAGATGAGTGCCGCCCGATCACCTGTGACGTTGAACTGCTGGTATGCCCAACCGACGGCATTGGCGTACGGTGTTTCCGGATCGGAGCCCGGCGTTTGCAAGCCAATTCTCGGCTGGGCGCGCGAGGATCTCCCATCGCGTAGGCGGCGCCCTCGACTAAGGCGGAAGCTTCCAGCCTTCGCGCGAGTGGCCAAGTCAACCAGGAGGCCCCAGTGACTGGAAACGGCCTTGTCTTCGACTCGGGCCGCCACCTCGTCCAACAAGTCCTGCTGCGTCGTCGCCTTGTGGTCTTCAATCATTCGAACCACTACTGCTCGATCTTCTTCCGTGAATACGTGCAATCCCTTCGCGGACCAGTCGAGGGCGAACTGTGTAGTAGTTGTTTCTTCTTGATAGTTCTTCTTAGTACTACTGCTTTTAGGGATGCGCTTGCCGGACGCCGGTTTACCGGGGTTCGGTTCACCGGAGTTCGGTAGCCGCACTTCGGTCGCCGGAGTGCTTTCAGCGCACTCCGGTTGTGGAACCCCGAAGATCCTGGTGACCGTATGCCAACGACCCCGCCCATCCTGGCTGCGAATAACCTGGGCGTATCCGAGCGCCCGAAGCTCTTTCATGGCCGCGAGCACGGCGCGCCGGCCCTCGTTCGGACTTTCACGCGCAAGGTCGGTCGCGGTCATCCTGAAGCCAGGCGCGTTGCTGAGCAGCCGAATCGCAATACCGCGCGCCCGGAACGAGAGCCGCTTATCGCGCGTAAGCTGGATAGGAACTGAGTGGTGCGTGCAGGGAGCGGCCTCGTAACTCACCTGGCCACCTCGCCAACGGCTTCGTCGAGCACTTTCGCCACCTCGAGAACGGCGAAGTAGACGCGCTTCCCAATCTTCCGCTTGGCCGGGTTGAGTCGGCGGGCAAGGTCATTGTTGCCAGCCAGGGACATCCGAAGGCCATCGGGGCTCCGGTCGAGAACTCCCGCGAGCTGGGTCTGCGACAACAGTGGCGAACCACCCGTGAACTTCAGGAGGAGATCAACGGTCGTCATGGCAGCCTCCCTGCGCCTTGTGGCGAGCTGGCTGAGGACTAGGGGTTGCAGCGCCGTTAGCAGCTGCGAACTGCTGATCGAGATACGCAGCAACATCGACCAGGCGGAAGACGCGCTTCCTGCCGATCTTGAAGGATGGAATCGGATAACACCCGCGACTCAGGGCGTTACGTATGGCGTCAACGGAGCCTGACGTGATCTCTCCGACCTGCTTGACGTTCAGCGATGGCGGGTATCGCGAGGCTAAGTATTCCAGCGAGCTTTCAGTAGGAAAATTCAAGGCGCACCCCATGCATGGAGCACTTGGTCGAACCAAGTGCACGATGCGAGTTGCGCTTCGGGGAGCTTCCCATGCTGGGAATTACGCAGCGAACAGCCGGCGATAAGCCGCCCTAAGCACAAACTCGCGCTAGAGGGGGGCCGCCTACTGGAGGCCCGTTGTCCGCCAACAGAAGGGCTAGGTTCGTATGCCTTGATCCCTTGAACAGTGCGTGGCGGCGCAGGAGTTCAGGATCAGGCGAACTTTCGCCTTTCATTGGTGGTCGCCGACAAACAAACTGGCCCACCGTAGATGGCTGCCGTAAGACGGCTAGCCATCGTTGGCGATGAGATCACAGATCCTGGAACGTATCAAGTGATATGGATCCATGTCGTACATACGCGATGCTCCCTCTCCGTCGAAGAGGGGGATCCTGCTATGGGAGCCGATGCTGAGGTAGCGCCAAGTGTTGCTTATCAGTCGGCAAGAGGGAGCGCAGAAACTCGTGCCACTCGATGTCCTCGGCCTCGCAGCGCCTCTCTATCTCCTCTAGAAGCCACGGCCCGAACTGGATGAAGGAGGTGTTGCCATCCGCCCGATCGTCCACCGCTGCTCCGAGGAATAGGCTGAGCGCGACAAACTCGTCACTCACGCCGGCAACCGGTTCGTCATCGACGACAACAGTCCAGTTCTCGTCGGCGTCGCCTTCGACATACGCGAGAACAGTCCCATGTTCGTCAACGAGCTCCGCGATGATGTTCGGCGCAGCATCGAAGGCGGCCGCCCACTCCGCGACCTTGTTCTGGGTAGTGACAGCCCGGGCTAGAGCTGCTTCAGCCTTTTTACGGCGGTTCTTCAGTTTCGCCTTCCGTTTCGCATCGGACTGCTTCCCCACAGCGGCTCCTAGCTCATAGGTCCAGGCCAGAAAGTAGCGCGAGACCGATTGCCCCGCCATACCCGTCCAGCAACTTGGGATGAGCATCGCTCCGGGTACGGCTCTTGCAGGTCCGCAGCGGGCCGCCGCTCATGGAGCCCCAGAGGCGCTCCCTCTCGCCTTGAGTTTCCAGCCTGGCCTCGGGCGAATAGAGTTGTCGGTAGCAAATAATCCGAAGGTCGCGAGTTGCTCGCCTTCGGCACTACGATTTCAATAGGGGAAGCTAGTGACGATCCTGCAGGAGATTTATGCATGGTCCAAAGATCTCGCCGATTGGCAACAGGAAGCAGTTGCAAGGCTCTACGAAGATAGGACCCTGAGCGCGACCGACCTCGACGATCTCTACGCGTTGGCCAAGTCCGAGGTCGGAATCCCGGACTCGGAAGGACGCGTGCTCAAGAAGCTCCAAGATGCTCAAGTGGTGCCACCGACCAATCCTTCCCGCGTGGTTCTGCTGACGGCCATCAAGGAATTGGTCAACGTCAATGCTCTTGCAGACGGTGCGCACTTGCCTATTGCGCGAACCGGAGTGACTGTCATTTACGGCGAGAACGGTGCTGGAAAGTCGGGCTACTCGCGAGTGTTCAAGAAGGCCTGTCGGGCACGCGATCGGCGCGAACCAATCCTGCCCAACGCGAACTTGGAGCCCGGAAAGTGCGGACCGGCCCAAGCAACGTTCGCAGCCGAGATCGACGGCGTCGCGACTGACCTACCGTGGAAGGACGGCATTGAGCCTCCCGCTCCCCTGTCTGACATCGCCATTTTCGACTCGCACTGCGCCCGTGCGTACATCGACAATCAAGGCGATTTCGCCTACTCCCCGTACGGCTTGGATATTCTGGAGGGGCTGGTCGGCGCATGTAACAAGCTCAAGGCTCGTGCCACGGCAGAGAAAGCTGCTAACGCCCCGAGCAATGCCGCCTATTCGGCCCTAATTGGTGGGCAGACCGAGGTCGCCAGGGCGCTGATTGGCATCCCGGCAAGCACCAAGGCCGAGGACATCGAAGCATTGGCCACGCTCAAAGATGCTGATCTGGAGCGACTCGCTCTACTGAACAAGACTCTTGCAGAGACCGATCCGCGGCAAAGGGCCCTGACCTTTCGTCAAAAGGCCAGCCGCTTTACTTCACTGAAGGAACGGATCGCAACGGCGATCGGCGTCGTGAACCAATCAGAGGTCGATTCGCTTCAGGCACTGATCGCGAAATCGAACGCGGCAAAGGCAACGGCGGAGCTTGCGGGAGCCGAGTTCAAGGCAATTCCCGGCCAGCTGCCAGGTACTGGCGGCGAGGAATGGAAGGCACTCTTCGATGCCGCACGAGGCTTTGCCATGCTCAGCCACACGGACCACGAGTTCCCCGGACTACCGCCAGAAGCGGCCTGCCCCCTCTGCCAGAACTCCCTTGGGCCGGCGGGTGCTGCGCGGTTGTTGCGGTTCGACGCTTTCATTGAAGCGGCAGCAGAAAGGGCTGCGAAGGATGCGAGAGATGCCGCAGCCATGTCCTACAGGACCATTCAGCAGGCGAACATGGACCTACTCTTCCGTGACGACTTGGTTGAGGAAGTGACCGAGCTCGGACCGGAAGTCGCGACGACCTGCGTGGCCCTTCAGGAGAGCCTCAGAACACGTCAGCAGGCCGTACTCCAGGCAGCTGCAGGAAAGCTTGCCTGGGAGAAGCTCCCCAACCTCTCTGGTGATCCGCGACCCGGTCTGAGCGAGATCATCACCAAGCTCCTCGACCAGGCAAAGGCGCTGGATGCCACCACCGACGAGAAGCTTAAGGCAGCTATGGCCTCCGAGCGGGCGGAACTCGAAGCTCGCCACAGGCTGGCGCAGATCAAGAGTTCCGTGCTCGAGGCGATGACCAAACACGAACTCTGTCGCAAGTTGCAGCTCTGCATCGATGGCCTGGACACGCGCGGCATCTCCAGGAAGTCCACCGACCTCACGCGAACGACGGCTAGTCAAAGGTTGGCCGATGCCCTCAACGCTGAACTGAAGGCCCTTAAAGTCCACAACCTAAAGGTTGTGATGAAGCCCGAGTCGCCAGGCGGCAGGACCCAGTTCAAACTCGTACTGCAGCTGCCTGGCGGCGGCGCGCCGGCGGCCATTCTCAGCGAAGGCGAGCAGCGGGCCATCGCCATCGCGTCCTTCATGGCGGAGATTCAACTTGGCAACGGACATGGCGGAGTCGTGCTCGACGACCCTGTCTCGTCGTTGGATCATCGGCGTCGATGGGAGGTCGCAGAGCGATTGGCCAAGGAATCGCTGACGCGACAGGTGATCGTATTCACCCACGACATCTACTTCCTCCTCATTCTGGAGCAGAAAGCTGAGGAGGTGGGGACAACGCTGACCAAGAACTATATCCGCAGGACGCCCGATGGTCATGGCGTCTATTCCGAAGACCTGCCCTTCGACGTGCTAGGAACAAAGGATCGTCTGGGACGCCTGAGGCAAATGCTGGTCGGTGTGCGGAAGGCGGCAAAGGATGGCGACGAAGATCTGCAGCGCCTACTGACAGCCAAATGCTATGGCCAGCTCCGACTAGCATGGGAGCGTTGCATTGAAGAGGTCCTGCTTAACAGTGCCGTGCAGCGTTTCAGCGAAGGTGTCTTGACTCAGCGCCTCAAGGGAGTGACGGTCACCGACGAAGATTATCGCGAGATCGACGCCGGCATGACGAAGTCCTCAAAATTTGAGCACGATGCGGCGGCGATCGTAGGCAGGCTTCCGGTACCTGATCCAGGCGAGCTCAATGACGACATCGAGCGTTTGGCAAGGTGGCGCGATGCGGTCAACAAGCGAGTCGAAGGTATTGCCAAAGGCACGACCAGCAGGTCAGCCATGTTTTCCCGCTAGCCGCGACAACTAGAAGCATCGGGACCCGCGCCGACAGCGAAGCCAAGCCTGACGACAACGGATCGAATGCAGGGATCGGGCGCCTAGCTATCGCGCGGGACCAAATTGGCGTCGGGACGCCTTGAGGTGGTCCAAGAAATTAATGCATGGAGGCGGCGCAAGCTGCCCGCATACCGCGGGAATCTTGTACTTCCGCATGTTCAAAGGAAGATTCGCCTGACGCCCCTCGTTGGAGATCAGTACCGCGCCCTCGCATCGGCCCGTCGCGATGATGAGAAGGTCATTCTCATCCACCCCGTCCGGATGGTATTGATCGTCGGCAATTCCGAGCATGCCCTTGATTCCGTTTGCATCAATGAGAATGTCATTGGTAACCGGAAGCACACGAACGCCGACATTGCGCAGCCATTGGGCACATTCGGGGGAGACGTGTCCGACCTCCTCCATAGCCGGCTGAGGGATGCACAGCTCTCCTGTACGGCAGTCGTCCTCAACCCACTCCCAAAGCGGAGGAAACTGCTCAATTGGATAGTTGTCCCATGCGTAGACGATTGCGGACGCGTCAATGACCAGCACAGTAGCTCTCCAGCTTGTGCAGGTCAGTGACCTTGAGCCCGTCGAGGAACCTGCTCGCCCTAGTCAGAGAAATTCGCCTCTGACCCAGCGCTGTGAGCACCGTGCGGACGTAGCCATCGCCCAAGATATGCTTGGGCTCTCGGTAACGATACTGCCGCGTCCCGCCGTCGTCGGCGTCTAGCTGCTGCCGCTCCTGCCAAGCCTTAAAGCCGTCATAGACTTCGCGACTTATGCGCCGCGTGGCCAGCAGACGGAGTAGGAGCACCTCCGAACTAGCACCTGTCGCGTTTCGCCATGGCCTCAACCAGTCGTCCAACCCGGAAGGATCAGCAGGTCGGTCATGCATGGTTATTTGCGCCGCGAGCGCATCTGGAACAAGAACTAGAGCAGCGAAGCGGTTGGCGTCTCGCTCCCGACCGAGGCCTTCATGTCCAGCAAGATCCGTCTCGTCGTCAATCACACTCTCCTTATGAAGAAGAATGTGCGCGAGCTCATGGAATAGAGTGAATGTCTGACGACTCTCAAACCTTGCCTTACGGACAACGATCAGTGGGAACGACTGATGATAGATCGCGAACCCAAGGACAGGGCTCGACTTGGGAACCTGCCATTTTCCCTGGTACCCATTCGTGCGAAATACAAGGATTCCCTTGCGCTCAATCGCACGGCGATAGCCTTCAAAGGTACTAACGCCATCAAGTTCCAGCCACCGACGCACCTCCCTCGCTGCCTCTTCAACTGCCACACCCTCTAATGGCGGCGGATCAAAGTCCTCGACAGTATCGTCCCCCACGTCCGCGCGCAGCGCCAGGTATGCCTCACGCTGCCATTCGGCTCGCTCGATGATACGTTTGACGGCGCCATCAATATCCGCCTTTTGATGGGCCAACGTCCTGAAGCCATTAGTAAACACGCGCTCCGGATTTACTGGACCCTGCTCTAGGAAGAAGAGAACGCCCCTACCAAAGTAGCTCGCGATACGGTGTAACTGATGATAAGTCAGAGCATCCTCGCCGGCCTCAAGGCGCTCAACGAGTGCATGGCCGATACCAACGGCAGCGGCAAGCTCCTCCGTTGTGATGCGGCGCTCGGCGCAGCACCACTGGATTCGCTGCCAATTTACATTCGCTATCCGCTCTACCATCTCGACCCCAGCAGATCCGCCGAATCCCGTTGTGCACTCAGAACCATCGGTGCGGTATGAGTCGCCATAGCCTACCACCCTGTGCCGTGTGCGCCGCCGATGACCCTCGGAGCATCTCAGCCACTAGGCGTAACGGCTCGGCGCCTAGCGCGCAACCTCAGCCTATCGCCTTTACTTGCTAGCATCCTTGGACGCTCTGACCGAATCGAGTCGCTCGACCAAGTCTTCCGCACGAAGGTGGGTGTACCGCTTCAACATCTGCATTGACTTGTGCCCACTGATTGCCGACACCTCTTGATCACTAAGGCCAGCCTCGACGAGACGGCTAACCGCCTCGTGGCGAAGATCGTGAAATCGAAGGTCCGACATGCCAAGCGAGTCCTTGATGTCGTTCCAAGCTTTGGTGAATGTGTAGGGTCGGCGGCTTCCATCTCGCCCTGGCTCACCGAAGAAGATCAAATCGCAGCCCTTTGGGCGTACCGGATTGGCCAAAGCCGCGCCAAACACATCAGCGGCTCGCCTGGTTAGCGGGACTGTGCGGGCGCTATCGTTCTTCGTGACGTCCAACCGCACAACGCGCCGACTCACATCGACTTGCCTCAGCCTCAATCCGGTGATTTCGCTGGAACGCATCCCGGTTTCCAGGGCAATGGTGAAAATCCAACCGAGCATAGGATTGGAGTAGCCATCGACTGCCGCCCGCAGCCGGTCTTCTTCGTCGGAATGAAGTCGACGATTGCGACCATCACCTGTAGTCGGCTTCCGGATATTTGCCACCGGGTTCTGTGTGAGCCCGATTCGCCACTCGCGGATTGCCGTGGTGAACAGGTGCCCCAACAAGGCTAGCTCCAACCGGACGGTACTCGGACTAAGTGTCTGCGCTTTGCCAGTGGCCTTAGATTTGCGCTTGGTTAGCGTCGCCAGGCGCTCGTCGCGATAGCGCGCCACCAGTTCCGAGCTGATCGCGGCCAGCGAGTACGAACCGAAGAACGTGCGCAACGGAATCGCTTTGACCTTTTCTGCCTTCTGCGAGGTCGCCCGCTTGGTCGGCGTGACTTCGCTCAGGTATCGATCCAGCGCCTTGTCGAAGGTCAGTCGGCCGGACGTAGCCCGATCGATGTACACACCGCGCACCATCTCGTCCTCGGTACGCCGCGCCCAGTCCTCTGCATCGCGCTTGACGCGAAAGGTCTTGGCCGCCGTCGGCCAGCCCTGCTTGCGGATGACCGCCTTCCACGTCTTGGACGGCGTCTGGACGATCGTGGCCAATTCGGTACCCCCTCTGGATGTAGGGCACTGTACCGAAACTGTACCGAAGGGGATATGGTGGGCCCACCAGGACTTGAACCTGGAACCAATGGATTATGAGTCCACTGCTCTAACCAATTGAGCTATAGGCCCTTTTTAAAGCTTCGACCTGCGGTCGACGGGTGTGATTGCTTACACCCGCCATGGGAGCTCAAGGGATTATGAGTCCCCTGCTCTAACCGTTGAGCTATAGGCCCGTGGGCTGCGGAGTTTACCAGCCGGCGGGGACGGGACGGGGCCGGGAAGCCGCGAACTGGTCGCGCTTCCCGGGTGCGCTTCGCTTGCCCGGGCTACGAAAGCAGGCTCCGCCCACACGGCGCGCGGTTGCCGCGCGCCATAGGAATTTCAGCGCGTGGACATCGAGTACGGGCGCTGCTTCGGATCCGCCGCCCATTCCTTGTTCGGCTGCGCCTGCATGGTGAAGCGCAGTTCGCCGCCGGCCATGATTTCCTCATGACGCAGGAACGCGCGCTCCAGCGGCTTGCCGTTGAGCGTGGCGGTGCCGATGTAGAGGTGCGCGTCGTCCAGGCCATCGGCGATGACGGTGAAGCGCTTGCCGTTCGGAAGGTTCAATGTGGCACGCGGCATGAACGGACGGCCGATGACGTACTCGTTGCTGCCCGGCGCGACGGGATAGAAACCCAGCGCGGTGAACACGTACCACGCCGACATCTGGCCGAGGTCGTCGTTACCGGCGAGGCCATCCGGACGCGGCGCGTACTGCGTCTTCATGATGTTGCCCAGGCGCGCCTGCGTACGCCACGGCTGGCCGGCATACGCATACAGGTACGCGACGTGGTGGCTGGGCTCGTTGCCGTGCGCGTACCAGCCGATCAGGCCGGTGATGTCTTCCATGTGTTCGAAGATCTTCGGATCGACCTTCGCGTCGAACACGGCGTCCAGGCGCGCGAGCAGCTGGTCTTCACCGCCGTGCGCCTTCGCGAGGCCCGCGACATCCTGCGGCACGTACCACGAGTACTGCCACGCGTTGCCTTCGGTGTAGTCGGTGCCGTAGCCGCTGGCGCTGGGGTCGAAGGGCTCG
>Ga0209257_1001203_pt1 | contig 32507 bp, 30 predicted proteins | sample AraplaCvi_mCL_r2_FD_184277 | JGI IMG/M metagenome (GOLD analysis project Ga0209257, IMG submission 184277) | Arabidopsis root microbial communities from North Carolina, USA - plate scrape MF_Cvi_mCL_r2 (SPAdes) (version 2) | ecosystem: Host-associated > Plants > Roots > Endosphere | place: USA...
GCGGATCGTGCCCATATTGGTAACAGTGCCGCGGCCCTGCAGCACCGCGCCGAACATTTGGCCCTCGATCACGCCGCCGTCATTGTTCGTGATCGATCCCACGCCGGTGATATTGCTGGCAGCCGCGCCGGGGAATTCCGAGATCGATACGCCGGTGCCGTTGATCATGCTCCCGGGCGCCCCGCTGGTCCCCGAGATCGTGCCACCGTTGGTGACGGTACCGCCGCCGACAAGGGCGACGCCCGATCCTCCCTCGCCGCGGATCACACCGCTGTTCGAAACCTGCGTGTTCGCAGCGAGCGGCTGCGGGGGCAGATCATCGCCATTTGCGTCTTCGCTGAAAAAATAGGAGGTGACGACGCCGTTCGCTGCGCCGCTGATCTGGCCCGCGTTGGTGACGATCGAATTCGGCTGCGCAATCACGATGCCGCCGCTCGGCCGACTGTCGATGCCGCCGACGTCGATGCCGTTGCCGCGAATGACACCGGCGTTGCCGACAGTGACCGGACCATTGTCGGCGTAAATGCCGATGAGATCCCCCTCGACGGTCTCGCCATCATCAACCTCGATTTCGAGCCGCTCGGGCTGGTCGTTATGAACGCCGAACGCATTTTGGGCGGCGGCGGGCGCCAGATGGCCGATTGCAAGGCCGACAATCGCACTGGTGGCGAGCAGGCGAGATTTCGAGATTCGTGACATATTCCGGAGTCCCCCATTGACGTTGCAGGCAAGGCAAGGGACTTGCCGGAGAACGTTTTGCGCTCTCCGGCTCATCCGCCCCGCCTCGAGATTTTGCGCCCCCAAGCCGTTCGGGTAAAAATACCCATCAGCTTTGCGTGCGATGACTAGTGGCGGGGACGGCGGCGCGTCTACCCAATGTTATTTAGGGTGAATTTGCGACGGACCGTTGCCGCGGTGCTTGCACCGAGGTGTCTGGCCGTTACGGGTGACAGATCACCGGGGGGTGGGTTGAACTTGTCTTGGGCGAACCTGTGCGTGCGCCCGTTGGACGCAGATAAGCGTTCGGTCCCCGCCCGGCGGCGGGGGTGATAATGAAGATCTTATACGCGATCCTTGGGTTCTTTTGCCTGCTGGCCGCTCAACCGGCGCGCGCAAACTCCGACAAATTGCCGCTGCTCGATCTCAGGGCTGGAGACGATGCACCCGCACTCGCTTCGTTTGTTCGGTTCGCGAAGCGCCCCGGCGTCGCAAGGACGCCGCAACTGGAAGCGATTCTCGGCGGTCCGCTGCAGCATATAAAGGGATCGACGATCCACTTCGGCCCCCCGGGCACCCGGACCGTCGTTCTCCTGAAAGTTCGCAATGCAAGCGACGCGCAGGGAAGCTGGATTCTGACCACCGGCCGCGGCTCGCTCAAACATTTCCGGCTTTATGAAGCTGAAGGTCGCGCGCTCGCGCTGGTCGTCGATGCTACCGATCCGCAGGTCGCCCGCGAAAATCTCGGGACCTACCAGGCGTTCAGCTCCGAGCTTGTGCTTGCACCGCGGCAGGAAAAGCTGGTCGTCATCGAATTTGTGTCCGAAAATTCGACCTACATGCCGCTCCGCATCGAAACCTATGGGACCTTCTTCAAGGATCGGCGAGCCAATATTTCAATGGTGTCGGGCGTTGTCGTCGGCGCGCTGACGCTGCTGCTCCTCAATTTCCTGTTCTTCTCGATCACGGGCTTCAAGGAATTTCTCTGGCTGGCCGTCGCGGAAGCTTTTTTTGCGCTCAACACGGTCCATTCCGAGGGCTACATCACCATATTCTTCCTGTACGACAAGCCGCTGACCGGTGTCGCCGTCGAAGATTTCTTCAAATGCGGATTTGCGGCCGCGATGGCCCAGTTTTGCCGAAGTTTCGTGAAGACTGCGGACAACTTCCCCAAGAGCGACCTCACCCTAAAGGCGCTCATCCTGTTCGCCGTCGCCGTCATGCTGGTCCAGCCCGGCCTATCCCTCTACCCCGCCGACGTTCGCTTTTTTCTCCACCTGTCCGGATGGATCGTAGCGGTCGGGGTGGCGTTATTCCTGCCTTTCGTGGGCTATGCGGCCATGAAGCAGCTTGGCTCCCAGCTCTGGCCCCTCTTCGTAGGCTGGGCCAGCCTCGCGCTGTTCATTTTCTATGCCGCGATCGCGTCGATGGGCTTCTTCACCTGGCTACCGATCAACTGGCACCTCTCCGGGCCTGTCGGGCTCTTTGAATCAGTCATGGTAACATTGGCGCTCGGACTGAACCTCAAGAAGATCCAACGGGAAAAGCTCGTCGCCGACGCCAATTATGCGCAGTCGCTTGGCGAACGCCTAGAAATCAGCGAACGGGCGACGCGCCTCGCTGAAGAGAAAGCCTATGCGCTCGAAACCATACATAGTCAGAATGCACTGCTTCACGCGTCGGGTCACGACAGCCGGCAAGTTATCCTTGCGCTCAATAGCGCAGTCGCGGTTCTGAAGCGCCAGGGAACGCCGCGCGGCGACCCGGCGCTGATAGGGATGCTCGAAAGCTCCGCCGACTATTTGAACGAAATCGTGACGACCACCATTTCCGGCGCCAACATCGCCGCGGGCGATGCTCAATTCGTCGCACTCGGGGCCCTCCGCGGCCAGGCGTTGATCGAGCCGCTGACGATGATGTTCAAGACGCCCTTCGCAAACAAAAAGCTGACACTGAAGGTCAGCGTCGCGGACGAAGTCATGATCATTTCGGACAAACCGCTCCTGATGCGCGCGCTCGCCAATCTCCTGAGCAATTGCTACCAATATACCCAGACTGGCGGAGCCCGCATTACCCTCGCGCTCGACGCGGGCCGAGCCATAATCACAATCAGCGACACCGGGAACGGAATGCCTGCGGACGTCATGGCCGCCTTGAACGGCGGAGGCAGGGCGCGCGTCCGAGGAAACGAAACCACGGAGGGAACCGGCTCCGGTTTCGGGTCGGCCAAGCGCATCGTCGAAATGCTTCGGGGAACCCTCGAAATCTGTTCGTCGACCAGCCACGGTACGGAAATCCGGATCGCCCTCCCCGCAGCCTCCACTGCCGTTACGCCGATCTCAACGGACGAATTGCAAGCGGGCTTGCCCGAATGGACGATTCTCGACTTCGACCAGCGCGAGGATTTCGAGTTAGGGCTGGCCGCATCGGACAGCGAAACAAAACCTGTCCTCGCCGTGACCTATGATGACAGCATAGTCACGCGCGGCCGGCTCGGCCAGCTTGTCACGATGGTGGCGATCAAACCCGTTTGCCGCGAACTGACGCACCATCCCCTTCTGTTGGCTGCTTCAGAGAAGGTTTAGCTCATTCGCGCGCTCGACGATCCTGCGGTTATGCGGGACGTCGAGTTTACGCCGCAGTTCGGCAATATGGAATGATACGGTCGGGGGCGCGATCGCAAGACGATAGGCGATTTCCTTGTTTGTCTCGCCCTGCGCCAGATAGTGGAGGATGGCCATCTGCCGCGAGGACAACGCAACCGGTGATTGCTGAAACTTGCCGAGCGCTTCCTCGATATGGGGCGAAATATAGACCTCGCCCGCCAGCGCTGCGTCGCAGGCGGCGACAATGTGATCGAGCGGGTCCGATTTGCTCACGACAGCACGCGCGCCAAGTTTGAGCGCCGAATGAATCTCGGCAAGGTTCGTTTCACCGGTCAGGATGATAACCGTCATGTCGCGCGACCCGACGATCTCGGCGAGAACATTTATACCGCGCACGTCGGGCAAATTGAGATCGAGGATAACCAGGTCGATCGGTTGCGACTGTACGAAAGCATTGACCATCGCGCCGCGATCGAGCGCATCGACAACGACGAAGCGATCGAGCGAACCAAAAAGGAACCGCAGACCACTTTGGGTGATGCGGTGATCGTCGACGATCAAGACATTATGTTGCACCGTCATCCCGCTCCCCGCTCCGCACACGCTTCTCCTCAGATTATTCACCTGCCGCAACCCGAAATAATGCGGGGTGGTTGCGGGTCGGACTCCGGGCGCGAAAAAGGGTCGCGCTTCACATTTAGGCCAAGCGCTATTTCTGGGCGATATTGGAATCGGCGCTGATGGCCGATTGCCGTCAGGCAGCTTTTGGTACCAATCGCATATAGCGGCCATTCGTCGCTCGCGCGTCAATCCGTCTGAGCGGAGTCCGATAGCAAAAAATCTCTTGAAAGCGTTTTTCGGCTTCCTAACTTTTTATCGCCGGGTGCCGAAACCGGACCCGGTGGGTCAAATGAGAGCGCCGGCTCTCTCCGGCGTTTCTCACGCCCAAATTGCTCAACTTGGAGGATTTGGAAAATGAGAAGCAGTTTTGATTTTGCGCCCTATCGGCGCTCCACGGTCGGCTTCGACCGCCTGTTCGATCTCCTCGAGACCGATCTTCGCGGCGACGGCGGCGAAGGCTATCCGCCTTTCGATCTTTCGCGGCAGGGCGAGGACAGTTACCGCATCACGCTTGCGGTGGCGGGCTTCCGTCCCGGGGATATCGAGGTGGTCGCCCAGCAAAATCAGCTGACCATCAGCGGCAAGCGCGGCGAGGACAAGGACGAGGGGCAGTATCTGCACCGCGGCATTGCGGCTCGCGCCTTCGAACGGCGCTTCCAGCTTGCCGACTATGTCGAAGTCGCCTCCGCCGACTTCGATAATGGTTTGCTGAAAATCGATCTGCGGCGCGTCGTCCCCGAGGCAATGAAGCCGCGCAAGATCGAGATCGGCGGCAGTTCCGCTGCCAATGATCGCCTAGAAGGCCCGAAGAAGAAAGACCTCGAGGCGGCCTGACCCGGGCTGCCGGCTCGCCGCCGCAGCGGCGGCGAGCCACGCTGAAACTCTCTAGCCAGAAAGGAGATGCTATCATGGCTATTCGTGATTTGATCCCTTGGAGCCGGCAGGAGAACCGGCTCCCCGTTCCGGTCAGCGCCGAGCGCGATCGGGGCGATCATCCGCTTGTGTCGCTTCACCGCGACGTCAATCGCCTGTTCGACGATCTCTTCCGCGGGTTCGGTATGCCGTCGTTCGGCGGCCTCGGTCGCGAACCGTCGTGGCCGAGCCTCGAGTTCGGCGAGACCGACACCGAAGTTCGGGTGGTTGCCGAGCTTCCGGGTCTTGATGAGAAGGATGTCGAGATCACCGTCGAGGAGGGCGTTCTGACGCTCCGCGGCGAGAAGAAATCCGAGGTCGAGGACAAGGACCGCGGCTATACCGAACGCAGCTACGGCCGCTTCGAAAGGCGCATCGGCCTGCCGCGCGGTGTCGAACGCGACAAGGCGAGCGCGACGTTCCAGAATGGCGTGCTCACCATCACCCTGCCCAAGTCGGAGGCGGCGAACGAGAATGTCCGCCGCATTCCGGTCAATGCGCGGGCGGCTTGACGGGCAGGCCCGGGACTTCGGTCCCGGGCCGAGCCTACCGGGCGCCACAGCAGAAGTCGTGCCGGCGGTGGCAGCCAACGATAATCATTGGCAAGCCGAACATCGCATTCGCGCGCTGCCGCCCGAGGCCCGGGCGATTCTCGAGCCTCTGCCCATCGGCACCAACCGTGCAGGCCGCGCGCAGGCGAGCGGGTGGCGATTGCGTTTTGCACCGCGATGGCGTCCCAAAGCCGATCCTCTTACCGGCTGGGCCGGGGGGGGCGACCCGCTGGCGCAAGTGGAGCTTCGGTTTGCGACCCGCGGTGCCGCTGAGCGCTATTGCTGGAGCGAAGGCGTCCCGTTCGAAGTCCGGGGCCCGGCCGCGACGCGCAGATCAGTGACACCCTGTTTGACCGGCGAAGCCCCGCCGCGGCTTTGCTGCTCGCCAACCGGTCCGCACGCGCTCTGCTGCGGCAATTATCCGGTGCAGGGCGCCGCGACATGGAATTAGCTGAGCGCGCGACGTTCCTCCGGGGCACGTCGGCCTGTCCCCATATGTGCCCCTCATGAGAATCGAGACCCGTTTTCCGGCGATATCGAGCTGGCCTCGCTGGGTGCCCGCCGCGGGCTTCGGGGCGGCTCTGCTCCATTTAGACAAGATGGATAGCATGGCGCTTGCGGCAACGGGGGCTATCCTCGTCGGTTGCATCCTCGCGGCGGTGCATCATGGCGAGGTCGTTGCCCACCGGGTCGGCGAGCCATTCGGCACATTGATCCTTGCAGGTGCGGTGACAATCATCGAGGCCTCGCTGATATTGTCGATGATGCTGAGCGGGTCGGCGAATCCGGCTCTGCCGCGCGATACGGTGTTCGCAGCAATTATGCTCATCCTCAACGGCGTCGTAGGCGGATGCCTGCTGGTGGGGGGCATACGTCATGGCGAACAGCGCTTCGTGCTTGAGGGCGTGAATGCCGCACTGTGCGTACTGGCGGCGATGGCCACGCTGGTGCTCGTTTTGCCAAGCGTGAGCGGGGGCGCCGCCGCCCACTATTCGGAGGCGCAGCTTGCATTTGCCGCGATCGTATCGACGCTACTCTACGCAACCTTCGTCTTCGTCCAGACCATCCGGCACCGCGACTATTTCCTTCCCGCAGGTGAAGGCGTGCTCGTCGGCGATGCGCACGCGTCGCCGCCGAGCGCGCGCACCGCGGCTGGATCTCTTGGCCTTCTTCTCCTTGCGCTGGTCAGCGTAGTCCTTCTGTCCAAAAGCCTCTCCGAACCGCTCGAAACGGCCATCGCCACGGCGGCGCTACCGCGCGCGCTTGTTGGCATCGCGATCGCTGCGCTCGTGCTCGCGCCCGAGAGCCTTGCAGCGCTCCGCGCGGCGCGGCGGAACCGCCTGCAGACAAGTCTCAATCTCGCACTGGGTTCGGCGCTCGCGACGATCGGGCTCACAATCCCGACGGTCGCGATTGCGGCGCTCGTCATGGGCTGGCCGCTATCGCTCGGTCTCGGTCCCAAGGGCATCACCCTGCTCACGCTCTCCCTCGGGGTCGCCATCTTGTCTTTTGGAACAGGTCGAACGACGATCTTGCAGGGCGCGGTACATCTCGTGCTCCTGACCGCCTATATCTTCTCGACGGTCTTTTCCTGATCTTCGCCGACGCTTCATCGTATCATTTGGCTGGCTCGACAACCTGACCGATCGACAATCGGCTTCCTCCTGTATGAAGTGCAACTAGCGCCTCGCTGCCGCTCTAATGCCGCCGTGCCATTCGGCGCTGGCCTCGTTATCGGAACTGGCCGCTTGCGGTCTGGCCGCTTTACATCAGGATCACATGACAAGCGGACGTTCCGAAATGGACGCTATGCTCCAAGGCTGCCCGCGAACCGCTCTGCGAGGCGATCACGCTTGAAGGTCTCGGCGACCCAATCGACGAATACCCGAGTCTTGCCGGGCAACAGGGTGCGCGATGCGTAATAGACGGAGATCGCACCCGCGTCGGCATACCAGCGTGGAACGAGGCGCACGAGCGCACCGCTCTCGAGCTCGGGGAGCACATCGGGAATCGCCAGCAGGGCAACGCCCAGCCCGAGCCGCGCGGCCTCGCGCATCGCCGCCGGATCGTTGACGATAATATCCTCGCGCAGTGTCGCCGCGCTCTCTACGCCCGCCGCATCGCGCATCGTCCAGTGCCGGATACGGCCCGACTGCGAGGAGCGCATCACGATGCCGTCAAACTCCACCAGCAAAGAAGGCTCGGCGGGTGGTACGCGGCCAGCCATATAGGCGGGCGATGCAACGGCGACGACGTGCACAGGCGCCAAAGTCCGCGCCACGATTCCCGGCGACAGGTCGAACCCGCCACCGATCGCGGCGTCATAGCCCTCGGCGACAAGATCGACGGCGCGGTTCTCGAAATGCCATTCGGGCCTGATCCGCGGATAGCGCGCGAGGAAGGCCGGCAACACCGGCAGCAGATGCATGACACCGAGGGTCGGCGCCATGCTGACCTTCAGCACTCCCGCCGGCTCGCGGCTGTCGGATGCGATCCCGGCGATCGCGGCCTGAATATCTTCGAGGCTTCCGGAAATAGCGAATAGGAACGCTTCTCCCGCTTCGGTCAGCGTCAGACTGCGCGTCGACCGGTGGAAGAGCCGCACGCCGAGGTTGCGCTCGAGCATCGCGACATTGCGGCTGACCGCGGCCGGCGTCAGCGCGAGCCGTCGCGCAGCCTCGGAGAAGCTTCCCAGGTCCGCGCTGCGGACGAAGGATTCGAGGTTAGCGAGCGTTTCCATTTTCAACCAATCATTGAATATTTGGCAAAATATTACCGACTAATCGAGCGGAAAGAAACCCGCCATCTTCGCTTCACCAACCAAACAGGAGTGAAGATCATGACTGACATCAACCAGAAACTTGCGGGCAAGGTCGCCCTCGTCACCGGCGGTTCGCGCTCGATCGGAGCCGCCATCGCCCGCCGCCTCGCCGCCGATGGCGCGGCGGTGGCCATAACCTATAGCGCCTCGCCCGATCACGCAGCCGAGGTGGTCGCGGACATCGAAGCGGCCGGCGGCAAGGCCATCGCCATCGCGGCCGACGCCGGAAATCCCGATGCAGTCCGGGCAGCGGTCGTCCGCACCGTCGAAGAGTTCGGCGGGATCGATATCCTCGTCAACAATGCCGGCGGCTCGGTCAACACCCCGATCGAGGACATGCGCTTCGAGGATTATGAGCGGATGCTCGCCGTCAACGTCACCGGGGTGTTCGTCGCGACGCAGGAAGCCGCGCGCCGTATGAAGGCGGGCGGGCGTATCATCCACATCGGCTCTTCGATGACGCGTTATGCCGCCTTTCCGACGGCATCGGTTTATACCCTGACCAAGGGCGCGATCACCGGCTTCAATCGCAGCCTCGCACGCGACCTTGGTCCCAAGGGCATCACCGTCAACACGGTGCATCCCGGTCCGACCGACACCGACCTGAACCCGGCAGACGGGGCGATCGCAGCAATCGTCGGCCCCGGCATAGCGGTCGGCCGCTACGGCGAACCCCGCGAGATCGCGAGCGTTGTCGCCTTCCTTGCCAGCGAGGATGCCGCTTTCGTCACCGGCGCCGACATCGTCGTTGACGGTGGCCTCACCGCCTGACCTTCAAACGCGAAAGGAACTTCATCATGTCCAGCATTGGAATCATCGGCGCCGGCTATATCGGCCGCGCCGTCGCCGCCGCACTCGCGAAGCACGGCATCCCCGCCACGCTCGCAAACAGCCGCGGACCCGAAACCCTTGCCGACATCGTCGCAGCGATAGGACCCAGCATCGCGGCCGGGTCGCGCGAGGACGCCGCGGCGAAGGATATCGTCATTGTCGCGGTGAACTGGTCGAAGTTGCCGACGGCGCTTGGCGGTCTGCCTGACTTCGCCGGCCGTATCGTCGTCGATGCGAACAATCCGATCGAGGCACCGCTCTTCAAGCCCTTCGATCTCGGCGGGCGCGCCTCGTCGGAAGTATTCGCAGAGATGGTTCCCGGCGCGCGGGTGGTGAAAGCGTTCAACCACCTCCAGCCTCACCAGCTTTCCGGCGACCCGGCGAGTGAAGGCGGCAGGCGCGTGCTCTTCTATTCGGGCGACGATGCCGCCGCTAAGGCAGAGATAGGCGCTCTGATCGACCGGATCGGCTTTGCTGGGATCGATCTCGGCTCGCTCGCAGTCGGCGGACGGCTTGTCCAGTTCCCGGGCGGACCGCTTCCCGCGCTCAATCTCGTAAAGTTCGATTGATACAGCTGGCGGGTCGGTAGATACCGGCCCGCCGCATCTGGCCGATTGGGGTCAGGCGGCTTTCAACTCCGATTCCAGATAAGCGGACATTCTGTAGCGGTACGACAATGCCGTGGCCCCTCGTTTCCTGGCGCGGCCTGATCGGTACACTGCGCTAGATCAATCTCGGACCTTTCTTCCAATCCCTTTCGCCAACATCTGGTCGAACCGGCATTTTTATTTGCTCGGGATGTCACAGCGGCGGGCTCCCGCTCGTCAGACATGGTGACGCCGATTTTGGCTTAGGAAGAAAGGAAGATCAGATGAACCGGTTGAATTGGTCCGAAGTCGCTCCCGCCGGAGCGAAGGCGCTGTACGGTGTGCACCATTATGTCACCAACAGCACAGCCCTCCCTGAGGAACTGATCCACCTCGTCTTCCTCCGAGTCTCCCAGATCAACGGATGCGCGCACTGCATCGATCTGCATACCCGGGACCTGCTCAAGACCATGTCGATCGACAAGGTCGCGCTCCTTCCGGTGTGGCATGAAGTCCCGCATCTCTTCCCCGACCAGTATCGCGCAGCACTGGCTTGGGCAGAGGAAGTCACGCGCGTCAGCGAGACCCATGCTTCCGACGAGGCCTATGCAGCGGCCGCCGAAGCCTTCGAACCGAAAGACCTCGTGGATCTGACGATCGCGATTGCGGCGATGAACGCCTTCAACAGGCTCGGCGCACCATTCCGCCTTCCGGTTGCGGCCAAGCCCTGAGGTGTCAGCGCTGCTCTTTTTGGCGTCGCGGTACAATATCAGGTCTATCAGCGAGGCTAATTGCGCCGCGCGACCCAGGAGGGCTCTTCCTTTCAGGAAACACGGCTCTTCATCTTACGCCCGTCCGATTTTGATCGGGCGGGCGTTCTTTTTCGGGAAATCGTCGCTTATGGCCGTTAGCCGACTGTCCGCTTCTACGATCACTTGACGCAAATGCAGACATTGGACCCTGGGATGACAAGGGAACCGGCGCGCCCAATCGTCCAAATGTTGCGCCTATCTGAGCGGTTAGGCGCCACGGGAGCAGTTAAACGTTATAAATAAAACCGGCCGCTCTTTTCAAAGAGAGAGAAAACGGCGCGAGCGCCAGTGATCGCATCGGTTCGCGCCGCGTCCGTATCGACGATCTTACCCAGCCGGATAAGGAATAAAGCCCAGGACCCCAAATGTTCCGCAGCGAGAAAATTCGTCGGGAAATCTGTAGGTACCGAACGGCGGAGCAGCTTGCCGCCGAGCCGCGAGCCTTCGAGCACGTACAGCGCGCCTAGCATTTCGGACGGGCCCGACCAGATTGGTCGTCCAATGGGTTCCGGCCTCGGTATGCCCAGTTCCGCCATGTCCCTGATCAACAGCCTCCCTCGATTTCGCTCTGCCCAGTCTTCGACCAAATCCGCTATCCCTGATTGGTCGAGAGCTGCTTCGACGGGCAAGAGTGCAGCAGCCTGCGCACGCAGGAAATTGCAATAGCACAAGCGATTGTTAAGCCGCGCGGCGGAGTAGATTTCGTCGACGCGCTGATGGCATTCGATGGTCGCGGCACGGAGTGCCTCGTGAGCAGGAGTTCTTGGCATCAAAGTCCGGCGAGATTTCGTGTCGCTTCGGCTAGCTGAGCCGCGACGCTGGTCATGCTTGCAGGCTTGCGAACGACGGGCACGCTTCGAAGATGATCGGGGATCATGATGCTGTCGCCATAACCTGTCGCGAAGACGAACGGCACGCCTATCGCCACAAGATGATCGGCAACTGCTTCTGACGTCCCCTCTCCCAGGTTGAAATCGAGTATCGCCGCATCGGGCTTGAAGCTGGCCAACGTCAGAACGGCATGGGCTGCATCAGGCGAGAGACGAACGTCGTTCGCACCCAGACGGCGCAGGATATCCTCGGTGTCGAGGGCGATGAGCGCCTGATCCTCGACGAGCAGGATCGACATCCCCGCGAGGCTGTCATGGTCGCGCCGTTCCGGCGCAGTCTCGCCCTCCGGACTGCCCTCGTCGACAAGCGAGACGTGCCTTGCGGGGATCAGGAGGCTCGCGGTCATCCCGCTCGGCGGATAGGAGATGTCGGCGCGGCCTCCAAGATCGTAAACCATCGTCGTCTGGATCAGTTTGGAGCCAAATCCCTCACGCGTCGGGACTGTGACCGCCGGTCCGCCGGTCTCGGTCCAGGTGACGCGGCAGCCCTCGGTTTCGCTGCACGACCATTTGATCTCGAGCCGTCCCTCCGGCACGGAAAGCGCCCCATATTTTGCGGCGTTGGTCATCAGTTCGTGGATCACGAGCGCCATCACCCCGAAAGCGCGGTCGTTCATGCGGACCTTGTCTCCACCCGCGATCACCCGTTCCGCATCGGGGCCGTGGCGGTGAAGCCCCGCTTCCGCTTCGATGAGCGTTGCGAGATCCCCGCCGACGGTTGCGCTCAGCGACTGGTCATGCGCGAATGCCAGAGCGCGCAGGCGCCCCTCGAGCGAGGCGGAATAGCCTGCGACGGTTTCCGCGTGCGCGCCCGTCTGAACCGCGATCGACTTGATGAGCGTGATTATATTCTTGACGCGGTGATTGAGCTCGTCGTTGAGCACCCTGCGGCGACGGTCGAGCCTCCCCCGCTCTTCGGCCGTAATCTCGTTCTGCTTCAGGAACACGTCGCGCAAATAGGTCCGGACTGTATCCGCTGCCGATAGGTCGGTCTCCGTCCACGGCTTGCACTGACCGCGCACATCCTCGCGCCAGGTCTCGAAGCTGCCGCGCGGCGTCAGCCGGTCGCCATCGGGCGTCGACAGAATTTTCTTCGCGGGCTCGCCCGCCCACTCGATCCGGTGTGCTTCCTCGCTGCGAAAGATCAGAAGATAATCGCGCGGCGTCGAGGTGAGCGGGATGGCGAGAGCTCCCGCAACCTCATCGCCAAACCCGCCGAGCCCTGTCGTCTGCCGCAGATCCTGCGTATGCCACAATCCAAGCTTGGAAGGCTCGGATCGCGGATCATCGCGCCCCTCGCCGGCAAGGAATCGTACGAGAGACAGCGCCTCGTCTGCGGACGGCGCAAGCCCGCTCGACGCCCATCGCTCTTCCGCCCAGATGCCGACGCCGTCGCAATCGAAAAGAGCGGTGAAATCGTCAAGGTGATCGCGCAGTCCTTCAAGCAGGGTCTCGTCGACCGAAAGGCCGGACAGGATCTTGTCCAGCCGCTCGCGCGCGACCCCTGATGCCACGATATGGGCACGCCGCTCGGCGACCGAGACCTGAAGCGAGAAGTAATGGCCAAAGAGCTCGGCGCCGATCCGTAGCGGGACGGGTATGATCCGCGGGCTGTCGTGATGGCACGAGATCAGGCCCCACAGCGCGCCGTCCACGAGGATCGATATCGACATCGATGCGTGCACCCCCATGTTCTGGAGATATTTGCAATGGATGGGCGACACCGACCGGAGCTGCGCGAACGACATGTCGACAGGCTGCTCGCCCGGCACGACCGCAGGTTGCAGGGGCACCGGCGCATAGGCTGAATCGCCGATCATCCGAATGGCATTCAGCTCGTAAAGACGCCGCGCCTGATAGGGGATATCCGACGCCGGAAAATGTTGACCGAGGAAGCTCTGCAGGCCGGACTTCCTGGCCTCTGCGATGACGTGCCCGGCGCCATTGTGCAAAAACTGGTAGATCATGACCCGGTCGTAACCGAGCATCGTCCGTACGAGGCGTGCCCCGGCATTCGCGAGGCTCGCAAGCTCGGTCTCGACGCCCAGCCGACGAACGAGGGCATGCGTGAGATCTAGCGCATTTTTTGCGCTCTGCCCTCCATCGAGCGACGGCTCGAGCTCGATCAGCACGCGATCCTTGTAGCGGTGCGCGATGACGTCGACGGGTTCGCTCGCATGACCGAGCCGGAGACCGAGTTCGACGCCCGCGATTTCCCCGCCGCCCGATTTGGCGCACGCGTTGCGGATATCGTGGACCGCAGCCTCCCCAAGGATCGAGGCCAGCGGGGTGCCGCGATCGATCGGACCGTTGAACCCGGTCAAGGCGCCCGAATTTTCGGACGCATAGAGTATGGCGAAGCGATCGGGGTCGACGACGAGCATCGCCCCGTGCGGCTGGATGCTTCCCGGGATCTGGATAGGTTCGCGGTCGCAGTTGGTCAGATCGACCTTGCCGAAACTGGCTCCGGTCATCTCAATTCTTCCGTCCGCCGTCTCGACGAGGGAACCAGCGCGCCCTCTGAACGATACTGGGAAACGGTGTAATTACCGGACAAAACATCGGGCAACGCAAACCAGTGGTCGGGCGCAATGAGACACCTATTGTTCGAGGGCCAGCGACGCGACGCGCTGGCGGGAGGGGGTGGACAGACGACCCTCGGGCGGCGTCGCTGGCATGTTATGTTCGCGAGTAACATAAGGGCGGCAGCCTGTCGGTCCACTAGTGGACACAGGGGCAACCCCGGAAACATTTGCAACGGGAGAAATCATGTCGACGCCAACCGAGGAAGATCTTGCCGGCAATGCCCTGCTCGCGACGTTGAACGACGTCGATCGCAGGCGCCTCGCCCCGCACATCGTGGTGTTCGACCTCGACGCCCATGACACGCTGCAAGAGGCCGGCGACGAGGTGGTGCATACCTGGTTCCCGTGCGGATCCGCGATGGCCTCCTTCTGTATTGGCGTGGACGATACGGTTGAGGTCGAGGTGGCGCTTGTCGGCAGCGAAGGTGCGATCGGCGGTATTGTGTCCAACGGGCATGTGCCTGCGTTCGCGACCGCGCAGGTGCGCTTTTCCGGACGGTTTCTACGGATCAAGACTGCGGCGCTCGAACATGCCAAGCTTGATTCGATCAGTCTGCGACACTGGTTTTCGCGCTATTCGGACTGCCTTCTCGCGCAGGTTTTCCAGACCGCGGCCTGCAACGCCACGCATACTATCACGCAGCGCGCCGCAAAGTGGCTGCTGGCGGCAGCGAGCCGAACGCAAAGAACCGAGATTGAACTCACCCACGAGCAATTGGCCGAGATGCTCGGCGTCGGCCGGACGTTCGTGACGCGCGTCGTCAGCCGGCTCCGCGAAGAGGAACTGATTGCGACGCGCCGGGGGATGTTCATCATCAAGAATGAAGCCGCACTGCGCGAACGGTCGTGCAGCTGTACGACCAGTATCGAAAATCATTTCGATGCGGTGCTCCACGGCATTTATCCTCGCGCGTAGAAGCTGGATCTTTTCCTGTCGGTGATGATGCCAGCCAAGGCAGCCGTATTGCGGCTGGACTTGGCCGATTGCGGCCAGTCCGGTTCTGGCCCTATTCTTCAAAAATGCGACATTCGAATGCCGTCGTCTCGTTGGTCCGGCATAATCGACCTAATCAGAAGTTGTACGGACGGTTTGCGCGCCTCTCGCCAGGACACCGGCGGGAGGTAATATCCAGATACGGCAGCGGCGAGGTGTGTGGCAGAGTTATAGCCTAATATTCAATAGACTAACCATAGTACCAATCCTGTCTCGATGAATCTCGACGTCATCAATTTACGAATAGAGTTCAAACTGGTTCTATCTTTCGGCAACTACTAGCGATTCATGTTGAGAAAAGTGCCAATTTGAGACACTCTACCTTGATGGGGAGGCGTCTGCGGGTGCATCATCGACATTGGAAACTCATCGCAGCGGCACTTTCCGTTGCGGTACTCGCTTCTTGTGGCAGGGCAGAGAAAGACGAAGAAGAGCATCCGATCGGGCCGCCCGCGCCGCAAATTGTCCTAGAGGCTTATCCGGACGATATTGCCCAATCAATCGCAGCGCATGAAAGCGAACTCGAAAGCGTCGCGTCCGAAGGGTCGCGCGGCTTCTCGTCGATCGTGCGCTCGCGCCAGCATCGTTGGGCGCCGGGATCGACCGTGAATGTCGCCTTCTACGGCGGGAATGATGCTCTCTACGCACAAATCGAGAAGGTCGCTTCGCAATGGACCGGTCCCGGCCGCGCATCGATCATATTGAGCTTCAAGGACAGTGCCGGCCAGTATCGCAAATGGTCGCCTACCGATGCCGACTATCGCGGCGACATTCGAGTTGGGTTCAACGGTGCAGCCTATGGCAGCTACTGGTCACTCGTCGGCGTCGACAGCCGCGATAAAACGATCCTCGGCGGTGCACCGAACCAACAATCAATGAATCTCCAGAGCTTCGACAAGAAGCTGCCGGCAGGCTGGGATATCACGGTGCTCCACGAGTTCGGCCATGCGCTGGGGTTCGAGCATGAACATCAAAGTCCCGCCGCGCAGTGCGCGTTTCGCTTCGAGGACGACCCGGGTTATATCCGGACGAAGGACCAGAACGGCTGGTTCACGCTCGACCAACAGGATCGGCGGCCCGGCCTTTATACTTATCTCGGCGGATACAAGAATTTCTGGCCGAAAGCGAAGGTCGATCACAATCTGAAGCAGCTCGCGCGGTCGTCGGCCTACGAGGTCGGCCCTTACGACAGGGCGTCGATCATGGAGTATATGTTCGACGCCTTCATGTTCAAAGCCGGACGCTCGAGCCCCTGCTTTGTCGATCGCCAAAACGCGGAGCTATCCGCTCTCGACATAGAAGCCGTCCGGCAGGCCTATCCCGCCGGGACGGCGGCGCGTTCAGAGCTCGAGGCAGCCATTCGCCGCGATACGACTGAATTACTCCGCGCGGCGACGCCGGACAGCCGTATCGGCAAGAGCCTCGCCGATCGGCTCGAATATCAAAGGAGCGAATTTTAACCGGACGAAGGGGAACCCATGATGCGTATATGGACTATCGGAACGGCACTGCTGTTGTCAGCCTGTGCGAGCACCAATCCCCAAAGCGGCGCTGGCATCAGTTACGCCCTGCCCCGGACGGACGCGAAGCTCGCGATCACGCTGACCCTCCGCTCCTGCGATGCCAAGAAGGGAATAGAGGCTGACGCCGACCTCGCGCTGATTCCCATCGCAGGTGCACAGACCGAGCGCTATTTCATCGCCGGCGAAATGCTCGCATCGTCGCGGATCAAGCGCAGCCTCAACCTTGCGGTAAACGACAAGGGCGTCATCACCGGAATCAATAGCGAGAATGACGACCAGTCGCCGCAAATTCTCGAGAACATCCTCAAAACCGCGACGACCGTGGTGGGTATGGCCGGACCGCTTTGGGTGGATGGAGGGACGACCGTCACCGACGACATGCTCGTTTGCCGGCCGGAGGTGCGCGCCGCGCTCGTCCGCTCCAACTGGCTCGAAGAGAAAATCGCCGAGCTGCGCCTTGCGCTGATCGATCCCAAAACGCGTGACGACCCGACGCTGGTCAAAAGGATCAACCGTTACGCGAACGAGAAGGCAAGCCTCGATACCGGCATACTCCTCATCGAAGCAACGGCGCCGCTGAAGATTAACGACAATTATGTCGGTGACGCTAGGACCATCATTGACAGCGACTGGCAGAACCAGCACGAGGTCGCGCTCGACGCTCCCCCGTTCGAGAAATGGTTCGGCAAACCCGCTCAGACGGACAGGACCGATGAGAACACCAAAACGCCTCGCGAGCAAATGATCGATCAGAAATTCGGGCTACGTTGGGCGGTGTCAAAAGAGATGGAACCGGCCTGGACACCCCAACCGACGCCCGGTTCGGCAAAGTCCCTTCGCCCATGCGGATTCGCGATCGCGGTGCCCGCCCCGGGACGAGTCAATGTCGCGGTTCATGGGACGGGCGAGGCGCTCCCGCCGAGAACCGAGACAGACAAGTTGTTTTACGCGGCGCAGGATAACAAGCCCAAGAGCCTTTGCCTCGATGTCGGATTCGGCGAGAGTCGAAGCGTTGCCCTCACGTTCGACGAGTTCGGACGTACGACCGAGTTCGAATGGAGTTCCAATGCGACCGCGGTGTCGGGCACTGCCGCGATCGCCGGTATTGCATCGACCGCGGACTCGCTGCGCTCGACGCTCAAAGGGCCAAGCACGATCGAGGTCCAGAAGGCGGAGATTGAAAAGCTCGAGACGCAGCAAAGATATAATGAAGTCAAGAAGTGCGAGGCCATCATCAAGGCGGGCGGATTCAATTGCGATCCGCCGGCGGAAGAATGACAGCGCCTCGCCGAGATATGACCGACGGGTGCATCAGCCGCGGCGCCCTCTTGGCCGAGCCCCACAATGACGGGCGGTAACACGGACGCTACACCAGTGCCTTCGAGCGGCCCGGCCGATGAACCGCCGCCGGGCCGACGGCGCCGCGCCGCGGCCCGGCTGTTCGACGCCCCCTTCTGGCGCGACGGTGCCGTGACGATGATCGCGACCTTTCTTGGCGCGGGCATGGCCTTCTGGCTGTCTGGCATCGAGGCAGATCGCGAGAAGCGCGAGACCGTGACCGCAACACTCGGCTACATGCGCGAGGATTGCGACGCGAGCCTTACGGACCTCCAGCAAGTCGACGTCAGCGAGGAGCCCGTCCCGCTCGCGCAGACGACGACGCTCCTTACCCTCGCAACCAGCCCCACCTTCGCCGACGCGATCGCCCCCGATGCGCGCGGCGCGCTGCTTCGCTCGATCTACCGCTTCAATCGCAGCGGAAGCGACTATTCGATCAGCGCCGCGCGCTTCGATGGCTTCATGAAGCTGCACGCCGCCGAGTTCGAACACCTGCAGCGCGGCCAAATGATCACGCGGCCCTATCCCGGTCCGCAGCCCGTGCCGCCGCCGGAGTTCGCGGCTAGGCACCAGGAATGGCTGGAGGGTGAAGAGGCGCGCAGGGCCGATCTCGCAGATGAGCGGGTGCGGCTGCTCGCCGGCGTCCAGTCGGCACTGAAGCAGGTGGCGGCGGACCATGAAAGACTGTGCGCCGCGCTCAGGGCGGCGAGCCATCGCTAGGTCGCAGATATATCCCCATTCGCATGAGCATCCGGATCACAGCGTCATGAAATCCTGCTGCGCCATATGCTCGACCTTGCGGCGAACGCCCTCCGCCCCGGCTTGTCGGCAGGTCAGCAGAATCCTATCGGGTTCGCGCACCAGAACATAGACTGACGAACAATTGTCGCGCGGAGGGGGATGCAGGTGACGGAAATACCGAAGGAATATACAGTCCTGTTCGTCGAAACGGCCGATGATATTCTTGTCAAGCAGCCTGGGACGATCTTCCTGTCGCCAAGCAAGAACAGCTGGAACGAGTTCGGCGAACGCATCCTTATCGACATCACCATCTTCCCGCGGGAGGAGCCGGAGGTTCGTCGAACCGACGTTCGGCTTGATGGGCTGTTCGGCTTCGTTTCCGAAGACCGCGACGACAAGTCCGACACGGCAGCGCTCCGGGCAATTCTTGAGAACACTACCAATGCCACCATAGCGGCGAGCGAACTCCCAGCCTTTTTCACGATGCTCCCGGTGATGGGAGCATATCGGCACATCGTCGAAACTTTGGGCGCGGACGAAGCCCGCATTGCGCTTCGCGCTATCAACGACATCGTCGAAGCGGAAGACCGTCCAGTAGGCCGTCCGTGGTTGCGAACAGCGAAGTTCAGCCGGATATTCCTGAATGCATTCCTTCGTGACAGCGAGGCCTATTTCACATGGAAGAACGCCGCCCCGATTCTCCAGGGCGTCGCCAATGAGGTGCTGGGCCAAACCTCGGAAACGCTTCGGATCCGGTTTCAGCTCGCAGGGCGCCCGAACGAGCATGACCTGACATTTCAATTCTCACACAAAGATGATGTCCTGCCGCGACGATTTGCGATCGTCATCGGCAAGAACGGTGTCGGCAAGAGCCAGACTTTGTCGCAGATCGTCGACGCGGCCTTGAGGGGGAAGAGCAACATTTCCGAGGGAAACGGCGACCGCGCCCTCTTCAACCGCATCCTCGCCTTTTATCCGTCAGCCAGCGGCGCATCCGTTTTTCCAAGCGACCGACGAAGGCGGACGCGTATCTGGTACCGCCGTTTTTCGCTGATCGCCGGGCGGTCCCGTCAAACGACGAGCGACCTGATCGTGCAGTTGGCACGAAGCACCGAGGGGATCGGAGGACAGGGCCGGTTCCAGATATTTGCTCGGGCGATCACGGCGATCGAGGGTCACGAGAATCTTGCAGTTCGGACCCGCCGAGGGGGGAGGCGCGCCGTCCCCGTCAATGAATTGGGCCGCGGCGCAGAACAGGAGAAACTCAAACGATTTGCCTCGATCAACATCGGAGCGGAGCCCGTCCGCCTGATCGACGGCAAAACATATGCGCTCAGTAGCGGCGAACTCAGCTTCCTGCGCTTCGCGGCGCTTGCGAGCCTTTATATCGAGAATGGGACGCTCCTCCTGTTCGACGAGCCAGAGACGCATCTCCATCCCAATTTCATCAGTCAGTTCGTTGCGCTTCTCGACGGTCTGCTCGAACAAACAGGGTCGGTTGCCATTCTCTCGACCCACTCGGTCTATTTTGTGCGCGAGGCGTTCGAGGACCAAGTCATCGTGCTCCGGTCGGAACCCGACCGACGTGTCGTTGCCGAAACGCCTACGCTCAAGACGTTCGGCGCCGACGTCGGTGCGATCTCTTATTTCGTCTTCGGCGAGGATCAGCCCTCGCGGCTCGCGCGCGAGGTCGAGGAAAAGATCGCCGACCGAAGCAAGTCCTGGGAGGACGTATTCGATCGGTACAAGGGCAGTCTTTCTCTCGAACTGCTTGGCGACATACGGGCGCGCATCGAGGACACCGATCAAGCGGTCGACGACCAGTGAACAGGATCGATCCGCCAGATTTCATCGACGACGATGCAGTAATCGACGCTGTGTCGCTCAATAACTTGCTCAAAAGTTATCCGGATCTTCAGCAGCATGTGCCGGCGATCAAAGCCGGCTACGCGCAATATAAGGCCGCCGCAGGCAATGCTCTGACGATCCAGAAAGTGGTGCTTCCGAAAGCGATCGAGGGTCACCTCAAGGATCTCTATACCTCGGCCCCGACCGACCTAACGTTCATCGGCGAGATACGTGAAGAGAGCGATCCCGATTGCTGCCCAATGTGCGGATCGTTCCACAGCGGCACGCTCGATCACGTCATGCCCAAAGGACAATATGCCTCCTTCGCAATATTCGGGCGCAACCTGGTGCCGGCATGCCGCTGCAACACCAAACGCAGTTCGCGGACGGTCGGACTCAATCCGGGTGAACGTGTGCTTCACCCCTATTTCGACGACATTCTCCAGGAGCGGTTGATCGCGGCACGGTTCGAGGATCTTGGTGCCGTTCCCAAGGTCACACTGCGGTTGCTTGCCGACATGAACGACCCCTTGTTTCCAGCGATCCGCTTCCACATCGACAATGTCGTCAGGAAGACGACGATCCTCGGTGCCACACGCAAATATTGGAATAAGATGGTGCGGCAGCCGAGCGTCGCTGCCTCGGAGCTCAGACACGACCCTGCCTCGCGAGCAGAGCTGAAAGCCATCCTAGAGTTCGAGCTGTCCCGGCAGGATATAACCTATGGCAGCAAGAACAACTGGCGATCGATCTTCCTTTCGGGCCTCCTCGACGATACCGTTCTGGACTGGCTCTTTGCGGCCTTCGGGCGACCGGGACGCAGTGCCGACGGTCCGCTTCTCGACGGCATCATCTAGGGGCGGGCGCATGGAGATTCATTGGCGCGAAATCCTGCCTCATCCGAGTTGGGGCGCCGACCACGATGCGGTGGTCTGGGTCGACCCGGTCCGTTTCGACGCGCTCTGGCGGCGCACCGATCAATGGGTCAGCCCCGGAGGAAAAACGGGCGCCCAAGACGATCGCTACCGGCGGTTCGGCGAATGGCTGAAGCAAGGGAAGGCGGTCGACATGTGCATGGTTTGGCTCGACGAGGACAGCGCGGGCTTCACGAACGGTCGCCACCGCTTCGCCTGGCTGCGCGACCAAGCTATTGGCGCGTTGCCGATGCAAGTCTCGCCGGCGGATGCCGAAGGGCTCGCCGCGCTTTGCGGGAGCCCGCTCAGGCGCTCGATGTTGCCAGCAGGAAAGTCATCATGATCGACGAGAATTATTTCGGCTTCGGCGACATCCGGCCGCTTGCCGGTCTTCCCTGGATTCCCCTGCGCCTGCACCGCAAGGCGGAACTCGAGCCCGGCGACGATGTGGTCCGGATATTCGAGTATAGCGGCATCGCCACTGCGGCGATCGACCGTGCTCAACGCGAAGCGGGTGACAGGGTAAGCTGGGAAGATCTTAAAACTGCTCCGCATCGCTCGGTCTATGATACCGACGACATCTACTATCCGGCCGATCAGTATCGTTCGTGGCGCGATGGTATCATCGGCATCAACCCCGTCATCGATCAATTCGTCGAAGAGACTGGTGAGCATGTCTGGCACCTCCACCCCGATCTCGTCCTCGCGCTGGCGCTGGTTCGCGAGGGTGACGTCTGGTTCCGCCCCGACGAAGGCTGGGTCGAGGTCGTACGCTTCGAGCGCGATGCCAAGGGCGCCCCCACGAGGGCCGAGATTCGTCTCGAGCATCTGCGCGACTATCTCGCCGCGCGCGGCATGGACCTGCTCGCATCGAGCTATCACGACCGCGCCGTCATCACCGATGGACGGCCCCCTTATGAATGGCCCGAGGATTTTCGGAACTTTGAGAATGGCCGCGACACACATGAGCTCTCCATCCGACCCTCACGCTTCGGTATTGCGAAGGGCCAGTTTCAGACGCTGGGCGCATTGTGGCGGACGGAATGGGTCGACGGGGGAGACCGCAGCCCGCGCGTGCGCGGCGATGCCGAGGACGAGAGCGTCAGCTTTGTCGTCGACGCCGAGGGCAAACGACTTCCGGCGAAACAGGTCGGTGGCGGACTCGACTGGCTCTATTTCAGGCCGGCGATAGTCGTCGCACTTCTTCGCCGAAAGGGCGCGACCCTCGACTGGTTTAGCGCCGATACCGGCTCACTAGGCGCGACCGGTTTTGGGGTCCATTTCGGGGTGAACGAGATCGGCCTTATCACCGTTTTCGCGAAGGATATCGGCGGACTAGCGCCGTGGGAGCAAAGGCTTTGGAGCGCGGAGAACGTCGCGCCCGAGGGCGAGGTTTCGATGGAACTGTTCGCAGCGCAAATGGAAGTGAACCCGGCAGAAACCGTCGCACCGGAGGCCGAATTGTTCGCCAGCGTCGAACAGGTCGACCAAGCCTTCACCAGAAAATTCGGCGAACCGCTGTTGCGCCCGAATGAAAGGATCGAGGGGATCGGACGGCGAACCCACCGCTTCGTCGCAGCGCAGGATGAAGGATTGCTTACGCTGGCGAAAGAGCTGACCCGGCTGTTCGCCGAGCGCGTCGACATCGATGCCATCGACAAGATCGTGAAGCTTCCAAAAAACAAGAATGGCAGCAAGCCAGGTTCGCTAAAATCGATGCAGATATTGCTCGCTACGCTTATTCCCGAGGCCGAGGCTCATGCGCTGATGGGCCCGCTCTTCGGAATCCTCGATCTCCGGATTGCCGACGCCCATCTCGGCAGCGAAAGGATCGCGAGCGGGATGGAGCGCGCGATGGTCGATCCGAAACAGCCCGATGCCATACAAGGCCGACAGCTCCTGCAGTCTTTCGTCGACACCATGAAAACGATCACGGGCCATTTGGCCTAGTGCATCGCACTACGATTATAAGCACACCGGGCCGCACGGGTGGCAAAACCGGACGATGCCGCTCTGACATTCAGCTAAGCTTGGTGAAGATCGGTTCATCACCATTCAGGCTCCGGAATTCCTTTTCGGCGACAACCGCGCTCTATCCCTTTGCGGATGCCCATACGGAACGGCGTCTGGCCAGTACGTGTAGTCGGCTGCGTTGGGACGGTTGGCAACGTGGCCGTAGCGCCTGCCACCGCCCTAAAGCCCTGTTCGAAACCTGCACGATAATCATTCGCGTCAATCATACCGGCTTCTCCTTACGGTTGACCGTGCCGCCACCCCTCTGACCGGCGGCACGCTTTCCAGAAGACTTTCACGCTATATGCCAGGATCAGGCGCCCGCTAGTAAATCATTAATCTCGCCAGCAATTTCCTCGACCGTATGCGTGGCGGTGCTGCGTGCCAACTTGTCCGCGAGCGACGGGCTGAAGTCGATGACCTGCTGCTTCGTGATGTTATGCCAGATGGGCAACAAGATCTGCTCCCCTGAGACTGTCCGGGTTACGATGCCGTCGAGTTCGTAGTTCGTCCAACCCTTGGCGATGAAGGCCGGCGACAGCACGACGAGACCTACTCGGCTACGCGAGAGGCCCTTGTCGATCTTTTGACGAAGACTGTCACCAATACGGAGGGCGAATTCGTCGTACCAGACCCGCAACCCCATCCCGACCAGTTCCGCAGCAAGCGGCCGGACGATCGTATCCTTATCCTCCGAGGCATGTGAAATAAAGACGTCGTAGGTCTCGTCGCCCGACGCAACAGCAGGCTCTGGCTCCCGGACTAGACTAGGCACAGACGACAGCGGTGCTTCTCGAAGTTCGGGAAGCGAGCCCGGTACCACGTTTACGGAGGCGTTGGTGCTACCTCGCAAGCCCTGCATGTCAACTGCAACAAGCCACCGGCCACCTCTCGGTATCTGAAGACGAACGGGCGAGCGCTTAGCGAGGCCTCCGATGTAGTTGTGGCGCCGACCATTTCGATAATTGGAGAATTCCGAACTTGTCATCAGGCGCACATTGGCGCCGTTGGTAAGCGAGACCTCTACTATTTCCCCGCTTTGCCGCTGCCCAAGGTCAAACTGCAAAAAGTTCACGATATCGCTCCTTCAATGCGCAAGCTTGGCGGGCGCGCCCACCAGATCGATCGCAGCCAAGAAAAAGGGGGCGATGTTCTCGCCCCCTTTTCCCGTCACGCCTTCCGCTCGGGGTGCTTAATCACTTCGCGTTCGGTCGTTTTCGGGTGACGATCGGCGAAGGATTCCTTCACGAACCGGCCCGAGTCCGAACTGCGATGCGACACCTGGGTAGGCACTTTACGATTAGCCATTATTGCGGCCCTCTATTTGTCGGCAATCTGCCGACGGTGATGCGGCCCATCATCTTGCGTCCCGTGAAGCCCATGCTATGAATACAGGGTCACCTTCCAGGAACGCCCCCTCGCAGGGGCCGCTTCTACGTTGGGAACCCACGGGAGACGCGGTCGCCACCGCGCCTCCCGTTTTCAATTCACCTCCTGTCGCTTCGGCCGCTTCGCGACGCCAGCGGACTCGCTCGTTCGATTTCTGGATAATAGGTGGGACACTATTCCATAATCAAGAAAAAAGTGACCCGCACTGCAAAACCTCAAAATTCGTTGTTTTTTGCCGAATTGGATCACTCTCGAATTTTTTTGTAGAAAGTTATCCATTCGCCTGATATAGGCCCGCCGACAATGGAGTGAGCGTGTGACCGAACCAGACCCCAGAATTTCCGACGATTTCCTGACGCTTGCGCGTCTTGCGCTCAGCGATAAGCCGCAGGACGTGATGTTATTTTTGAACAAAACTGCACGCCGCTACCGGCAGTCGGACCCCACGGGACACGACAAGTTAGCGCAACTGGTGCGCGGTGCAGGCGGGCGAAGTTCAGCGCTCCGCCGCGAGTCCGGCACACCCGTGCCTATCGATTCAGATTCTCGGTTGCAACTTCTCAGGATCGAACGTCCCGATGAAGTCTCAGCACCGATCCTGACGCGCGACGTCGAGGCACAAATATCTAACTTCGTGCGTGAGCGGCACAGCATTGATAGGCTTGCCGCCTCAGGTCTTCAGCCAACGCGTTCGGCACTGTTCGTTGGCGCTCCGGGCGTCGGCAAGACAATGTCCGCACGCTGGATCGCGCACCAACTTGGTCTTCCGCTCTTCACGCTCGATCTGTCGGCCGTGATGAGCAGTTTTCTTGGCCGGACCGGAAACAACTTGCGCGCTGTACTCGATTTCGCAAAGCAGCAGGACTGCGTCCTGCTCCTGGACGAATTCGATGCGATTGCGAAGCGTCGCGACGATGGAACCGAGGTTGGCGAACTCAAGCGCCTTGTCACGGTGCTGCTCCAGGAGATTGATGAATGGCCACCGTCAGGCGTATTGCTGGCAGCCACAAATCATCCTGAACTTCTCGATCCAGCGATCTGGCGGCGGTTCGATATGCTCGTTCGGTTCCCGAACCCCTCAGAAGCCCACGTTGCGACCGCGATCCGCACATTCTTCGAGGGAGATGAATCCATTTCGGATGAATGGGCAAATATCTTGTCGATCGTGCTGCGCGACTGCAGCTACAGCGATATCCAGAAATCCGTTAATCATATCAGAAGGTCCAGCGTGCTCGATCAATTGCCCCTTGCAGAAGAGATTCAGAATTTCGTACGCAGTCGGGTCGACCATCTGCCACACAACGAAGCGCTTACACTCGCCGAAATGCTCGCTTCGACGCCTGGCGTATCGCAGCGAACAGCGTCGGATATCACCGGTGTTAGTCGCCTCACCATACGTCGGCGTTTGAGCAAGGGGGGCGACGCGGATGGCTGACAAACGTAATTTCCTGCTAGGAAAAGGAGAGCGGTTAACTGAGCCGGTCTTGCCATCGGGCCGGAAGCTGGACCGCGAACCGCCGTACACTTATGCAGAAGCTCGGGCGCGTTTGACGCCGATGATCGAGCTGGCGATCAGCGAGCTGTCGAGTCTGCCCGAGACAGCGCGCCCATCGGGTCAGGTAGTTGCAGGGTTGACGCTAAACCCAGAATATATCGCAAAGAGCTACTATCCCGAGCAAGTACTCAAAACCTACGCGTTGCGAGCAGTGGGCAGCAAGGCAGCCCTCGTCACACCCGAGAAGCGCAGTAAGGACCGCAAGCCGCAGGAAAAGCCGACTACACAGTTGTTTGTTGCGGGGGAACTTAGCGCGTTTCGGCGCCTGCTCGCCGATCTAGAGAGTTCATCGGTCGCTGAACGGGTGCGAGGTGACCTCCCGGCTATGGAACTTGTGAGAGCACTCGACGCCTCCACCAAGATCAAGGGCGACCCGGAAAAAAAGCGAGTACTGCCACTTGAGGTCGTTCTTCACGCGGGAGAGCTACGGCAAGACAACTACATCATTACAGCGTTTCAAGATTACCTTGCCGAACTCGGCCTTGAGGCAGATCTCGAGCACCGAATCCACGCTGGCGGCCTTTGCTTCTTAAGAATGACTGCCCCCGGATCGGCGCTAGGGGAGATCGCCAAGTTTTCGTTCTTGAGGGCGGTGCGCGAGATGCCGCGGCTGCGCGATTTTAGGCCGCTGCGCAGCAGTACATCCACAGGCTTTGCAAAGATGCCCCCACTTGCTGCCGTCGACCCCAATATCCGCGTTGCGATCTTCGATGGTGGTATGCCTGAGAATTCTCCGCTTGCGCCATGGGTAACAGCGTTCGATCCGCCCGGCATTGGCCCGGCAGTGCCCGAAGCGCTTGAGCATGGTTATGCGGTAACCAGCGCCGCGCTCTTTGGACCTGTCGGCTCCGGGGAGGTCATCCGCCCTTTTGCCAACGTCCAGCACATCCGCGTATGGGACAAAAACTCCGGAAATGACCCTTTGGAGCTGTTCGATGTGTTGGAGCGGATAAAGGATACGCTCGAAACCTCGCCCAAATTCGATTTCATCAACCTAAGCCTCGGCCCGAGCTTGCCGATCGAGGATGATGACGTTCATGCTTGGACGGCTGTGCTCGACGAGTATCTTGCCGACGGCAGCTGCGTGGCGACGATCGCGGTTGGCAACGATGGCGAGGCCGATCCTGACGAACAGCTAAACCGCATCCAAGTGCCCTCCGACCTCGTCAACGGGCTCTCGATCGGCGCTTGCGACAATGTGGGTAACGACTGGAAGCGCGCGAGCTACAGCTCGGTTGGTCCGGGGCGAAGCCCCGGCATCGTCAAGCCGGACCTCGTGGCGTTTGGCGGGTGCGCGGCTTCACCATATATGGTGCTCGGCGGCACGAATGGACTTGAGTGCAGGCCGCAGCTCGGAACGAGCTTTGCCGCACCGCATGCACTGCGCGTCGGGACTGGGGTTAAAGCAAACTTCGGCGCGGCGCTCGAGCCCCTGGCTATTCGCACTCTCCTTATCCATACCGCCGAACCGAGCGACGAACCACAGCACGAGATCGGCTGGGGACGCGTTCGCGATACGATTGACGACATCATAATTTGCCCGAATGGCGCAATCCGCGTCGTCTTTCAGGGCGAACTCACCGCCTCTAAATATTTGCGCGCCGAAATCCCGCTTCCCGACGTGCGGTTGCGCGGGATGGTCTCAATCACCGCCACCTGCTGCTTTGCGACAGAGATCGATTCGGCGCACCCAGGAAGTTACACACGCAGTGGCCTTGAGATATTCTTCCGTCCCAACGCAATCGTGGTGCCCGAAAATGCTACGCATGCGAAAACCCAAAGCTTCTTTTCACAATCGCGACTTTACGAAACCGAGGATGTGTTGCGCACCGATGCCCATAAATGGGAAACTTGCCTCCACGGCAGCGTGAGCAAGAGAGCAAGCGGTCTCCACGCGCCGGTGTTCGACATTCACTATCTTTCGCGAGACGAAGGCCATGCCGACCATCACACCACCAAGATCAAGTATGCGCTGGTAATAACGGTAGAAGCCCCTCGCCACCCCGATCTATATGACCTAGTTGTTCGCAAATATCGCAACATTTTGGAGCCGATGGTTCCGATTCAGGTGCCTGTGCAGATCTAAGCATTCGGCGCTAGCGAAGCCTTACTCCGAGGTTTTCATTTCTAGACCCAAAAATCCAGCGTCCGCTTTTGGGGTTAGACCGAGCACGGCTCGAACGACCTAGATGAAGCGCGAAACTGTCGCTATCCGCGTAGCGATCAAATGACCGCTTTTGGCTATCGCTTTATCACGGCCCGAACGACCGACATGGGGCAAATGCGGCCAATTTCGCCCTCGCGCGTAATGATGTGATGAACGATGCGATCGAAACGCTCCGAACTAAGATGGAAGCAGCGGTCGAAGCTCTCGACTTCGAAGAAGCACGCCGCTGCCGAGACCAAATCAATCTCATGCGCGGCGGTGCAACTGCTGAGGATGCGGGTCTAGCCGACCTTTCCGGGATCGAGCGGCAACAACTTGGTGCGATGGGACTCGGCACGAGCCAACAGCGCATGACGCCGCCTCCGGGATGGACGCGTCCATCAAAACCGGATCCGATGACCAAGGGACGATCGTCGCGTGGGGCGGGCAAGCGTGGAAGATAAGGTGCGCAAAGCGGTGCTGGATTTGCTGGCTACGCGTCGGGCGGAGGGTTCGGTATGTCCGAGTGAGGTAGCTCGCGCGATTAGTCCCGGCTCCGATTGGCTCAGCGCCATGCCCATCGTGCACGCCGCAGTCGATAAACTGATCGCTGAGAATCGCGTGCGGCTTAGCTGGAAGGGTGAGCCTCTCGCCCTTCGGAAGGGACCCTATCGCATCGGCAGGCCCATCAATAACTAAGTCGGCCGACTTAACCTGTGTTTATTGTCACAGAGCCACAGAGGCCTATGATCGTACGCCTAATGCTTCCGTGCGACCCCGGAGGCAGAAGGGGCAGCTTTTGGTGGGAGAGACCCCTCCACGCCGAAAGAAGAGAGGGCTCTGCCAAGGCAGGGCCCTCTGCTTTTGAAGCTCAGCCAGCATCGCGCGCCGTCGCCTCCAAGAGCTCAATACGCTCGCGGCATACCTGTTCGACGACGCCAGCCAGATCGGCGACCCGCTCACCCAGCCAAGCCAGTTCCTCGGTGGTGATGCTGTAGTGCTTCGAGTAGCGCGCCTTGATGTACGCCTCCTTCAGCTTTTCAAAGCGAGACCTGTCGGCCTTGGCTTCTCGCGGCCATGCATCAATCAAACGCGGATCGATCCGCTCAGCCTGGGTGCGAAGGAACGCCAGATTGTGAACGTGGGGCGTGTAAAAAGTGCATACCAGCAACGCGCAGTGGTAATAGCGCTCCACAGTCTGATGCAAATCAAACGCTGCGTCCTTTAGATAACCTCGGTCCACATCGAACTTTGCGATCTCCTGCCGCTTATTGGCCGACGACCACCATTCGTCAAAATACTCCCGCGCCATCTCCAGTGCCGCATGCGGCGTCTTCGGCTGCGGCTCGGCCAGCTCACTGTCCTCGGCCTCGTACAGCGCAATCCCGTCGCGCGCGACGTCCATGAAGAAATAGCGACCCTGCGACAGCCCGCTATTCACCTCGTCGAGACTGTGCACGATGAAGTTCACCGGCGTCCGCAGCGTCTTCGTTACCGACAGTTCGCGAATGAGCCGGTCGTCGAGCTTCGACCAATAGTCGGCGCGATCGGTCAGCCGCTTGTCGTTGACGATGATCAGCAGGTCATAGTCGGACTGATAGCCCTTGGCGGTGTGCGGCTCGTCGACCCACCCTCCCCTCGCATAGCTGCCGTAGAGAATGATCTTCGAGATGCGGCCCTTCTTCTTCCAGCCCTGCGTCGCGAGCGCCAGCGCATCCTCGAATTCTTCGAAGACGATCTCGACGACGCGCTCGAGTTCGCGCTGCTTGTGCGGGGGAAGATGGTCGATACCGCTTTTCATCGTCGTCACCCTATCAAGGCGGCGCCTCCTGCGCACCAGCTATTGCAGCCAGTGCGAGGATAAGCCGCGCGTTTTTCTAACGCCGTCAGTCGGCGGGGTTCCAGAGCAGCGCATAAGCGTCGGGATTGTCCTGCCCCGCCGCGCGGGCAAGGTTCGCATAAAGGCGCCGCTGCCCGAACTCGGGGGCTTCGAGCGCGAGCGATACATAGCGCCGCTCGGACACCGCCGCGAGGCGCACCCATCCCGCGCCGATCTCGACGTCGTCCGAATAGACGCGGTAGTCGGGCTGCACGTCGCTCCCCTTGCCGCGGTTGATGCGAATTTCGATCGGCACCCGGATCGAGAGGGTGCGAAGCTCACCGACAAAGCCCTTCTCGATCGTGCCGCTGACGAAACCGATGGCTCCCATGATGTGTCTCCTGCCGTTGCCCGCGAGCCCGTCCCGCGGCGCAGAAAGGCAGCCGGGGCGCCGCAAGGCGCCGGCGCACCCAGAGGGCCGCAACGGCAGTGGAGGACGGGCGAAGCCCGTTGCGCCGGGGCCGCGCCCCGGCAGATGCCTCAAGCGCGGGTCGGGATCGCGGCTGGCCGCGGGGACGCGGCGACGCCCGGTGCACCTGGCCGTGAGAAGGTGCCGATCAAGCGATCGACCCTGGAAATGTTCGAATTCAAACCGCCTGCGGCGAAGACGCTCAAGCGTCCCCGAGACAGAATTACGATCTCGAACCGGACCAATGGTGCGCGCCGCCGTCGCGCCAGCCCAGCGAAATTCCGATCAGCACGAGGATCGCCGCGATCGCTGCCGCCACCGCGACGGCAGCCGCCTCCTGTCCGCCGGCTGCAAAGATTCCTGCCAGCGCCCAGAGGAAGACGAGGGCGAAGGGCGGATTGCCCTTGCCCCGCGCAAGGGCCGCGGCCGCGATCAGACCGCCGACGACGATAATCGCGGCGGAAATGAGCGGCGCGACATCGGGCGCAGCGTCGACGCCATAGTAGCGCAAAGTGGCGGCGACATTGACGATCGAGGCTGCAGTCAACCAGGAAGCGAGCGCCGACAGCGGCAGGATGGCGCCCCAGCGCTCGGCCACCGAGAAGGGCGCGGTCCAGGCGGCGATACGGCGGTAGGCGATGAGGATCGAGACAAGCGAGCCGAAAATGATGACGGTCGATACCGCGTCGATGTCGCCGAGCTGCACCCAAGTGGCCCAGAGCGCATTGCCGAGAAAGGCGCCAGCCGCAGGCCAGCGCAGCGCGGCGAACAACGCGCTATCGCGCCCGGAAGCAGTGAACTGGAGGAGCGCGAAAACCAGCGATCCCAGATACAGCGCGCCCCAGATCGAGAAGGCCCAGCCCGCGGGCGTTATCAGCGTCTGCACGGCCTCCGAACGCTCGCCGACCGGCGTGCCGATCCCCATCGCCGGCAAGAGAGCAGCTCCGATCTGCGCCAGCGCACAGAGAAGGACGACGATACGCGCCGGATCGGCGGCGGGTGCGGGGGTAGCAATGGTCTGGGTCATGCAGCTCTAACCGGCGTCGCACAACTTTGTTCCGCTACTTGAGCCGGTCAAAATTGAGAGGCATGCGGACTCCGGCGGACATCCGGCTTTGCAATCCCGCCCCCAGGCAGCTTCGGCCACTCACGGCGCGGCTATGCTTCGATCGGCGAGCCGCTGTCCGGTAGATCACCACCGGGCGCTACGGCGCCTTCCGGGGCGACGCCGTCGACCTCGACAAGATCGTCGCCGACGAGCGTGCCCGTGATGCGCACGCGCTTCTCGACATGATCGACGGGGGTGCGGCGAAGGTCGAGCCGCCAGCGGCCGCCGAGGTCGCGGCGAAGCGCAAAGCCGCCTGCCACGCGAAGCAGCATTCCCGACTCGTCGATGCGTGATCCGATTCCCGCCATGGCTACGCCTTAACCGAGCCGCGCCGGACTCGCCAGCCACGAGCAAGGTTTGAGACGCCCACCCTGCGAACCGCTCCCTTCGACCATCGACCTTCGGCCCGCACCTTCGATCCTCGAACCACGAACCGCGCGAGCCTCGCGCGATCCCGCCGCGCCCAAGATGCTGGTCATGCGGGAAGCTCGAGAGTGCAGCAGACACCCTCGGGCCTGAATTCGATCGCGGCGCTGCCGCCCTGCCCGCGGAGCGCCCGTTCGAGCATCCGCGTGCCGAACCCCGTACGCGCGGGAGGCGCGACGGGGGGACCGCCCTGCTCGCTCCAGCGCAGGCGGAGCCGATCCCGGCCGCTCTCGTTCACCATGTCCCACTCGACCGCGACCGTGCCGGCATCGCCCGACAGCGCTCCATATT
>Ga0209257_1001205_pt1 | contig 32503 bp, 30 predicted proteins | sample AraplaCvi_mCL_r2_FD_184277 | JGI IMG/M metagenome (GOLD analysis project Ga0209257, IMG submission 184277) | Arabidopsis root microbial communities from North Carolina, USA - plate scrape MF_Cvi_mCL_r2 (SPAdes) (version 2) | ecosystem: Host-associated > Plants > Roots > Endosphere | place: USA...
GTTGCTGACATGGGCCGCGGCATCGGCGCCGGCCGCCTTGCCGCCGTCGGTGGCAAAGGCCGCCGCCATGGCTTCCTCGCTCTCGAACCACATTTCGCTGACCGAATCATAGGTGTTCGCAGGGTCATCCTTCACCACGACGTCCACCTGGTATTTCTTCATGCCGGGCACGCCGCGGGCGAGCTTCGGGTGCTCCTCCAGCGCCCACTTCTTGTAATCAGCGAAGCTCATGCCTTCCTTGCGCTTCATCAGCGACATGACCTTGATCATTCTCGTTCTCCGTTGCTTTGAAAGGGATGGGTTATTTGCTTCTGAGCTCGTCGAGACCGCGCAGCACCTTTTCCGGCGTGATCGGCATCGATTCGACCCGCACGCCGCAGGCATCGAAGATCGCGTTGGCGATGGCGGCGATCGGCGAATTTGCGGTCATCTCGCCGATCCCCTTGGCGCCGTAAGGGCCGTTGGCCGCGGGGCGCTCGATGATGGCGCTTTCCATGACGGCGATGTCGCCGGGACCTGGCATCAGGTATTCGCTGAAATCGAGCGGCCCATGCGCGCGATCGGGATAATAGGGCTCGGTCGTCTCGTAGAGCGCGTGGCTCATGCCCATCCATGCGCCGCCGACGATCTGCTGATGGGCCATGGCCGGATTCATCGCCCGGCCGATCTCATAGGCATTGGTCAGCTTCAGAACCCGGACCTCGCCGGTCTCGTCATCGACCTCGACCTCGGCGACGGTGCAGGCATGGGCCTGGGCCGAATCCGGGTTCATCTCGCCGGTCTCAGGCACCACGTCGCTCTTCGGCTTCATGAAGATGCCGCGGCCGGAGATGGTCTTGCCGTATTTGAAATGCGCGGCGAGGGCCACATTGATCACGTCGATCGCCTTCTCCGGCGAGCCGTTTACATGAATCTTGCCCTTGCCGTCGGTCACCAGATCAGCGGGATCGACCTCGAGCTCCTCGGCCGCCACGTCCAGCATCACCGCGCGCGCTTCACGGGCCGCCATGATGATCGCGTTGCCGATGCGGTGCGTCCCGCGGCTGGCAAAGGTGCCCATGCAATGCGGGCCGGTATCGGTGTCGGCGGTATCGACCCAGACCGTATCGAACGGCACGCCCAAGGTCTCGGCGCCGATCTGCGCCATCACGGTCTTCAAACCCTGGCCGAGATCGACCGAGGAGAGCGTGATCACGAAGCTTCCGGTCGTGGTGGCGTGGATCAACGCTTGGCTCGGATCGCCGCCCAGGTTCATGCCGGTCGGGTAATTGACGGCGGCGACCCCGCGGCCTTTCAACCTCGCCATGGCTAGATCCCCTCCCCTTTTGATCCAACAGGCTTGAGGGAGCTCATCTTCTTGAACCGCTCGGGCAGTTTGCGACCGGTCATCTCCGCCGCCTTCTGCATCACCTCGACCAGGGCGCAGCCTTCGGCCTTCTTGCGATGCGCCTTCATGTCGCCGTCGCGATAGGCGTTCAGCATGCGGAGCTCGATTGGGTCCATCTTGAGCATCCGCGCGATCCGGTCCATCTGCGATTCCAGCGCGAAGTCGCCGATGGTGACGCCGAAGCCGCGCATCGCCGAGGAGGGCGTGCGGTTGGTGTAGACACAATGGGCATCGACCCAGACATTGGGGATGCTGTAGGGCCCGGGCATATGCGCTGCCGCCTTGGTCGTGCCATAGGGCGAATGCCGCGAATAAGCGCCGGCATCGACATAAAGCGTGACCTTGCGGGCGATGATGCGCCCGTCCTTCATCACGCCGTCCTTGATGTAAATCCGCTCGGCGGCGCGCGGCGAGGAGACCTGCATCTCCTCTTCGCGGCTATAGGCGTATTTCACCGGACGCTGGGTCAGCATGGCGGCGATGATGGCGATCGGCTCGACCGTCACATCGACCTTGCCGCCGAAACCGCCGCCCACCGTGCCGCCGATCACCCGCAGCTTGTTGAACGGGAGGCCGACGATCAACGCGGCATTGTCGAGCGTGAAGTAGCAGGCCTGGGTGTTGGAATAGATGGTGAAACGGCCGTTGCCCTCGGGCTTGACGATGCAGCCGGTGGTCTCGGTCGGCGCGTGCTCGATCGGCGCCGATTGATAGCGGTGCTCGATGACGTGGTCTGCTTCCTTGAAGGCCTGGTCCACGTCGCCGAAGCGGATCCGGCGGCAATGATGGCCTTCATAGACGAAGTAGTTCTTGCCGTGCGGCTTGATCGCCGGCGTGCCGGGTTTCAGGGCTTCCTCGACATCGAAGACCGCGGGCAGATCCTTGTACTCGATCTTCACCTTGGACGCCGCCTCCCCCGCGACTTCCGCCGTCTCGGCCAGGATTGCGACAATCTGCTCGCCCTGGAACAATACGCGGTCCTCGGGCAGCACCGGCTCGTCATTGGGCTCGACGCCGATCAGTCGGAGGATCGTGTACCAGTTGTTCGGGACATCCTTGTGCGTAAGGGCGCGGACGAAGCCCGGCACCTTCTCCGCCGGTCTCGTATCGACCTTTTTCAAGAGCGCATGATGCCGCGTCGATCGCGCCATCTTCAAATGCAGCATGCCGGGGAAAGAAACATCCTCGTAGAACTGGGTCTTGCCGGTGACATGGGCGCGCGCATCGACGCGGGGCACGGTCGTGCCGACCACGTCGAGATCGGCCTCGCGCTCGGCGGAGAAGAAGCGGGTGTCGATGGTTTCGAGATCCTGCATCGCCGCCTCCCTATTCCGCCGCTTTTTTGCGAATTGGGGTGGCGTTCTTCATCTTCGCTGCGGCTGCCAGGACCGCATCGATGATGGCTTCATAGCCGGTGCAGCGGCAGACATTGCCGGAGATCGCCCGCACCACATCGGCACGGCTGGGGTTGGGATTGCGGGCGAGCAGGCCCTTGGCGGCCATGATCATCCCGCTCGTACAGAATCCGCATTGGGTCGCGAAAAGCTCGATGAAGCTCTCCTGCAGCGGGTGCAGCGTGTCGCCGTCGGACAGCCCTTCGAGGGTCGCGACGCTGCGGCCAGCGACCGTCTCCACCGGCACCAGGCAGGCAAAGACCGGCTTGCCTTCCAGGAGCACGGTACAGGTGCCGCAGGTGCCCTGGGCGCAGCCCTTCTTCGCCGCGGTCAGGCTGCAGGATTCGCGCAGGGCGTCCAGCAAGGTGGTGCCAGGGCGCGCCAGGAACTCCTGCGCGCGGCCGTTGACCTTCAAGGTGACGACAGTCGATGGCATTGGATCCCCTCCCAGGGAGACGCGCGACTTATGCGCCGCGTCGTCGTTAGAGACGTGGTTCTATTCGCCGAGGATTGCTCTCCGGAAATGCACGGGCAGGACACGCGCCCGATACCAGGCGCTGGCATAGGCATCGGTGAAAGGCGCGGTGTCCTTGATCAACAGCGCGCCGGCCCTGGCGACCGAATCAGCATCGAGCTTCTGACCCTCCAGGGCAGCCGCGGCCTTTGCGGCAAGCACCGGCTTCTCGCCGCAGCCACCGAGGGCGATCCGCGCCTTGGCAACGCGGGTTTTGCTCTGCGGCAGAAGCGCTGCGATCGTGACGATCGAAGCCGAGTTCGCCGCCCGGCGCATGGCCTTGCGGTAGAACCAGGTTCCCTTCTCCGGTTTCTTGAAGCTGACCGCAGTGACGATCGCGTCGCGGCCGATGCCTTTCTTCAGGATCTCCGCGACGGAGACCTTCTTGACGCCGCGCCTGGTTGCCACGGTGGCCTCGGCATCGAGTGCCAGCAGGCAGACGGCGACGTCGCCATAAGGCTGCTCGGTGAAGAGATTGCCGCCGATGGTCGCGAGATTGCGCAAGGTCGGCGAGCCCACCGACTCGATCGCCGAGTGCAGGAAGGCGAGGCCGCGCTCTTCGCCGATCGCCGCCAGCGTCGTCGCCGCGCCGATCGTCACCTTGTCTCCCTTGATCGCAATCTTATCGAGCTTGCAGTGGGCGAGGCTCACCAGCGCGCCCAATCCGGAGGCTCCGGCCTGCACCTTCGGCATCACCAGCGTGCCGCCGCCGATGACCAAAGCATCGCGCGCCCGCGCGAGACTGGTCAGCGCCTCGGCGGTGGTCTGCGGAACATCGATTGCCCTGAGCAATGGTCCCTCCCTGGATTCGTCTTCTTATTGAAATCGATTATCGATAGTAGCAAACTGAAGTCAAGACGATTGCCGCGGCGGCGTAAGTATGCCCGACTGTGACAGGGACCATCTTGTGATTGGTTCGCCCCATCGATAGGGTCCCGCGGCTTGAGGGCACCAAGAGAGGGCGTCCTCGGGCTGAAACGACGACCACAAGAATATGTTCTCTCGCGGCGCATGCGAAAGCGGGAGACGGCTCAAGGGGAAATTCCCAAGCCGGCGGCGCTGCGATGGAGGGGAGGTTGAGATCGTGACCGAATCCAGTGTGAAGCGCCTGCCGCTTCGACATCAGATCAAGGAAGCCATCATCGAGCGGATCGTGGCCGGCAAGCTGCGGTCCGGCGATCGCCTGGTCGAAATGAAGATCGCGGCCGAGTTCGGTACCAGCCAGGCGCCGGTGCGGGAGGCATTGCGCGAGCTGGAGGCGATCGGCTTCCTTTCGGCGACTCCGCATCGCGGCGCCTTCGTGCGCGACTTCTGGCGCCAGGGGCTGAAGGAGTTCTACGCGGTGCGCGGCGCGCTCGAGGAATCGGCGACGCGCCAGGCGATGCCGATGCAAGCGGCCGATCTCGAGAAGCTGGAAGCCGAGCTTGAGGCGATGCACGCCGCGGCGCTGGCGGAGAATCTCGACGGGATCGCCAAGCACAGCGTGGCCTTCCACGAGATCATCGTGAAGGCGGCGCATAACGAGTTGCTTTACACGGTCTGGAAATCGCTCTGCATCGAGACCCGCACGACGGTCACCTTGATGGCGGCCGGCGACAGTCTGGTGGAGCTGGCGGACAGCCACCGCGCCCTCATCGATTCGATCCGGAGCGGCGATGTCGAAACGGCGTGCCGCGCCGCGCGCCAGCATCAGGACATCTTCGAGCACCTGCCGGTGCTGGAAGAAGGCGAGACGCCGAGCGCCGCCGCGTCGGAGCAGCCTGCGGCCTGACGGCCCGCTAAGGCCTCCGCCATTTCGTTCCATGGGTGAGGTGGTGGGCGAGCAATTGCCCGAGCCGCGCCTCGCCCAATGGGGTCTTGTGGATCCGCTGCAGGATGTCCTGATCGGGCAGTCCATTCGCCTCGATGATCGCCGGGCCATCCGGGAGGATGGCGACGTCCCAGCCGATCACCACGCGGTCGCCGAGCTTGGCATGCGCCTCGGTGACCAGGGCCTGCGCCTCCGGCCAGAACGGCAGGACTCGGCCCGCGATCCGGCCGCCGGTCACAGGGTGCACGGCATGCCAGCGCGTGGTGGGCTTCAGGCCCATGTCGCTGGCCGCGCCGAGACTGCCGGTCGCGACATCGACCGGCGCCGCGATACCGCCCGCGTGGAAATTGTCCACCGGCGAATCGGCCCGGCTCGGCATGCGGAAGACCGCGGCGATCAGTTCCGGTCTCTCCTGCTCATCCAGCGCCGTCACCAAGCGCAAGGTCGAGAGCGCGTCGAGATTGATGTCGCCGAGATCGGGGTGATTGACCAGGCGCGGCTGCAGCACCAGATCGCCGACCCGCGAATGATCCGCGAGATGCGCCATCAGCCCGGCCTCGTCCAGCGCCAGCCGCCCGCGCCGCCAGCGCCCGTCCGCATGACGCCAGCATTCGGCGCCGCGCCCGCCCTTGCCTTCGGCCAGTTTCACGAAGAGATCGATCGGCGGCAGCGTCTCGACGCTGCGCGTCTTCACCCGGCCCTTGGTGAATCGCGCCAGAACCGGTGCTGCGCGCAGGCCGATCGCGGTGCATTCGGCGGCGAAAGTCGCCTTGTCGCGGAACGGCCGGCGCCGGTTCGGGTCGAAGTCGCGCGGCCGCAGGAGAAAGAAGGCACCGCCCTTGGTTTCCGACCGCAGCAGATATTCATCGGCACGCCGGCGATGCTCATCGCGATAGAGCTCGAAGATGTAATAGGCGGAGGGCGGAATAAGGTGATGCCAGGCCAAGACGACCTGTTCGGCGAACTGCCGGGCACTTCCCTTGCCGCTTTCGTCCTTGACCCGTGCGCCCAATAGAAAACTGAAACGCAGGGCTGCCAGCACCGACCAGACCGGCCAGGTGGGCAGCGCCAACCAGAGCGCCAGCCGCTGATACCAGACGGCCCGTCGCCAGACGACTCGGCGGTAATTGTCGCGGATGACCGAGACCGAAGGCAGATCCGTGCCGGCGGCAGCGCGGCGCTTCAGCGGCGGTGGATAGTACCAGATCTGCACGCGGGATGGCTTTCGGTCACTTGTGGCTCGGCTTGACAGTCCCCAGTCAGCCACCGAATGTCTGCCAGCAATCCCCGTGCGACGCAATCACGGTGCGAAGCAATCACGGGCAACAGGGGCGGCGCGGATGACGATGCAGCAGCGCAACGACTCGGATGCGAAATCCGTCGCCTTCGACTGGGTCAACGAGAACCGCCACGCGCTCTCCGACTGGAACCAGGTGATCTGGCATTATGCCGAGCCGGCCTTGCGCGAGTACAAGTCGGCCGCTTGGTATGTGGACCGGTTGAGCCGCGAAGGCTTCAAGGTCGAGGCCGGCAGCGGCGGCATGCCGACGGCGTTCGCCGCCACGTTCGAGAATGGAAGCGGGCCGGTAGTCGCGGCCTATGCGGAATACGACGCGGTCCCCGGCAACTGCCAGGTCGCGGCAGCCCGCAAGGGCCCGCGGCCGGGCCTGAGCAAATACGCGGCAGGCCATACCGATCCGCATTCGGCGCTGGGGATCGCCGCGCTCGGCGGCGTGCTCGCGGCCAAGGCCGCCATGCAGCGGCACAACATCAAAGGCACCCTGCGCTTCTTCGGAGAGCCGGCGGAGAAACTGCGGCTTTCGAAGCCGGTCCATGCCGCGAAGGGCTATTACGACGGAATCGATGCCGCGATCAGCTTTCACCCGACCTATATGCTGCCGCTCTGCAACACCGTGCGCTGGGATACGCATTGCGGCGCCGCCTATCTCTGCATCTACAGCTTCGAATGCGTCGAGCCGGAATATTGGGGCTCGGCCGACGCCTCCAGCCCAATCCCGGCGTCGCATATCGCGGCACGGGCGCCCGGCGCCAATGACGCGCTGTTCACGATGTACGGGCTCACCAAGCAGCTCCAGTCTTCCATGCTGCCCTTCACCACCGGCTGGTCGCTCTCGGAAGCGATCCTGACCGCCGGCCAGGCGACGGCGGACAACCTTCCGGCCCATGTGGCACAGATCCAGTACATCTGGCGCGTGCCCGATCTCGGCATGGCCGAGCAGGTGCTGCGCGTGCTGGACAACAATGCCGAGGCGGCGGCGAAGGCGGCGCATTGCCAATGGCGGCGGATCTGGGTCAGCCGCTCGCGCCCGGGCCTCGCCAACCATGCCATGGCGAAGCTGGTCTATGAGAACCTGAAGCGCGCCGGCGCGCCGCAATGGGGCGGCGAGGCCATCGCCTCGGCCCAGTCGATCCAGCGCGAGCTCGGCCTCGAGCCGATGGAGAAGCCCTATCTCGAGGCGATCGAGCGGTTGATCGAGCCCGAGGAGGCGGAGCGGCTGCTGCGCCGAAACCTGCCGCCGAGCCAGCTCAACTCCACCTCGGACGATTACACGGAATATTGCTGGCATGCGCCGACGGCACGGTTCTATGTCGGCCGGCCGATGCTGAAGGCGCCCCGCGGCTTCCATTACCCGGACTGGGTGCTGAACGCGCTCGGCGGTATCCCAGCTTGCATCGATCCGATGATCGAGACGGCGGCCAAAACCATCGCCGGCAGCCTCTGCGACCTCCTGACGCGACCGGAGCTGCTGGCCGCCGCCAAGGCCGAGTTCACCGAGCGGACCGGCGGCGGGATCGGCGGCAGCAATTGGATAAGTCCCCAGCTTCCCAAGGACTTCCGTCCCCCGATCGATTGCCGCTGGCCGGAATACGTGACCACCAGCCGGGGCGAGGAATGGTGGATTCCCGCGGCGGCGGACGAATAGCACGCACCCCGGATATCCGAATGTTCGACCGGAGCCGGGCTTTTGACCTGAATCAACGCACCGCGCCGTTCTTCGGCCTAATGGTTGACCGTTAGAGAGACCAACCGGGCTTTGAGGCATGATGGCGTCGACGTTCAATCTCCATTCCAGCATGGATGTCTCGCTGGAGCAGCCGCCCACGGCAGAGGATCGGCGCCGCCTGCGCCGGCTGCCGCTGTTTGCAGGCGCGAGCGATGCCACGGTCCAGACCCTGCTGGCGCAGACCCCGGTCAGCACCGTGCAGCGGCATCAGCTGGCGGTGCGCGAAGGCGCCATGCCGAACAGCGTCATGGCGGTGCTCTCCGGCCGCCTCGCACTTTCGACACAGATTTCGGGCGATCAGCCGGTGGTGATCGGCATCGTCGGCCGTGACGAGCTGGTGATGCCCGGCGCTGCCATCGTCGCCTCGCCCTATCCGCTCTCGGCCCGCGCGATCGAGGAAACCCGCATCGCCGTCGTGCCCTTGTCCGACCTTTGGGCCGCGACCGAGCAGGATCGCGGCTTCGCCATGGACTTGGCCCGACTCGCCAGCGGCGAATGGCAGGGCTTGCTGGCGATGCTGAAGGATTATCGCCTGCGCTCGGCGCCGCAGCGCTTCGCCGCCTATCTGGTGCGGCTCGCCAAGGAAGCGGGCCACGCCGAGAGCGGCGCCGTCGAGGTCGAACTCGCCGATGACCGCAAGACGCTCGCCAGCCTGCTCGGCATGACACCGGAGAATCTCTCCCGCACCATCGCGCAGTTCCGCGAGCGCGGCGTGGTCGTGTCCGGCCGCCTGGTCACCATCACCGACGTCGCCGCACTCGCCAGCTTCGCCGGCGTCTAACGCCATTGATATAAGCCGCGCCGCCATGGGATGATTCGACCCTATTCAGGGAGGAGCTCACCCCATGACGACGGCAGATTGGCGCCCGCAGAGCCTGGCGGCGCAGGCGCTCGGCTGGATCGATGCGAAGACCGGGGCGATCAGCCCGCCGATCCACATGTCCTCGACCTTCCTGCGCGATCCCGACAACCAGTATCGCACCGGACACTCCTATATCCGCGACGACAACCCGTCTTTCGAACAGGTCGAAGCGCTGCTCACCGGGCTTGAAGGCGGCGCTGCGAGCCTGGTCTTTGCCTCCGGCATGGCCGCGGTGACCTCGGTCTTCCTCGCACACAGACCCGGCGATCATGTCCTGGTGCCGGAGCATGTCTATTACGGCGTCCGCAAATGGCTGAATGGCTTCGCCAAGCCCTGGGGCCTCGCGGTCGATTTTGTCGATATGAGCGATCTCGACGCGGTGAAGAAAGCGATACGAAAGGGCGAGACCAAGCTGATCTGGACGGAAACACCGGCCAATCCGGTCTGGACCATCACCGATCTCGCCGCGATCGCCGACATTGCCCATCACGCGGGTGCCAAGGTCGCGGTGGATTCGACGGTGGCCACGCCGGTCTTCTCGAAGCCGCTCTCGCTCGGCGTCGATATCGTGATGCATTCCGCGACCAAGTTCCTGAACGGCCATTCCGACCTTTGCGCCGGCGCGCTGGTCACCAAGGTCGAGGACGAGATGTGGGAGCGGCTCTGGACCATCCGGACCCAGCTCGGCAGCGTGATCGGCTCAATGGAAGCCTGGTTGCTGCTGCGCGGCATGCGCTCGCTGTTCCCACGGGTGCAATGGGCGGCGCGCTCGGCGCAGCACTTGGCCGAGAAGCTGCAGGCGCATCCTTATGTCGCCTCCGTGCTCTATCCCGGGCTTTCCGGGTTCCCCGGCCACGCCATCGCCCAGCGGCAGATGACCGGCGGCTTCGGCGCCATGCTGTCGATCCGCGTCAAGGGCGGCGAGGTCGGTGCCGTCAAGTCGGCGGCAAACGTCGGCTTGTGGAAGCGCGCGACCTCGCTCGGCGGCACCGAGAGCCTGATCGAGCATCGCGCCAGCATCGAAGGCGATCACTCGACCACGCCGAAGGATCTGCTGCGTCTGTCGGTCGGCCTCGAAGATCCCGCCGATCTCTATGACGATCTCGCGGCGGCGCTCGAAGCCGGGCATCGGAACTGAAGGGTGGCCAATCTCCTGATCCTCGGTGCCAGCCGCGGCCTCGGCGCGGCTTTGGTCGAAGGCCTGCCGAGGAAGGGCGACACGGTGTTCGGCCTCTCGCGCTCGGAACCGGTCTGGCTGCGGCGCAAGTCGGCGATCGAACGGCGCTGGATCGAGGCCGATCTCTGCGAGCTCGGCGCGGTGCAGAACGCGCGGGTCGAGATCGGCAAGGCGCCGATCGATGCGCTGATCCATGTCGCCGGGATCTGGGACGAAGCCCCGTTCGAGGCGATGCACGACGACGAGATCGCCGAGATCCTCGATGTCGATCTCCGCTCCTTCCTCGCCTTCACGCGCGGCCTCGCCCCCAACCTCCGACGCGCCGGTCACGCCAAGATCGTCGCCATCGGCTCGACCAACGGTCTCGACAACGGCGACATGACCGCGGTCGCCTACTCCGCCGCCAAGTTCGGCCTGCGCGGTGCGTGTCAGGCGCTGCGGCAGCATTTCCGCAAGGACGGCATCGCCGTCACCTGCCTGTCGCCGGGCTCGATTGCCAGCGACGTGGCTTATGGCCAGAGTGCCGCGGCACTGAAGAAACACCGCTCCAGGCGCATGCCGGTCGATGACATCGTCGCCATGATCCGCTGCGTCCTCGATCTTTCACCGGCGGCCTGCGTGAAGGAGATCGCGATGCCGGCGCTTCGAGACGAGGATGTTTGAACCCGGGTATTTCCCCATTTTGTAGGTGTCCTGTAGGGATTGACAGGAGGCGCCTTTTCAAGTGCGCCCTGAGCGACGGCGAGTGCGCCGGGAGAGTCAGCGCGGCTCTCGCCGACATTCGGCAAAGGCCGATCCATCAGCACGGAACGCATTATAGCGCATTTTGCATTCCGGCGCCATGTACAGCGCAAGCAACGTGCGCTTTCGACAAGCTCAGAATTCGAGACGCACGCGTTGTTGTCGTCAAACTCGTGGATGGTACGCCTCCGCGTACCATGACGAACGGTTCCTGCTCTTGAATACAGAGCCGTTCGTCACTCCGCCGCCTGTTTCCGCTTCGGTCGCGTCGCGACCGCGGTTTCATAGAGGCCGAGGATACGCCGGCGCTCTTCGCCTTCGAGCGGGAGGCGCGGGGCGCGGACCCATTCGGTGCCCAGACCGACCACCTGCTGGCCGAGCTTGATGTACTGGACGAGCTTCATATGCGTGTCCAGGTGCAGGGTCGGCGTGAACCAGCGATAGAGCGCGCGGGCCTCGTCGAAGCGGCCGGCCATGGCAGCATCCCAGAGCGCGAGCGATTCTTCCGGGAAGACGTCGGTGAGGCCCGAGACCCAGCCGTCAATGCCGAGGGCGACGCTTTCCAAGAGCAGGTCATCGACGCCGCAAAACAAGGTGTAGCGGTCGCCCAATTCGTTGTGGAGATCGGTGATGCGGCGGGGATCGTCGGAGGATTCCTTGATCGCGACGATGTTCTTCTCGGAAGCGAGATCGATGAAGCCGGCGGGCTTCACATCGACGCCGTAAACCAGCGGGTTGTTGTAGATCATGATCGGGAGACCGGTCGCACGGGCGACGGTACGGAAATGCGCCACCGCCTCGCGGGCATCGGCCTTGTAGACCATTCCGGGCAGCACCATCAGCCCGTCGATTCCGATCTTCTCGGCGTCCTGCGTATAGTCGCAGCCGAGCGCCGTCGTGTATTCCGAGACGCCCGAGACGATCGGCACGCGGCCCTGCACCACTTCCTTGGCGGCCTTCAGCACCTGCCGCTTCTCACCCGGCAGCAGCGAGCAGTTCTCGCCGCAAGTGCCCAGCATGATCAGGCCGTGGACACCGGCCTTCAGCAGCGCATCGATCTCCTTTTGGGTCGCAGTGAGATCGAGCGCGCCGTCCTTGGCGAACTGGGTGGTGACCGCCGGGAAGATCCCCGACCAGGTGGCTTGGCGCATCGAATACCGCTCCCATCTCTATGGATCCTGATTTTGTATATTGTATAAAATCTACAATGAAGAGTCAAATGGCGTTACGACGGTCACACCCAGGCGATTTGACCGGTCGACCTACATCGCGCCATTCACGCCTGCCGTGGTAACGTTCACACATGAACCGCCCGATCGAACGTCGCACCGTTGCCGCCGAAGCCGCCGAAATTTTGCGGCAGCGCATTCTCTCGGGTGAAATCCGGGGCGGCCAGCCGATCCGCCAGGAGCAGATCGCCCAGGAGCTCGGCGTCAGCCGCATCCCGTTGCGGGAAGCGCTGAAGCAGCTTGAGGCCGAAGGCTTCGTCACCATCGCGCCGCATAAGGGTGCCGTGGTCGCGACCCTCTCGGCCGCGGAGGCGGAGGAGCTCTTTGCGCTCCGGCTCGAGCTCGAGCGTTGGCTGCTGCGCGAGGCCATCCCGCAAATGCGGGAAGCCGACTTCGCCCATCTTGACGCGATCATCGACGAATCCCGCGCGCCGGACTCCCTGGCTCGGTGGGGCGAGCTGAATTGGCGGTTTCACGAAGCGCTCTATCGGCCGGCCGGCCGGCCGCTCTCACTGCGCTTCCTGAAGCGGATCCACGACAATCTGGATCGATATTTGCGATTGCAGATCGCCATCACACGAGATTGGGACCGGGCCTATCGGGATCATCAGGACTTGGTCGCATTGTCACGCGAGCGCAATGTCGATGCCGCTCTCGCACTGCTCGAGAATCACATTCTCGGCACCGCGAAGGCGCTGTCGACGACGCTCGCCAAAAGATCCGCTTAAGACGGACGCGCTGCCGGTCATAGCGCACACGAAGGAGCCCACTGGGCGCTTTACCGGACAGCGACGAGAGGTTACTGACACTATGCGCGCCGCAAGAGGCGCGTGGGCTGGGTCTTAAACGCGGGTGGAGTCGGACCGGAGTCGCATGAATACCGCGATCACATTGGACCGCCGCACGGCGGCGATCTTCTATTCCGATGTGGTCGGCTATAGCCGACTCATGGGCGCGGACGAGATCGGCACGATCTCGGCGCTCCGCACCACGCTCGGCACCATCGCGCTTCCCGCCATCCGCGACGGCGGCGGCCGGCTGGTGCAGGTCGCCGGCGATGCGATCCTGGCCGAGTTCTCCGGCGCGCCCGCCGCGGTCGATTGCGCAGTGACGATCCAGCGCCGGCTGGCCGAGCGCAACATCGGCATCGATCCCGAACGGCGCATCGAATTTCGGATCGGCGTCAATTATGGCGAGATCATCGGCGAGGAAGAACGCGTCTTCGGCGACACGGTGAACATCGCGGCCCGCCTGGAGGGCATCGCCGAGCCCGGCGGCCTTGCGATCTCCCGCCGCGTGCTGGAGACCATCACCGACCGCAAGGACCTGGTGTTCGAAAGCCTGGGCGAGCGGCGACTGAAGAACATCTCGCATCCCGTCGAGGTCTTCCGGCTCGCCACCGGCCGGCCGGGCCGCGTGCTCGAGCCGGCGACGCTGACCCTGCCGCAGCGGCCCTCGATCGCCATCCTGGCCTTCGACAACCGGACCGGCGATCCGGAACAGCAATATTTCGCCGAAGGCCTGGCCGAGAGCGTCATCGTCGATCTCGCACGTTTCCGCGCGCTGTTCGTGATCGCGCGCAATGCCAGCTTCGTCTATCGCAGCGCCGACGCCGACCTCACCGAAGTCGGCCGCAAGCTCGGCGTGCGCTATGTGCTGACCGGCAGCCTCTGGGGCAACGGCGACAAGCTGCGCCTGAACCTGCAGCTCTCGGATGCGGAATCCGGCGGAATGCTGTGGACCAGCCGGCGCGAGTTCGACAAAGCCGATCTCTTCCGCACCCAGGATGAGATCACACGCGAGATCGTCTCCGCCTTGCCGGGGCAGATCGAGGCGCATTGGCTGGAGGGCAGCCGCCGCAAACGCGCAGAGAATTTCGTCGCCTATGACTACACGCTGAAGGCCTGGGATCTGCTCTACGAATACGGCGGCGACCAGCACACGGCGATACGCAGCCTGGTGCAGCAGGCGATCTTCCTGCAGCCGGGCTATGCCCAGGCCCAGGCGATGCTGGCCTATTCCTGGATGCTGACCTGGTTCCGCAACCAGGACCCCTCGGCACTCGATGCGGCGGAGCGTGAAGCCAAGCGCGCGCTGATCCTGGATCCGATGGACGGCTGGTGCCAGTTCGTCGTCGGCTATGTGGCGCTCTATCGCCACCGCTTCGACGAAGCGGAGGAACATTACAACCGCGCGATCGAGTTGAACCCGAACGACGCGCAGCTCTATTCCGAGATGGGCGCGTTCAAGAAATATCTCGGCGAGACCGAGGAGGCGATCGACTATCTGCGCCAAGCGCTGCGGCTCAATCCCGTGCGCAACGCCTGGATCTGGCACGAGATGGGCCTGGCGCAGATCACCGCGCGCCGCCCCGCCGAAGCGCTCGAAGCCTTCGAAAAGGTGAAGCCGCCGCTGCCCTTCGATGACATCTACGTGGCGATCTGCCTCGCCAAGCTCGACCGGGTCAGCGAGGCGAAGGCGCTGGCGCGGCGCGTACTGATGGCGCGGCCGGGCATCAACGTCAAAGGCTGGGCGACGCGCGAACCCTACTACGAAAAATCCGATCTGCAGGACTTCCTCGACGGCATGCGCATCGCCGGGTTTCCCGACGAGTGACGCTGCGGCGCTACACCATGCGCCGCCCTTTCATGCGCGTCATGGTACGCGAAGACTTACCATCCACGAGTTTGCTTCTGACAAGCTGGTTGCGGCAGATATGGCGGCGCGGTTTGCACATCAACATCCTGCTAACGGATGGAAACTCGTCGGTGGTCCGCCTGCGCGGACTATGACGAAAATAAGAAGATCACCCTTCCGAAATCACCTATTTTCCTCCTGACACCACCCTGTCAGGAGGGGTCGACTACATTCACCTTCCAAGAATGGAGAGGTGTCCCATGCGCAGCAGAACCTGGGCCGAATCCCGACCACAAGCAGCGCGCCGCACGGCAACGGACGGTGTCATGGCGGTGTTTCTGCGCGGTGTCGCCGAGAGCTTCCGGCGCGCACAGCAGCGGCGCGATCTCGCAACGCTCTCGGATCATTCGTTGCGCGACATCGGACTCTCCCGTGTCGATGTCGACTTCGAGATCAGGAAGCCATTCTGGCGGGCGTGATCTAAGAGGGGCTGAGCTGGCGCGCGAGATAGTCGTTGAGGGTCTTGCCGCGTTCCGGCTTGAACTTGTCCTCGGAGAGGACGAGGCCCTGCATGCGGTCGAGCCGGAAGGCGCGGAAGTCCTGCCGCAGCTCGCACCAGGCGGCGAGAATCCAGACCGGACCATAGAAGGCGAGACCGAGCGGCCAGACCTGGCGCTCGGTCTCGGTTTCGCGTCCGTCCCGATAACGGAACCGCACTTTCAGCCGCTGCCGGAGCGCACGGCGCAATTCCTGGGAATCGACATTGAGCTTCTCCGCGAAATGCCGGCTGGGGGCGATCAGCGCGGTTTCCGCGAGACTGCGCCGCAGATGTTCCGGCAAGACCGCTTCGATCTTCGCCAGCACCTGGCCGGCGGATTCCGCGAGCCCTTTGTCGGTCCAGGATTCGACGATGCGCGCGCCGAGCACCAGCGCTTCCAATTCCTGCGAATCGAACATCAAAGGCGGGAGGTCATAGCCACCGCGCAAGGCATAGCCCAAGCCCGGCGCGCCCTCGACCGGCACGCCGCTCGCCATCAGCTCGGCGATGTCGCGATAGATGGTGCGTTCCGATACCTCCAGCTTCTCCGCGAGCTCGCTGGCGCGAACCAGGCGCTTGCGCCGAAGATGCTGAATGATGTCGAACAGGCGCTGCGCGCGGCGCATGGAAATTCCCCTTCGCTGAACCTGGCGGCGCGCAGCTTAACCTCCTGACACTCTCCTGTCAGCAGCGAAGCGATCCCGGGCGCGACTCCGAGGGCTCGGATCCGTTCCGAATCTTTGAAACCTGCCTCCTCGTTCCCCGTTGACTGGGAAAGCATGGAGGAAAGAATGCGCGGCAAAATTACCTGGCTTGTGGTCGCAGATGGACAGCGTGCGACCGTTTATCACAATGACGGACCGGGCAAGGGGCTGGAGATAATCCCGGGCCTCGGCGGCCATCAGGAAGTTCCCCGCAGCAACGAGATGATCAGCGATGCGCAGGGCCGGATGCAGGGTTACGGCGCGAGCGGTGCCGCGCCCATGACCGCGCGGACCGATCCGCACGAACTCGAGGAGCAGCGCTTCACGGAGAGTGTGGCCGATACCGTCAACCGCGCGGCCCTGGAAAAGCAATTCGACCGGCTGATTCTGGCGGCGCCGCCGCGCACATTGGGCATCTTGCGCAAGTCGCTGTCCAGCCATGCCGCCGAACGCGTCATCGCCGAGCTGGACAAGGATCTCACCAAGGCTTCGCGCACCGATCTCGCCGCGCAGCTGGACGGACATATCGCGGTCTGACGGAAGTGGCCTCTGTCGTTCACCGGTCACCGGTCTGTGCTAAAACGGCGGGTATCCCGGGCGACGACGGCGAGACATGGGGCAGCGACGGCGGTACTTCCAACGGATCTGGCGACTGATCAAGCTGCGCCTGCTGGTGCCGTTGATGCGCAGCCAGCATGCGCCGGAATACAGCGCCTGGGGCACCGCAGTCGGCCTCGCCTGGGCGTTCACGCCGACGCCCGGCATCCAGATGCTGCTGGTGCTGGCGACCTGGCTGGTCGCGCGGCATTTTCACTGGCATTTCAGCCTGGTGCTCGGCGCCGCCTGGACCTGGGCCAGCAACATCTTCACCGGCCCGCCGGTGCTCTATCTCTCCTATGTCACCGGCCAGGTGCTGCTCGGGCGCTGGAGCGACATCACCGGCTATGCGAGCTTCATCCGGCTGTGGGAGAGCGCCTTCTCGACCGAGCAGCCGCTCCTGGAAGCGCTGATGACCGCGCTCAAGATGGCGATCCGCGACTGGGGGCTGGCGATCTGGATCGGCTGCCTGCCCTGGTGCGCGCTCTTCGGCGTCCTGGGCTATTTCTGGAGCCTGCGCTTCATCATCGCCCATCGCCATGCCAAGGCACGGCGGCTGGCCCGGCGGTACGAGAAGAAGCATGCCCATGAGGGCGGTTGATCCCCGGACGTCGATCCCCTAGCTTCCCGGCGAGTTTGCTCAGGGGAAAATCTTGGCCAAAGCGGCAGCAACCGAGTTCGACGCCTATCTGAAACGGCACCCGAAGACGGTGCATGTCGATGCTTTCCTGCACGACTTGAACGGGAACCTGCGCGGCAAACGCCTGCCGGTCGCAGAAGCCGCGAAGCTCTGGAAATCGGGCCTGGAAATGCCGCGCTGCATGCTGTTCCTCGATCCGACCGGCGACGATCTCAATCCCGGTGAGCGCTCGACCGGCCTGGGCGATCCCGACGGCAGCGCGCTGCCGATCCCGGGCCTGCTGGCCCCGGTGCCCTGGGCCGAGGAGCCGACGGCGCAGACTCTGCTGCAGATGACCGATCCCGCCGGCGATCCCAATGCCGGCGAGCCCTCGCGGTACTGCCCGCGCGCGGCCCTCGGCGGCACCTTGGCGCGGTTCAAGCGTCTCGGCATCACGCCGGTGGTTGCGGTCGAGCTCGAGTTCTACCTGTTCGACCGTGATCGCGACGCGAGCGGTTTTCCGGTTGCGGTCAAGAATCCGATCACCGGCCGGACCGAAATTTCAAAGCAGCCCTACAGCATCGACGATCTCGATGCCTATGGCGCCTTCATCCGCCGGGTCGCGGGCTATGCGCGGGCGCAAGGCATTCCCGCCTCCGCCGCCATCACCGAATATTCACCGGGCCAGTTCGAGATCAACCTGAAGCACGAGGCCGATGCCGTATCCGCCTGCGATCACGCCGTGCTGCTGAAGCGCGCAATCAAGGCCGCGGCCAGGGTCGATGGCCATCAGGCGAGCTTCATGGCGAAGCCCTTCCTCGATCAGGCGGGGAGCGGCATGCATATCCATGTCAGCCTGGTCGACGGCCGCGGCAAGAACGTCTTCGGCGAAACCGGTGCGAACGGCGAGACGCTGCTCAAGCAGGCGATCGCCGGACTGCAGGCGGCGATGCCGGAATCGATGGCGATCTTCGGCGGCAACCTCAATGGTTTCCGCCGCTATCAGCCTGGGCACAACGTGCCGATCACGCCGGCCTGGGGCCACAACAACCGCTCGGTCGCGTTCCGCATCCCGGCCGGCGGCGGTGCCGCGCGGCGTATCGAGCATCGTGTCGCCGGTGCCGATGCCAATCCCTATCTGGTGATGGCGGCGGTGCTGGCCGGCATGCTGCACGGGATCGAGCAACGCCTCGCGCCCACGGCCGAGACCAAGGGCGATGCGGGCGACGCGGCCGACCCGAAGGTGCCGTTCGAGTTCATGGCGGCGGTCGCCATGCTCGCCAGGGCGAAGATCCTGCCGCGTTACATCGCACCCGACATGCTGGACCTGCTGCGCGACCAGCGGCGCGCCGAGATGCAGAAATTCATGGGCACGATCTCGCGCCAGGAATACGACTGGTACTTGTAAGTCTTTACCGGCGCGCGGCCGCCCGCAACCGCTCTGCACGCCGATCGTCCGGCGTCAGAAGAACCGCCACAGCAGATAAATATGGCTGACCACGATGCTCATCAGCATGAGCGGCAGGGCCAGTTTCATGAAGTCCAGGAAGCGGAACGGCACGCCGGCGCGTTCGCCGATTCCGGCGACGGTCAAATTGGCCGAAGCGCCGATCAGGGTGCCGTTGCCGCCGAAGCAGGCGCCGAGCGAGAGCGACCACCAGAGCGGCAGGATCGCCTGATCGCCGCCCAAGGCCGGCGCCATGGATTTGATCACCGGGATCATGGTGGCAACGAACGGGATGTTGTCGATGATCGCCGAGAGCAGCGCCGAAGCCCAGAGAATGGCGAGCGTCAGGGTCTTCATATCGCCGCCCGAGGCGGAGACCAGCGCATCCGCCAGCAGCCGCAGCAGGCCGGCATGGTCCACGCCGGCCACGACGACGAACAGGCCGACGAAGAAAAAGATGGTGATCCATTCAACTTCGTTGAAGCTTTCGATCAGCCGCTCGTGCTGCTGCTCGGTACTGCGGCCGAGATTGTCGAGCAGCAGCAGGATCGCCGCGCCGAACAGCGCGATCGTGCCGGCCTCGAGATGGATGAACCGTGCGGTCGCGAAGGCGAGGATCACCGCGGCGATGACCGCGACCGCCTGTTTCATGAGCCTCGGATCGGTGATCGCCTCCTTGTGGTCCAGCGCCATCACCCGGGCGCGGGCTTCCGGCGTGGCGCTGAGCTTGCGGCCCCAGATGAGATGGATGGCGAGGACTTGCAAAGCGAGGACGACGACGACGACCGGCGTCAATTCATAAACGAAGTCCATGAAGGAAAGCCGTGCCGCCGAGCCGATGATAATGTTGGGCGGATCGCCGATCAGGGTCGCGGTGCCGCCGATGTTCGAGGCGAAGATTTCGGCGAAGAGGAAAGGATAAGGCGGCACCTTAAGCTCGCGGCAGATCACCAGGGTGACCGGGGCCACCAGGAGCACGGTGGTGACGTTGTCGAGAACGGCCGAGAACACCGCGGTCACCACCGAGAGCAGCAGCAGCACGCCGGCCGGGCTGGCCCGCGCGGCCTTGGCGGCGACGATCGCGACGTATTGGAAGACGCCGCTGCGCCTTGTGATCGCCACGATCAGCATCATGCCGGTCAGAAGCGCCAGCGTGTTGAAGTCGATGCCTTCGACCGCCTGCTCCTGGGTCAAGAGCCCGAACGCGATCATCAGCCCAGCGCCGAGCAGCGCCACGATCGCGCGGTTGAGCTTCTCGCTCATGATCGCGGCATAGGTCGCGATCAGCAGCGCGGTCGAGGTCCAAAGCGGATCGAGACCGAAGAGAACATGTTCCGGCACGAATCACTCCCCTGAATGGGAGCGATGGGAACACGGATCGTCACGCTGGTGCAATAATGAGACGCGCTCAAGCCCCGAATGGGGCGAGGTTGCCGAGGAACTGCTCGGTGGCGGCTTCCCAGGAGAAGCGCTCGGCCAGCGCCCGGCACTGCGCCGCCGGCAGGGCGAGCGCCTTCCGGACCGCGGCGCCGAGATCCGAATCCAGAACGCCGGCGCTGCCGTCAGTCAGGATGTCGCGCGGGCCCGGCACCGGATAGGCGGCGACGGGGAGGCCGCTCGCCAGCGCTTCCAGGATGACCAAGCCGAAGGTATCGGTGAGGCTGGGGAAGACGAAGACATCGGCGGCAGCGTAGTGCCGGGCAAGATCCTCGCCGACCTTCTTGCCGAGGAAATGGGCCTTCGGGAACTTGCGCTTCAGCTCGGACATTTGCGGCCCGTCGCCGATCACCACCTGGCTGCCCGGCAGGTCGAGCGTCAGGAAGGCCTCGATGTTCTTCTCGATCGCAACGCGCCCGACGAAGAGATGGATCGGCCGCGGCAGATCGAGCAATGCCTTGTCACGCGGTTTAAAGAGATCGAGATCGACGCCGCGCGACCAGCGCCGGATATTGCCGAAGCCGCGCGAAACGAGGTCGGACTCGATCGACGGGGTCGCGACCATGATGCTGCGCGACTTGGCATGGAACCGCCGCAGCCAGGCGTAGCTCAGGCCGACCGGCACGGCGAAGCGCGCCTCGACATATTCCGGGAAGCGGGTGTGATAGGCAGTGGTGAACGGCAGCCCATGGTCGAGGCAATAGCCACGCGCGGCATGGCCGAGCGGGCCCTCGGTCGCGATGTGGATCGCGTTCGGTCGGAACGCCGCCATGGTGCGCGCGATCTTGCGGCCGGGCAGGAAGGCGAGCTTGATCTCCGGATAGGTCGGGCACGGGAAGCCGTTGAACTGGTCAGGCGAGATCACCTCGACCGTGTGGCCCATGGCGGTGAGCTCGTCGCGGGTCCGCATCAGGGTGCGCACCACGCCGTTGGTCTGCGGCGCCCAGGCATCGGTGACGAGCGCCAGCCTCATATCATGCCGGGACGTGGCGCTCTTCCGTGTCGTCGACCACGGTCGGCGCCAGCATGGAGAAGTTCCGGTTGGCGGCCCATTCGACGATTTCGAGCCTGCCGTCCATATGCTCGACCAGGGCGGTGCAGCTCTCGACCCAATCGCCGTCATTGACGTAATGCACGCCGTCGATCATCCGCGATTCGGCCTTGTGGATATGGCCGCAAATGACGCCATCCAGGCCCTGGCGCCGCGCCTCAGCCGCCATGGCATCTTCGAAATCGCTGATGAATTTGACGGCGTCCTTGACCTGGGTCTTCAGGTACGCGGACAGCGACCAGTATTGCAGGCCGAGCCTGACGCGGACGCTGTTGTACCAGTGGTTCAGGGTGAGGGCGAAGTGATAGGCGGTGTCGCCGAGATAGGCGAGCCACTTCGCATATTTGATGACGCCGTCGAAGGCATCGCCATGCGCCACCAGATAGCGCTTGCCGTCGGCGGTGACATGCACGATCTCGTTGGCGACCACGACCTCGCCGAACGTCATGCCGTCATAGTCGCGCAAAGGCTCGTCGTGATTGCCGGGGACATAGATGACGCGGGTGCCCTTGCGCGCCTTCCGGAGCAGCTTCTGCACCACGTCGTTGTGGCTCTGCGCCCAGAACCAGGTCTTCTTCAGCCGCCAGCAGTCGATGATATCGCCGACCAGGTAGATGTTGTCGGCCTCATTGTACTTGAGGAAGTCCAGCAGGAACTCTGCCTTGCAGCCGCGCGTTCCGAGATGGAGATCGGAGATGAAGATGCTGCGGTACTGGCGAAGCTGAAGCGTGCTCGGCTGTGCGTTCATCAAACCCTGCGCGACTCGGGAACGAAGGCCCGGACGGCGGGAGAGATATCCTCAGATGGGTGACGGCCCGATGACAGGTTTCGCTTTCCGGCCGGATTTCACCACAGGGTCACCGCCGCGTCATTGCAGCGTCATGAATGGCGGGCCAGCCGAACTTCACGCGCCGGCGAGGGTCATGCCGTCGATGCGCAGGGTCGGCGCGTTGACTCCGTAGCGGAACGCGAGGTCGTCGGCGGGCGTGATCGCCTTGAACATGTCCTTCAAGTTGCCGGCGACGGTGACTTCCGAGACCGGATAGGCAAGCTCGCCGTTCTCGATCCAGTAGCCGGCGGCACCGCGGCTGTAATCGCCGGTAACGCCGTTGACCGCCGAGCCCATCATCTCGGTCACGTAGAAGCCGCGCTGGATTTCCTTCAGCATTGCCGCGCGGCTGATCTTGCCCGCCGGCATATGCACATTGGCGGCGCCGGGCGAAGGTGGCGATGAGGCGCCGCGATGCGCGTTGCCGGTCGATTTCAAACCGAGCTGGCGCGCCGAGCGGAGATCGAGCATCCAGGTCTTCAGCACGCCGTTCTCAATGAGCGCGCGGCGCTGGGTCGGCAAGCCTTCGCCGTCGAACGGCATCGAGCGCAAGCCGCGTGCGCGATGCGGATCCTCGATGATGTCGATGCCGGCGGCGAAGATCTGCTCGCCCATCTTGTCCTTGAGGAAGCTGGTGCCACGGGCGATCGACCCGCCGTTGATCGCACCCAGCAGATGGCCGATCATCGAGCCCGAGAGCCGGGGATCGAGCACGACCGGCACCTTCTCGGTCGCGACCTTGCGCGGATTGAGGCGCCGCACGGCGCGCTCGCCGGCGCTCTTGCCGATCGCCGCCGCGGATTCGAGATCGGCGAAGAAGACGGCCGAGGAATAATCGTAGTCGCGCTCCATGCCGGTGCCTTCGCCCGCGAGCACCGCGACGCTGAGGCCGGAATGGGTCTGGGCGTATCCACCATAGAAACCGTTGGAGGCGAGCATCGCCATCTCGCTGCGGCCCCAACCGGCTTCGGCGCCTTCGGAATTGGTGACGCCCTTGACAGCGCGGGCTGCGGCCTCGGCTTCGCGCACCAATGCCAAGAGCTCCGCTTCGCTCGGCTCCTTCGGGTCCATGATCTCGAGCAGCGGCGGATGCCTGTCGATCTCGGAGGGATCGGCCAGGCCGCAGAACGGATCTTCCGGGACCACCTTGGCCATGGCGACCGCGCGCTCGGCCAGCTCTTGCAAGGTCGTGCGGCTAAAGTCGCTGGTGGAGACGATCGCCTGGCGCTTGCCGATGAATACCCGGAGGCCGAGCTCCTGGTCCTCCGAGCGCTGGAGCTTCTCCAGCTTACCCAGCCGCTCGCCGACCGAAAGGCTCAGGTTCCGCCCGATCACCGCATCGGCCGCATCGGCGCCGGCCGCCTGGGCGGATTTCACGACGGATTCAAGCAGGGTCGGGAAGTCGGCATTGGCTGAATCGGGCATGGAAGGCTTTCGTCTGGGAAATTTCTTGGGATGAGGACCGGAGGGGAAGGTGGGTCAGGCGGCCCCAAAAGGCAAGGCCCGTTGGCCGGGCGCGAAGCCGGCCCTATGATCCCGGAATCATGGCCTCACGCTTCCGATTGCCCCAAGTCTCCCGCCGCCATTTCTCCCTGATCCTGTCGATCCTGGTGCTGGCGCTCGCCGCCGCCTATCTCATGGACCGCGCCCAGGGGCCGGCGGCAATCAACAGCGAGGCGGTCCAGGCCTTCCGCAACACCTGCATGAAGGCGGCGCGCCATGCCAATGGCGGCGGCGACCTGGTGATGGACGAGGCGACCGAAGCGAAGATCGGCGCCTATTGCGGCTGCATGTCGGACGCGGTCGCCGGCAACGTGCCGCCCAAAGAGATCGAGCGGATCGCGCAGGGCACGGCGAGTGCCACGACGATGCAGTTGCTGACGCGCATCGTCGACGGGTGCAAGCCCAAGCTGGACTGACTAAGCCGCGCTGAGGCTTTCGCCGTTCAGCACCTTGCGGATCAAATCGGCGGTTTCGGCGCGGCCGTAGAGGGCGATGAAGGAGCCCATGCGCGGGCCCTGGTCCTGGCCCAACAGCACCTCGTAGAGCGCCTTGAACCAGGCCTTCAATTCCGGGAAGGGATGGCGCTTGCCGATCTCGTAGACTTCGTTCTGCAGGTCCTCGGCGGTTGCGTCCTTCGGTGCGGTTTCCAGATAGCGCAGCAGCTCGTCCAGGGCGGCGCGTTCGGTGGCGTCGGGCGCGCGGTACTGCTTCTTCGGCTTCACATGGTCGCGGTAGTAGTTGATCGCGTAGCCGACCAGCTTGTCGAGGAACGGCGCTGAATCCGGCGTCGCTTCCGGCAGATAGCGGCTGATGAAGCCCCAGAGCGTCGACTTCTCCTCGGCATTGCAGACCGAGGCGAGGTTCAGAAGGATGCCATAGGAGAGCGTGACACCGGTCGCCGGCGGCTGGCCGTTGTGGATATGCCAGACCGGATTCTCCATGCGCTGCGCCGGAGCCTCGTTCGGAAACTTCTCGTTGAACGAGAGATAATCGTCGACCGCGCGCGGGATCACGTCGAAATAGAGCCGCTTGGCCGCGCGGGGCTTCTGATACATGAAGAGCGCCAGGCTCTCCGGCGGCGCATAGGTCAGCCATTCCTCGACCGAGAGACCGTTGCCCTTGGACTTCGAGATCTTCTGGCCCTTGTCGTCGAGGAAGAGCTCGTAGTTGAAGCCTTCCGGCGGGCGGGCGCCGAGCACGCGGCAGATCTTGTTGCCGAGATCGACCGAGGGAATGAGGTCCTTGCCCGACATTTCGTAGTCGACGCCGAGCACGCTCCAGCGCATGCCCCAGTCCGGCTTCCATTGCAGCTTGCAGCGGCCGCCGGTGACCAGGGTCTCGACCAGGCTGCCGTCCTCTTCCTCATAGACGATGGTGCCGGCTTGCGCGTCGGTCTTCACCACCTTGGTCATCAGCACCTTGCCGGTCTTCTGCGAGACCGGCAGGAACGGCGAATAGGTGAGCGCCCGCTCCTCGCGGAGACTCGCCAGCATGATCTCCTGGATCTTGTCGTAGTTCCTGAGGACATTCAGCAGGCCCTCATCGAACCGGCCCGAGGTGTAGCAATCGGTGGAGGAGACGAACTCGTAGTTGAAGCCGAAGCCGTCGAGGAAGCCGCGCAGCATGGCGTTGTTGTGATGACCGAAGCTCTCATGGGTGCCGAAGGGATCCGGCACCTTGGTCAGCGGATAGCCGATATACTTTTGCAGCATCTCCTGGTTCGGCACGTTGGTCGGCACTTTGCGCAAGCCGTCCATGTCGTCCGAGAAGGCGAAGAGCTTGGTCGGGATGTCGGAGAGGCGCTGGAAGGCCTGGCGCACCATGGTCGTGCGCACGACCTCGCCGAAGGTGCCGATATGCGGCAGGCCGCTGGGGCCATAGCCGGTCTCGAACAGCACATAGCCCTTTTTCGGCGCGGCGTCCTTGTAGCGTTCGACGAGTTTCCTCGCTTCCTCGAACGGCCAGGCGCGCGCGGCTTGGGCATAGGTGCGTTCGTCAGACATTCTTCCTTCCAATCTCCAAAAATGACCGGCGGAGACTAGAGGCCGTGCAACGATCCCGCAACCCTGGCAGGGCTATCTCAGCGGGTGGGAGCCCTGCCCCGGACGCAATGGTAAAGGCGCGCGCCTACGGCCGGATCACGATCTCTGCCTCGACCGGCAGGTGATCGGAGCCGATGTCCGGACCGGTCCGCATCTCGAGCACCGCAGGGCGCCCGCGGGTGAAGACCGTGTCGATCGGCAAGCGGAAAACCGGCCAAAGCCAGGTCGGCCAGGACGGCCGGTAGTGGCCGCGGTTGTCCAGCCCGCTCGCCGCCCGGAACGCCCGCTGCAGCGGGCTCCAGGGCGTGCTGTTGAAGTCACCGACCAGCAGGAAATCCGGCTTCTGTGGCCGGAGAAAGGCCGCAAGATTGGCCGCCTGATCGGACTGCTCGAGATCCGGCGCATCGGGAAAGCGTGGCGGCGGGCCGGGATCGACGGCGCCGAGCGGCGCGCGCCTCCGCGTGAAAGGCGTCATCACATGCGCGGCGGCGACGGTGAGGGTCGTGCCGTCGGGCAGTTCCAGATCGGCCATGGCGATGGTGGGATAGCGCCCGCCGATCGGACCGGCATAGGGATTCTTCAGCGGATACTTGGAGAGCAGCATGTCTTGGCATTCGCTCCCCTGCGCGATGCAATCGACCCGGTAGGGATAGGCCGCGTTCAACCGCGCCAGCCCCTTCTTAGACCACGGACTGGCCTCGACCAGGCCGATGACATCGGCATCGCTTGCCAACAGATAATCCGCCATCGCGTCGAAATTGAGGTTGCTGAAGCGGATGTTGAAGCTCACGACCTTCAGCACCGGCTTTCCGGCCCCCGCGGGATGCGCGGCTCCGAAGGGCGAGACGTCCGGCCAGACGAGCTGCGCATTCCAGAGCACCACCGCGAGGCTCAACACCGCCAGCTTGCGACGGCGTGCGATCAGCGCCACCACCGTCAGTACACCAGCCAAGACCGCCACATGCGGCGCCATCGGTGCGAAGATGGTTGCGCGCGGGACCAGCGGCCAGAGCAGCGGGATGACAGTCAGAATCGCGACCGCCAGAACGGCAAGGTTGAGCAGCCGGATGCCCAGTCGCTTCATGCCATCCGTATCCTCACTCCGCCTCGGCGATCACGCGTTTCGAGCCGATCTCGGCGATCACCGGTAGGTGGTCCGAGCCGAGATCGGGGCCGGCGAGAAGGGTGCGAAGGTTGAGGCCGCCGCCGACGAAGACCGAATCGATCGGCACCCGCAACGAAGCCGGCAGGTCGGCAGGCCAGGTCCCGACCAGCGGCCCCTTATTGTCGAGCCAGGTTGCGGCGCGGAAGGCGACCTGCACATCGCTCCAGGGCGTGCTGTTGAAATCGCCCATCAGGATCTGGTCGCGCCCGAGGCTTCGCGCATAGCCCGCCAGGACCGCCATCTGCACCGACTGCCAAAGCGCCGGCGTCTTCGCGAGCAGCGGTGAAGGATCGTCGGCGGGGATCCAGGTCTTCAGCTCCTCCCAATCCGGCTTCACGAAAGGGAGCACGATATGGGCCACGGCAACGCTCAAAGGCGCGCCCTGCCAGTCGATGTCGGCGCTGGCGACATAAGTGAGCTTCGGCCCGATCTTGCCGGCGAAGGAATAGCGCAGCGGCTTCTTCGACAGCAGCATCAGCTCGCAAAAACGATCCTCGCCGATGCAGTCGATGCTGTAGGGATAAATCTCCTTCAGCTTGCCGAGTGCGGCTTTCGCTTCCGGTGTCACCTCGGAGAGGCCGATCACGTCGGCGCCGCTCTTCGTCAGGAAGGTGACCAGCTGACCGAAGTTCGGATTGTCATAGGAGAGATTGAAGCTCACGACCTTGAGCGCGCGGCTCTTCGGCGGCGGATCGGCGAACATCGCCTGCATGTTGGCGGCAATCGAGGGCCAGGCCAGCGCCACGTTCCAGAACGCCGCCAGCATCCCGGCGATCGCCCAGAAGCGCCGGCGGTAAACCAGGAGGGCGACGGCGAGCAGCGCGTTCAAGACCACGAGATGGAGTGCGATCGCCTGGAAGGCGGCGGCCCGGGCATCGATGAAGGCGAGCAACGGCGCGAGCGTGAGCGCGATCGCGCAGAACAGACAGAAACGAAGAAACAGCAAACCCAATATCCCCCAGCCCGCCTTGGGCATCGACGACAAAACGCTTTATGGCCCAACCGCGATTTCAGCTTCAATGGGCAGATGATCGGATCCGACGGCCGGACCGAGCCGGAGGTCCGCAACCCGCGGCCCGCCGCGGACGAAGACGTGATCGATCGGCAGCCGGAAGATCGGCCAAATCCAGCTCGGCCAGCTCGGCCGGTAATGGCCGCGATTCTCCAGCCTGGTCTCCGATCGGAACGCCTGTTGCATGGCGCTCCAGGAGGCGCTGTTGAAATCGCCCATGACGACGAGAGCCTTCGGCAGAGCGTTCACATGTCGCGCGAGATTGGCCGCCTGCAGCGATTGCGTGAGCCGCGGCACGTCCGGGAACTCCGGAGGGGCCGGATCCAGGCTCGTCGCGGCGCGCGTCGGATCGCCGGGCAGCAGGAACGGCCAGGAGAGATGCGTCATGACGACGGTGACAGGCCGGCCGGCCCAGGCGATCTCCGCTTCTGCGACATAGGGATAGCGTCCCTCGATCCTGCCCGCATATGGCTGTCGCAGCGGGTGCTTGGAAAGCAGCATGATCTCGCAGGATGGATCCTGAGCGACGCAATCGACGCCATAGGGATAGATCGCCCTCAGCGGTTCCAGCGCCGCCTTAAGGCGCGGTGTCGCCTCGACCAGGCCGATGACGTCCGCCCCGCTCGCAGCCAGATAGGCCGATGTCTTCTCAGGCTCGGCATTGCGGTACCAGAGATTCAAGGCAATGACCTTGAGGGGCGGCGCAGCAGCGGCTTGCGCTGGCGCGCCTTCTGCCTGCGCTGGCGCGCCTGGGGCAAGGTCGCCCAGAGCCGGCCAGAACTGGAGGACGTTCCAGAGCGCCAGGGCAAGAGCCGCCGCGGCCGCTTTCCAGGTCCGCAGCGCGAGGAAGAGGAGGGTCAGAATTGCAGCGGCCACCGCGAATTGCGGCGCCGCCGGCACCAGGGCGACCGTCTGCGGCGCAAAACGCCAGAGCAACGGCATCAGCGAGATGGCACCAAGCCCGAGCAGAGCGAGCGCGCCGAAGAAATTCAGCGATGCCTTCACTGGATCGCGCCGCTTGTCGACCGGAGCATCACTTCGGCTGGACCGCGATCTCGGCTTCGACCGGCAGGTGGTCGGAGCCGATATAGAAGCCGGAGCGGAAACTCAAACGGCTGAGCGCACCGCGGGTCATGATGTGGTCGATCGGCAGGCGGACCCAGGAGGGCTGCCAGCTTGGCCAGGTGGGCACCATGGGCCCTTCGTTGCGGAAGCCGGTGGCGCCGCGCAGGGCGTGCTGGACGCGGCTCCAGGGCACGCTGTTGAAATCGCCCATCAGCACGACATCGGGGCCTAGCGTGTCCAGGTACTCGGCGAGATTGGCGGCCTGCTGGCTTTGCGCCAGCGGCGCGGGACCGAGCGGCGCGGGCTGCATCGCGCCGCCGGGCAGGATCCGGTCGGGGGCTTCGGACCGCATCGGCCAAGAGAGATGGGTCGCGGCTACGACGACCGTGCGGCCGCCGACCGCGATCTCGCCCCAGGCAATGACCGGCTCGCGGCCTGCGATCCGTCCGGCGAAGGAACGCTGGAACGGATGCTTCGAGATGAGCTGCATCTCGCAGGGCGGCATGATGCCCATGCAATCGACGCGATAGGGATACTTCGCATAGAGCGGCTGCAGCGCCGTCACCCAGAGCGGCGTCACCTCGACGAGCGCGATCACGTCGGCATCGGTGCTTTCGAGATAGTTCAGCGCCGTGTCGTAACCGTTGTTTCGATACCAGACATTGGCCGAGACGATCTTGAGCCGCGGCGCCTGATCGGCGCCGGTCCTGGCATCGGCCAGGGCGCCGCTCACCGACGTGCCGGCCGTCTCATGGAACGGCAGATAGGGCCAGATCGTGCCGATGTTCCAGGCAAAGACCAGCGGTCCCAGCGCGGCAAGCCAGCGCGGCCGAAAGCAGAGCGCGAGCAGGGCGAGCGGCAGGCTGGCCGCCGTCATATGCGGCAGGAACGCCTCGAAGGTGGCGACCGCCGCATAGCGATCGCTCAGCAAAGGCGCAAAGCTGCCGAAGGTGATGGCCAGCAAGCCGACATGGGTCAGGAGCTTGACTGGATAGACCGCGGCACTTGCGATGCCACGCACGGCGGAAGGCAGTGGATTGCGTCCCGCCCATCCTCTCGATCCAAAACCCGTGCGTCGCATGGCGGTCTTTCTGGCGCCGAAGAATGGCAAATCTGGGGCGAATCTGGCTGGCCGCCGGCTTCGATCGGCGGCAATCTATCCGCTCTTCGAGGACACGCAAGCCTTTCGGCGTGACGGATTGGGCGAAGGGAGAACTGCGACCTGTCGTGGTTAATGCGAATCACGGAAAGTAAGACGCAGCAAGCCAGCCTTGCCGCCGCGATCCTGCTGACCGGCGCTTCCGCCTCGGCCGAGACGCTGGACGACCGCCAGCGGCTGTCGGGCGACTACTTCGTCGGCGCCTCGGTCTTCCTGTTCGAACGCACGGTCTTGAGCGCCTTCGCACCTGCTGAAACCCGGGAAGCCGCGGACGCGCAGAACCTGCTCGATGCCGGCGCCATCGTGCTGGCGCGCGAGCGGGCCGACAGCGAATCCGGGTCGGTTGCGCTGCAGGCGATTCTCGCCTGGCTCGATGCCTGGCTCACCCTCGAGAAGAAGACGCCGGACAGCGACGCGCCGCCCGGCTTCGACGCCAAGCGCCGGCACGATCTCGCCTGTCTCGCCTATGGCGCCGATCCGGAGGTCAGCGTCGAGCTCGCCGGCCATATCGGCCTCGGCGTCGACGCGCGCAACGGCTGCGTCGCGCGCTATGTCGAAGCCCGCAAGCAGTGGCTCCAGTGGTTGGAGCCGTTCCGCAAATCCCCGGGTGCGCCGCTGCGCGCCGCACCGGAAGGTGCCGTGCCGGAAGACCAACCGGCGCTGGAGCTCGCTTTCGCGCCGACCGTGGACGATGCCGACCAGGCGATCGCAGATGCGGTGCGCGAGAACGGACTGTTCCAGGTGCTGACCGACGACCTCAATGCGACGCTGGTGATGCCACGGCGGATCACGGCCCTCATCACCCAATGCGGCGAGCCCCGCGCCTTCTACAACCCCGATCGCGGCGAAGCAGTGCTGTGCTACGAGATGCTCGGCGCACTGGTGCGGGCGGCGCCTTCCCCATGACCGTCATGCGCGGGCTTGACCCGCGCATCTCTGTCCGAGCTCAATCGCCGCGAGATGGCCGGGTCAAGCCCGGCCATCTCGACTTTTGTTGAGGTCACTCGTAGTGCCGGCCGAAGCGGTTCTCCAGGAAGCGCTCGAGGTCGCACATCTCCTGGCGCACGAAGCCAGACTGCGGCAGGTGGCCGTCGAACATCAGATCGACCATGGCGCAGATACCGGCCGCAGTGGTGATCTGGATCGCGCTCATGAGGTGCCCGCGGATTTCCTTGGCATAGATCTTCTTCGCGTAGGACTCCTGCGTGAGGCGCCCTTCGCGCATGCCGGTCGCGGTCACGAAGATCAGCACCACATCCTGATGGGTGATCGGCAGCGACTGCTCCATGATGTCCTTCAGGAGGTGCCGGCGCTCGCGGAGGCGGAGATCCTCCAGGAGCATCTTCATCACCGCGCAATGACCGGGATAGCGCACGGTCTTGTAATTCAAACTCTCGACCTTGCCGTCCAAAGTCTCAACCAAAGTGCCGAGGCCGCCGGAAGTGTTGAAGCATTCATAGTCGATGCCATCGAGCGAGAAGTGCTCGAGGCCCTCCAGCGGCATCAGCTCGACCGCGCGGCTGTCGTGGATCGCTTCGCAGGGATTGCAGTATTCGTTGATGAGCCCGTCGGTCGACCAGGTGAGATTGTATTTGAGCGCGTTGGCGGGAAATTGCGGCAGGGCGCCGACCCGCATGTGGACCTGGCGCAGGCTGTCGAACTTCTTCGCGAGATGATGGCCGACGATCGAGATGAAGCCCGGCGCGAGGCCGCATTGCGGCACGAAGGCGACCTTGGCGCCCGATGCCACCTTGCGCACGGCGCGGGTCGTCGCGACGTCCTCGGTCAGGTCGAAGTAGTGGACGCCGGCCTCGCCGCAGGCCTCGGCGACGCCGGGGTTGAGGAAGAAGGGCAGCGCCGAGATCACGGCCTGCTGGCCCTGCATCGCCCCAAGCAGCGCTTTCTTGTCGGCGACGTCGATCTGCTTCGGCGTGGCGCGGTCGCCGGCTGCCTGCTGCAGGAACGCCTTGTCGGTGTCGGCGAGGGTGATTCGATAGTCCCCGGTCGCATGGAGCAGATCGACGATGGCGCCCCCGATCTTTCCAGCACCGAGGACGAGAACATTGCGCGCGACCATGGGATCTTCTCCGGGAAAAAGGTTTCAGCCGTAACTAGCCATTTTGCGAGGCTTGCTTGAAGCTGCCGAAAAGGCGAAAAGCTGTGAACCACCCGGCGAAATGACGGTCAGGCTATGGCGAAACGCAATCTCGACGACACGGACCGGAAACTGATCGCGCTGCTCCGGGCCAATGCACGGACACCGACCGCCGCCCTCGCGCGGAATTTGGGCCTTTCCCGCAGCGCGGTCCAGGAGCGGCTGCGCCGGCTGGAGCGGGATGGTGTGATTCAGGGCTATACCCTGACCGTCGCCAGCGATGCCGCCAAGGGCGGGGTCTCGGCCCATGTGCTCCTGACCCTCGACCCGAAGATGCAGGACCGCGCCATGGCCGCGGTCAAGGGCCTGCCCGAGGCGACCGCCGCCTATACCGTCTCCGGCGCCCATGATGCGATCGTGATGCTGACGGCGGAAACCTCCGCCCATCTCGACGAGGTGCTGA
>Ga0209257_1001207_pt1 | contig 32467 bp, 30 predicted proteins | sample AraplaCvi_mCL_r2_FD_184277 | JGI IMG/M metagenome (GOLD analysis project Ga0209257, IMG submission 184277) | Arabidopsis root microbial communities from North Carolina, USA - plate scrape MF_Cvi_mCL_r2 (SPAdes) (version 2) | ecosystem: Host-associated > Plants > Roots > Endosphere | place: USA...
GCCGAGGGCCGCGTCGCGGGCGGCCTCGATCTCGGCTAGGTTGGCCATGCCGGTGGAGATGATCAGCGGCCGGCCCTTCGCTGCTGCGTAGCGGATCAGCGGCAGGTCGACGGCCTCGAACGAGGCGATCTTGTAGGCGGGCGCGTCCAGGGCGGCCAGCAGGTCCACCGCGGTCTCGTCGAACGGGCTGGAGAAGATGATCACGCCCCGCCGGCGCGCGCGCTCGAAGATGGCGGCGTGCCATTCGTAGGGGGTGTAGGCCTCCTGGTAGAGCTCGTAGAGGCTGCGCCCGTCCCACAGGCCGCCCTGGATCCGGAACTCGGGCCGGTCCACGTCCATGGTGATGGTATCGGCGGTGTAGGTCTGGATTTTGATCGCGTCGCAGCCGGTGTCGGCGGCGGCGTCCACCATCGCCAGCGCCCGGTCCAGGCTGCCGTTGTGGTTGCCGCTCAGCTCGCAGATCACGAACGGCGGATGCTCCGCGCCGATCTTGCGGCCGGCGATCTCGATCTCGGGCGACATACGCATCGAGGAAATCTAACGCCGTCTCGCTAAAAGTGGTGTTAACCAACGCGCCATCGGGCGTCGCACCCATCCGGAATCGACACTACATTGGCGGAATGTCCGAACCTCGCTCCGTCCGCTGCCTGATCGTGGGCTCCGGCCCCGCCGGCTACACCGCCGCCGTCTACGCCGCCCGCGCGCTGCTGAAACCCGTGCTGATCCAGGGCATCCAGCCCGGCGGCCAGCTCACCATCACCACCGACGTGGAGAACTATCCGGGCTTCGCCGACGTGATCCAGGGCCCCTGGCTGATGGAGCAGATGCAGGCCCAGGCCGAGCATGTGGGGACGGAGATCGTCACCGACATCGTCACCAAGGCCGACCTGTCGAAGCGCCCCTTCCGCCTGGAGACCGATAGCGGCCAGGTCTGGCTGGCCGAGACCCTGATCATCGCCACCGGCGCCCAGGCCAAGTGGCTGGGCCTGGAGACCGAGCAGAAGTTCCAGGGCTTCGGCGTTTCGGCCTGCGCCACCTGCGACGGCTTCTTCTACCGCGGCAAGCAGGTGGTCGTGGTCGGCGGCGGCAACACCGCGGTCGAGGAGGCGCTGTTCCTCACCAACTTCGCGGCCAAGGTCACCGTCGTCCACCGCAAGGACGAGTTCCGCGCCGAGAAGATCCTGCAGGAGCGCCTGTTCAACCACCCCAAGATCGAGGTGGTCTGGGAGCACGTCCTGGACGAGGTGATCGGCGAGAGCGACCCCATGGGCGTCACCGGCGTTCGGCTGAAGAACGTCAAGACCGGCGTGACGCAGAAGCTGGACGCGGACGGCGTGTTCATCGCCATCGGCCACGCCCCGGCGTCGGAGTTGTTCAAGGGCCAGCTCGAGATGGACGCCAGCGGCTACCTGAAGGTGAAGGCCGGGACCGCCTCCACGGCGGTCGAAGGCGTCTACGCGGCCGGCGACGTCACCGACGACGTCTACCGCCAGGCGGTCACCGCCGCGGGGATGGGCTGCATGGCCGCGCTGGAAGCCGTCCGCTTCCTGGCCGAGGAAGATCACAGAGCCGCCCATCACCCGATCACCCACGAGGAAGCGCAAAAGATCGGCGTCTGGTGAGAATTATTCGCAACGGCCAAGCTTGTGTCGGAAACTCGACGCGGGTCTCGGTCGTTAGGCGATCGTGCAAGCCCAAAATCAGAGCGCGAGTGATCGGTACCGACAGCAAGCCGAGGTGGTAATGCGCCTGGCCGCGAAGGCTGATAGTCCGGCCGAGAAGGAAGTCTACCTCTCCATCGCGGAAGGCTGGCGCAAGCTGGCGCTGGAGGCTCTGCGCAACGAGCGCCAGGATCTGCCCGAGGCCGCCAAGGAGAAGCGCAGCTTCCGCCACGACCCATGAGATGGCGGCCTGACGCGAAGGCCGCGGGGCGCTAGCCTCGGCGGATGATCCGTTATGCCCGCGCTGCCGACCACGCCGCCATCGCCGAGGTGGTGCAGGCCGCCTTCGGCCAGCCGGATGAGGCGCGCTTGGTGGAACGCCTGCGCGCGGCCGGCGACGTGATGTTCGAACTCGTGGCGGTGGAGGACGGCGAGGTCGCGGGCCACATCCTGTTCAGCCGCCTCTGGGCCGACAGTCAGAACCTGTACGCCGCCCTGGCCCCGCTGGCCGTCCGGCCAGGCCTGCAGCGCACGGGCGTCGGCTCGGCCCTGATGCGCGCCAGCCTGGAAAGCGCCCGCGAGTTCGGCGCCCACGGGATCATCGTCCTGGGCCACCCGACCTACTATCCCCGCTTCGGCTTCTCGGCCGACGCGGCGGCCCGGGTAAAGTCGGTCTATGCCGGCGGCCCCGCCTTCATGGCCCTGGCGCTCGAGCCCGGCGCCTTCGACGCCCCGCTCAGCATCATCTATCCCGACGCCTTTTCCGGATGATGGGTCTAAGCTGCGTCCATGAAGATCGCCGCCCTCGCCCTCCTCGCCTCGCTCGCCGCCGGATCGGCCCAGGCCCAGGCGGCCGCCGACGCCCTGATGACCGCGCCGCTGCGGGCCGCGCCCAAGGGGTTGGCCCTGGATCTCACGCCGTCCCGCCCCGCATTCACGCCCCGCTATGCGAACGCGCCCGCCCCGCGCATCCCGGGCGTCGCCAGAACCTCGGTGGATCATCGCTTCGACGACGAGGGCGTGGTGGGCTCGTTGGGCTTCCTGTGCGGCCTGGAACCCGGCGCCGAGCGGCAGGGCGGCGCCGCCGCCATGCGTGGCTACGACCCCAGCGGGCGGTTCGTGGGCGCGAAGCTGCGGGTGGCGTTCAGGTAGCCGCCGGCGCGGCGGCGGTCTGCACGGCCGGCGTCAGCGACGGCGCCGGCGTGGCCGGCTTCTGGTCCATGGAGCGCTCCATGGCCTCCAGGCTCTGGTTGATGCGCTTCACCTCGTCGGCCGTCGGCTGGCGGCGGGTGGACATCAGTACGCCGATCACCCGGGTCCGCTCGCCCGACGGCATGGTCGGGTCGACGACGTTGTAGGTCCGCACCTCTCCGGCCACGGCCAGGGTGATCTTGCGCTCGGCCAGCGGCTTGTCGGGGGACAGCAGGCCGCCCTGGGTGCGCGCGTCCAGGCTGCCCAGGACCGCGGGCGACAGATAGGCTTCGCCGCCGGCATAGCGGCCGGTGAAGGCGGGCGGCTCGCCCCAGGGGCCGGTCCAGCGGTAGAAGATGTGCTGGCCCACCTGGGTCATCTTCACCAGGGTCGGGGCCCAGTAGGGCGACACGTACTGGGCGTGGTAGTGCGTCGCCGAGCCCACGGCCTTGTCGACGTAGCCGGCCAGCGCGCGTTCGGCGACGGTCCTCGCACGCTTCCACAGCGCCGCCTGCGGCGCCCAGCGCAGCGAGCCGTCGCACGTGAAGGTGAACTGACAGCCGGTCGCCCGGGCCGAGCCCTGGTAGACCACGCCGCAGACCGACTTCGGATAGGCCGGGTGGCGCATGCGGTTCAGCACGACCTGGGCCACGGCCTCCTGGCCCACCTCGGGCTCGCGGGCGGCTTCGTAGTAGACGGCTTCGGAGAGGCACTGCACGGCGCGGGCGCGGTCGGCGCCGGAGGCCTGCAGCACGAACGGCTTCATCGGGCGGATCGGCAGCTTGGCGAAGGGGCGAAGCTCGTTCACCTCCTCGGCGGTGGCGCTGTCGGTCTCGGTGGCCAGTCCCAGATCGGGAACGTGGTCCATGTCCAGGCTGGCCCAGCCCTGGGGGCGGGCCCACAGGTCGGGGGCCCGGGACGCCGGGTCGTGGCGCACGGCCAGCGCCCGCATCGCCGGGTCCATGGTCGAGGCCAGCTTGAGCAGGCCGTCGTTCGAGAGGTCGCGCGCCACGAAGCGCGCCTGGTCATGCGTTCCGGGCGAAGGCGCGCAGGCAGGCCCGGCCACGAGGGCCGTCAGGACCAGGGCGGCCCCCATCTTCGCCCACGACGAACGAAGCCATTGCCAGCGCAATTTCGTCAGGGTCACCCCCCTCTCACGGCTTGAGCCGTCCAATATAGGCGCGAAACGGCGATATTTGGACCGTCACCCCGCAAAAATCGTGCAAGCTTCCCGGGTCGGGCATGTCGTCGCGGCCCCTGGCGTGCGCGGTTGCAACCGGCGCTGGCGCATCCCATGCTGATCGCCGCCCCAGCGGGCGGGGGGTTCGATGCGACGTTCATGATGCCGGCGCTCACGCCGCTTCGACTGATTCCGCGACGCTCGCCGCCATTCTTCACGGCGCTGGCGATCTGCATCGCCTCGCTTGCCGGCGCCGTGACGCTGCGCGGCGTCCTGCTGGGATTTGAGAACGTCACCGGCCTGTCGGCCACCACCTTCCCCGCCCTGATCGTGGCCACGCTCTATGCCGGCCCGCGCTGGGGCTGGGCCACCCTGGCGGCGGCCCTCGTCCTCGGCGTCTGGGCGCCGCTGATCACGGCCGTGGGGGTTTCGAACGCCGCCGTGGTGGCGATGTTCACCGTCTCGGCGGCGCTCACCGTGATCGTCTGCTCCAGCCTGCGCGAGACCCTGCTGCGCCTCGACGAGGCCAACGCCGCCCAGGCCGCGGCCCAGAAGAGCCTCGCGGCCACCGAGAGCCGCTTCCGGACCCTGGCCGACAGCGCTCCGATCCTGATGTGGGTCACCCGCACCGACGGTAAGCGGGAGTTCGCCAACCGGACCTACGTCGACTTCCTGGGCGAGGGCTTCGAGACCGCCCTGGAGTTCGACTGGCGCAAGGTGCTGCACCCGGACGACATCGCCCGCATCCTCCAGGAGCAGGTGGCCGGCGAGGCCTCGCGCCGGCCTTTCACCCTCCAAGCCCGGTTCCTGCGCCACGACGGCGAATACCGATGGATCCGTTCCGTCTCGCAACCGCGCTGGGGCCCGGACGGCGGCTTCGCCGGCTTCATCGGGGTCGGCTACGACATCACCGACGCCAAGCAGGCGGAAGACGACCTCAAGCGGATCAACGACCTCCTGGCCGAGCGGGTGCAGGCGGCGCTGGCCGAGCGCGACGAGGCCGAGGCCGCGCTGCAGCGCGCCCAGAAGCTGGAGGCCGTGGGCCAGCTGACCGGCGGGGTGGCGCACGACTTCAACAACCTGCTCACCGTGGTGATCGGCGCCCTGGACCTGATCCAGCGGCACCCGAACGACGAGGCCCGCCGTGACCGGATGATCGAGGCCGCGCTCGGGGCCGCCCGCCGCGGCGAACGCTTGACCCAGCAGCTTCTCGCCTTCTCCCGCCGCCAGGCGCTGAAGCCCGAGCCCGTGCATGTGGACGCCCTGCTCAAGGACTGCGAGCCCCTGCTGCGCCGCGCCGTCGGCGAGGCGGTGAGCCTGGTGGTCGCCCCGTCCGCGCCGGAGGCCGTGGTCAGCCTCGATCTCAGCCAGTTCGAGGCGGCGATCATGAACCTGGTGGTCAACGCCCGCGACGCCACGCCGCCCGGCGGCATGATCCGCATCGAGACCCTGCCCGTGCGCCTGGAGACCCGCCAGGTCGAGGGACTGGAGGGCGGCGACTACCTCTGTGTGGCGGTGCACGACACCGGCGCCGGCATGGACGAGGGCACGATCGCGCGCGCCTTCGAACCCTTCTTCACCACCAAGGAGCCGGGCCGCGGCACGGGCCTCGGCCTCAGCCAGGTCTACGGCTTCACCCGCCAGAGCGGCGGGGCCGCCACGGTGGACAGCAAGCCGGGCAAGGGCGCCAGCGTCTGCCTCTACCTGCCGTGCATCGCGCCGGATCCTCATGCCGCGCCGGCGCATGCGCCCCAGGCCCGCGCCCAGCATGGCCCGCAGCTGCGCGTGCTGCTGGTGGAGGACGACGCCCAGGTGGCCGAGCTGGTCGAGGCCCTGCTGCGCGACCTCGGCCACGAAGTGCGCACGGCCGAGCACGCCGACGCCGCCCTGGCCGTGCTGCGCGCCGGCAAGCCCGCGGACCTGATGCTGACCGACCTGATCATGCCGGGCGACAAGTCCGGGGTGGACCTGGCCCGCGAGGCCGTCGCCCTGCGACCGGACCTGCCGATCGTGCTCTCGTCCGGCTACACCGGCGAGGTGCTGTCGGCGGCCGAGGACACCCCCTGGCCCCTGCTCCGCAAGCCCTACGGCTCGGACGAACTCGCGCGGGCGATAGCGTCCGTGATGGAGCCCGCCCTCACAAAGTGATCGGCTGAAATCGAAATGCCCTTGCGCGTCGCGAGGGCAGGCCTATATGCTCGCTTATGCTCCAAGTGAGCAAAAGGGAGTGGCGCCGAGCCTCGAAGCTTGGCGCATTTTATAGGCCCTAGAAATGCTCACTTTGAGCATAAGGAGGGATCCATGGCCGCCGACGGTTTCCAGTTCGCGTTCACCCCTGCTGTCGAAGCCCAGACCGCGCCCGCATGGGAAAAGGTGAAGCGACACGTCACGCCCATGGAATGGCGTCTCCAGGCTCCGCTGATCGCCGAGATCAACCGGCTGAAGCGCGAGAAGGACGCGGTCATCCTCGCCCACAACTACATGACGCCCGAGATCTTCCACGGTGTCGGCGACTATGTGGGCGACAGCCTGGGCCTGGCCAAGGAAGCCGCGCGGTCGGACGCGCAGGTGATCGTCCAGGCCGGCGTCCACTTCATGGCCGAGACCTCCAAGATCCTGTCGCCTGAGAAGCGCGTCCTGATCCCGGACCTGCGCGCGGGCTGCAGCCTGGCCAGCTCGATCACCGGCGGCGACGTGCGCCTGATCAAGCAGCGCTACCCCGGCCTGCCCGTGGTCACCTATGTGAACACCACCGCCGACGTGAAGGCCGAGACCGACATCTGCTGCACCAGCGCCAACGCCGTGCAGGTGGTGGAGGAAGCCGCCCGCATGTGGGGCGTCGACAGCGTCATCCTGATCCCCGACGAGTTCCTGGCCCGCAACGTCGCCCGCCAGACCGACATCAAGATCATCGCCTGGAAGGGCCGCTGCGAGGTGCACGAGCGCTTCACGGCCGCCGACATCCTGGAGATCAAGGAAGCCTATCCGGACGCCGAGGTGCTGGCGCACCCGGAGTGCCCGGCCGAGGTGCTGGAGGTCTCCGACTTCGCCGGCTCCACCGCCGCCATGAACGACTACGTGATCCAGCGGAAGCCCAAGCGGGTGGTGCTGATCACCGAGTGCTCGATGGCCGACAACGTCGCCGCCGACGCGCCGTTCACCGAGTTCGTGCGGCCCTGCAACCTGTGCCCGCACATGAAGATGATCACCCTGGAGAACATCTACGAGGCCCTGGTGCACGACCGCCACGAAGTCACCGTCGACCCGGCGGTCGCCGAGCGGGCCCGCCTGGCCGTCCAGCGGATGATCGACCTGCCGCCGCCGGCGCGTCCGGCGCGCTACGACCTCGTGAAGGCCCGCCACCACGTCGACGTGGAGCTGATCTGATGGCCCCCCTTCGCCAAGGCTACGCAGCGCGCATCCACGATCCTTCGAAGCTCTCGAAGGGAGCGAAGTAGGATGGCCGAACGCCTCCGTCACGACGGGGTCCTGGTGGTCGGCGCGGGACTCGCGGGTCTCTGCGCCGCCATGGCCGCCGCGCCCGCCAGGGTCATGGTCCTCACCGAGGCCGCCCTGAACCACGGCTGCTCGTCGGCCTGGGCCCAGGGCGGCGTCGCCGCGGCCCTGTCGGCCGACGACGCCCCCGAACTGCACGCCGCCGACACGGTCGCGGCCGGCGCCGGCCTGGTGGTCCCCGAGGTCGCCCGCCTGCTGGCCGAGGAAGGCCCCGCCGCCGTGCGCCTTCTGGCGGAGCTGGGCGCGCCCTTCGACCGCAAGGCCGACGGCGCCTTTGCCCAGAGCCTCGAGGCCGCCCACTCCAAGGCCCGCGTGGCTCGGGTGAAGGGCGATCAGGCCGGCCGCGCGATCATGGAGGCGGTCACCGTCGCCGCCCTGGCCGCGCCGCACATCCAGGTGAAGGTGGGCGCGAAGCTGATCGGCCTGCTGCAGGACGCCACGGGCCGCATCCGCGGCGTGGTCGCCCGCATCGATGGCCAGCCGGTGGAGATCACCGCCGACGCCGTGATCCTGGCCACCGGCGGGGTCGGCGGCCTCTACGCCGTGACCACCACGCCCGCCGAGCTCAAGGGCGAGGGCCTGGGCCTGGCCGCGCTGGCCGGCGCAGTCATCGCCGACCCCGAGTTCGTGCAGTTCCACCCCACGGCCATCGACATCGGCCGCGATCCCGCCCCGCTGGCCACCGAGGCCCTACGCGGCGAGGGCGCCAAGCTGATCGACGCCGCCGGCCGGCTGTTCATGGCCAGCTACCACCCCGCTGCCGAGCTTGCGCCTCGCGACGTCGTCGCCCGCGCCATCCACGCCGAGCGTGAAGCCGGCGGCGGCGCCTTCCTGGACGCGCGCGAAGCCGTGGGCGCCCACTTCCCCGAGGAATTCCCGGCGGTGTTCGCCGCCTGCATGGGCGGCGGCATCGATCCGCGGGTCCAGCCGATCCCGGTCGCGCCGGCGTGCCACTACCACATGGGCGGCATCGCCACCGACGTGGATGGCCGCACCAGCCTGCCCGGCCTCTACGCCGCCGGCGAGTGCGCCTCCACTGGCGTCCACGGCGCCAACCGCCTGGCCTCGAATTCGCTGCTGGAGGCTGCGGTCTTCGGGGCGCGGGCTGGACGGGCCGCGGCGCTGGAGGCCCCCGAGGCCGCCCGCATCCACGCGGTCACGACCCCCGAACTGCCGCCCGAGGCCCTGGTCGAGCTGCGGATCGCCATGAGCCGCGACGCCGGCGTGGTCCGCAACGCCGAAGGACTTTCCCACCTGCTGGAGGTCATCGACCGTCTCCAGGCCGAGCACGGCCGCAGCGCCGCGCTGATCGCCGCGCGCCTGGTCGCCGCCAGCGCCCTGGCCCGTCGCGAGAGCCGCGGCGGCCATTTCCGCGCCGACTTCCCGGACGCCCGGCCGGCGGCGCGCACGCTCGTCACCCTGGCCCAGGTCGAGCCGGCCGGCCTGAGGTTCGCCGCCGAATGACCATCGAGCCCCTGCCCGACCTGCTGGTCGCGCCGATCGTGCGCGCGGCCCTGGCCGAGGATCTCGGCCGCGCCGGCGACATCACCGCCCAGGCCTGCGTGCCGGCCGACACCCAGCTGACGGCCGACTTCGCCGCCCGCCGCGGCGGCGTGGTGGCCGGCCTCGCGTGCATCCGCCTGGCCCTGGCCGAGCTGGACCCGACGGTGACGTTCGAGCCGCTGACCGCCGATGGCCAGGCCGTGCCCGCCAGCACGGCCCTCGCCCGCGTCAGCGGCAACGCCCGCGCGATCCTCACCGCCGAGCGCACGGCGCTGAACCTGCTGGGCCGGCTCTGCGGGATCGCCACCCTCACCCAGGACTTCGTCGATGCGGTCGCCGGCACGGGCGCCAGGATCACCGACACCCGCAAGACCACCCCCGGACTGCGGGCGCTGGAGAAGTACGCCGTCCGCTGCGGCGGCGGGACCAACCACCGCTTCGGCCTGGATGACGCCATCCTGATCAAGGACAACCACGTGGCCGCCTGCGGCTCGGTGGGCGAGGCCGTGCGCCGCGCCAAGGCCTTCGCCGGCCACCTGGTGAAGGTCGAGGTCGAGGTCGACAGCCTGGTCCAGCTCCAGGAAGCCCTGGCCCACGACCCCGACGTGATCATGCTGGACAACTTCACACTGGCGGACATGCGCGAGGCAGCGCGGCTGGTGGCCGGCCGGGTGACCCTCGAGGCGTCGGGCGGGATCACGCTGGACACCGTCCGCGCCTTCGCCGAGACGGGCGTGGACGTGATCAGCGTCGGCGCCCTCACCCACTCCGCCAAGGTGCTGGATATCGGCCTGGACGCGGTCGGAAACTAACCGCGCCCCCTGCGGGTTGACCCTCCCCGAGAGGAGGACAGCCTCATGGCCTCGAAAGCCCCGCCCATCCCGCCGGAACAGCGCTCGTCGCCCGGCGACAAGCCGCACGTCCAGGACGACGGCGTCCACCGCCGCGCGCCCACCAACCTCAAGGAACAGGGCCGGCAAGGGAACATCCACCAGAACACCCACAATCAGGGCTACCAGCAGGACCGCTGACATGCCGGAAAAGCACCCCAACACCGATCGCTGGGGCGGCCCGGGCGCGAGCCACGAGGACGCCTCCAAGCCGCGCCCCGAAAAGCCGCCCCGCAGCGGCCGCGCGCCGGACGAGCCCACCAACACCCCGTTCAGCCATGTCTCGGGCGGCGGCGGCGAACGCGACCGCCACCATGGTCACGATGTTCGCGCCAAGCGCGACACGGAGGAGAACAGCATCCAGCGCGCCAAGCCTTAGCTATTCCGAAATTGGACTGACGCGCACCGCACCTTCTCCTGCAAGCAGGGGAAGGTGTCGCTTGCGTAGACTTCGAATACCGTCAAGCTACTCAAAATGAGTACTCGCGGCCGATCGCCGCAGGCATGGCACAACCCCATGTTTGTAAGATTCGATTGCTAATTCTTTACTTGAGTCCGGTAGGTCCCTGTCCAGGCAGGAGACTTGCCGATGAACATCTTGGGTCTGTGCTTCGACAGCTCAGTTAGTGGCGTCGCATCCCATCACGACCCCTATCTGGCGGTCTTGTCCTACGTCGTCGCTGCGCTGGCGTCCTTCACGGCGCTGGAAATGACCGAGCGCCTCCGGCACTCCGTCGGGCGTTCGCGCGGCCTGTGGCATGCCGGGGCGGCCTTCGTGTTCGGCGGCGGCATCTGGTCGATGCACTTCATCGCCATGCTTGCCTATCGCAGCCCCTTGCCCCAGTCCTACGCCCCGGGCCTGACGATCCTGTCGGGCCTGATCGCGATCACCGTCGCCTGGCTCGGCCTGAAGGTCTTCGAGCGCGACATGACCCGGACGCGCCTGGTCGTCGCCGGCACGCTAATCGGGCTAGGCGTCGTGGCCATGCATTACACGGGCATGATGGCGATCCGGGTGGCCGGCCAGGTCTACTACCGTCCGGGCATCTTCCTGGTGTCGGTCGTGATCGCGCTGGCGGCGGCTATTGTTGCCCTCTGGCTCGCCTATAGATTGCGCTTCGCCTGGCAGCGCGTGATCGCAGCCTTCGTCATGGCGGTTGCGATCTGCGGCATGCACTACGCGGGCATGGCCGGAACCGTCCTCGTGGCCGACCCGACGGTGCTGGCGCCCGAAAGCGGGATCAGCGGCCCGGTCCTGGCGCTCGCCGTCGCGGCGGGCGTCGTCGTGATCATCGGCCTGGGGCTGCTGTGCGCGACGCTGGACCGCCATCTCGAGGGCCTGGCCCGGCAGGAGGCGGCGCGTCTGCGGCTCGTCAACGAAACCCTGGAAGCCCGGGTGGCGGAACGCACCTCCGAGCTCACCTCGGCGGTCACTGAGCTTGAAGCCGCGACGCGGCGCGCCGAGGCCGCCAGCCAGGCCAAGAGCGTCTTCCTGGCCACCATCAGCCACGAGATCCGCACTCCGCTCAACGGCATGCTGGGCATGGTCCAGGCGATGGTCGCCGACGATCCCCCCGAGCGCCAGAGAACGCGGCTGGAGATCGTCCGCCAATGCGGCGAGACCCTCCTCGCCACGCTGAACGACGTCCTCGACCTCTCGAAGATCGAGTCGGGCCGGCTGGAACTCGAGGCGATCGATTTCGACCTCGAGGACCTGGCCCGCGGCCCGCACGCCACCTTCACCGAACTGGCCGACAAGAAGGGCCTGTCTTTCAACCTGAGCGTCGCCCCGGGGGCGCGTGGAACCTACCGCGGCGACGCGACCCGCGTGCGCCAGATTCTCCACAACCTGATCTCCAACGCCATCAAGTTCACGGACGAGGGCGAGGTGGCGGTCGACCTGAGCTGGACGGGCGACGCGCTCCGCCTGCAGGTGTCCGACACCGGGATCGGCATCGAGGCCGAGCGCATGTCGGCGCTGTTCGAGAAGTTCACCCAGGCGGACCCCTCGGTCACCCGACGCTTCGGCGGCACGGGCCTCGGGCTGTCCATCTGCCGCGACCTTGCCGGTCTCATGGGCGGGACGATCTCGGCCGAGAGCACGCCGGGATCCGGAACGACATTCCTCGTGCTCCTGCCCCTGACCCGGGTCTGCGGTCCCCTGCCGGCCCCGCCGCCCGCCCCGCCGGACAGCCACGAAGCGCCGCCCCTCGCCCTGCGCGTCCTGGCCGCCGAGGACAACCAGATCAACCAGCTCGTCCTGAAGACCCTGCTGGAGCAGGTCGGGATCGAAGGCCTGGTGATCGTCGAGAACGGAGCCCAGGCGGTCGAGGCCTGGGAGCAATCCGAGTGGGACGTCATCCTGATGGACCTCCAGATGCCCGTCCTGGACGGCGCCTCGGCGACGCGCGCCATCCGGGCCCGCGAGGCGGAGCTGGGTCGCCCCCGGACGCCGATCATCGCCCTCACCGCCAATGTGCTCTGCAACCAGATCGCCGACTACGAGGCCGCGGGCATGGACGGCTTCGTGGCCAAGCCCGTTCAGGTCTCGCAGCTGTTCCACGCCCTCGAAAAGGTCATGGGCGAAGCGGCCGCCCCACCGGCCGAGCGCGCCGCCCAGGCGCAGTAGCCCGCCGCCGTCCGGGTTCAGGCCAGCCTGAACCGCCCCTCGCCCAGGCCGTCGAGCACCGCCTTGACCGTCTCGTCGGGGGTGTGCGCGCTGCTGTCCACCCGATGGCGCGCCTCGACCCCGTGACTCTGGAACTGCCGCCACATGTGCTCGGTGACGCCGGGGTCGGTCATGGCGCCCGCCCCGCGGGCGATGGCGCGGCTCACGGTCGTCACCTCGTCCGGCATCAGCATGACGAAGTGCAGCTCCAGCTCATGACTGCGCGCGGCCGCGATCCAGGGCTCGAAGAACCAGGGCCCGACGATGCCGTCGATGAAGACGTCATAGCCGCCCTTCGCGCAGATCCCGGCCGACGCCGCCATGGCGTTCATCAGGGTGACGTTCTGCTCGCGCGACTCCGGCATCCACGGCGGCACGAAGCCCTTCTTCACATAGGCGTACATGTCGTCGGTGTGCATGTGCATGGCCAGCGGCGCCTTCGTCCGCTGCGACAGCCGCCGCGCCACGGTCGATTTCCCCGCGCCCGGCGGGCCTGAAACGATCACGAGCCTGCCCACGGCCACACCTTAGCCGGATCGGTGGGCAGGAATCCTCAACCGATCGGTTGACATTCCATGGCCGCACCCCACATCCTCAACCACATGGTTGAATTACAGACAGCCCCTCCCGCCCGGCTCGACGCCGTCTTCCACGCCCTTGGCGACGCCACGCGCCGCCACATGCTGCGCGACCTGGCCGCCGGCCAGCGCACGGTGGGCGAGCTCGCCGCGCCCTTCGACATGTCGCTGGCGGCCGCCTCAAAGCACATCAAGGCGCTGGAAAAGGCGGGCCTCGTCCGCCGCACCGTCCAGGGGCGCACCCACATCTGCCGGCTGGAACCCCGGCCGCTGGAAGACGCCCACGAGTGGATCGCGTTCTACGAGCGCTTCTGGAGCAGCAGCCTCGATGTTCTCGAACAGCTCCTGCGCCGCGAGGACGCCCAAATCGCCAAAGGAGAAGACCTATGACCGAGACCCTCACCCGCCACGCCTACGGCGAGCTGCTCGACCCCGCCAGCGTCCGCATCGAGCGCATGCTGCCCGGCCCCATCGAGCGGGTCTGGGCCTACCTCACCGAGAGCGACATGCGCGCCCAGTGGCTGGCCCGCGGCGACATGAAGCTGCAGCCCGGCGCCAAGGTGGAGTTCGTTTGGCGCAACGCCGAGCTGAGCGGCGTTCCCGAGGAACGCCCCGAGGGCCAACCCGAAGAAGGCCGGATGGTCTGCGAGGTCGTCCGCGCCGAGCCGCCGCGCATGCTGGTGATCGGCTGGGGCGCGTCCGGCAGCGAGGTGACCTTCGAGCTGGAGCCGCGCGGGTCGGAGGTCCTGTTGACCGTCACCCACCGCCGCCTGCCCGACCGCGCGAACCTGCTGGGCGTCTCCGCCGGCTGGCACGCCCACCTGGAGTTCCTGGTGGCCAGGCTGAACGGAACCGAGCTTCCGAAGTTCTGGAAGACGTGGGCTGCCCTGCGGGCCGAGTACGACCAGCGCCTCCCCGCCTGACTCCGCCCCCACCGCAAACCGAAGAGTTCCCCATGAACACGCCCCCCATCGTCTCGCCCGAAGCCTGGGAAGCCGCCCGCATGCAGCTTCTCGTGAAGGAGAAGGCCCACACCCGCGCCCGCGACGCCCTGGCCGCCGAGCGTCGCCGGATGCCCTGGATGGCCGTCGACAAGGACTACGTCTTCGAAACGCCCAACGGCAAAGCCAGCCTGCTCGACCTGTTCGAAGGCCGCCGCCAGCTGATCGTGTATCGCGCCTTCTATGAGCCCGGCGTGTTCGGCTGGCCGGACCACGCCTGCCGCGGCTGCTCGCTGGGCGCGGACCAGGTCTCCCACCCGGCCCATCTGAACGCCCGGGACACCACCCTCGTCTACGCCTCCCGCGCGCCCCAGGCCGACATCACGCGGCTCAAGGCCAGGATGGGTTGGGAACAGATCCCCTGGGTCACCATTACCGACAGCTTCGACGCGGACTTCGGCGTGGACGAGTGGCACGGCCACAACGTCTTCTACCGCGACGACGAAGGGCGGATCTTCCGCACCTACTTCATCAACAACCGCGGCGACGAGGCGATGGGCACCGTCTGGAGCTACCTCGACCTCACCGCGCTCGGCCGCCAGGAGGTGTGGGAGGACTCGCCGGAGGGCTATCCCCAGACCCCGACCTACAAGTGGTGGAACTGGCACGACAACTATGAGGCCGGTGCAACGCCCGACAAGAAGTGGGTCGAGGTGTCCGACGCCGGTGAGGCCGCTTTTAGGGCCGAGAGCGCGGGCGCGAACCGGTGAGCGAGGCCGCGCCCCGGGCGGCGCATTGGCTTGCGCTGGCGGCCGCGCCGACCTTCGCGGTCATGGCGCTGGTGACCGGCCTCGGGGAGGCGCGCTCGGGCGTCATGCTCTGCGCGGCCCTGCCCACTGGATCGCCGCTCAGCAGCATGGTGGTCATGTACCTCCTGATGGCCGGCTTTCACGTCGGCCCGTGGTTGCGCCTGTCCCGCGAACGGCCGCTTTCGTCGCATTAACGAGGAGTCATTGGTCCCCGCCGCGGCGCAGGCTTAAGCGGGGGCCATGCTCAAGCCAGCCCTCCTCGCCGCCGCCCTGATCACCATCGCCTCCGCCGCCCAGGCCCAACCCGCGGCGCCCGGCTATCCCAAGCTGATCCCCGCGCCCGGCGGCGAGGTCGTGATCCCCGGCCCGGGCGGCCAGCGGGCCTACGACGAGATCAAATATGCTCCCGCCCGGCGAGCCGGCGACTTCCTCTACATCTCGGGCGTGATCGCCGGGCCGCGCGGCGCGCCCGAGCGCGACGGCCCGGCGTTCACCGAGCAGACCCGCCGCGCCTTCCGGGCGATCGAGGCCATCCTCAAGGCCGAGGGCCTGACCTTCGCCGACGTGGTTATGATCAACACCTTCCACGTCTGGGACGGCCCGGGCTTCAAGGGGACGCGAGCCGAGCAGTTCGCCGCCTTCTCCAAGGCCAAGGACGAGTTCATGGCCGCGCCGCACCCCGCCTGGACGGCGGTCGGCACGACGGGGCTGCTGGCCGACGACGGGGTCGTGGAGATCCAGATGATCGCCTACGCGCCGAAGAAGCGGTAAGGCCGAACACGTCTTCCTCCGCTCGGCGGGGAAGTGGCCCGACGTGCGCAGCACGAGGGGCGATGGGGGAAGTCTGTCCAAGAGACCTCCCCCCATCGGCGACTCGTCCCTTCGGGACTTCGCGCCGCTTTCCCCCGCAAGCGGGGGAAGCCAGGGGGCCGCCCCGCGTCTTGAGAGTCCTAGCTCGCCCGGCGCAGCGCCACGGCGCCCGCCTCGACCGCGCGGGTCCCGGCGCCCGGGTGCACCTTGAAGGCGCTGATCAGCTGGCTGAGGTCGCGGGCCTGGCGCGACAGCGTGTGGCTGGCGGCGGTGCTCTCTTCGACCATGGCGGCGTTCTGCTGGGTGGTGTGGTCCATCTGGTTGATGGCCGTGTTGACCTGGCCCAGCGCCGAGGACTGCTCCCGCGCCGAGGCGGCGATCTCGGTCACCAGCCGGGCGATCTGGTTGAACTGGTCGAAGATCTGGTTCAGCGCCTCGCCGGTCTGGGCGACCAGCTCGACCCCGTCCGAGACCTGGCGGCTCGAGGCCGAGATCAAGGTCTTGATCTCCTTGGCCGCATCGGCCGAGCGCTGGGCCAGCTGGCGCACTTCCGAAGCCACGACCGCGAAGCCCTTGCCGGCCTCGCCCGCGCGGGCCGCCTCGACGCCGGCGTTCAGGGCCAGCAGGTTGGTCTGGAAGGCGATCTCGTCGATCACGCCGATGATCTGGCCGATCTGGCCAGAGGACGAGGAGATCTCGTCCATCGCCGACACGGCCTTGCCCACCACCTCGCTGCTGGCGTCGGCGCTGGCCCGGGCATGGGTGACGACCTTGTCGGCCTGCTGGGCGCCGTCGGCGGTCCGGCGCACCGTGGCGGTGATCTCGTCCAGCGCGGCGGCGGTCTGTTCCAGCGTCGCGGCCTGGGCCTCGGTGCGGCGTGCCAGGTTGTCGGCCGCCTGGCTGATCTCGGCCGAGCCCGCCGACATGGCGTTCGAGTTGTCCTGGATCTTGCCCAGGGTGCGCTCCAGGTTGGAGACGGCGCCGTTGAAGTCATTGCGCAGCTGCTCGTACGAGCCGTTGAAGGCCGTATCGATGCGATAGGTCAGGTCGCCGGCCGACAGGCGCGACAGCCCCTGGGCCAGGGCCTGGACCACCGCGGTCTGCTCGGCCTGCGCCCGGGCGCGCTCGGCCTCGGTGGCGGCGCGCTGGCGGGCGGACTCGTCGCGCGACACCTCGGCCTCGCTCTCCAGGCGCAGGCGGGCGAGCGCGCCTTCCTTGAAGCTCAGCACGGCCTTGGCCATGTCGCCCACCTCGTCCTTGCGGTCGGCGGCGGGAACCACGACCTCGTTGTCGCCCGAGGCCAGCTTGCGCATGACCTGGGTCATCGAGCGAACCGGGGACGCGATCGACCGGGCCAGGATCACGCCGCACGCCAGCGCCAGCGCCGCCAGCAGGGCGATGCCGCCGATGAGGCCGAGGGTGACCCGCTGCATGGCGGCGGCCTGGGCGGCGGTCTCGCGTTCCTGGGTCTCCGTGGCCGTATTCTGGATGGCGCCCAGCGCATCCTCGACCGGCTCGATGGCCTTGTCGGCGGCGCCGTCATGGCTGACCAGCAGCACGCCCTGCGGCCGGGTCGCCGGGTCCATGCCCAGCTGGATCCCGACGTTCAGGGCCACCTTCTCGTAATTGGCGAAGGCCGTTTCCGCCTGCTGCACACGGGCAAGTTCCGCCTGGTCGTCGCCGGCCAGGTCCCGCAGCGTCTTCATGGCCTCGAAGAACTTGACCTTGTGCGCCTCGTTGATGCGCTTGACGTAGTAGGTGTCACCCGAGAGCAGGAAGCCGCGCAGCGAGTTCTCCTGGCGCGCCAGCCGGAACGTGGCGTCCTGGGCCGCCGACAGCACCTGGCGGGCTTCCTCGGTCCGCGCGGCCGAAGCGGCCAGCGACGCGTTGTTGAGGTAAAGCGCAAGCCCGCCGGCCCCGATGGTGGCGAGCATCCCCGAGAAGACCAAGATAAGTTTGGCGGAGATCGAGAAGTTGCTGAATTTCACGCGGGGTCCTGCCGGTATAGGAGATTTCCAGCGAGACTTATGCGGAGTTTGCTACCCGCCCATTAAGGTGAACGGGCTGCGCATGGGGCAACATGTCGCAGAGTTTCATTTTTCCGAGCATATTCAGCTATTCGACCTGCGGTTGCAACTCGCGTTGACACGCAATTCACCTCTCTAACCTTAATGACTGCTCCATAGAAAACAGCAGGCCAAGGTCTAGACTCGAATGAACAAGCTACTGCGGACGTCGGCCTTCGCCGTCCTTCTGGCGAGTACGTCCGCCAGCGCCATGGCGCAAACCGCCGACGAGCGCATCGCCGCCCTGGAAGCCAAGATCGCCGCCCTGACGGGCGAACTGGCCGACCTCAAGGCCGACACGAAGAAGGCCGACCAGGAGATCAACAAGAAGCTCGCGGCCACCGCGACGCTCTCCAACGCCCGCCCGACGATCACCAGCGCCGACGGCAGCCAGAAGTTCGCCGTCCGCGGCATCGTCCAGTTCGACGCCGCGACCTACGATCGGCGCAACACCGTGCCGGGCGCCACCGACTTCAACTCCGGCACGAACTTCCGCCGCGCCCGCCTGGGCATCGAGGGCACGTTCGCCAAGGACTGGAACTACAACCTGACCGGCGAGTTCGGCGGCAGCGGCTCGGAAGCGGCCCAGCTCAACGCGGCCTATATCGAATACGCCGGCCTGAAGCCGGCCGACGGCGTGACCGCCCGCCTGCGCATCGGCGCCTGGGCCACGCCCACCGGCCTGGAAGACGCCACCAGCAACACCGAGGGCCTGTTCCTCGAGCGCGCCGCGGTCGCCGAGATGGTCCGCAACCTGGCCGGCGGCGACGGCCGTTCCGGCGTGGGCGCCTTCGCCAACGGCGAGCGCTGGTACGCCTCCGCCGTCTTCACGGGCAGCCTGGTCGGCAATACCAACGAGTTCGACGAACAGACCGGCTACCTGACCCGCATCGCCTTCGCCCCGGTTTACGGCAAGGACTACGCCGTCCACGTGGGCGGCAACCTCCAGGGCATCCTGAACGTCGCCGACACCGGCGCCGGCGCGGCCAAGGTGACCCAGGTGCGCCTGCGCGAGCGGCCGGAACTGCGTGTCGACGGCACGCGCCTGGTGGACACCAACAACCTCAACGCGTCCGGGGTCACCGCCTACGGCGGTGAGATCGGCGCCTACTACAAGAACCTGCAGGTCTCGGCCGAGGCGTTCCGCGTCGAGGTGGACCGCATAGGTGGCTTCAACCCCAGCTTCGACGGCTGGTACGTGCAGGGCGCCTGGACCATCACCGGCGAAAGCCACGCCTGGACCAGCGCCTCCGGCGGCTTCAGGAGCGTAAAGCCGGCGAAGGCTTTCAACCCTGCCGATAGCGCCTGGGGCGCCTGGGAGATCGCGGTCCGCTACAGCGTACTGGACCTGGACGACCACGCCGGGATCGCCGGGGCGGCGACGCCCGCCGGCGGCGTCCGCGGCGGCGAGCAGACCATCGCGACGGTCGGCCTCAACTGGTACCCGAACGCGGTCTACCGCTTCCAGGCCCAGTATCAGCGGGTCGACGTCGACCGCCTGAGCGCCGCCGGCGTCCAGGTCGGCGAGGACGTGAACGTCGTCTCCCTGCGCAGCCAGGTGGCCTTCTAGGCGGGCGCCATCCGGTTCGCCGCCATGGCGGCCGCCTCCGCGCGGCTGTCGACGGCGGCGGCCATGCGCGCCTTCACCGTCGCCAGCACCTCCGGCCGGGCCAGCTCGGGTCGACCGCGGTTGAACGGGGGCGCCGGGGCGTATTCCAGGCCCAGCTGCATGGCCTCGGCATAGTCACGGCCCGCCAGCTCCTCGAGCAGCACCAGGGCGAAGTCGATGCCGGCGGTCACCCCGCCGCCGGTGATCACATTGCCGTCGCGCGCCACGCGCTCCTCCGACACGATCGCCCCGAAGGCCGGCAGCAGCTCGCGCCACGCCCAGTGCGTCGCCGCCCGCTTGCCCTGCAGGAAACCCGCGGCACCCAGGATCAGCGATCCGGTGCAGACCGAGGTGACGTAGGTCGCGCCGGCGCCCAGGCGGCGGATATGGCCCATGAACTCGTCGTTGAGCATCGCCTCCGTCGTCCCGAACCCGCCGGGCAGGCAGATCACGTCGCAGCGCTCCACCTTGGCCAGGTCGGCCAGGTTCGTGAAGGTCAGCCCCTCGGCCTCCACGTCGGCCCCGCCCAGCGAGGCCACCGTCACCTCGGCGTCCGGCGTCCGCGCCAGCACCTGGTGCGGCCCGGTGAAATCCAGGTGGGTCACGCCCGGATAGAGCACGAAGAGGATCTGCAGCTTGGCCATGGGCGCCTCCTGACGTTGAGGCCTGAAGGATAGGCTTGGCGCGATCTGGCCGAAATGCCATTGTTCCAGCAATTCCTGCCACAGGTCGCCCTCATGCCCCGCCGCCTCGCCCTGGTGATCTTCCCCGGCTTCCAGCTGTTGGACGCCGCCGGCCCGATCGCGGCCTTCGAGATCGCCGAGCGCTACCGGCCGGGCAGCTACGCGCTCACCGTGGTCGCCCCTGGCGGCGGCCAGGTCGCCAGCTCGTCCGGCGTGAGATTCGCCGCCGAGCCCTTGGCCGATGGCCCCTTCGACACCGTCATGATCTCCGGCGGCGACGGTACGCGCTCGCTGAAGGAGCTGGGCCAGATCGTGGCCTGGCTGAAACGGACGACGGCGCGCCGCCAGACCAGCGTCTGCTCCGGCGCCTACGTCCTGGCCGAGGCCGGCCTGCTGGACGGCCGCCGCGCCACCACCCACTGGAGCCGCACCGACGACTTCGCCCGCCGCTATCCGAAGGTGAAGCTGGACGCCGACCGCATCTTCATCCGCGACGGCGAGGTCTGGACCTCCGCCGGGATCACCGCCGGCATCGACCTGGCCCTCGCCCTGGTCGAGGACGACCTCGGCGCCGACGTGGCCCGCCGCGTCGCCCAGCAGCTCGTCGTCCACCAGCGCCGGCCGGGCGGGCAGTCGCAGTTCTCCGCGCTGGTGGAGCTGGGCGGTCGCTCGGGCCGCTTCGCCGACCTGATGGACTGGATGCGCCGCCACCTGGGCGAGGCGCTCACGGTCGAACGCCTGGCCGCCGAGGCCGCCATGAGCCCGCGCAACTTCGCCCGCGCCTTCACCGCCGAGACCGGGACGACGCCCGCAAAGGCCGTCGAGCGCCTGCGCCTGGAGGCCGCCCGCACCGCCGTCGAGACCGGCCACGCCCCCATCGACCGCGTGGCCGAGGCCGCGGGCTTCGGCGACCCAGAGCGTATGCGCCGCGCCTTCCTCCGCGCCTTCGGTCAACCGCCCCAGGCCCTGCGCAGGGCCGCGCGGGTCTAGCCCGCCTTCGCCTCGACCGCGTCTTCGGCCTCGCCCTGCGGCCCGCGGCCGATCCAGTCGGCCACCACGCTGGCGAAATGGTCGATGTTGATGGGCTTGGAGATGAAGTCGTCCATACCGGCGGCCAGGCAGGTGTCCTGGTCCTCGGCGGTGGCGTCGGCGGTCATGGCGACGATCGGCGCCCGGGCGCACGGACCGGGCAAGGCGCGGATGCGACGCGTCGCCTCCAGGCCATCCATCTCGGGCATGTGCACGTCCATCAGCACCAGGTCGTAGCCGCCGGTCCGCACGGCCTCGACCGCGTCGGCGCCGTTGGTCACCGTGTCCACGTCGCAACCCATGGCCTGCAGGACCGTCACCGCCACCATGGTGTTCACAGGGTTGTCCTCGGCCAGCAGCACCCGGCCGGAGCAGGCCACCGGGGCCGCGTCCTCGGCCGCGTCCTCGGTCGGCGCGGGCCGCTGGTGGGCCTCGCCCACCAGGCTCTCGAGGGCGCCCACCAGCACGCGCCTGCGCACGGGCCGCGCCAGGGCGGCGTCAGCGTCCAGGGTTTCGATGTGGTGGCTTTCGGACGCGTCGTCGAGGCCGATGATCAGCACCACCCGCACATCGCGCTTCGCCGAGCGGGCGCGCAGCACCTCCACCAGGCCGGCGGTGTCCTCGCCGGCGAGGTTGGCGTCCGCCACCGTCAGGTCGAAGCCGGTCGGGTCGGCGAGGGCGGCCAGTGTCGCATCCAGGCCCGCGGCTTCCACCACCGTCGCGCCCTCCAGCTCCAGGGCGTCGCGGGTCGCCAGCCGGGCCTCGGCCAGGGTGCGGGCCACCAGCACGCGGCGGCCGGCCAGCCGCCGGGCCGGCGCGGCGGGCTGCGCCTGGGCGTCCGGCAACGGGACCTCGAACCAGAAGACGCTGCCGCCGCCCGGCCGGTCCGCAATGCCGATCTCGCCGCCCATCAGCTCCACGAGCTGGCGGCAGATCGACAGGCCCAGGCCCGTGCCCCCGTAGCGCCGGGTGATCGAGTTGTCCGCCTGCTGGAACTTCTGGAACAGGCGCGTCTTCGCCTCGTCCGAGACGCCGACGCCGGTGTCGGCCACCTCGAAGCGGAAACGCTGCGGCCCCTCCCCGCCCGCCTGGGCGGACACCGAGACCAGCACGTGGCCCTGCTCGGTGAACTTCAGCGCGTTGGACAGCAGGTTCAGCACCACCTGCCGCAACCGCACGGAGTCCCCGCGGACGACGGCCTGGGCCGCGGGCTCGACCCGGCACACCAGCTCCAGGCCGTGCTCCAGGGCCCGCGGCGCCATCAGCTCGACCGCGTCCTCGATCAGGGTCTCGATGTCGACGTCAACGGCCTCCAGGTCGATCTTGCCGGCATCCAGCTTCGAGACGTCCAGGATGTCGTTAATGATGACGAGCAGGTTCTCGGCGGACAGCTTCACCGACCGCGCGAAGGTCTGCTGTTCGGGCGACAGGCTGGTGCGCAACAGCAGCGCGTTCATCCCGATGACGCCGTTCATCGGGGTGCGGATCTCGTGGCTCATGTTGGCCAGGAACTCGGACTTGGCCAGCGCCAGCGCCTCCGCCCGCGCCCGGGCGTCGGACAGCTCCACCGCCTGGTCCTCGAGCACCCGGGTCTGCTCCTGCAGCGCCTCGGTGCGTTCGGCCACCTGGCGTTCCAGCTCCGCGCGGCGGCGCTGCAGATATCCGGTGCGCCGCCAGACGAAGAGCCCGACGACGCCGACGCCGGCCAAGGCCAGCGCCAGCTTGGCCCACACGGTCTGATGCCACGCCGGCAATACCTTGATGGGGAGCCGCAGCACGTCGGGCGTCCACCGGCCCGAAGGATCCGAGGCGCGGACCTCCAGGACGTAGCGCCGCGGCGCAAGGTTGGTGAAGGCGGCGACCCGGCGGCCGGAGTCGGTCTCGGTCCAGTTCGCGTCGCCCTGCATGCGGTAGGCGTACCGGAGGCGCTCGGGCGCGGTGTAGTCCAGGGCCGCGAAGCCGATCTCTAGGCTCTTGGCGCCCGACGGGATCCGCAGCGGCGCGTTGTGGCCGAGCGCCAGGAATGGATTTCCGCCCAGCCTTCGCCCATCGATGCGCACGTCCGTGACCGCCAGCGCCGGCCGCGAGGCCACGGGCCGCAGCAGGTCGGGGCGCACCAACGCCACCCCGCCGCGACCGCCGAACAGGACGTCGCCGTCCGCGGTGACCGCCCCTGAGTCGCTCCAGAAGGTGGAGATCGCCACCCCGTCGGCGGCGCGGAACGCGCGCACCTGCAGGTTGGTCGGATCGATCATCGCCAGGCCGTTGTCGGTGCTGAGCCAGATGTGTCCGGTGTGGTCCTCGACGGCCCGGTTCACATTGGTGTTCGGCAGCCCCTGGGCCAGGCTGATCTGCCGGAATCGTCGCGGCTGGCCGGGCGGGACCGGCGCGCTCACAGTGACGCCGCGGCCGAAGGTCGAGACCCACAGCCGCCCGGCGCGATCCACCATCAGGCTGGAGATGAAGCCCTCTGGCGCACTGTAGCGCTCCACCGCGCCCGAAACCGGGTCGAAGCGGTTGAGGCCGTTGAAGGTGCCGATCCAGACCGTGCCGTCGGGATCCGGCGCGATGGCGCTGACCCGGCGGTCGCTGAGCCGATCGACCGGCACGGTGAACCGGTGCGAGAGCGCGTCCCCGCCGCCGACGCCATAGCCCCACGCGCCGTCCAGGGCGCCGATCCACAGCAGGTCTCCGGCGCGCGCGATCGTCTGCACGCGCGCCCCGGGCTTGCGGCCCGGCATCTCGATCCGGCGCACCCGCCGGGCGTTGGCGTTGGCGCGGAACAGGCCCTCGTCGGTGCCCATGAACACCTCGCCGCCGGGAGCGGGCGCGAAGCCGCGAGTCGAGGTCCTGGGCAGCGAGCCCGGCGCACCGGGGTTCGGCTCCACATGGGTCAGCTGGCCGCGCCGCGGGTCGATCAGGTCCACGCCGTGGCTGATATAGCCAGCCCACACCCGCCCGTCGGGGGCCGCGTACAGCGACACCGGGTTCTTCTCGGACAGCACCGCGCCCGAGGCCCGGCCGCCGAACAGCGTGGCGAAGGCCGGCCGCCGCGGATCATGGCGGGTGAGCGCGCTGTTGGTGGCGATGAACACCAGACCGCTGGAGTCCCGGTGCAGCGCGCGGATGTTCTCGTCGGCGTACAGCAGGCTGCCGTTGCCGATCCGCAGGCGGCGCCCCTCCAGGGTCGTGGGATCCACGGCGATCAGGCCGTCGTCGTAGGCGCCCAGCCACATCTCGTGCGGCGAGACCTCGACGATGGCCCGCACGCGTGGCCCGCGCTGCGAAGGGCCGCTGCCCCCTTCCGTGGCCACGATCTGCGTCACCCGCCCGGTCCCGGGCGCCACGACGAAGGCGCCGTGGCCGTCGGTGCCGACCCAGAGACGCCCGTCCGACCCCAGGGTGAGGGCCACGACCGACGGCTGTTCGCCGTGCGGCAACAGGCGAAGCGGCGTCAGGTCGCCCGTGGCCGCGGTCCGCCGCAGCAGCCCGGCGGGGGTGCCGATCCAGAGGTCTCCGGCCCGGTCCCGGCGCAGCGCCGCGACGCCGGCCGCGAGCGGGCCCGCCCCGCCCCGTTGGGGTCCGCCCACGTGCCTGACGGCCCGGGTTGCGGGATCCAGCAGGTCCAGCCCGGCCTCGGTGCCGACCCACAGCTTGCCGCCGCCGGCGTCCGCCAGGGCGCCGATGCTGACGTGGCTCAGGCCCTGGGGACCCGCCGCATAGGTGATGAAGCCGTCGGTCCGGGGATCGTACAGCGCGAGCCCCGCCGACGTCGTGCCGACCCACAGCCGGCCCGCGGCGTCGGTGTGCAGCACCTGCACCTGGCTGTCGGGCAGGCCCGCCGGCCCGCCCTGCTCCGCCGTGAACAGGCGGAACTGCGCGCCGTCCCAGCGCGCCAGGCCGTTCTGCGTGCCCAACCACAGGAAGCCGCGGCCGTCGGTCGCCAGGGCCATGGGGATCGCGGAGTTCGGAAGCTGGTCGTCCTGGGCGATCGTCGCGATCACGCGCGTGGCGAGGTCCTGCCAGCGGCCTGCCCCCGCCGCCGGCGCAAGCGGCGTCAGCGCCGCAAGCGCGAGCGCGGCCAGGGCGCCGACGCGTTTCCACAGGAGCTTCAGACGCATGCCGCCCATTCGCAACTCGAGCTAAGGCGACAGAGAGCAGGGTATCCGTGAAAGATTCCGTTACTGCGACGCCCGCGCGGGCGGGCCGACTGGACCGCCCCTAGCCGCCCGTCCCCTGCCCGCGCAGAATCCGCAGGCTCTCGTTCTGGCGCTTGACGATGCCGAGCAGTTCGCGATGCCGCATGGCGTCGATCTTGTCGTGCAGGTGCATGATCTCGAGCTCGGCCCGCAGGTTGACGATGTAGTCGTGCTCGGCGGCCTTGCGGTCGCGCTGGGCCGCGCGGTTCTGGCTCATCATGATGATCGGCGCCTGGATGGCCGCCAGCATCGAGAGCATCAGGTTGAGGAAGATGAACGGATAGGGGTCGAAGGCGAGGTGGAAGCCGCGGCTAAGGACGTTCCAGCCCATCCAGAGGAACAGCGCTAGGCCGAAGCCGATGATGAACGCCCAGGAGCCGCCGATCTCCGCCACCCGGTCGGCGAGGCGCTGGCCCGGCGTTCGGTCGTCGTGCTTCAGCTTGTTGTCCAGGTCGGTGGGAGCCTCGGTGGCGATCAGGTCGATGACGCTGCGCTGGACCGGGGTCAGGGCGGCGTAGGCGCAACCCAGCAAGTCCTTGGCGAGCTGCTCGCGGGTCTCGACGGTCATCCGTCTCCCTCTCTCGGGCGTAAGCGGTGTACTTTTCCACAGTGTCAGGGGGACTCAGGGATGGCGGCAAGCGGCAAGGCGCAGGCGAACGGCCGGCGGGCGATCTTCATCACCGGCGCGGCCAGCGGCATCGGGCTTGCGACGGCGAAGCGGTTCGCCCGCGGCGGTTGGTTCGTGGGCCTGGCCGACATCGACACCAAGGGCCTGGCGGCGGCGCTGGCGGCCATCGGCGCCGGCAATGGCGCCGCCTGCCGGATGGACGTCCGCCACCGCAGCGCCTGGAAGGCCGAACTGGCCGCCTTCGCGAAGCTGACAGGCGGCCGCCTCGACGTACTGGTCAACAACGCCGGCGTCGCCAAGGGCGGCTACCTGGAGGCCCAGAGCGCCGACGACGTCGACCTGCAGGTGGACGTGAACCTCAAGGGGGTGCTGAACGGCTGCCAGGCGGCGTTCGACCTGCTCAGCGCCACGCCGGGCGCCCTGGTGGTCAATGTGGCCTCGGTGGCGGGCGTGGTCGCCCCGCCGCGGATGAGCGTCTATGCGGCCACCAAGTTCGCGGTGCGCGGCCTGTCCGAGGCCCTCGAGGCCGAATTCTCCCGCGTGGGTGTCGGCGTCCGCTGCATCATGCCCTGGTTCATCGACACGCCGCTCCTCGACAAGGCCCGCTTCTCCGGCAACGAGGACCTGCGGGTCTCGCTGCGCGACCAGAAGGTGCCGGTCTACCCCGCCGAGGAGGTCTCGGACGCGATCTGGGCTGCGGTGCACGGCAAGCCGCAGCTGCACCACCTGGTCGGCGGGCAGGCGAAACAGATCGGGCTCATGAACCGGCTGCTGCCGGGGCTCGTCAGGAAGCGGCTCCAGCGACAGGTTGAGGCGCTGTGAGCATCGCCGCCTCGGCAGGCTTGGCCCCCGGCGCGGCCGGCGGCTGAACCGGTTTGGCCTGCGGCAGGACCACTGGCGTGGGTTGGATCGACACCGGCTCCAGCGACTCGGCCACGGCCTTCTCCACCAGCGCCGGCATCAGGCGCAGCTCCGGCGTCTGCCCCGATCCGTCGGCGGTCAGCACGGCGTGCTCCACCATCGGCTGGGCCGGCGGCGCGGCGCGCAGGCGGTACGGCGAGAAGCGGTAGAAGACGTGGGTGCCCACATTGGCCACCCGCAGCATCTGCGGCGCCCAGCCGGGCGAGACGGCGGTGGTGTGGAAGTGGGTGGCCGAGCCGATCTCGGCCCGCAGCGCCCCCGACAGCGCGCGGGTGGCGATCCCGCGGGCCCGGTTCCAGGCCATCGCCTCGCGGCGCTGTTTCATCGAGCCGTCGCAGGCGAAGCTGAACTGGCAGCCCGACCGCCCGGCGCCCTGGAACACCACGGCGCAGACGCTCTTCGGGAAGGCCGGGTGCTTCACCCGGTTCATGACGACCTGGGCCACGGCGGCCTGGCCGCGCACGCTTTCGCCGCGGGCCTCATAATAGACCGCATCGGTCAGGCACTCGAGCTCGGCGCGGCGTCGCGCCTTGGCGACCCCGCGGTCGTTCGAGAACTGGGTGGCGAGGGCCGGCGCATCCGCACCGGCGCCGAGGGCGTAACGTTCCAGGCCGAAGCGAAGTCCCTGGCCTTCGGCCTCGAGGCGCGAGCCCGCATAGCCGCTGGTGGCCGCTTCGGCCATGCGCAGCGCATGCGCATGCTCGGAGGCGTGGCCCGCCATGCCGGCGGCCAGGAAGAGAGCGCCAAGGCCCAGGCCAACGCCTGCGCCCGCCAAAGCGGCGCGGAACGGCGCACGCCAAACGGCGAGCACCCTGGTGTGAAACTGCAAAACGGAACGGTCCTCAGCGGCGAGGGCGGACTGCCCCCCAACTCATTGACGCCGCGGTCGCCCCTGCTCGTGCTGGTAGCGTCCGCCGGCAGGCCTGACCCGAGATCCGTGTTGGGGCGAGGCGACGGCAAATGGTGAAGGGTTTATGAATGCCGAAAGCGCGGCTGGCAACACTTTTTTGCGCCGCAGCATTAACGGCGCGGCGTCCGCTCAAGGTCAGCCAACGTCAACTACCCCCGCAGAACACTGACAACACACGAGAATTCAGGGGAGTTCCAACAACCCTGCGTCTAGTCTTCACATCTCCGCGAATTCTTCTGCAACCATAAACATTTACCTTGTTGCTTCGTGAGCGAAGCTTCAGCGGAACCCAAGCTCCATCCGGCTGTTCTGACGCCAGAAAAACGGAGGGTTCCCATGCGCACCCCGCTCATCCTGCTTTCGGCCGCCGCCGCGCTCGCGCTCGGCGCCTGCGGCCACAACGTGGAACAGCGCGCCTCGACGGGCGCCATCGCCGGCGCGGTGGTGGCCGGCCCGGTCGGCGCGGCGGCCGGCGGCGCGGCCGGCGCGGCGGTCAGCAAGGGGGTCGACGACCCGAAGAACTAGCCTTGCTGCGACGTGCTGCCGCATCTGGCGCCGCTCTTGCTGCGTACCCATTTCCAGGACGGATGGGAGCGGCGCAGATGCGCAATCTCTTACTTGCAGTGGCCGCCCTGATGGGCGTCCTGATGATGGCGGCGACGGCCGTCCGGGGCTTCTAGGCCGCGGCGCGGACGGTGGGCTCGGACTCGCGCGGGCGCCAGGCTTCCTTGGCGGCGCGGGCCAGGAACACCACGATGGTTATGCCGATGCCGACGCGCATCCCGAACGCCGCCAGCGCGGCCCCCAGCTCCTTGTCCGTCAGCGGCCGGCCGAGACTCTTTTCCTGGGCCTCGACGCCGGACATCAGCTCGTCGCGCAGTTCGGCGGCGATGTCGGCGCGCTCGCTCTCGGGCAGTTCGTGGGCGATGGCCGCGAGGTAGCGGTCGATCAGGTCGTTGGTCATTTCGACGTTCCCCTCAGGATCGCGTCGACCGAGGCGTTGAGCCCGGCCCATTCGCGGGCGAGGCGGCCGAGCACGGCCTCCCCGTCGCCCGAAAGGCGGTAGAAGCGCTTGTTCCGCCGCTCCCAGGGTCACGCCGCCGCAGGTTGCGCTACTCCGCCGCTTGGTCCCGCGCGGAAATGCCGGTGAGCGCCGTCAGCTTCTCGGCGAAGCTCTTCAGGCACACTTCAGACGGCCCCAGCGGCCCACTGACGTAGCCGGAGCTCTCCATGCCGTCCTGCACCCGCTTGATCAGCACCGTGTCCTCGGCGTTGACCTGCCGGTTGATCCGCCAGTTGAGGTACCGCGCCGCCTTGGCCTCGCGCCGCGCGTCGGGGCGGACGTAGGCGATCTCGCGGATCAGGGTCTCGGTGGGCGAGATCGGGATGAACTGCATGAAGTCGATCTGGTCGGGGTAGACGTCGAACGCCACGTTCGGCCAGAGCTTGTAGTAGTTCCACCGCCGCTGGTCGCGGCCCTGCAGATGGTCGAAGGCCGGCAGGAGGGCCTGGTAGTTCCGCTCCGCCCAGTTGCTGGATGGGGTCTCGGTGATGTCCCCCCACATCTTGTCGACCCAGGGCGCGGCCTCGATGCCGTAGGTGGGGCCGAACAGCCGGGTCAGGCCGGGATGGGCCACCGGGATATGCAGGCTGTCGGAATAGTTGTCCGAGATGTTCTTCCAGTTCACCGGCCGCGGCCGGAGCGTCACCCGGCCCTGGGGGATCAGGTCCGCCGGGCAGTGCGGCGCGAGCTCCTCGGCATAGGGCGCCATCATCTCCGCCACGCTGGGCAGGCCGGGCTCGAAGCGCACGAAGATGAAGCCCAGGAAGATCTCCTGCTCGATCGGCTTCAGCCCGTGGTCGGCCTTGTCCAGGCCGTCGAAGCCCTGCCACGGCGGCACGTTCGCGAGCCGCCCGTCCAGGCCGTAGCTCCAGGCATGGTAGGGACAGACGATCCGCCGACCGCAGTTGCCCTGGTTCCCGTCCGCCAGCCGCGAGGCCCGGTGGCGGCAGGCGTTGTGGAAGCTGCGCACCTGCCCGTCCTCGCCGCGGACGGTCAGCACCTTCTCGCCCAGGAAGTCGAAGGCCTGGTAGTCGCCCGGCTCGGGGATGTCGTTCAGGTGGCAGACCACCTGCCAGGCGGTGCGGAAGATCGTCTCCCGCTCGCGTTCGAAGAAGGCCTGGTCGGTGTACATCCAGGCGGGGAGGCTCTGTACGGGCGCGTTCATCGCCGACAGTTGTTCCATGCCGTCCCGCTCCTGTCAGCCGCCCGCTTGGCGCCCGTGCCCCTGGGCGGCGCCGCGGCTCGGCAAAAAATCGGCTGCGCTCGGAACAAGCTCGGTCACACCCTTCCGCCTGCCGGAGATACACCTCCCGGAAGTTGGAACCGTACGGTGTGGAGACGATGAGTGACGACGTGGACATCCTGGTGGGACGCCAGCTGCGCCGCCGCCGACGCCTGCTCGGCCTGACCCAGCAGCAGGTCGCCACATTGGTCGGCGTCCGCTTCCAGCAGATCCAGAAGTACGAGTGCGCGTCCAACCGCATGTCGGTGAACATGCTCTGGCGGTTGGCCAGTGTCCTGGACGTGGAGGTCGGCTACTTCTTCGCCGGCGCCCGGCGCCACGGCGAGATCGACCACGCGGCCGAACCCGCCCTCATCCGGTCGCTCGCCAGCTACGATCGCGCCGCCTGATGCGGCCCGCGAGCCGATGCTGACACTCTGCTGTCAGCAGCCCCGTGCGTAGATGTGGCGATCCAGCCCGGGAGCGCTTACCTTGGACGCCATGCCACGCACCGCCGAGCCTGCCCCGTCCGTTCAAGGGGGCGTCGCCGACATGTCGGCGGCGTTCGACTACGACGAAAACACCATGCCCATGCTCTGGAAGCCGCACCGCCCCGTGCGGCCGGACAAGAGCGAGGGCGGGCGCAAGTTCAAGCTCTCCTCGGCCTACGAGCCGGCCGGCGACCAGCCCACCGCCATCCGCGAGCTGGTGGCCGGTGTCGACGCCGGCGAGCGCGAACAGGTGCTGCTGGGCGTCACCGGCTCGGGCAAGACCTTCACCATGGCCAAGATCATCGAGGAGACCCAGCGTCCTGCCCTGATCCTCGCGCCGAATAAGACCCTCGCCGCCCAGCTCTACAGCGAGTTCAAGAGCTTCTTCCCCGAGAACGCGGTCGAGTTCTTCGTCTCCTACTACGACTATTACCAGCCCGAGGCCTACGTCCCCCGGACCGACACCTACATCGAGAAGGACAGCTCGATTAACGAGCAGATCGATCGGATGCGCCACTCGGCCACCCGCGCGATCCTGGAGCGCGACGACGTCATCGTCGTGGCCTCGGTCAGCTGCATCTACGGCATCGGCTCGGTCGAGACCTATTCGGCCATGACCTTCTCGCTCACCCCCGGCGACCGTATCGACGAGAAGAAGCTGATGGGGGACCTCGTGGCCCTCCAGTACAAGCGCAACGACCAGGCCTTCGAGCGCGGCACGTTCCGCCGCCGCGGCGACACCCTGGAGATCTTCCCCGCCCACTACGAGGACCGCGCCTGGCGCATCTCCCTCTTCGGCGACGAGATCGAGAGCATCACCGAGTTCGACCCGCTCACCGGCAAGAAGACCAACGAGCTGGCCGGCGTGAAGATCTACGCCAACAGCCACTACGTCACGCCCCGGCCGACGCTCCGCCAGGCGATCAACCAGATCAAGGTCGAGCTGAAGGACCGGCTCGACTGGATGGTCGCCAACGGCAAGCTGCTGGAGGCCCAGCGGCTGGAACAGCGCACCACCTTCGACATCGAGATGATCGAGGCCACCGGCTCCTGCGCCGGCATCGAGAATTACAGCCGCTACCTCACCGGCCGCCGGCCGGGCGAGCCGCCGCCGACCTTCTTCGAATATATCCCCGACAACGCCCTGCTCTTCATCGACGAGAGCCACCAGACGGTGCCCCAGATCGGCGGCATGTACCGGGGCGACTACCGCCGCAAGTTCACCCTGGCCGAGTACGGCTTCCGCCTGCCCTCCTGCATCGACAACCGCCCGCTCAAGTTCGAGGAGTGGGACGCCATGCGGCCGGACAGCGTCTTCGTCTCGGCCACCCCCGGCCCGTGGGAGATGGAGCGCGCCGGCGGCGTCTTCGCCGAGCAGGTGATCCGCCCCACCGGCCTGATCGACCCGCCGGTGGAGATCCGCCCGGTCTCCAAGGACGGCTTCAGCCAGGTGGACGACGTGATCGCCGAGGTGCGCGACACCGCCGCCAAGGGCTACCGCAGCCTGATCACCGTCCTCACCAAGAAGATGGCCGAGGACCTCACCGAATACATGCACGAGCAGGGCCTGCGGGTCCGCTACATGCACTCCGACGTCGACACCCTGGAGCGGATCGAGATCATCCGCGACCTCAGGCTCGGCGCCTTCGACATCCTGGTGGGCATCAACCTGCTGCGCGAGGGCCTGGACATCCCCGAGTGCGGCCTGGTCGCCATCCTGGACGCCGACAAGGAGGGCTTCCTGCGCTCGGAGACCTCGCTGATCCAGACCATCGGCCGCGCCGCGCGGAACGTGGACGGCCGGGTCATCCTCTACGCCGACAGCGTCACCGGCTCCATGGAACGCGCCATGGCCGAGACCAAGCGCCGCCGGGAGAAGCAGGAGGCCTACAACCTCGA
>Ga0209257_1001208_pt1 | contig 32440 bp, 35 predicted proteins | sample AraplaCvi_mCL_r2_FD_184277 | JGI IMG/M metagenome (GOLD analysis project Ga0209257, IMG submission 184277) | Arabidopsis root microbial communities from North Carolina, USA - plate scrape MF_Cvi_mCL_r2 (SPAdes) (version 2) | ecosystem: Host-associated > Plants > Roots > Endosphere | place: USA...
CCGCCGACCAGCTGGCCGCCCGCGGCCTCTCGGCCACAGTCGCCGACGCCCGCTTCGCCAAGCCGCTGGATCTCGACCTGCTGCTGCGCCTCGCCCGCGAGCACGAGGCCCTGATCACGGTGGAAGAGGGCTCGGTCGGCGGCTTCGGCGCCTTCGTCCTGCACGCGCTCGCCGAGCACGGCGCCCTGGACCGCGGCCTCAAGGTGCGCACCCTGACCCTGCCCGACATCTTCCAGGACCACGACAAACCCGACGCCATGTACGCGCTGGCCGGCCTCGACGCCGACGGCATCGTGCGGACGGCGCTGAACGCCCTGGGCGTCGACAACGCCTCGGCGAAGGGCCGACGGGCTTAGCGCCGCGGACCCGTAGGGTCTTCTTTCGGGCGTGAGACCCCGCACGGTCATTCGTGGCGTCCGGTTTCCGACAGATCGCCGCTCGCAAGCTTGGCAGCATGCGGCATACCCATGTTAGGCTGTCGGCACAGGCGGTACGGGAGCTGGCGATGACGACTTTCGTACTGGTCACGGGAGCGTGGCACGGCAGCTGGTGCTGGAAGCGGGTGCGCAATGCGCTGACCGCCCAAGGACACGCCGTCTTCACCCCGACCCTGACCGGCTTGTGCGAGCGGCGTCACCTGTTGTCGCGGGAGGTCGACCTTCAGACGCACATCGACGACGTCGCCAACCTGATCCGCTGGGAGGAACTGACAGACGTTGTCCTGGTGGGCCACTCTTATGGGGGCTGTGTGATCAGTGGAGTCGCGGATCGAATGAGCGAGAAGATCGCGGCGCTGGTCTACTTGGACGCCTTCGTGCTGGAGAACGGTCAGTCCCTCCACGACACCCTGCCGGCGGAACATCGCCAGGGCCAGTTGGAGGCCGCCGCGGCGCTCGGCGATGGCTGGCGCGTGCCGCCGATCCCAGCGGCGGTATTCAACGTCAATGCCGCCGATCGGGCCTGGGTCGACGAGCAGTGCACCGATCAGCCGCTCGCCAGTTTCCAGCAGAAGCTGCACCTGGACACCAGCACTCCCGCCGTGGGGTCGATCCACTACATCTATGCGGCGGACTGGGAAGGGACGCCGTTCACCGGCTTCTACGAGAGCGCCAAAGCGCGGGGCTGGTCTACGCAGGAGATCGCCTGCGGCCATGACATCATGCTCGACCGGCCGGAGGAACTCACAGCGGCGCTGCTGCAGGCGGCTGCGAGGTGAGAAGGGTCTGTTTCCACCCCTGGCGGACATTCCAGACGTCTGCTTGCCGGCGGGCGTTTCGGCGGTATCCATGCCGCTGACAACGCATCCCCCCGGGCTCTATAGGCGCACGGCCTAAGGCGCCGCCCGGCTTGCGGCGGAGGCGATTGGGTAGGTCGCGCCGGTGCTTCGGTCGCCGTGGCGCGTCAGTTCTGAGACTCGACCACGAACCACAACCACACGAACGCGCGAGCCCGGCGAGGGTGTTGGGGCGCTTGCTTGTCTGTTCGTGTGGTTCGTGTGGTTCGTGGTCCAAATAGCTGCGCCTGCGGCGCGGGTGAGGGCGGTGAGCCGGCGCGCGGCTCAGAACGGCGAGAAGCGTTCCACCAGGGACTGGCCGGCCGGGGTCTTCTGGACGCGGCTGATGTCGCCGCGGCCGCCGTAGCTGATGCGGGCTTCGGCGATCTGGGTGTGGCGGATGGTGTTGGCCGAGGAGATGTCCTCGGGGCGCACGATGCCGGCGACCGTCAGCTGGCGCAGTTCGGCGTTGGTGCGGACCTCTTGGGTCCCCTGGATCACCATGTTGCCGTTGGGCAGGATGGCGGTGACCACCGCGGCGATGGTCAGGTTGATCTTCTCCTGGCGGTTCACCGAGCCGGCCCCGGCATTGTTGTTCGCTGAGTTGGTCTCGATCATGCTCGTGGCGTCGAAGTTGCCGGGCATGATCTTCCCGAGGCTGGTCTCGAGGCCGAAGAAGTGCGGGACGCCCATGGTGGAGCCCGCAGTGCGCGAGCTGGACGAGGCGTTGTTGGTCTTGGCGCTGTCGTCGATGTCGATCTGCACCGTCAGGATGTCGCCGACGCGGCCGGCGCGCTGGTCGTTGAAGAAGGCGCGCGCGCCGGTGCGCCACAGCGAGTTGGCGCTGGCGGGCTGCGGCCCGGGCTCGCGGACCGAGACGGTCGGCTGGGTGATGGGCGCGAGCGCGGCGGGATAGCCCACGGGGGCCAGTTCCGGGCCCTTCACCGCCTCGGCGACGGTGGAGCAGGCGGCGAGGGGGGCGAGGGCGACGAGTGCCAGCAGGCGGAGACGCATCGGGGCTTCCTTCAACGGAGCGCGTAACGGGAAGAGCGGGTCAGCTTCAGCTGGTCCGCACCGGGGCCGACCGCAGCCTGGCCGGGTCCGGTGACCACGGCGGTGACGGTCTTCTTCGACGTGACGTTCTGCACGTTGATGGTCTCGCCGACCGCGCCGCCGGAAAGGGCCTTGGCCTGGAGCGCGAGCGAGACGCCTTGGTTGTCGTAGGTGAGGGTTACGATCTCGTTGGCCTTGATCACCTGCGGCGCGGCGACATCGCGGCCGGCGACGACGGCGCCGGCGCGCAGGGCGCGGCGGGCGGCCATGCCCACCACGGCGTCGGGATCGGTCGCCGCGTCGGCGGGCGCCATCGCCGCCTTGCCCCAGACCACGTCGGCGGGCTGCACCATCTCGCCGGCGGCGATCGAGCGGGCCCAGGTCAGCACGTCCACATTGCCGCGGGCGGCAAGGTTTGCCGGGCCGGCGGAGACGCCGCCGCGCACGACGATCTGCCGCAGCCCCTCGGCGTTCGGCCAGTCCAGGCCCGCGCGGTAGGCGGCGCCGCGGATCGCGGCGGCGCTGAGCATCACGCTGGAACCGGTGCGGGCGGCCACGGGCGTCGCGCCTGCCGCGCCGGCGCCGTCGAAGATGTCGCCGAGCGTGACCATACCATCGGCGTCGACCGCGTCGGCCTTCAAGGTCACGGGCGTCGCAGCCAGGGCCGGCCCCGCGAAGGCCAGGGTCGCGAGGAAGACGAGCGTCTTCATGAGTTTACGCCTTCACTTGGTTCGCCGTGGCCAGCATGTTGTCGGCGGTGGAGATGACCTTGGAGTTCATCTCGTAGGCGCGCTGGGCGACGATCAGCGCGGTGATCTCGGCCACCGCGTCGACGTTCGAGGCCTCGGTGTACCCCTGTTGGAGGGTCCCGATGCCCACCGAGCCCGGTACGCCGGTGGTGGGGGCGCCCGAGGCGGCGGTTTCCTTGAGCAGGTTGCCGCCCAGGGCCTCAAGGCCGCCGTCGTTCACGAAGGTGGCGAGCTCGAGCACGCCTACGACGTTGGGGGCGGTCTGGCCGGCCTGGGTCACCTCGACCTGGCCCGACCTGGAGATGGACACCGACACCGCGTCCTGCGGGATCGTGATGGCCGGCTGGATCTGGTAGCCGTCCTGGGTGACGAGCTGGCCCTGGTCGTTGACCGAGAGGTTGCCGGCCCGAGTGTAGGCGTTCTCGCCCGAGGGCAGCAGGACCTGCAGGTAGCCGCGGCCGTTGATGGCCACGTCGTACTGGTTGTCGGTCTTGGTCATCGTGCCCTGGGTGCCGACGCGGTAAACCGCGCTGGCCTTCACGCCCGCGCCCACCTGGACGCCGGTCGGGACGATGGTGCCCTGGTCGGACGACTGCGTGCCGGCCGCCTGGAAGGTCTGGTAGAGCAGGTCCTGGAACTCGGCGCGTTCGCGCTTGAACCCGACCGTGTTCATGTTGGCGATGTTGTGGGAGATCACTTCCACGTTGAGCTGCTGGGCGGCCATGCCGGTGGCGGCGGTGCGGAGCGCTTGCATCGGTCGTTATCCTCTTACTGAACCCGGCCGAGGCGCTCGACGGAGCGGCGCGACAGGTCGGCTTCGGCGTCGATCATCTTGGCGGTGGATTCGTAGGCCCGGCTCACCTCGACCATGCGGGTGATCTCCAGGACCGGTTTGACGTTGGAGGTCTCCAGGTAGCCCTGGCGCAGCTTGGCGGCCGCGGCGGGCTGGGGCTGGAGGTTGGAGCTGTTGCGGAAGGTGTTGTCGCCGGCCTTCTCCAGGGCGCCCTGGTTGGCGAAGGCGTACATGCCGACCTTGCCGACCCGCTCATTGCCCTGGCTCATGGTGCCGTCGGCGCCGATGGCGACCTCACCCTTTTCCGCGTCGATGAGGATCTCGCCGCCGCCGTCGTCGAGGACGGGCAGGCCGTTCTGGGTGACCAGGCGGCCGGTCGGGTCGGTGGTGAAGCGGCCGTCGCGGGTGAAGCGGGGGCCGTTCGGCGTCTGGATCTGGAAGAAGCCTTCGCCCTCGAGCGCCATGTCCAGCGGCGCGCCGGTCTTGTTCATGGCGCCCTGGCCGAAATCGCGGGCCACCATGTCGGCGGCGACGAACTTCACCGGGCGCGGCCCGCCCAGGGTGCGCGCCGGCTCGGCGGGGTCGGTCTTCTGCATCAGCGACTCCACCTTGAAGCCGGTGGTGTCGAGGTTGGCGATGTTGTTCGCGATGATGTCCATCTCGCGACGGAGGACCATCTGGCGGGAGACACCGACGTAGACTGCGTTGTCCATTAACGGGGACCTTGCGGAGTGCGACTTTGTGGCCTTCCTGGATGCAAGGTCCGGGCCAGTCCGAAACGCCAATAAAATCAAGAAATAAGAAAGTTAACGACGGCCGCGCGGCGGAAACTGCCGGGCAGGAATCGCGCCCGTTAAGAACCGTTAAAAACCGCTTCTTAACCAAAGCGCCCCATTGCTCATGACGCGGATATTCCAAGGAACGCGCACGTGGCGAAGAAGGAAAAGAAGCCGAAGGAGACCAAGGAGGCCGAGGCCCCCGAAGTCGCCGAGGGCGCGGAGGGCGAAGCCCCCGCCAAGAAGAAGCTTCCGCTGAAGATGATGCTGATCGCCGGCGCCGGCGCGCTCGTGGTGCTGGGCGGCGGCGGGACGGCCGCGTTCGTGTTCATGAAGCCCAAGCCGGACGCCGCCGCTGAAGCGGGCGAGCACGGCAAGGACAAGAAGAAAGACAAGAAGAAGGACGAGAAGAAGAAGGAAGGCAAGGAAGGCGAGAAGGGCGCGGCCGTGGTCCGCGAAGGCCCCGACGGCGTCGTCTTCTACACCCTGCCCGACGTGGTGGTGAACATGCAGACCGCCGACGGCCGGCCCACCTTCCTGAAGCTCAAGCTCACCCTGGAACTGCCCGACGAGAGCCTGGTCGAGGAGCTCGACCCGAACATGCCCAGGCTCCAGGACATGTTCCAGACCTTCCTGCGCGAGCTGCGCCCGGAGGACCTCTCTGGCAGCCAGGGCTCGTACCAGCTGCGCATGGAGATCCTGCGCCGCGTGAACCTGGTCATCGCGCCGGGCAAGGCCAACGCCGTCCTGATCGAGGAGATGCTGATCAACTAGCGCCCGCGCAGTTGCATCCCAGACCCCATGGCCGACGAAACCGAAAACATGTCCGACACCGACCCGATGGGCGGCATGGCCGACTCCGGCGAGACCGACTGGGCCGCCGCAGCCGCGGCCGAGGCGAATTCGGCCGAGCGGATCCTGAACCAGGACGAGATCGACAGCCTGCTGGGCTTCGACCTCTCGGACGACGAGATCTCGGAACGCACGGGCATCCGGGCGATCATCAACTCGGCGCTGGTCAGCTACGAGCGCCTGCCGATGCTCGAGATCGTCTTCGACCGCCTGGTGCGGTTGATGACCACGAGCCTACGGAACTTCACCTCGGACAACGTCGAGGTCAGCCTCGACAACATCAGCTCGATCCGGTTCGGCGACTACCTGAACTCGATCCCGCTGCCGGCCATCCTCTCGGTGTTCCGCGCCGAGGAGCTGAACAACTACGGCCTGCTGACGGTCGACTCGAACCTGATCTACTCGATCGTCGACGTGCTGCTGGGCGGCCGTCGCGGCACCGCGGCCATGCGCATCGAGGGGCGCCCCTACACCACCATCGAACGCGTGCTGGTGCAGCGGATGGTCGAGGTGGTGCTGGCCGACGCCAAGGAGGCGTTCGAGCCGCTGACGCCGGTGACCTTCACCCTGGACCGCCTGGAGACCAACCCGCGCTTCGCCGCCATCGCCCGGCCGGCCAACGCCGCCATCCTGGTGAAGCTGCGCATCGACATGGAAGACCGCGGCGGGCGCATCGAGCTCTTGCTGCCCTACGCCACGCTGGAACCCATCCGGAAGATGCTGCTGCAGCAGTTCATGGGTGAGAAGTTCGGCCGCGACAACATCTGGGAAAGCCACCTCGCCACCGAGCTCTGGACCACCCAGATGGACGTACGCGCGGTGCTCGACGAACAGCAGATCAGCCTGAAGCGGGTGCTGGACCTGAAGGTCGGCGACACCATCATGCTGAACGCCACGCCCGACAGCCTGATCGAACTGCGCGCCGGTTCCATCCCGCTCACCCGCGGCCGCATGGGCCGCCGCAACGCCCACATCGCCGTGCGTGTGGAAGCCCCGCTTTCCCCCGCCGCCCGCCAAGCCGTCCAGAGGATGCCATGAGCCTGATCGCCATCGGGATGAACCTGCTGTTGGCCGGCCTGCTGATCGCGGCCATGGTCGTCGGCGTCCGTCTGAACCGCCGCCTGAAGGCGCTGAAGGACAGCCACGCGGGCTTCGAGGTCGCGGTGCGCGAGCTCAACATGGCCGCCGTCCGCGCCGAACAGGGGCTGGCCGACCTGCGCGCCGCCACCGACGAGGCGACCGACATGCTGTCCGACCGGATCGAGAAGGGCCGCGCCCTGGCGGCCAAGCTGGAACGGCTGGTCAGCTCGGCCCCGGAACTGCCCCGCGCCATGGCCTCCGAGCGGGCCGCGCCGCGCCCGATGCCCGCCGTGGTCCCGCCGGTCCGCGAGGGCACGACCGAAGATCGCCTGGGCAAGCTCTTGGCCATGGCCCGCTCGCGCCTGCAGGCCGAGGGCATGATCGCCGAGGAGCGCCCCGAGCCCGCCCCCGAGCCGCTGGTCGGCCGCGCCCCGCTGCCGGGCCGCCGCATCACCTCGATGGTCGACGACGACCTGTTCGAGGACGCGCCGCCCGCGTTCGACCGCGGCGTCCAAGACCGCTTTGGGGGAGCCCGCCGTTGAAATCCGTTCCCCGCATCCTGCCGCTGGTGGGCGTCGCCATCGGCGGTGTCCTGGCCGTGAACGCGCTCTCGGGCGCCCGCGACCTGCCGAGCCTGCTGTCGGGCGCCCAGGCGTTCGCCGAGGAAACCGCCAAGGGCGGCAAGGCCGAGAAGCCTGCGAAGGCCGAAAAGACCGAGGCCGGCAAGGACGCGGCCGCCGCAGCCACGGACGCGGCCGTCGCCCTGCCGGCGGCCACGATCGCGCCCAAGGCGGTCTGCGCCCCCACCGCCGCCGAGCTCGCCAAGCAGGCGGGACTTTCCCCGGCCGAGCTGCAGGTGCTGCAGAGCCTGGGCGCGCGCCGCGGCCAGCTCGATGCGCGTGAGAACGACCTGTCGACCCAGCTGGCCCTGATGGCCGCTGCCGAGGCCAAGCTGGACGCCAAGATCAGGGCCCTGAACGGCCTCAAGGCCGAGGTGAACGGCCTGCTGACCCAGTCCAACGCCAAGGAAGCCGCCGAGATCGACCGCCTGGTGAAGGTGTTCGAAGGCATGAAGGCCAAGGACGCCGCCCCGCGACTGGCCGCGCTGGACGACAACGTCCGCATCCCGATCGCCGCCAAGATGAAAGAGCGGGCGCTCTCGGCGATCATCGCCCAGATGTCGTCCGCCGACGCCAAGAAGCTGACCGAGTCCCTGGCGCGCCGCTATTCCGAGGCCAAGGACGCCGCGGCCAAGGCGACGGCCGTCGCCGACCAGGCCTCCGCCGCGCCCGCCGCGGCCGACCCGACGGCCAAGGCTGCGCCGAAGAAGCAGGCCGCCGCCGCACCCCGGAAGGCGCCGCCGCGCAAGAAGGCCCCTGCCGCCCAGCAGGCGGCCGCCAAGCCCGTGGCCACGCCGCCCGCCGCGGCCGCCCCGGCTGCGACGCCGCCCGCGGCCGCTGCGGCGGCGCCGGCCGGATAGCCGAATGGCGCTGAAGAAGGTCCTCCGCTCCGGGGTCGCCGCGGCCTGCATCGCCAGCGTCGTCGCCCCCGCGGGCATTGCGGCTCCCGCCGTCAAGGCCGTCGCCCAGCGCGGCGGCGTCGACGTGCGCGTGGCGACCGCGGAGACCTTTTCGCGCATCGAGGTGTCGGGCCGTGGCGGCCTGCGCCGCGAGGGCCGCACCGTCGTCCTGACCGGCGCGGCCGAGGGCGACGCGGACATCGCCCGGCTGCTGACCTCGCCGCCCAAGTGGATCAAGAGCGCCGTCAAGCTGCCGGTCGCCGGCCGGCCGCAGATCGTCATCACCCTGGCCGACGACGCCGAGGTGCTGCTCGGCCAGGCCGACGGCGCCTCGTTCGCCAACTTCTTCGAGAAGCCCGCGCCCGCAGCCGCCGCCGAGCCGGCCGCCGAAGTGGCGGTGGCAGAGCCGGAACCGCCCCGCCCCAATCCGCTGCCTGCCGGCGGCGTGGTGCGGATGGAGTCCAAGGTCGCGGGCGGCCAGGCGCAGTTCGCCTTCACCTGGGCCAATCCCGCCGGCGCCGCGGTCTTCCGCCGGGGCGACGCGATCTGGGTGGTGTTCGACGCGCCGGCCAAGCTGGACGTGTCCAGCGCGCCCAAGGGCGTGCGGCCGTTCCGTGGCGTCCAGGCGTTCAAAGGGGCGGACCACGCCGCGCTGCGCATCGACGCCGATCCCGACGCACCGGTTTTCGTCGCCTCCCAGGGCTCGACCTGGACCATCTCGCTGGGGCCGGGGCCGCAGGCGCAGCCGGCCATCGTCCGCGTCGGCCGCGACGCCGCGGGCGGCCCGGCCGCGCTGAAGGCGCCCGTCGCCGGGGCCACCCGCGTCATCAACCTGCCCGATCCCGTCGTCGGCGACACGCTGACGGTCGTCACCGCGCTCGGGCCGCCGAAGGGCGTTCCCAGCCGGCGGAACTTCGTCGATGCGGTCCTGCTGCCCTCGATCCAGGGCCTGGCGATCGAGCCGCTGGCCGACAACCTCACGGTGGAGCGCGACGGCGAGCTCGTGCGCATCAGCCGCGCCGCGGGTCTCACGCTGTCGCCCGTCTGGGCCGCCCGCGACCGCGAGGACGCGCAGCTGGGAGCGCCGAAGCCCGCGATCATGCCGGCGATCATCCCTGCGGAGTGGGCCAACGTCGGCTCGGCCGGCTTCCAGCGCCGCTACGACAGCCTGCTCTCCACCGCCACCATCGAGGGCGGCAACAAGGACCGCGAGGCGCCGGTGGCCGCGCGCATGGCCCTGGCCCGCTTCCTGGTGGGCTCGGAGCTCAGCTACGAAGCCATCGGGGTGCTCAACAACCTGGCCCGCGAGCACGCCGAGATGCTCGACGATCCGGAGTTCCGCGCCCTGCGCGGCGTGGCCCGCACGCTCGCCCGCCGCTACGCCGAAGCCGACGCCGACTTCTCGTCGCCGACCCTGGCGGATGACCCCTCGACCGCGCTCTGGCGCGCCTACGTGAACACCCAGATCGCCCAATATCCCGAGGCGCGCGCCCAGTTCGCCCGCGGGGTCGAGGCCTATGGCCTGATGTCGCCGCTGTGGAAGGCCCGCTTCGCCCGCGCCGACGCCCAGGCGGCGCTGGCGCTGGGCGACCTGGTGGGCGCCGACAACCGCATCCGGATGTCGCTGGAGGAGAAGGTCTCCTCGGAAGAGCAGCTCAAGGGCCGGCTGATCCAGGCCCGTATCATCGAGCTGCAGGGCTACCAGGACCGGGCGCTGAAGATCTACCGGGCGATCGCCACGGCGCCGATCGACTCCATCGCCGCCCCCGCCGTGCTGCGCGCCACCCAGATCCGGCTGCAGCTCAACCAGATTTCGCCGGTGCAGGCGGCGGGCGTGTTCGACGGGCTGCGCTACCGCTGGCGCGGCGACGCCACCGAGCTCGAGACCATCCGGGCGCTGGGCCAGCTCTACCTGAGCCAGGGCCGCTACCGCGAGGCGCTGGAGGCGCTGCGGTCGGCCGGCGTGCGCCTGCCCGACCTGCCCGAGGCCCAGCAGCTGCAGGCCGACCTCAACGCCGCCTTCCGCGGGCTCTTCCTCGACGGCCTGGCCGACGGGCTGGAGCCGTTGCAGGCCCTGGCGCTGTTCTTCGACTTCAAGGAGCTGGCTCCGATCGGCGCCGACGGCGACCTGATGGTGCGCAAGATCGTGCGCCGCCTGGTGGACGTGGACCTGCTGCCGCAAGCCGCGGACTTGCTGAAGTACCAGGCCGAGAACCGCCTGGACGGCGTGCCCAAGGCCCAGGTCTCTACCGACCTCGCCGTCATCTACCTGATGGACCGCAAGCCGGAACAGGCGCTGCAGGCGATCAACGCCTCGCGCACGACCGTGCTGCCGACCGCCCTCAACGCCGAGCGCCGGCTGATCGAGGCCCGGGCCTGGACCGGTCTCGGCAAGTACGACAGCGCACTCGAGATTCTCGGGGCCGACGCGTCGAAGGACGGCACGGACCTGCGCAGCGAGATCACCTGGAAACAAAAGAACTGGGCCGTCGCCGGCCCGCTGTTCGAGAAGTCGCTGGGGGATCGCTGGAAGAACCCGACCCAGCTGTCCAGCGACGAGGAGGGCCGCCTGCTGCGCGCCGGCGTCGCCTACAGCCTGGCGGGCGACGAGGCGGCGCTCAACCGCCTGCAGCAGCGCTACCAGGGCTTCTACGAGAAGGCCAACAACCCCGACGCCCTGCGGATCGCCCTGTCGGGCGTGCCCAGCGGCCGGCTCAGCGTGGGCGACTTCGGCCGCGTCTCGGCCGACAGCGAGGCCTTTGCGGGCTGGGTCGACAAGATGAAGGGCCGCTTCAAGACCCGCCCCGCCCCGGGCGCCGCCAAGCCGGTCGCGCCGGCGAAACAGGCCCAGGCCGCGCCGGCGGCTCCGGCCGCCAAGGGCTGAGGTCGTTTTCCCTCCCATCAAGGGAGGGAGGGGCGGTCAGCCGCCGCCGGCCCCGCGCTGGAAGCTCTCCACCAGACTGCCGCACACCAGCCGCCAGCCGTCCACCAGGACGAAGAAGATCAACTTGAAGGGCAGGCTGACCACCACGGGCGGCAACATCATCATGCCCATGCTCATCAGCACGCTGGCCACGACCAGGTCGATGACCAGGAAGGGGATGAACAGTAGGAAGCCGATCTCGAAGGCGCGCTTCAGCTCCGAGATCATGAAGGCGGGCGTCACGATCCGCAGCGGGATCTCCTGCAGGTTCGCGGGCCGCTGGACCTTGGACAGGCGGACGAACAGCGCCAGGTCCTCCTGGTCCACCTGGGTCAGCATGAACTGCTTCACGGGCCCGCCGGCCGCGTCGAACGCCGCCGGCAGCTCCATCTGCTGTTCCAGCAGGGGCCGGACGCCCTCGTTGTAGGAGCGCTCGAAGGTCGGTCCCATGACGATGGCGGTGAGGAACAGGCTGAGCGAGATGATCACCGCGTTGGGCGGGCTCTGCTGCAGGCCCAGCGCCGTCCGCAGCAGGCTGAGCACCACCACGATCCGCACGAAGGACGTGGTCATGATCACGATCGACGGGGCCAGCGAGAGCACGGTCAGCAGGCCGACCAGCTGGACGACCCGCTCGGTGAGGCCCGCGCCGGTGCCCAGGTTGACGTTCAGGGTCTGGGCGATGGCGGCGGCGGGGAAGATCATCGCCGCGCAGGTGGTGATGGCGGCCAGCAGGGCCGCGCGGCGCCAGTCTTCGGCGGGCAGGGCCCGCAGCGCTTTCCAGAGACCGAGCATCACGCCGCGTCCTTCGCGGGCAGCTCGGCCAGCAGGCTTCCCTCGCCCAGCAGGATCAGGCGCTCGCGGCCGTCGCACTCGACGATCAGGATGCGGCGGGCGGGGTCGAGCACCAGGCTCTCCACCACCTTCAGCCGGCGGTCCTTCTTCTGGGAGGCGAGCCGGGCCATGGCGTCCGGCCCATACTTGCGCAGCGCCACGGCGGCCAGGCCGACCAGCCCCAGGGTCAGGGCCAGGGCGAACACGGCTCGAAGGAAATCGGAAATATCCATGGGCGACGCTTCTGCGGGCGGGAACCACCGCCATTCGCCCTTGAGTCTCTTAAGCGCGAATTAACCGTGTTGCTTAAGGATCGGCGGTCATGAACCTGGCCGAAATCCCGCTCTTCTCGATGCTTCGGGGCCGCATGGGCTACCTCACGGAGCGCCAGAAGGTGATCGCCGAGAACGTGGCCAATGCGGACACGGCGAAATTCGTGCCGAACGACCTCAAGCCCTTCAGCTTCGACGCCCGCGTCCAGGCGACGCAGATGGCGCAGGCCGGCGGAACCTCGATGATGGCGGCCACCCAGGCCGGCCACATGGCGCCGAAGAACGAGCGCAAGGGCCTCGGGTCGCAGTTCAAGACCACCAAGTCGCCCGACTCCGAAACCACGCTCAACGGCAACGCCGTCGTGCTGGAGGAGGAAATGATCAAGATGACCGAGGCGCGGATGAACTACGACGCCGCGATCAGCTTCTACCAGAAGTCGATGGGCCTGCTGCGCATGGCCGCCCGCAAGCCCGGCGCCTAGGAGCCACTAGATGCCCGACATCAAACCCGTCTCAGGTGTCGCCCAGGCCGTCGCGGCCTCGGCGCTGCGCGCCCAGCAGGCGCGGATGCGGATCATCGCCGAGAACCTGGCCAACGCCGACTCGACTTCCAAGACCCCCGGCGGCGACCCCTACCGCCGCCAGGCGCCCGTGTTCGAACCCACCAAGGTGGGCGGGGCCAAGGGCGTACGGATGTCCAAGGTCGAGCCGGACCAGTCCGACTTCCGCCAGGAATACGACCCCGGCCATCCCTCGGCCGACGCCAAGGGCTATGTGAAGCTGCCGAACGTGAACAGCCTCGTCGAGGCCATGGACATGCGCGAGGCGCAGCGGGCCTACGAAGCCAACCTCAACGTCATCGAGACCGCGCGCGCCATGGAAATGCGCACGCTGGACCTCCTGAAGCGATAGGGCCTGACCGATGATCACGCCGTTCGCCGCCGCCAAGGCCTATGCCGCCGCCCAGAAGGGCATGGGCGTGGGCGACAGCATGGGGACCTCCGGGGCCCAGGGCGTGGCCCAGGGCGGCGGCTTCGCCGACGTCCTGAAGTCGGCCATGACCGACGCGGTCCACGCCTCGAAGAACGCCGAGCACCAGATGGCGGCGCAGGTGGCGGGCAAGACCGAACTGGTCGACGTGGTCACCGCGATCTCCGCCGCCGAGGCCAGCCTGGAGACGGTGATGGCCGTCCGCGATCAGGTGATCTCGGCGTACCAGGAAATCATGCGGATGCCGATCTGAGGGCGCCGCCGGTCCCCGTTATGGGGAGGGTGGCTGGAGCCCCCGGGGTCCGGCCGGATGGCCGGCCCGAGGACAGGCTCCGCGACAGTCGGGTGGGGATCTCACGTCCAAGCTCAGAGCCCGGTCGTGGCTTCCCCACCCTGACCGCTACGCGGTCTTTCCCTCCCCATGAAGGGGAGGGAGATTATTTGATCTCCGCGCAGGCCACGCGCGCACCCGCGCCGCCGATGGGCTGGGTCTGGTGGTCGTCGGCGCCGGCGTGAATCAGCACGGCGGAGCCGTCCGCATCCTTCAGGGCCGCGAGCGTGGTCAGCGTCGAGAACACCTCGGTCTGGCCGGTCCCGTCCGCCGCCACATAGAGGTTCGGCAGGTCGCCGGTCTCGTTGGCCTTGGGGTTCAGGAGACCGTGCACCCGGTCGCCGCCGCCGTGCGTATGGCCGCCGGCCGAGGTGAAGTCGGCCTTGGAGCAATCGGCCTTCTCGTGGAAGTGCAGTCCGTGCCAGCCGGGCGCCAGGCCCTTGGCCTCGACCTTCAGCAGCACGCCCTTGGGCGCCTCGACCAGGGTCACCTTGCCGACCACCTGGCCGGTTCCGTTCTTCAGCTCGGCGGTGGTCTGGGGGGCCTGGGCCGTGGCGGCCGAGGCGGCCAGCGCAAGGGCGGCGGACAGCACGAGGAGGCGAGGGGACATGGGCAGCTCCGGTTCAACCTGCAGCGGTAACGTGTAGTCCCGCTTCTCGGCTCCCCCAAGCCGGATCGAGATGCTACGCCAGGGCGATGGCGACGTTGATCGAACTGGCGGGGGTCTCGAAGCGCTACGGCGCCCTGGCGGCGCTGGACGCCGTCGACCTCTCGGTGCAGCCGGGCGCGTTCGTGGCCCTGGTCGGCGGCTCGGGTTCGGGCAAGACCACGCTGCTCAAGACCATCAACGGCCTGATCCGGCCCGACGACGGCGCCGTGGCCGTGGCGGGCGAGGACGTCGCGTCGAGCGAGCCGCATCTGCTGCGCCGCCGGATCGGCTACGTCTTCCAGGAGGTGGGCCTCTTCCCCCACCTGACCGTGGCCGAGAACATCGGGGTCACACCACGCCTGCTGGGCTGGGACAAGGCGCGGATCGCCGCTCGGGTCGGCGAGCTGCTGGCGCTTGTCGATCTGCCGGCCACGGTCGCCGACCGGCCGCCCGCCGCGCTCTCCGGCGGCCAGCGCCAGCGGGTGGGCGTCGCCCGGGCGCTCGCCGCCGAGCCGAAGCTGATGCTGATGGACGAGCCCTTCGGCGCCCTCGACCCCGTCACCCGCGACGCCCTGGGCGCCGACTACCGCGCCCTGCACGAGCGGCTGGGGCTGACGACGATCATGGTCACCCACGATATGGCCGAGGCGGTGCTGCTGGCCGATCGCATCGTGGTGCTGAAATCGGGCCGCGTCCTCGCCGACGGGGCGCCCGCCGACCTCCTGGCGAAGAGCGGTGACCCCGACGTCCGCGCGCTGCTGGAGGCGCCCAAGCGCCAGGCCGAGCGGCTGCGCGCGAGGCTGGGCGCATGAGCCCGCGCCTGGCCGCCGCCTTCGATCTGCTGCCGGAATATCTGGGCTGGCACGTCCTGCTGAGCGTGAGCGCGCTGCTGCTGGGCTTGGCGATCAGCCTGCCGCTGGCGGTGGCCGCCAGCCGCAGCCCGCGCCTGCGCTGGCCGGTGCTGGCCTTCGCCAGCCTGATCCAAACCATCCCCAGCCTGGCGCTGTTGGCGTTGTTCTACCCGCTGCTCCTGGCCCTTTCGGCGCTGAGCGCCGCGATCACTGGACGGGGCTTCTCGGCGCTGGGCTTCCTGCCGTCGCTGCTGGCGCTGACGCTCTATTCCGTCCTGCCGATCCTGCGGAACGGGGTGGCCGGCATCACCGGCGTCGATCCGGCGATCTCCGAGGCCGCCGACGGGGTCGGCATGACCGCTCGCCAGAAGCTGCTGCAGGTCGAACTGCCGTTGGCCGCCCCGGTGATCATGGCGGGCGTCCGCACCGCCGCGGTCTGGACCATCGGCGCGGCCACGCTCTCGACGCCGGTCGGCCAGACCAGCCTGGGCAACTACATCTTCGCCGGCCTGCAGACCGAGAACTGGGTGTTCGTGCTGTTCGGCTGCGCCGCGTCGGCGGTCCTGGCGCTCGCCGCCGACCAGTTGCTGGGCCTGGTGGAGACGGGGGCACGCACGCGGCGACCGGCCCTCGTGGTCGCGGGCCTGGCGGGCCTGGTCATCGGCGCCGGGGCGGCCCTGGCCCCGCTGGCGACGTTCGGCCAGCACGCCGCCTATACGGTGGGCGCCAAGAACTTCTCCGAGCAGTACATCCTGGCCGAACTGATGGCCGCGCGCCTGGAGGCGACCGGGGCAGCGGTTTCCCGCAAGGAGGACCTGGGCTCGGCGGTGGCCTATAGGGCGCTGGCGGCGGGTGAGATCGACGTCTACGTCGACTATTCCGGCACGCTCTGGACCAACGTCCTGGGCCGCACCGACAACCCCGGCCGCAAGACCGTGCTGGACCAGCTCACGGCCGAGCTGAAGCGCCGCGACGGCGTGCTGGTGCTGGGCTCGCTGGGCTTCGAGAACGCCTACGCCTTCGTCATGCGGCCCGACCGCGCCCAGGCCCTGGGCGTCGCCAGCTTGGCCGACTTGGCGCGCGAGGCGCCGCGCCTGAAACTGGGGTCCGACCTGGAGTTCCTGTCGCGGCCGGAGTGGAAGGCGGTCGACGCCGCCTACGGCTTCCGCTTCCGCGCCGAGCGCTCGTACCAGCCGACCTTCATGTACCGGGCGCTGGCGGCGGGCGACGCCGACGTCATCAGCGCGTTCTCGTCCGACGGCCGGATCGCGGCGGACAGGCTGGTGGTGCTGACCGATCCCAAGGGTGCGATCCCGCCCTACGACGCGGTGATCCTGGTCTCACCGAAGGCGGCCGCCGACCGCCGGCTGACGGACGCGCTGCGGCCCCTGGTGAACGCCGTGCCGGTCGAGGCCATGCGGGCGGCGAACTACAGCGTCGACCGCGACGCCGACAAGGTGACGCCCGCCGAGGCGGCGCGTGCTCTCGAGCGCGCCATGGCCGGGAATTGAGGCGCCGCCCGCGACATGTACGCCTCAGGCGCGAAGCCTGTTGCCGAAGCGTCATGCCGCCGTTGTAGGGTGAAGAAAGTGTTTACGCGGGCCGGGGCCCGCCGTTGGGGGATAGTTTATGAAGTTCAGGGGTTTGGCGGCTGGCGCCGCGCTTGTGGCGCTGGTGTCGGCGGCTGTGGCGAGTCCCGCGGGGGCCGTGGTGATCAGCAACGGCGCCTACAGCGTCGGGATCAATGAATACGGCCAGCTGCTGCACACGAACGACGACGGCTCCGGCGTGGGCTTCCGCCGCGAGAGCGACGGCGCAGAGGTGATCTATTCCGGCGGCGTGCGCGAGTCGTGGGGCGTGAACGGCGCCTACGCCGACGAGCTCAACAGCGGCAGCGACGGCCTGCTGACCGCCAGCCTCTCGTCCACCGCGACCAGCGCCGTATCCACCGTGACCACGGCCGACTTCTCGGTGGTCCAGTCGTTCGACTTCGTCAGCGAGAACATCCTGGCGATCAACGTCTCCCTGACCAACATCAGCGGCGGCGACCTCGACGCGCTCTTCCAGCGCCTGGCCGACTTCGACGCCGACCCAGATGCGAACGAGACGGTGATCGATCCGTTCGGCAACACCGCCGAGAACACCTCGTTCGGCTTCGACGACGCCTCCACCCTGAACGCCTGGGGCTTCCCGCTCTGCTTCAAGTGCAGCGCCAGCTACGACGCGGGCGCGGGCTTCCGGGCCAACCTCGGGACGATGACGGCCGGCCAGACCCGCCACTTCACCTACTTCTATGGCGTGGGCGCCGGCTCCAACGACCTCGCGGCCCAGATGCAAGCGGTGGGGGCCAGGAACATCCTGGTGGTGACCGGCGCCGACGGCACTCTGTCGGCGGCCATGGGCCTGTCGGTGCCCGAGCCGGCCACCTGGGCGATGATGCTGCTGGGCTTCTTCGGCCTGGGCTCGATGCTCCGCCGCCGCAAAGCCGCGCTGGCCTGATCCAGCACCCGGTTGGCCCCTTGGGGTTGCGACGACCTGGACCCCCGGCGGCCTCCGCCGGGGGTCCATTCGTTAATGGGCCCTAGCCCTTTGTTAACCATGCCGGGCGAGATTGGCGCGTCGGCGGGAGGTTCCGCCGGACCAGCTTTCGCAAGAGGTCTTCCATGAGCGGCGCCGAGGTACTGGACGTCGGGCGCGACGCCATCTGGCTCACCATCCAGCTCTGCGCGCCCGTCATGCTGGTCGGCCTCGTCGTGGGCGTGGGCATCGGCCTGCTGCAGGCCCTGACCCAGATCCAGGAACAGACCCTGATCTACGCGCCGAAGATCGTGGCGATCTTCGTGTCCCTGCTCATCTTCCTGCCGCTGATGGGCGCCCTGATGAGCGGCTTCATGCGCAACATCGCGGCCCGCATCGCGGGCATGTAGGCGGGGAAGGGGCGCCCCGTGGAATCCTACGCCACAGCCCAGCAGGTGTTCGCCGCCGGCCTCGTCTTCGCGCGGGTCGGCGCGGTGATCATGGTGCTGCCGGGCTTCGGCGAGACCCTGGTCCCGCCGCGTATCCGGCTGTCCTTCGCCCTTGCGCTGACCCTCATGCTGTTCCCGGTGATCGGCGGCGCGGTCCCGCCGATCCCGTCGGGCGCCGCCGACATGGCCGGCGCCGTGATCAAGGAGGTCCTGATCGGCCTGATGATCGGGTCCATCCTGCGCCTGTTCATGGTCTCGCTGGCGTCGGCGGGCGAGATCGTCTCGATGGCCACGACCCTGTCGTTCTCGCAGACCGCCAATCCGATGCAGGCCCAGCCGTCCACTTCGCTCGGCACCATGCTGGGCATGATGGGCATCGTGCTGATCTTCGCCACCAACCTCGACCACCTGTTCGTGGCGGCGATCGTCAATTCCTTCGACCTGTTTCCGTTCACCCGCGACGTGCCCGTCTCCGACGCCGGCCAGCTCGCCGTGCAGACCGTCAGCCGGTCGTTCGGCCTGGGCCTGCAGCTGGCCGCGCCGGTCGTCGTCTTCTCGCTGATCCTCAACATCGCCACCGGCCTCGTCGGCCGGGTGATGCCGCAGTTCCAGGTGTTCTTCGTCGCCACCCCGCTCATGGTGCTGGGCGGGCTCTCGATCTTCGCCCTCAGCCTGGGCGTGATCGGCATCGTCTGGATCGACCGCTTCCGTGAGCTGCTCGGGAATTTCGTCGGCACATGAGCGACGCACCCGAACGCGACTCAAAGACAGAAGAGGCGACACCCCAGAAGCTGGAGAAGGCCAAGGCCAAGGGCGATGGCGTCAAGACCATGGACCTCGGGCCGCTGGCGGTGCTGACCGCGGTTTCGGGGGTCCTGATCGTCTGCGGCGGCTGGCTGGCCCGAGACCTGGCCGCGCGCCTCACGCCGTTCTTCGCCCACCCCGACGCTATGTCGCTAGAAGGGCACAGCGGGATGGCCATCTTCCGCTACAGCGTCCTGGCCGGGGCGCCTGCGCTGCTCATCGTCATGCTGACCGCCGCGGCGGCCGGTTCCGGCGCCAGCCTGCTGCAGACCGGCCTGCGGTTCACGACCGAGAAGCTCAAGCCCGACCTCTCCAAGCTTTCGCCCCAGAAGGGCCTGGAGAAGATGTTCGGGCCGGACGCGCTGATGCAGTTCGTGAAGTCGCTGGTGAAGGTCGCCATCATCGCGATCCTGGCCTGGTGGATCCTGAAGCCGGTGGTGCCGAAGTTCTCCTCGCTCTCGGCCCTGGACGTCGGGGCGATCCTGCCGTTCTCCATCGATATCCTGAAGCGCCTGGTCTTCTCGGTCGCCGGCCTCAGCCTCGTGGTCGCGGGCAGCGACTGGCTGTGGCAGCGCCACCGCTTCCTCACGCGGATGAAGATGACCAAGGAGGAGGTCAAGGAGGACTACAAGAACAGCGAAGGCGACCCGCACGTGAAGGCCCGCCAGAAGCAGATCCGCATGGAGCGCGCGCGCCGACGGATGATGCAGGCGGTGCCGGACGCCACGGTGGTGGTCATGAACCCGACCCACTACGCCGTGGCGCTGAAGTACGAGCAGGGCCAGACCGCCGCGCCGATGTGCGTGGCCAAGGGCATGGACAGCGTCGCGCTGAAGATCCGCGCCATCGCCGAGGAAGCCGGCGTGCCCGTGATCGAGGACCCACCGCTGGCCCGGGCGCTCTACGCCGCCGTGGACGTGGAGGAGATGATCCCGCCCGCCCACTTCGAAGCCGTCGCCAAGATCATCGGCTTCATCCTGGGCGCGGGCAAACGCCGCGCCGCCCACCGGTAGAGGCGGCCTCGCGACTTTGCCCCTCACGCCTCAAACCATGTGACACAATGCAGACCACCGATTCGCCGGAGGCGTTGACGCTCGCCATGGCTGAGCCGCCGTCCAAGACCCGCAATGTCGATCCGTTCATCGCGCTCGCGGTGTTCTTCTTCCTGCTTGCGGCCGCCTTCGCCTTCGCCCCCGCGTTGAACGCCGGGCTCGAGACCCTGGCCGGCACCATGCTGCTGGTCGGCCTGGCCGGGGTGTGCTGCCTGGGGCTGTTCGTGCTGCGCGGTCCCCCGGAGGCGCCGGCGGAGACCGAGGCGGGCGCGGACGCCTTCCTGTCGGCCCTGGGCGAGCCCTCGGCCGTGGCGGCCCCCGACGGCCGGCTGCTCACCACCAACACCGCCTGGCGCGAAGCCATGGGCAGCGCGTCGCGCCTCCCCAAGAGCGGGGCGGCCGCCTCGAGCCTGTTCGGCGCCCTGGCCGCCGCCCGCCGCGGCGAACTGGGCCGCGCGACGGTCAAGACCAGTGGCCAGGAGCGCGAGGCCATGGTCTCGCCGCTGGGCCCCCGCCGGTTCCTGGTTCGCCTGACCGGCCGCGGCGCCGGGCCGCTGGCGCTGCCGTCGTCGGCCATGGAGGTGCTGAACGCCGTGGCCGGGGCCAAGGCCCCGCCGCCCAAGGTCCTGGACGCCTTCGCCGCCGCCTCGCCGTTCGGCGCGGCGCTGCTGGAGGGCGAAGACCCCTTCGAAGCGCGGATCATCGAGGCCAACCCCGCCCTGGCCGCGGTCGCCCGGGGCGGCGAGGCCGGCCAGGTCTTCGGGGACCTGATCGAGCCCACCAGCCGGCTGGACGCGGCCATGCGCCTGAGCGAGGCCCGCGACGGCCACGCCCCGCTGGAGGTGCGGCTGGCGCACGACCCCAGCCGCATCGCGCACCTCTACCTCTCGCAGAGCCCGGGCCGCTGGGTGGCCTATCTGGTGGACGTCTCCGAGCAGAAGCAGGTCGAGCTGCAGCTCTCGCAGAGCCAGAAGATGCAGGCCATCGGCCAGCTGGCGGGCGGCGTGGCGCACGACTTCAACAACCTGCTCACCGCCATCCTGATGCAGCTCGACGTGCTGGCGACGCGCCACCCGGTGGGCGATCCCTCGTACGAGGGCCTGAACGAGATCAAGCAGACCTCGATGCGGGCCGCCGACCTGGTCCGCAAGCTGCTGGCCTTCTCGCGCAAGCAGACCGTCCAGCGCGAGATCCTGGACGTGGGCGAGATGGTCTCGGAGTCCGAGGTCCTGCTGCGGCGGCTGCTCTACGAGGACGTGAAGCTGGTCACCGACTACGGCCGCAACCTGCCGCACGTGCGCGCCGACCGCGGGCAGCTGGACACGGCGGTGATGAACCTGGTGGTCAACGCCCGCGACGCCATCCGCAGCCACGGCGGCGGGGTGATCCGCATCCGCACCGCCCGCGTCACCCAGGAGGAGGCCCGCGGGCTGGGCTATCCCACCGCCCTGGGCGACCAGGCGCTGGTCGAGGTGTCGGACGACGGCCCGGGCATCCCGCCCGAGGTGATGGACAAGATCTTCGACCCGTTCTTCACCACCAAGCCGGTGGGCGAGGGCACCGGGCTGGGGCTGGCGACCGTCTACGGCATCGTCAAGCAGTCCGACGGCTGGATCTCGGTGGACTCCAAGCCGGGCCACGGCGCGGCCTTCCGCATCTTCCTGCCCGTCCATATCGCCCCGGTGGTCGAGGCGTCGGCCACGCCCGAGCCGGCGCTGCCGAAGCGTCCCGCCGCCCGCGACCTCTCGGGCGCCGGCCGCATCCTGTTCGTCGAGGACGAGGACGCGGTGCGCGGCGTCGCGGCCAAGCTGCTGCGCGCCCGCGGCTACGAGGTGATCGAGGCGGCGAGCGGCGAGGAGGCCCTGGAATACGCCGAGACCCATGCCGGCGAGATCGACCTGATGATCTCGGACGTGGTGATGCCCGGCATGCAGGGGCCCGACCTCCTGAAACAGGCCCGCCAGTACCTTGGCAGCGCGCCGGTGATGTTCATCTCGGGCTATGCCGAGAGCGAGTTCTCGGACCTGCTGGAAGGCGAGCGCAACGTGTCGTTCCTGCCCAAGCCCATCGACATCAAGACCCTGGCCGAGCGCGTGAAGCAGGAGCTTCAGAAGGCCGCTTGATTTAGAGTCGACTAATATAAGTCGAAACTGTAGAAAACCTCCCGAACAGGAGGTGCTCATGCTGTCCAACGCCATCGGAGCCGAATTCCGCGAGGTCGCCGACCGGATCTGGGCGGGTAAGCCCGCCAAGGCCGTGGTGGCCGCCCGGGTCTACGACACCGACCCGGACGACCTTTGGGACGCGCTCACCAACGTCGAGCGCCTGCCGCGCTGGTTCTCCCCGGTCAGCGGCGAGCTGGAGCTCGGCGGGCGCTACCAGGTCGAGGGCAACGCCGGGGGGACGATCCTGCGCTGCGAGCCGACTGAGGCGCTGGACCTGACTTGGGAATTCGGCGGCGCGACGAGCTGGGTGACCCTCAGACTGGTCCGCGAGGGTCAGGGCACACGGCTGACGCTGGAGCACATCTTCCCGACGGAAGACCTCGACGGCGAGCACTGGCAGAAGTTCGGGCCTGCCGCGGTGGGCGTCGGCTGGGACCTGAACTTCCTCGGCCTCGGCCTGCATCTCGTGTTCAAGGCCGACAAGCCGCCGGAAGCCGACCCGGCCTGGGCAGCGTCGGAAGAGGGCAAGGCCTTCATGCGCGGCTCGGCGGCGGCCTGGGCCGAAGCGCATATCGCGTGCGGCGAGGATCCGGAGACCGCGCGCCGGATGGCGCAGAACACGGCGGCGTTCTACACGGGCGGCTGATGCACGCGTTCGATGTCCTGGGCGATCCGGTCCGCCGCCGGCTGTTGGAACTGCTGGCGGAAGGCGAGCGGTCGTCCGGCGACATGACCGCTGTCGTCCAGGCCGAGTTCGGCATCACCCAGTCCGCCGTTTCCCAGCATCTGAAGGTCCTGCGCGACGCGGGCTTCGCCACGGTGCGCATCGACGGCCCGCGGCGGATCTACGCCGTCGAGACCGAGCCGATGCGCGAGGTCGACGCCTGGCTGGACCGCTTCCGGGCCTTCTGGACGCCGAAACTGGAGGCCCTGGCCACCGAGGTCGCCCGGGGCAAGCGGCGCAGGCGCGACGGCTGAAGGCCGCGCTTGTCTTTGGCGGCGGTCCGCTTCATGGATCGCCGCCGTGTCCGAGCCTAGAAAACTCTCCTTCCAGCAGGTCTATGAGATGGCCTTGGCCGCCGCCCGGGAGGGCCGGCTGAAGACCGCCGAGGACTACTACCGCGCCCTGCTGCCGGCGAACGCCTCGCCCGCGGTTCCGCTGAACCTGGGGCTGGTCCTGGAGGACCAGGGCAAGTACGCCGAGGCCGAGGCGCTCTATCGCCAGACCCTCGCGCAGCGGCCGGGCGACCCGGACCTGTCGCGACGTCTGGGCTTCCTGACCCTTCGCAACGGCGCCTTCGCCGAGGGCTGGCCGCTGTACGAGGGCCGCATCCGGCCCGGCATGAAGAAGCCCCAGCTCAGCTTCCCGGAATGGCAGGGCGAACGGGTCGGCTCGCTCTTGATCCTCCCTGAGCAGGGCCTGGGCGACCAGATCATGTTCGCCCGCTATGCGCGGACGCTGCAGGACCAGGGCGTGCGGGTCACGCTGGCCTGCCGTCCGCCCCTGGCGCGGCTCTTCGAGGCGCTGGGCGTGCCGCTGCTGATCGCGCAGGGATCGGTGGACATCCCGCGCCACGACGCCTGGGCCTTCGCCGGCTCGCTGCCGTGGCGGCTGGGCGCGACGGTGGAGACGACCCCGCCCGCGCCCTACCTGCCGGGCAAGGCCGGCGGCGTCGGCGTCGGGCTGGCGGCCCGCGGCAGTCCCGAACACGTCAACGACCACAACCGCTCGCTGCCCGCCGAGGTGGCCGCCGAACTCCACGGCTGGCCCGGCGTGCGCAGCCTGGCGCCCGAGGACACCGGCGCCGCCGACCTGGAGGCCACCCGCCGGATCATCGCGGACCTGGACGTGGTGGTCAGCGTCGACACTGCCGTGGCCCACCTGGCCGGCGCCATGGGGAAGCCCTGCTTCCTGATGCTGCCGTTCAACCCCGACTGGCGCTGGATGCGCGACCGGACGGACAGCCCCTGGTACCCGTCCATGCGCCTGTTCCGCCAGCCGGCGCCGGGCGACTGGGCCAGCGTCTTAGCCGACGTGCGCCGCGCGCTCGAGGAGCGCCGCGGGTGAAGTTCAACATGGGATGCGGGACCAATCGCCGGGAGGGCTACGTCAACGTCGACAGCTCGCCCGCCTGCGGCCCCGACGAGGTCTGGGACCTGGAGCAGACGCCCTGGCCCTGGGCCGACGGCTGCGCAGAGGAGGTGGTGTTCATCCACTCCCTCGAGCACATGGCGGCCGATTCCAGGACCTTCCTGGCGCTGATGACCGAGCTCTACCGGATCTGTGCGCCGGGCGCGGCGGTGATCATCCACGCCCCGCACCCGCGCCACGACAACTTCCTGAACGACCCCACTCACGTGCGGGCGATCACCCCGACGATGCTGACGCTGTTCGACCGGGAGAAGAACGAGGAATGGCGGCGGAAGGGCGGGGCCAACACGCCGCTGGCGCTCTATACCGGCGTCGATTTCCGGCTCGAGACGGCCCAGACCGTGCTCGACGAACCCTACGCCACGCGCCTCAAGGACGGCGCGATGACGAAGGAGGCCGTGGGCGAGCTGTTGCGCACCGCCAACAACGTCGCGAGCGAATTCCGCATCCGCCTGACCGCGCGCAAGGCGGCCGGCTGACATCGAGGCGAAGGATAGCTGATGCCTTCTGAACCGACCCCGCAGGCCCTGCCTACTCCGGCCCCGAACATCGTCGCGGCCATCAACCTGTCGTTCGACCTGGAGCAGCGCGGCCGCCTGGACGAGGCGATCGCCGTGCTGCGGGCCTGCCTGGAGCGTGCGCCCGGCGAGCGCGACGTCGAATGGCGGTTGGCCCTCCTGCTCCTGCGCGAGGGCCGCTTCGAAGAAGGCTGGCCGCTCTACGAGCGTCGGCCGGTGCACATGGGCGGGCGGGCGGAGGGCAAGCCGAAGCTCGCGATGCCGGAGTGGGACGGGCGGCCGGTCCGCTCCATCCTGATCCTGCAGGAGCAGGGCCTGGGCGACCAGGTGATGTTCGCCCGCTACGCCCCGTGGTTCCGCGACCAGGGGGTGAAGGCGGCGATCATGTGCCATCCGCTGCTCGCGCGCCTGTTCGAACGGCTGGGGCCCGACATCCAGGTCCTGTCGGCGCAGGGCCGCGTCCCGCTGCCCGCCAGCGACGCCTGGGCGCTGGGGCCGTCGCTGCCCTTCCTCAGCCGCGCCCAGCCGGGCCAGGCCTATCTTCGCGCCGGCCCGGGCGGCGGGGGCGTGGGCCTGCTGGCGCGGGGCAACCCGGGCCACGTCAACGACGCCAACCGCTCGCTGCCCGCTGAGATCGCGGACCGAATGGCGGCGTGGCCGGGGATCACCGACCTCGCGCACGCCGCGACCGGCGCGAAGGACCTGGAGGACACGGCGCGTATCATCGACGGCCTCGACCTGGTGGTCACCGTGGACACCGCGGTGGCCCACCTGGCTGGCGCCATGGGCAAGCCGTGCTTCCTGATGCTGCCGTTCGTGCCGGACTGGCGCTGGATGCGCGACCGGCCCGACAGCCCCTGGTATCCCTCGATGCGCCTGTTCCGCCAGCCGGCGCCGGGCGACTGGGCCAGCGTCATGACCGAGGTGCGTCGGGCCCTGGACGAACGCGGCGCCTGAGGCCGCGCTTGCGCGGACGGCCGTCACGGGCCAGCGTGCGTCCCAAACCAGAAAGAACGGTATGGGAGGTGTGGCATGGCGAGCGTGAATCCGAACGGGACCCTGAAGGGCAAGGTGGCGCTGGTCACCGGCGCCAGCCGCGGCATCGGCGAGGCGATCGCCGTCCGCCTGGCCATGGAGGGCGCCAAGGTCGTCGCCTCGGCGCGGACAGCCGAGGAGGGCGAGAGCAAGCTCCCGGGCACCCTGCACGACACCATCGATCGCATCCGTGCGCTGGGCGGGCAGGCCACCTTCGTGAAGGCGGACCTGTCCAGCGAGGCCGACCGCGAGCGCCTGGTCGCCGAAGCGGGGGAAGCGTTCGGGCCGATCGACATCCTGGTCAACAACGCCGCGGTGACGTTCTTCATCCCGGTCGAGACCTTCCCCAAGAAGCGGTTCGACCTGATGATGGAGGTCCAGGTCTGGGCCCCGTTCCACCTGAGCCAGCTGGTCCTGCCGGCGATGCGCGAGCGCAAGTCGGGCTGGATCGTCAACATCTCGTCCCCGGCGGGCCTCCACCCGAAGCCGCCGTACAGCCGACGCGGCGGCGGCGCGGTCTACGGCATGTGCAAGGCGGCGTTGGAGCGGTTCACCACGGGCCTGGCGTCGGAGGTCTACGACGACGGCATCGCCGTGAACGTGGTTTCGCCCGGCCTGGTCGACACCCCCGGCGTGGCGGTGCACGGCCTGATCAACGAGCAGACCAGGGACCGCGTCCAGCCGATCAAGTTCATCGCCGAGGCCGTCTACCAACTGGCCAGCGGCGACCCGAAGACGATGACGGGACGTATCGACTACGCCGAGCCTTTGCTGAAAGAGTTGGGTATCGCCCCCACCGAACTGGTCTGAACCCATGATCGAGCAGACGGTCGACATCGCCACCAAGGACGGCAAGGCCGCCACCTTCATCGCCCACCCCGAGCGCGGGGGACCGCATCCCGTCGTCCTCTTCTTCATGGACGCGCCGGGCATCCGCGAGGAGTTGCGCGACATGGCCCGGCGGATCGCCGCGGTCGGCCACTATGTGATGCTGCCCAACCTCTACTATCGGAAGGGCGTGCTGGAGCTGAAGGACCTCCCGCCGCTGCCGGAGGCCGAGGCGCGGGCGCGGATGTTCGACCTGATGGGCGCGATCAACATCGGCATGGTGATGGAGGACACCGACCGCCTGCTGGAGTTCGCCGGGCGCGATCCGGCCGCCAGCCCCGGCCCGGCGGCCGCCATCGGCTACTGCATGAGCGGCCAGTACGCGATCAACGCCGCGGCCCGCCATCCAGAGCGGATCGCGTGTGCGGCCTCGCTCTACGGCGTCCAGCTGGTCACCGATCGGCCCGACAGCCCGCACCTGGCCGCCCAGAAGAGCCGCGCCGAGCTCTACTTCGCCTGCGCCGAGCACGACACCTACGCGCCGCTGGAGATGGTCGAGGCCCTGGACGCCTCGCTGAAGCAGTCGACGATCAATGCCGAGGTCGAGGTCTACCCCGGCGTCCACCACGGCTTCGCCTTCCCGCAGCGGCCCGTCTACGACAAGGCCGCCGCCGAGCGGCACTGGGAGCGGCTGTTCGCCCTGTTCAAGCGGAACCTGGGCTAGGGCTCCCACGGCCGCCGCCGGGCACGACAGTTTGAACGTCGGCGCGGGCGACGCAGGGCCAGCCTCGCGCATTCCTTCCTCAGGCGACGGAGAGTGTTCCGTGCTGTTGGGAAGCAATAGCGTCCTCGCGGCGATCGGCGAGGAGAACGGCCTGATCCGCCCCTACCTTCGGGAGGTCACCCTGAAGGCCGGGCAGGTGCTCTGCGAACCCGGCGATGCAATCCGCCACGTGTGGTTCCCGGGCAGCGGCGCGATCTCGAAACTCATGACCTTCGAGGACGGCTCGGAAATCGAGTGCGCCCTGATCGGGCGCGAAGGGGCGGTCGGGGCGGCCTCGGTGCTGGGGCTCCGCCGGGCGGTGACCCGCGACGTCTGCCATGTGGAGGCCCGTGCGTGGCGGATGGAGGCGGCGCGGCTGGTGGATGCCTGCAGCGCCTCGCCGCACGCGAAGGAGGTCATCGAGCGGTACCTGGCGCGCAAGCTCTGCGTGGCGATCCGCAATGGGGCGTGCAACGCCTGCCATTCGGTGGAGCAGCGGCTGAGCCGGTGGCTGCTCACCTGCTCCGACGTCCTGGAGACCAACGAGATCGCCCTGCCGCAGGACCTGCTCGCCAAGATGCTGGGCGTGCAGCGCACCTCGGTGAACCCGACCCTGCGGGCGCTGCAGGCGGCGGGGGCGGTCGCGGTCGGGCGCTCGCGGGTGACGATCCGCGACCGGGACGTGCTGATCGGCCATGCATGCGAATGCTACCGGGCGATGCGGTGCGAGGAGGCGCTGTCCGGCGAGCTCCCGCGCGCCGAGCCGATGGCGGATTGGGCGGCCGCCCGCGCCCGGCCCATCTAAAAACGCCGTTCTGTCCAGGGATGGACAGACCCCAGCAGGCCGCCCTGGCATCTTTCGGGCATATCCGAGCCGTTACAGACGTCCTGGGGAGGAAAAGTCGGATGCGGGTGTTCAGGGTCTCAGCAGCAGATCACGGCTGGCAACTGTCCGGCCTGGGCGAGCCGACGTTCTACCGCTCCGGCGGGCGGGCCGAGACGGCGGCGCGCCGGCTGGCGCTCGCCGCGGCGCGCTGCGGCGAGCCGGTGGAATTGCACGTGTTCGATCGCGGCGGGAACCTGGCGGCGCAGCTCCGGTTCTAGGGCGCCCGCGTCCCCGGCGCCTGCGCCACCACCGGCGGGACCCAGCCCGGCTCCAGCGCCTTCCTGGGGTGCACCGAACTGATCATGCCCATGAACGGCGGCCAGATGTCGTAGCCCAGCAGCGTCTGCAGCCGGGGCGACATCGCGCGGACCTGTTCGGGCGGGATGCCGAGGAAGAAGTTCTCCTGCGTCCGGGCCCAGGGCTCACAGTACTGGTTGGTGAAGGCCAGGCGCGGCCGGTCGCTGCGGTTCGCGCCGCCGCGATGGACGACCGTGCCGGCCATGACGAAGCAGGCGCCGGCCGGGATCTCCATCGGGACCAGCATCCGCGCCATCTCGGCCGGGTCGTTCGGCCGGCCCGCGGCGCCATGGTCGCCCCAGAGGTGGCTGCCGGGGATCACCTCGGTGGCGCCGTTCTCGGCGGTGAAGGCGTCCACGGCGGCGATGACCGTGTAGCTGATGGCCGCGCGCGGCCGGGGCTGGCGGTAGAAGCCGTCGTCGGTGTGGAGGTCCTGGGCGGACTCGCCGGGGTTGATCTGGATCGACTGGCTGGCGGTCAGCAGGTAGCCGGGCTGCAGGAACCGGTCGAGCAGCGCCAGGATGCGCGCGTCGTCGGTCAGCCCCTCGAAGACCCTGGCGCGGGCGACCAGGGTATAGACCCGCTCGGTGCTGAAGCCCTCGAAGGCGTTGCGGCCGTGATGGGCGCCCATGAACGGTGCGAGCCCGTCGCGGACGGCCTGCAGGGTCGCGGCGTCCATGAAGTCGCGGATCACCGTGAAGCCCTGCTCGCGGATCTCCGCGGCATGAGCGTCGGCGTCGAACCTGGCGGTGGGTTTGTCCATCTCGCGCGGCCTCCCTATCGTTAGTGTAGCATGCGAAGCATGGAGGATTGCCGATGAGCCAGAGCCTGACCATCCGCCGTGCGGCCGGCGCCCTGGGCGCCGAGATCGATGGCGTGGACCTGTCGCAGCCGCTCTCCGACGAGACCATCGCCGCGATCCGGAAGGCCCTGGTCGAGCACCAGGTGATCTTCTTCCGCAATCAGGACCTGACGCCCGCCCAGCAGGTCGCGTTCGGGGCCCGGTTCGGGCCGCTGAACATCCACCCCTACGTGAAGGGCATGGATGGCCAGCCCGAGGTGATGGAGATCATCAAGGAGCCGTCGGACAAGATCAATTTCGGCGGCGGGTGGCACTCGGACATGAGCTTCCTGGAGACCCCGGCCATCGGCTCGATCCTCTATGCGGTCGAGCTGCCGGACTGGGGCGGCGACACCCTGTTCGCCAGCCAGGCGGCGGCGTTCGAGGCGCTGTCGCCCGGCTTGCAGCAGACGCTGGAGGGGCTGAGCGCCGTCCATTCCGCCAGCCGCGAATACTCCGCCCAGGGCCATTCGGCGCAGAAGCGCGGCGCGATGCAGGTGGCCGAGGCCGACGGCTACGTGGGCGAGTACGTCCACCCGATGGTGCTGGTCCATCCGGAGACCGGGCGTAAGGCGCTGTACGTCAATCCGGCCTTCACGCTCCGGATCGACGGCTGGAAGACGCGGGAGTCCAAGGCGCTCTTGGACTATCTGTTCGAGCATTGCCGCTACGAGGCCTTCACCTGCCGCTTCGCCTGGCGGAAGGGCTCGGTGGCCTTCTGGGACAACCGTTCGGTCTGGCATTTCGCGCTCAACGATTATCCGGGCCAGCGGAGGCATATGCGCCGGGTCACGGTGGATCCGTGGCCGAAGGCGCAACGCGTGGTGGCGGCCGCGGAATAGCGCCTCCTCTCCCCCACACGAAGTGGGAGGGGAGAGGGTGGGGAGAGGGGCGGCGCAGACGGATCGGCCGCCGCTCGGGGGCCAGCCATGACCCATAAGGGCCCTTGATGGCCCTGGAGCGGAGCGGGAAGGCCCAGCCGCCCCTCTCCCTACCCTCTCCCCTCGGGCTTCGCCTCGGGGGAGAGGAGGTGATCAACGCCGGCGACCCAGCGCTCCACGCCCCGCGCGGCCGCGAGGCCCGTCGCGAAGCTGGCCTGCAGCAGGTAGCCGCCGGTGGGCGCTTCCCAGTCCAGCATCTCGCCGGCGACGAAGACGCCGGGGCGGGCCTTCAGCATGAGGCCGTCATCCACGCCGGCAAACGCCACGCCGCCGGCGGACGAGATGGCGCGGGCCAGCGGCTGCACGCCGGTCAGGCGGATCGGGGCGGCCTTGATCGCCGCGGCCAGGGCGCCCGGCTGGACGGGCAGGTCCTTGCCGTGGGCTTCGCGCAGCAGGTTGATCTCGACGGGGGACAGCTTCAGCGCCTTGCGCAGGCGGTTCGCCAGGGACTGCCCGGCGCCGGGATGGCTCAGCCGGGCGGTGAGGGCGCCGGCGGTCATGTCGGGGCGCAGGTCGAAGGTGACGACCGCCACCCCTTCGGCCTGAACCGCGTCCCGCAACGGGGCCGACAGGGCGTAGATCGCGCCGCCCTCTAGGCCGTAGCGGGTGACCATGGCCTCACCGCGTACGGTCCGGTCGCGGAAGGAGAGGGCGACGCCCTTGAGCGGCTGTCCGGCGAAGGCCTGCATCACCGGGCTCCAGGCCACGTCGAAGCCCATGTTGGCCGGCCGGAACGGCGCGACGCCGTCGATCCAGGCGGCCCAGCCGCCGTCGGAGCCTAGCTTCGGCCAGCTCGCCCCGCCCAGGGCCAGGATGGTGGCGTCCGGCGTCACCGCGACCTCGCCTTCGGGGGTGCGGAAGCGGAGCGCGCCGTCGTCGGCCCAGCCCAGCCATTCGTGCCGCGTGCGGATCGCCACGCCCAGCCCGGCCAGCCGCGCCAGCCAGGCGCGCAGCAGGGGCGAGGCCTTCAGCGCCTTGGGGAACACCCGGCCCGACGAGCCCACGAAGGTCGGCTGGCCCAGCCCTTCGGCCCAGGCGACCAGGGCGGCCGGCGGGGAGGCCTCCAGCATCGGCCGCAGCCGTTCGGCCGCCTGGCCGTAGCGGCCCACGAACGCCTCGAAACCTTCGGAATGCGTCAGGTTGAGCCCGCCACGGCCGGCCATCAGCAGCTTGCGGCCCACCGACGGCATCCGGTCGTAGACGGTGACCGCACAGCCCGCCGCCGCCAGGGTCTCGGCCGCGAACAGGCCCGCGGGCCCGCCGCCGATCACCGCGACGGCGGCCATCGCCTAGTCGTCCCCGGCCATCGCCAGCAGCGCGGCCAGCCCGACGGACATGCCCTTCAGGCTCTCGGGCTTGGCGACGTCGATCCACTCGTCCACGGCGTGCGCCCGGCCGCCGACGCCGCCGGAGCCGATGGTCACCGCCGGGATGCCCAGGCTGATCGGGATGTTCGAGTCGGTCGAGCTCGCGCCCAGCACGGGGGTGTAGCCGGCGGCGCGCACCGCGGCGGCGGTCATCTGCACGATCTCGGCGTCCTCCTTTGTGGCGCCGGTCGGCCGCTCGCCGATCTGCTTCACCTCGGCGCTGATGTGGCCGGCTCGGGTCGAGCGCGCGGCGTTCTCGGCCTTCACCGCGTCCTGCACGATCTCCAGGAACCTGGCGTCGACCTTGGCCAGTTCGTCCTTGCTCTCGGAGCGCATGTCGACTTCGAGCCAGATGGCGTCTGGGATCGAGTTCACCGACGTGCCACCCCCGACGACGCTCGTGGCGTAGGTGGTCTTGGGTTGGGTCGGCGTGACGATCTTGTTCATCTCGACGACGGTCGTCCCCATGGCCGCCATCGGGTTCACCAGGCCGTAGGCGCCGTAGCTGTGGCCGCCTGGACCCTTGAAGGTGACGCGGTAGCGCTTGGAGCCCACGGCCCCGAACGTCACCCGCTCGGCGGAGGTGCCGTCCATGGAGAAGAAGGCCGCGATGCGGTCCTTGTACTTGCCCTTGGAGAAGATGTAGCGCGTGCCGCGCAGGTCGCCCGGACCCTCCTCGCCGACGTTGCCGACGAACAGGATGTCCTTCTTCGTCTTCACCTTGCCGGCGTCCAGGGCGCGGATGTAGCCCAGGAGCACGGCCAGGGAGTGGGTGTCGTCGCCGACCCCCGGCGCCAGCAGCTTGGTCCCCTCGCGGCGGACGTTCACGTTGGTGCCTTCCGGGAAGACGGTGTCCAGGTGGGCGGCCATCACCACCAGC
>Ga0209257_1001209_pt1 | contig 32418 bp, 27 predicted proteins | sample AraplaCvi_mCL_r2_FD_184277 | JGI IMG/M metagenome (GOLD analysis project Ga0209257, IMG submission 184277) | Arabidopsis root microbial communities from North Carolina, USA - plate scrape MF_Cvi_mCL_r2 (SPAdes) (version 2) | ecosystem: Host-associated > Plants > Roots > Endosphere | place: USA...
AGCGGGCAAGGCGGGCATCGCCAAGGCGCTCGGCCGCCTCGTCGCGAAGGAAAAGATGACGCAGGCCGACGCCGACGCGCTGCTCGGCCGCATCACCCCCGTCGCCGATCACGCCGCTTTCGCTCCCGCCGACCTCGTCGTCGAAGCCGCGACCGAGCGCGAGGAAATCAAGCGCGCGATCTTCGCCAGCGTCGGCCAGCATCTCTCGGCCACCGCGATCCTCGCCAGCAACACCAGCTCGATCCCGATCACCCGCCTTGCGCAGGCCGCACCCGATCCGGCGCGCTTTATCGGCGTCCATTTCTTCAACCCGGTGCCCGTGATGGGGCTGATCGAACTGATCCGTGGTCTCGCAACGAGCGACGATACGCTCGCGAAGGTCGAGGCCTATGGCAGCGGTCTCGGCAAGGAGATCGTCCATGCGAACGATGCGCCGGGCTTCATCGTCAACCGCGTGCTGATGCCGCTGATCAACGAGGCGATCTTTGCGCTGGGTGAAGGCGTCGCGACGATGCAGGACATCGACACCGGCTGCCGCCTCGGCCTCAACCATCCGATGGGCCCGATCACGCTCGCCGACTTCATCGGCCTCGACACCTGTCTCGAGATTATCCGCGTGCTCTACAGCGGCACCGGCGACCCGAAGTTCCGCCCCGCGCCGCTGCTCGTCAAATATGTCGAGGCCGGCTGGGTCGGCAAGAAGGCCGGCCGCGGCTTTTACGACTGGACCGGGCCGGAGCCGGTTCCGACGCGGTAACGGCGTGAGGTCCCCGCAATTTTGGGACTGGACGACCGGCGCAAGCTTGCACAGGATCGTGGCGCAGTGCAGCCCCGCCAAGGCGGCGCGACGGAAGAAGTGACGAAAAGCCGGGAGCCGATCGGCCCGCACGGCGTTGGATCTCAAAAGCCCTTGGGGCGCAACGGGAGACTGGCATGCTTCGCACAACCGCTTTGGGTCTGTCGCTTCTCGTCCTTTTGTCCGGCGCCCCGACGCTGGCCCAGGAGGGCGCACCCAAGGATTCGACGATCAAGGACACCGCAAACACGGTGGCCGAGCCCTTCGACGGCAAGGAAGTGCCGGCAAAGCTGCTTGCGGTACAGGGAGACCCCTATTCGCTTGCCGGCTTGGGCAAATGTTCGGCGATCATCCGCGAGATTACCGAACTCGACGCCGTCCTCGGCCCCGACGTCAACCAGACGGTCGAGAAGAGCCGGGACAAGAAGCGCGAGGAAACCGCCGGCCGTGTCGCGGGCAGCGTGGCCGGGTCGGTCATTCCGTTTCGCGGGTTGATCGGCGAGGTGACCGGCGCGAATGCCGAACGCCGCCGCTATGCCGAAGCGGTTTACGCCGGCACGGTGCGGCGCGGGTTCCTGAAGGGCGTCGGTCTCGAGCGCGGGTGCAAGGCGCCGGCGCGTCCGTGAGCGGCGGAAGGGGGAGGGCTTGATGAAGGTCGACAATATCCGGCCCTTTGCGGTCGATGTTCCGCAGACGGCGCTCGACGATCTCGTGGCGCGGCTTGCGAATACCCGCTGGCCCGAAAAGGAGACGGTCGATGACTGGGACCAAGGCGTCCCGCTTGCCTATGCGCAGGAGCTCGCCGCCTATTGGCGCGACCAGTACGACTGGCGGAAGGTCGAGGCGCAGCTCGACAGCTATCCGAACTTCCTTGCCGCGATCGACGGCCTCGACATCCATTTTCTCCACATCCGTTCGGAAAATCCCGCCGCGCGCCCGCTCGTACTGACGCACGGCTGGCCGGGTTCGGTGCTGGAGTTCCTCGATGTCATCGAACCGCTGTCGGCCGACTATCATCTCGTGATCCCTTCGCTCCCCGGCTACGGCTTTTCGGGCAAGCCCGACGAAGCGAAATGGAGCGTCGAGCATATCGCCGCGGGATGGAACGCGCTGATGGTCGCGCTCGGCTACGACCGTTATTTCGCGCAGGGCGGCGACTGGGGCAGCGCGGTCACTTGCGCGATCGGCGGCAATCACGCCGACCATTGCGCGGGCATCCACGTCAACATGATTGTCGGCCAGCCCGATCCCGCGACGATGTCCGACCTCACCGACGACGAGAAGACCTATCTCGCGCGCTTCGGCTGGTACCGCGCGAAGGATAACGGCTATTCGACCCAGCATGCCACGCGGCCGCAGACCGTCGGCTATGGCCTGGCCGACTCGCCGGTCGGGCAGATGTGCTGGATCGTCGAGAAATTCCATGGCTGGACCGATTGCGGTCACCAGCCCGGCGGCCAGTCGATCGGCGGCCATCCCGAAAATGCGCTGTCGAAGGATGCGATGCTCGACACGGTCAGCCTCTACTGGCTGACCAACAGCGCGGCGTCCTCGGCGCGGCTCTATTGGCACAGTTTCGCGCAGTTCGGCTTCGGCGAGATCCATGTGCCGACGGGGTGCAGCCTGTTCCCGAACGAGATCATGCGCCTGTCGCGCCGCTGGGCCGAAGGGCGGTACAGGAATATCGTCTACTGGAACGAACTGCCCCGCGGCGGCCATTTCGCCGCGTGGGAGCAGCCCGACCTGTTCGCCGGCGAGGTCCGTGCAGCCCTTGCCGAAATGACGCTATAGCGGGGTGTAGACGACGCGGCAGGTCTCGGGCGCGGTGCGCGCTGCGGTATTCCACACGACCTCGTTGCCGTTGCGTTGCAAACGGGCGCCGGTCTTGTTTTCATAGATCGGCCCGCCGTTCGACGGTGTCTGTTTCAGCACCATCGATCGCATCCCGTTGACGCGGACGATCGCCGTGTTGCCGACATAGTCGACCTTCAGCTTCGTGCCCGCGTTGCAGTCATAGCTGGTGCCGGTGTTGCGCGGCACGCCCGAACAGCCGGCGAGGGCCAGAGCTGTGGCAAGGATCACCACTGTCTTGTTCATAGCCGATCTCCTCTCAATAGCCCGAGCGGACGCAAACGACGTCCGCCAGATATTCGCTGCCGTTCACCGTTTCCATATGTTCGAGGCTCGACCCGTTCCAGCCGATCGACCGGCACCAGGTGTCGGCGCTGCGCGCAGCGCAATTGGCGGTCGACGATCCGGTGGCGCAGGCGAGAACGCGGCGGCCATTCGTCGCCGGCTGGGTGTGGAATTCGGCGAAATTGCCGCGCACCGTCTGGTCGTTCGCGGGCGGCTGCGGGTTCCAGCCACCGCCTCCGCCGGACCCCACCGGACGGATCGACTGGATGGTGAGGCCGCGGATGATGTTGTTCAGCATCGGCGTATCGCGATCGACGGTGCGGCAGTTGCCGCGGAAGCGCGTCTTTTCGCACAGCTCCCAGCGTCCGCTGGCGACGCGAACCGAATTGACCGGCCATGCAAGGCCGAGGTTCGATTTCTCGCTGCCGATGAACACCGCCGGCCCCTTATAGGCCGCATCGCGGTAGATGGTGGCTTCGGGAGGGCGGTATCGCTCGGTTTCGACAGTCTGCGCGTTCGAGGTGGCGAGGAAGCCCACCCCTATCGACGCCGCGGCCGCGGCAAGGATCGACAAACGATAAGCGGTTTTCATCACAGCCTCCCATTTTCAGCGAAACGCGACCCGGGATTCGTTATGTTCCCGAAGCTTACGCCAAGCCGGGGCGGCTTGCAAATTATCACAGATCATAGGGGCGCCGGCCGAAACCGGCGCCGTTCGAGCTGTCAGGGCGCTTTGGTCGCTTCCGTGACCGGAGCCTCCGCCGGTGCGGTTTCGGCCGCGGGCGCCGTCGCCGCTTCGACAGGCGCGGGCGGCGGCGCGGCGGGCGGCGCGATACCGAGCATCAGCCCGGCGAGCGCCGCCGACATCAGGTTCGACAGGCTGCCTGCGAGCAGCGCCTTGAGGCCGAGCTTGGCGATCATCGGACGCTGATTGGGCGCCAGCCCGCCGGTCACCGCCATCTGGATCGCGATCGAGCTGAAGTTGGCAAAACCGCACAGGGCAAAGGTTGCGATCGCGATCGATGCGGGCGACATCGCGCCTTGCACCTTGCCGAGGTCGATGAAGGCGACGAATTCGTTGAGGACGATCTTGGTGCCGAACAGCCCGCCGACCGCTGCGCTTTCGTCCCACGGCACACCCATCAGCCACATCACCGGGCGGAAGATCGTCCCGATGATCGCCTGGAACGACAGATCGGGATAGCCGAACCAGCCGCCGATCCCCGCGAGCAACCCGTTGGCGAGCGCGACGAGCGCGACGAAGGCCAGCACCATCGCGCCGACTGCGACCGCCAGCCGCACGCCGGTCTGCGCGCCTTGCGCAGCAGCCATGATGATGTTCGCAGGCTTTTCCTCGTCATGGCTCGCCTCGGGCATGATCACCGGCTCGATACCCAGATCCTTGGGATCGTCAGGCATCATGATCTTGGCCATCAGGATGCCCCCGGGCGCCGACATGAAGCTCGCCGCGAGCAGATAGGGCAGCAACTGCTCGCCGATCATGCTGGCATAGGCGCCGAGGATCGTGCCTGCGACGCCCGCCATGCCGACGGTCATCACCGTGAAGAGCTGCGACGGGGTCAGCGCCGCGAGATAGGGACGGATGACGAGCGGGCTTTCGCTCTGCCCGACGAAAATGTTGGCGGCGGCGCCGAGGCTTTCGACCTTGGTAATGCCCGTAATCTTCTGGATCGCGCCGCCGACCCATTTGATCACCAGCTGCATGATGCCGAGGTAGTAAAGGATCGAGATCATCGAGGCGAAGAAGATGATCACCGGAAGCGCAGCGATCGCAAAGCTGTGCCCGCCCATGTCAGGCCCGGCGAGCGGGCCGAAGATGAAATCGGTCCCCGCCTTCGCGTAGCCGAGCAGGTTCGACACCGCACTCGACATCGTCTGGATGATCGCGCGACCCCAAGGCGTTCCGAGAACGAGGAGCGCAAAGCCGGCCTGGAGCAGGAAGGCCGGGACGACGACACGCGGGCGGATCCAGCGCCGGTTCGATGAAAAGAGTACGGCGATCGCAAGCAATGCGACGATGCCGAGTAACCCGATAAGCCGTTCCATGATTTCCGTGCGTCCCCCGCAAGTTTATTGCGCCTGTCTAACGGTGTTTGGCGAGGGGGCAAGGGGCTGGCCGCCAGATCGGTCGCAAAGCTGCTTGGCTGGCGGCGTGTCGGTCGATAATCCCACCCTGCCACAAGGGGGGTATGGAATGCGGTTTCTGATTGTTGCGGTGCTTTCGCTTGTCGTTGTCTCGCCGGTGGCGGCGCAAACGGATGCCGCGGCGCCACCATCCGTAGCGTCGGCGGGTGTCGAGCCTCTGCCGACTGCCGCCTTTGCCCGCCTTCCCTTCGCGGAAATGACCGAACTCTCGCCCGACGGGACCCATCTCGCAGGCCTTTTCGCCGTCAACGGCGCGCAGCATATCGGAATCCTCCCCGCGGTCGGCGACCGGAGCAAGACCGTCGGAATCGCTGTTCCCGACCAGACGCAGATCGGATGGATCCAGTGGGTCAATGACGACAATATCATCGTCGGCCTGCGCGCCTTGGTGCCTGTGGAGGCCGACAACTGGTATGTCTCGCGACTGATTGCCGTGAACCGGACGACGGGCAAGGTGACCCGGCTGTTGTGGGACGCGGGCGGGCAGAATGCATCGGACGTCCTGTGGATTCCGACCGACGGCAGCAGCGAGATTCTCGTCGCCGCGCAGAATTCGATCTATGAAGGCGAGCATTTCTGGCCGTCGGTCTATCGCGTCGATGTGACGACCGGGCGCAAGAAGCTGGAGGTCAAGGGGCGGGCGAGCGTCCTCGACTGGGGTGCCGATCACCTCGGCCGCGTCCGCTATGGCATCGGCTACAGCGATACGACGACGAAAGCGACGTTGCTCTATCGTCCCGACGGTCGCAGCACCTTCCGCACCATCGACAGCGCACGGCTTCGCGACGACGAACGACTGGCGATCCCCTTCGTCTTTGTTCCCGGGACCGACAACGGCCTCGTGTACAAGGACCTCGCCAACGGGAAGACGGCCATCGTCGAGCTAAATCTCGCGACGGGGCAGGAGGTCCGGACAGTATTCTCGCCCGAAAAATTCGATGTCGAGGGAGCGATCCGTTCGCCCGACGCGACAGGAATCCTGGGCGTCTATACATCCGACGACGAGCAGCCGGTGCAATGGATCAACCCGGTGATGGCAAAGCTGCAGGAGGGGCTGGCATCGACATCGCCGAGGTCGCGGGTCACGATCGACAGCTACAGCCGCGACCTTACGAAATTGCTGGTGCGCATCGCGACGCCCGACAGTCCGGGGCTGCTTTACTATTATGATGCGACCAAGGGCGAACTGTCGAAGCTTGCGACAATGAACGAGACGATCGGCGGCCGGCGACTGTCGCGGGCCAAATATGTCCAGTACAAGGCGCGCGACGGATTGCAGATCGAGGGCGTGCTGACGCTGCCGCGCGGGCGCGATCCCAAGGCGCTGCCCTTCATCGTCATGCCCCACGGCGGCCCCTGGGGGCACGACGAGCTGTCCTATGACTATTGGGCGCAATTTCTGGCCGAACGCGGCTATGCGGTGCTTCAGCCCAATTTCCGCGGCTCGACAGGATATGGTTCCGAATTCGAGCGCGCGGGTCAGGGCCAGATGGGCTTTGCGATGCAGGACGACATCACCGATGGCGTCCGATGGGCGGTGAAGGAGGGTATCGCCGATCCGGGCCGCGTCTGCATCGTCGGGGCATCCTATGGCGGCTATGCCGCGATGTGGGGCATCGTGAAGGATCCCGAGCAATATCGCTGTGCAATCTCGATCGCAGGGGTTGCAAACCTGCGCCGCGAAGTCAACGACTTCGGCGGATCGGTGCGCGCCAACCTGCATCGCGGGCAATGGCAACGCATGACCCCGGATTTCGCCGCGGTTTCGCCGATAAACGCAATCGACCGGATCAAGGCGCCGCTGCTCCTGATCCACGGAAAGAAGGACATCACGGTCGATCACGGCCAGTCGACCCGGATGTATTCGGCGATGAACAAGGCGGGCAAGCCGGTCGAGTTCGTGTCGCTTCCGCTGGCAGACCATTATTTCACCCGCGAGGCCGACCGGTTGACGCTGCTGAGCTCGATCGAGGCGTTCCTCAAGAAACATAATCCGCCGGATTGAGCGGTATCTTTCCAGCGCGGTCAAAAGCGATTAAGCGGCCTCGATGGAAAATAGCTCTTCGCGCGTCATCGCGCCCTCGTTGCTGCTGTTCGCGATCCTCTACGGCGGCATGGTTCCGCTCGGTGGCTTTCTCGGGGCGAAACAGGTTGCGCTCGGCCCGCTGGCCGTCGAGGCCGGGATTTTCCCCTTTCTGACGCTGATCGCAATTTCGAGCGGGATCGCGGAACTCCATGGGCGCGTCGTCGCCGACAAGCTGGTGCGGCTCGGCTTCATCCCGCTGATTCTCGCAATCATCCTGACCGTGTTCGTACTGCAACTGCCGACCGACCCGGGAATGTACGAGCCCGCGAAGGAAGCGTTCCCGATCATCGTCGGCCAAGGCTGGCGCATGATGGCCGCGGGTATCCTTGCCTATGGCGTATCGGTCAGCCTCAACGTCTGGATTTTCGCGCGGATGACGGCGAACAACGGCCGGCTGCTTCCGCTGCGCGGCTTTATCGCCGCGGCGCTCAGCCAGATCATCGATACGCTGATCTTCATTACCGTCAGCTTCTACGGCGTTCGTCCGATCGCCGACCTGATGCTCGGGCAGATGCTAGCGAAGGTTGTGCTGTCGGCCGTGATGGTCCCGCTGCTGGTGATGGCGGTGGTCGCGATCGGTCGCAAGCTCGACGGAACGCAGGCATCAGAGGTCGCCGGATGATGTCAACGACCGATCCCTCGAAGATGCCCGACCTCCTCGCCAAGGCCGAAACGCTGGTCGAGGCGCTGCCCTATCTGCAGCGTTATGCGGGCGAGACCTTCGTGATCAAATATGGCGGCCACGCGATGGGCGACCCCGAGGCGCAGCGCGATTTTGCCGAAGATGTCGTTCTGCTGAAAGCGGTCGGGATCAACCCGGTGGTCGTCCACGGCGGGGGGCCGCAAATCGGCCGGATGCTGAAGCAGCTCGGGATCGAATCGACCTTCGTCGGCGGCCTTCGTGTCACCGATGCCGCGACCGCCGAAGTCGCCGAGATGGTACTCGCGGGCAAGATCAACAAGGAAATCGTCAGCTGGATCGCCGGGCTCGGCGGCCGTGCGGTCGGCATTTCGGGGAAGGACGCCAACCTGGTGCTCGCCGAAAAGGTCGCGCGTACCGAACCCGATCCCAATTCGGGGATCGAGCGGCACGTCGACCTGGGATTCGTCGGTGAGCCGGTCGCGGTCGATGCGACAATCCTGCGCAATCTGTCGGGCGACAATTTCATCCCCGTCGTGGCCCCCGTCGCGCTGGGCGCCGACGGCGCGACCTACAACATCAATGCCGACACGATGGCGGGTGCTATAGCGGGCGCGCTCGGCGCGAAGCGCTTCTTCCTGCTTACCGACGTTGCGGGCGTGCTCGACAAGTCGGGTTCGCTGCTCACCGACCTCGACCGCACGGCGATCGACGCGCTCAAGGCCGACGAGACGATCACCGGCGGAATGATTCCCAAGGTCGAAACCTGCGTCGCCGCGGTCGACGCCGGGGTCGAGGCGGCCGTCATTCTCGACGGTCGTATACCCCACGCGATGTTGCTCGAAATTTTCACCGCAAGGGGTGCGGGCACGCTCATTCACCGCTAAGACCAGCCCTCGACCTTCCGGCCGGAGACCTTCCTTGTATTTCATGCTTCTCGATATCGTGGCGATCCTGCTCAACATCCTGTGGTGGATCATCATCGTGCAGGCGGTGATGTCGTGGCTCATCGCGTTCAACGTGATCAACACGCACAATGATTTCGTCGGCCAGCTCTGGTACGTGCTCGACCGCATTACCGAGCCGCTGTACCGCCCGTTCCGGCGGATCATGCCCGATTTCGGCGGTCTCGACCTGACCCCGATGGCCGTCCTGATCCTGCTGATCATCATGCAACAGGCCGTATTGCCCTATCTCTACCGGCTCGGCATCCAGGCCGGGATGGCCTGACACGATGACGGTATCGGCCGCTGCCCACATAATCGACGGCAAGGAATTTGCGGCTGGCCTGCGCGCGCGGATTGCCGCCGCGGTTCCCGCTTTCAAGGCCGCGACAGGACGCGCGCCCGGTCTCGCGGTCGTTCTCGTCGGCGACGATCCGGCGAGCGCCGTCTATGTCGGATCGAAGGGCAAGGCGACGGTCGCCGCCGGCATGGCGAGCTTCGAGCATCGTCTGCCCGCTACGGCGACGCAGGATGAGGTCGAGGCATTGCTCGCCCGGCTCAATGCCGACGAAATGGTCGACGGCATCCTGCTCCAGCTTCCCCTGCCCGGACATCTCGACGAACAGGCTGCGGTCGCGACGATCGACCCCGACAAGGATGTCGACGGGCTGACGCCCGTCAGTGCCGGTCGCCTCGCGCTGGGTATAGCCGGCATGGTGCCTTGCACACCCTATGGTTGCCTGCTGCTGCTGCAGGACCGGCTCGGCGATCTGTCGGGCAAGGATGCGGTCGTCATCGGTCGCTCGATCCTGGTAGGCAAGCCGATGGCGGCGTTGCTGCTCGGCGCGAACGCGACGGTCACCATGGCGCACAGCCGGACGAAAGATCTGCCCGATCTCGTCCGCCGCGCCGATATCGTCGTCGCAGCAGTCGGCCGTGCCGAAATGGTCAAGGGCGACTGGATCAAGCCCGGTGCGGTCGTGATCGACGTCGGGATCAACCGCCTGCCGCCGGCGGACGGCGAAGCGAAAGGCCGGCTGGTCGGCGACGTCGACTATGCCGAAGCCGCGACGGTCGCCGATGCCATCACCCCCGTTCCCGGCGGCGTCGGCCCGATGACGATCGCTTGCCTGCTTCGCAACACGCTCGTTGCAGCGCACCGCCGCGCCGGCCTTGCCGATCCGGAGGGTTTCTGATGCGCGGGCTGCTCGTTACCGTGACCGCACTGGCCGTCGTAGCAGGCGGTGCAGTGGCGGCGCGCGAACGCAATCGCCCTCTCGCGGCGAACCCCAGCGGCTTCATCGCGGCCGAAATCGCCTTTGCGCGGCTGGCGCAGGACAAGGGGCAGTGGACCGCGTTTCGCGAGACTGCAGCGCCCGACGCGGTGATGTTCGTGCCGCAGCGGGTGAAGGCGCAGGACTGGCTGAAGTCGCAAAAGAATCCCGCCGAGGCGGTGAAGTGGCAGCCACACGCAGTCTATGTCAGCTGCGACGGCAATGTCGGGGTGACGACCGGTGCATGGCAGAAAGGGCCGGCGAACGGTTATTTCACCACGGTCTGGCTCCGCGATCCCAAAAAGGGCAAGATGGCGTGGGTGCTCGACCATGGCGACACGCTGGCGACCCCGCGCGCAGCGCCCGACTTCATCGAATCGAAGCAGGCAAAATGCGGCACGCGTCCGGCGGTACCGATCGCGGCGGGGGCCGAGGGTGACGATATGGTGGTCGGCCTGTCGCCCGACCAGACGCTCAGCTGGACGTCGACGGTCCATCCGGACAAGTCGCGCCGCGTCACGATCCGCCTGTGGGACGGCAAGGAGATGGCGACCGTCATCGACAATGAGGTCGCGGCACCGCAATGATCGACCTTTTCATCTCGGCCTTCGTGACGCTGTTCGTCGTCATCGACCCGCCGGGCTGCGCGCCGATCTATGCCAGCCTGACGGCCGGAGCGAGCGCCGAACAGCGCCGCTCGATGGCGATCCGCGCGACCTTGATCGCGGGCTTCATTCTCGTTTTCTTCGCGATGTTCGGCGAAGCGCTACTCAGCTTCCTGCACATCGACCTCGACAGCTTCCGGATCGCCGGCGGGCTGATGCTGTTCATCATCGCGATCGATATGGTGTTCGAAAAGCGCACCGAACGCCGCGAACAGCGCGCCGAGAAGGTCAAGGCGACGCCCGAGGTCGAGGATGTGTCGGTCTTTCCGATGGCGATGCCGATGCTCGCCGGACCGGGCTCGATCGCCTCGGTAATGCTGCTCGTGTCGCAGAACAACGGGCTCGACCGCGCCTTCGTGATCTTCGGTGCGCTGCTGCTCGTGCTGTTGCTGACGCTCGCCGCGCTGCTCGCGGCGGGGCCGCTGATGCGGCTGATCGGGAACAAGGGCGAGGCGGTGATCACCCGGCTGCTCGGCGTGCTGCTCGCGGCGCTCGCGGCGCAATTCGTGATCGACGGGATCAAGGCCAGCTTCAACCTCGCATAAGAAAGGGGCGCCGCCCGAAGGCGACGCCCCATGTTTCCACGGAAATGGAACGGGTTCAGCCGGCGTTGTTGACGTCGTTCTGCGTCACCGGCGCGATGCGGATCTCGACGCGGCGGTTGCACTGATAGTCGGCCTCGCTGCGCTCGGGCGCACATTTCAGTTGCGATTCGCCATAGCCCATCGTCGCCATGCGCGCGCGGTTGATGCCGCGGCCGGCGAGATAGTCGGCGACCGATGCGGCGCGGCGCTCGGACAGCCCTTGGTTATAGCTGTCGCTGCCGGTCGAATCGGTGTGGCCGTAGACGTCGATATAGGTGCTCGGATATTCCGACAGCGTCGAGGCGACGCTGTCGAGTGCGCTGCGGAACTGCGATTTCACGAGCGCGCTGTTATAGTCGAAGGTGACGTCGCCGGGCATGTTGAGCACGAGCTGGTCGCCCTGGCGTTCGACGTCGATCCCGGTGCCCGCGGTGCGTTCGCGCAGCTTCTTTTCCTGCTGGTCCATATAGTAGCCGACGCCCGCGCCCGCGACGGCGCCGATGCCCGCGCCGAGGATCTTTTCGGTGCGGTCGCGTCGCCCGCCGACGAGATCGCCGAGCAGATAGCCGCCGAGCGCGCCGCCGATGCCGCCGATCGCGGCCTTAGAGATGGTCTGTTTGCCCGTCTCGGGGTCGGTCACGCAGCCGGTGAGCGCAAGCGCACCGATGCTGGCGAGGGCGGTGAGCTTGATCGTCTTGCTGTTCATTGTATCGCTCCCTTTTCTCCGGCGGCGGGACTGGTCCTCCGCGCCGCGTTCAAGCCGATAACATATTGGCCGCCGATGTGGTTCCATTCCTCGGCTGAACGCTGGCTGAGCGTGCCATTTGTAATCGGACGGCTTTCGCTTATAGGGAGGCGCATGACCGAAGATGACAGGGGCCGGGCGCCGCAGCGCCACATGACCGCCCAATGAGCCCTTTTCCCTGGGGTGACGTCGCGATCATCGCGATCCTGGTATTCCTCAACGGCGCTTTCGCCATGTCCGAACTCGCGATCGTCTCGTCGCGCGATCCCCGCCTGCAGGCGGCCGAAAAGCGCGGCAGTCGCGGCGCGAAGATCGCGCGGCAGCTCGCGTCGGATCCCGGACGCTTCCTTTCCACGGTACAGGTCGGCATCACGCTGATCGGCGTCCTCACCGGCGCCTATTCGGGTGCGAGCCTGGGCGGGCCAGTCGCGCAGCGGCTCGAGGCGTGGATCGGGCTCGATCCCGAAAATGCCGAGAATATCGGTTTTGCGATCGTGATTGCGGCGACCACCTATTTCTCGCTGATCGCGGGCGAGCTGGTTCCCAAGCAGTTCGCGCTTCGGACGCCCGAGCGGATCGCGATCCTGATGGCGGTGCCCATGTACTGGCTGTCGCGCGTCGCGGCGCCGCTCGTCTGGCTGCTCGACAACAGTTCGGCGCTGATTTTCCGCCTGCTCGGGCTCAATCGCGAGTCCGAGGAGCGCGTCACCGCCGAGGAACTGCACCTGATCGTCGCCGAAGCGTCCAAATCGGGCGTGATCGAGGAAAGCGAACGTGCGATCATCTCGGGTGTCGTCCGCCTTGCCGATCGGCCGGTGCGCGAGGTGATGACCCCGCGGATCGACGTCGACTGGATCGATATCGCGTCGGACGCCGATGCGGTGCGCGCAAAGCTGCTGGAGACGCCGCACACGCGCATCCCGGTCGCGCGCGGGTCGGTCGACGATATCGTCGGGATCGTCCAGGCGCGCGACATCGCGGGCGCGCTGTTCCGCGGCGAGACGCTCGACCTCGAAAAGCTGACGCGCTCGGCAAAGGTCATCCACGACCAGATCGACGCGATGGATGCGCTCGAAAATCTACGCGCGGCCGACGTGCCGATGCTGCTCGTCCACGACGAATATGGACATTTCGAGGGGCTGGTGACGCCGGCCGACCTGCTTTCGGCGATCGCGGGTGAATTCGCGTCCGACCAAGACATCGGCAGCGAGCCCTTCGTCACCGAACGCGACGACGGCAGCCTGCTGATCGCAGGTTCGATGCCCGCCGACCAGATGGCCGAGCGGCTGGGGATCGAGCTCGGCGACGACCGCGACTATGCGACTGCGGCGGGTCACGCGCTCGCGATCCTGAAACATCTTCCACATGAAGGCGAGAGCTTTACCGACAGGGGCTGGAAGTTCGAGATCGTCGATATGGACGGCCGGAAGATCGACAAGCTGCTCGTCAGCGAAGTGCGCAAGCCGCGGGACGAAGCCGCCGGCGACTAGAGCTCCCCGCCCAGCGCGCCGTATTTCGCTTCGAAGCCGGCCTTGTCGCCGCGGGCGAGGTAGCCTGCCTGATCGACGATATTGTCCCGCGCGATACGGCCTTGGAACGCGCCGAGCTGCGGGTCGATCCGTGCCACGTCGGCGTCGGTCCAGTCGGCGATCTGCCGGAAGCTGGTGACGCCGAGGCCGTTCAGCAGTCCAACCATCTTGGGTCCGACGCCCTTCAGCAGTTGCAGATTGTCGCTAGCGGCGGGAGCGTGCATCGGTTGCGGTTCCGGCTCAGCAGCGGGTTCCGGTTCGGGTGTTGCTACGGCTTCGGGAAGCGGTTCGGGCGCAGGCGGTGGAACGGTGGGTTCCTCGGGTACGATCGCTGCGGGCTCCGGCTCCGGAGTTGGCGCAGGCTCGGGCTGCGGTTCGGGTGCCGCCGGAGCAGGCGCTTCAGCGACAGGTTCTGCGGGAACGATCGGCTCTTCCGGAATCTCGGCGACCGGTTCGGCCGGGGGCTCGGCGATCGGGGCGGGCGCCGGTTCGGGTTCGGACGGCGCCTCGGCCATCGGTTCCGGTGCCGGCGGCCGTGGCGGTGGGGGAGGGGCAGCGACGGGCGCGGGCGCTGGCTCCTTCGGTTTGAAGCGCGCGGGTTCGGCGGCGATGATTTCGGGCTTCACCGCCTCCAGCGGTTTGCGAGGCTCGGCGGGCGGAGCGACCGGGGTTTCGATCTCCTCGGGCGCCTTGCGGCCGAAGAGCCACCACAGCAGCAGCACCGCGACGACGAGGCCGACGACCGCGATGATCCAATTTTCCTGAAGCCACGCCATGATGATCTCCCTGTGTTGCGGTCAGCCTATGCCCGCGCGTTCGCGGCGTCCAGCACCGCTTATTCGGCCTCGCGCGCGACCTCGCGCCAGCCCCTCAGCGCGCTTCGCGCGCAACCTCGCGCCAGCCGATATCGCGGCGGCAGAAGCCGGTCGGGAAATCGAGCTTGTCGACCGAAGCATAGGCGCGCGCCTGCGCCTCGGTGACGCTCTTGCCGGTCGCGGTGACGTTGAGCACGCGGCCGCCCGCCGCAACGAGCGTGCGGTCCTCGCGCGCGGTGCCGGCGTGGAAAACGCGGACGCCGCCCGCTTCGGCATCGGCAATGCGGCGAATCGCGCCACCCTTTTCGGGGGTGCCGGGGTAGCCGTTCGCCGCCATCACTACGGTGAGGGCGTAGTCGTGCGAGAAAGCTGGCGTCTCGGCCGAAGCAATGGCGTCGGTCGCAGCGGCGTGAAGCAGCGCGGCGAAGTCGCCCTTGAAGCGCATCATCAACACCTGGCATTCGGGATCGCCGAAGCGGCAGTTATATTCGATCAGCTTCGGACCTTCGTCGGTCAGCATCAGCCCCGCGAACAGCACGCCGACATAGGGCGTGCCCTCGGCGGCGAGTGTCGCCACGGTCGGGCGGATGATGCGGTCCATCACCGTGGCCTCGAGGTCGGGGGTCAGCACGGGGGCGGGGCTGTAGGCGCCCATGCCGCCGGTGTTCGGGCCGGTGTCACCGTCGCCGACGCGCTTATGGTCCTGCGCGCTGCCGAAGGCGATGACGCCTGTGCCGTCCGAAAGCGCAAAGAAGCTCGCTTCCTCGCCGGTCATGAATTCCTCGATCACAACCTCGGCGCCCGCGCCGCCGAAGGCGCCGTCGAACATGTCGGCGATCGCGGCCTCGGCCTCGGCCTGTGTTTCGGCGATGATCACGCCCTTGCCCGCGGCGAGGCCGTCGGCCTTGATCACGACCGGAATCGAGAAGCCTTCGAGCACGGCGAGCGCTTCCTCGGCCGACGTGCAGCGGACGTAACCCGCGGTCGGGATGCCGGCGCGCGCGCAGAGATCCTTGGTGAAACCCTTCGATCCTTCGAGCCGTGCGGCGGCGGCGCTCGGGCCGAAAGCGGGAATGCCGATCTCGCGAAGGCGGTCGGCAAGGCCGGCGACGAGCGGCGCTTCGGGGCCGACGACGACGAAGTCGATTGCATGGGCTTTGACGAACGCGATCAGGCCGTCGATGTCATCGGCGGCGATCGGCACGCATTCGGCGTGGAGTTCGATACCCGGGTTGCCCGGAGCGGCATAGAGCTTGGCGCAACTCGGCGATTGTGCCAACTGCCAGCTCAGCGCATGTTCGCGGCCACCAGAGCCCACCAGCAGGATATTCATGTCAGTCCCTTTTCCCGATCCGGCGTCCGACGATGGCACCGAAGCGCGGCTGTTAGCCGAGGCGGCGCCGGGGGACAATGCGCCTGCCCTGTCGGTCAGCCAATTGTCGGCGGCGATCAAGCGGACGGTCGAGGACGGCTTTGCACGCGTGCGTGTGCGCGGCGAGCTTTCGGGTACGAAACGCGCTGCGTCGGGGCATTTCTATGCCGCGCTGAAGGACGACAACGCGCTCATCGACATGGTGATGTGGAAGGGGCAGGCCGGGCGCCTCGCCTTCCGGCCCGAGGACGGGATCGAGGTGATCGCGACCGGCAGGCTCACTACCTATCCGGGGCGGTCGAAATATCAGCTCGTCGTCGACACGCTGGAAGTTGCGGGCGAGGGCGCGCTGATGCTGCTCTTCGAGAAACTGAAGGCGCGGCTGGGCGGCGAGGGGCTGTTCGACCGCGAGCGCAAGCAGGCGCTGCCCTATCTGCCGCAGGTGATCGGCGTCGTGACCTCGCCGACCGGCGCGGTGATCCGCGACATTCTCCACCGCCTCGCCGATCGATGTCCGACGCGCGTGATCGTCTGGCCCGTGCTGGTGCAGGGCGAGGGCGCGGCGGCGCAGGTTGCGAATGCGGTGCGCGGGTTCGATGCGATTGCGCCCGGCGGGCCGGTGCCGCGCCCCGATCTGGTCATCGTCGCGCGCGGCGGCGGGTCGATCGAGGATCTGTGGGCGTTCAACGAAGAGGTGGTCGTGCGCGCGATCGCCGATTGCCGCATCCCGACGATCAGTGCCGTGGGGCACGAGACCGACGTGACGCTCGCCGACTATGTCGCCGACGTGCGCGCGCCGACGCCGACGGCGGCCGCCGAAATGGCGGTACCGGTGCGCGCCGAACTGCAGGCACAGCTAGCGACCTGGAACGGGCGGATCATCGGCGCGGCGAACCGGCAGCAGGCCTTGCGCGGCGAGCGGCTGACGGCGCTGGCGCGACATCTGCCGAAACGCGAGGCACTCTATGCGCCGCAGCGCCAGCGGCTCGACGACAATGGCGAGCGGCTCGACCGCGCGCAGCGGCAGCGGCTTGCCGTGGTGGCCGAGCGGCTCGCGACGCGTTCGGGCGCGCTGCGGCCGGCGTTGCTCGAACGGCGCTGGGATCGCGATCACGCGAAGCTTGAAGGACTGGGGCGGTTGCTTGCCTCGCTCGACCCGCGTGCGCTGTTGTCGCGCGGCTATGCCATGGTGCGCGACGGCGAAGGCGCGATCGTGACGACTGCAGGGAAGGCCCGCGATGCGGGGCATCTGCGGCTGCAATTTGCCGACGGCGACGTGGCGGTTGCCGTGGCGGAGGGCGGCCAGCCCTTGCCTCCTGCCGCCCCTCCCGCGGCGCCGAAGCCTCTCCGCAAGCCGTCCTCCGGCGCGACCGGCCGAGGGCAGGGCGAGCTTTTCTGATAGCGGCAGGGTGGCCGGAGCGCGCGAAGCTGCTATATTGCGTGCAATGACTTACGCTTCGACGGATATCAAATCATGCTGATCGCCAGCCGCAACCGCCTCGCCCGCCTGCACTATGGACCCAACGGCTTCCGGGTGCTGTCGCCCGGTGATCATGTGCTGTGCGCAGTAAGCGGGGTGCCGATCGGGCTCGACGAATTGCGATACTGGTCGGTCGCGCGGCAGGAACCCTATGCGACCGCCGCCCTCTCGGTACAGGCTGAGCTCGACCACAAGGCATGAGGTTCGCACGATATGCGCGGCGTTTCGCCGCGGCGCTGCCTTTGCTCGTTGTCGCCGCGAGTTGCGTCCCGGCGGCGGAACCAGTGGCCGCGAAGCCCGCACCAGCGGCTCCGCTTCCCGCACCTGCACCCCCACCGGCGCCGTTGCCGCCGCTGCGCACCGACTTCGGTTTGCGTGGGGTTCCCGAGCAGGGTGCGGTGTTGACCGGGCAGGCGCCAGCCGGCACGCGCAGCCTGACGCTCGACGGCAAGGCGGTACCGGTCGCTTCCGATGGCGGCTTTCTGATCGCCTTCGATCGCGATGCCGGGCCGTCAGCGCTGCTTGCGGTGACGCTGGCCGATGGCCGGACTGCGGAGCGCACGCTGAACGTCGCGCCCGGGAGCTGGCGGATCGAATATATCAACGCGCCCTATCGCGGCAGCGCGTCGAGTGACGCCGATTTCGAACGCCGGCGTCCGGCCGAACTGGCGCAGATCGCGGCGGCGCGGACCGTTCCCGTCAATTCCGACGGATGGAGGCAGAAGTTCCGCTGGCCGGTGACCGGGCGGTTGTCGGGCTTCTTCGGATCGCAGCGCGTCTATCAGGGCAAGCCGGGCACCTATCATGGCGGAACCGACATCGCGGTCCCCGCCGGCACGCCATTCGTGGCGCCCGCCGACGGCGTCGTGACGCTTGCGGCGGCGGCGCCCTTCACGCTCGAGGGGAACCTGCTGATCGTCGATCATGGCATGGGGCTGTCGAGCGCCTTTCTTCATTGCCAGCGGCTCGATGTGAAGGTCGGCGATCATGTGGTGCAGGGGCAACAGCTCGGTACTGTCGGCCGTACCGGGCGTGCCACGGGGCCGCATATGCACTGGGGGCTGAAATGGCGCGACGCGCGGCTCGACCCCGGAAAGCTCGCGGGGCCGAACGGCGGCTGATCGCACGAAAGGCGCAGGATTTCGTTTCTCGTGAAACAAAATTTCACGAATGTCGCGCCGCAGCAGAATAGTATTTCGCCGTTTCGCGCGGTTGTTGCAAATACGTCACAATGGCTGCCGAAACCGCAGAAGCGGCGGCAAATTCCCTTTACTCGACATGAATGAGGCCTCATCCCGCACGCTATCGGGGCATCTGTGTGTCGGCGTCATGCCGTCGCGCCGGGGGCTCGGGTACCATCACCATCAGTAGCAAGGGACTGCACTGTGAAAACCACCCAATATTCCAAGCTGAAGCTCAGCGCGGCACCGCTCGTCATGGGCGTTGCGCTGGTTTCGGCTCCTGCCTTCGCGCAGGACGCGCCGGCGGAAGAGGCGACGACGAACTCGGAAATCGTCGTCACCGGTACGCTGATCCGCAATCCGAACCTCGAACAGTCGACCCCGGTCAACGTCACCACCTCGGACGCCATCGAGCTGAAGCAGTCGAACGTCGCGGAAGAAGTCCTGCGCGAACTGCCCGGCGTCGTCCCGAACATGGGTTCGGCGGTGAACAACGGTAACACCGGTGGTTCGTACGTCGATCTTCGCGGCCTCGGCTCGACCCGCAACATCGTCCTGCTGAACGGCAACCGCGTCGCTCCGTCGGACGTGAACGGCCGCGTCGACCTCAACAACATCCCGCTGGCCCTGATCGAGCGCGTCGATGCGCTGACCGGTGCGGCGGTGACCACCTATGGTGCGGACGCCATCACCGGCGTCGTCAACTTCGTCACCAAGCGCGACTTCGCCGGTCTGGAAGTCCAGGCTTCGGAACAGATCACCGAACAGGGCGACGGCAACGTCTTCCGCGTCGACGCGACGATCGGTGCGAACTTCGACGACGGCCGCGGTAACGCGGTTCTGAGCATCGGCTACCAGCAGGCCGACGCCGTCTATCAGGGCGACCGCGATTTCTCGGTCTTCCAGGTCGACAGCTACACCGGTGGCGCCGGCGGTTCGGGCACGGCGGTTCCGTCGCGCTTCTCGGGCACGCGCCCGATCGACCCGATCACGGGCCTGCCCAGCGTCGATCCCACGGTCGGCAACGGCGGCGTGCGCCAGATCAACGCGCAGGGTCAGGCAGTCGCCCCCTTCGCGTCGTTCAACTTCAACCCGTACAACATCTTCCAGACGCCGTTCCAGCGCTATAACATCTATGGCCAGGCGAACTACGAAGTGTCGGACGCGGTCGAGGTCTATGCTCGCGGCATGTTCTCGAAGAACAAGGTCTCGACCATCATCGCTCCGTCGGGTTCGTTCGGCGGTTCGGTCACGATCAACCTGAACAACCCGTTCCTGCCCGCCGCGCTGCGCAACCAGTTCTGCGCTTTCAACACGGCGACCCCGGAATCGGGTCTCTACACCCCGCGCTTCACCGCAGCGGAATGCGCCGCGGCTGCCACGGCGACCGGTCCGAGCGATCCGAACTATCGCACGGTCACGACCGCCCTGTCGCGTCGTACGCCTGAAGTCGGTCCGCGTATCAGCGACTATCAGACAACCTTCTTCGACTATCGCGTCGGCGCCCGCGGCGGCATCACCGACACGATCGACTGGAACATCGAAGGCGCCTATGGCGAATCGGAAAATATCCAGAACATCCAAGGCTATACGCTCCAGTCGCGCTGGCGGCAGGGTTCGCTCGTCAACGGCACGCTGGCCAACCCGGTCTGCCAGGATTCGTCGAACGGCTGCGTCCCGCTCAACCTGTTCGGCCCCGAAGGCTCGATCACCCCGCAGATGGCTGACTTCCTGACGGAAAACAGCACCTCGACCAACCGTACCTCGCTTGCGCAGGCACGGGCGATCATCTCGGGTGACCTCGGCTTCTCGTCGCCGGGCGCTGTCCAGCCGATCGGTTTCGCGATCGGCGGCGAATATCGCAAGTACAAGGCACAGCAGCAGTCGGATCTTCTCGCGAAGACCGCAGGCGAACTGGGCGGCGCCGGTGGCGCGGCTCCGGACATCGACGGTGGCTATGACGTTTACGAAGCCTATGCCGAAATCGTCGCGCCGCTGATCGAGGACAAGCCGTTCTTCGAAAGCCTGACGCTCGAAGCCGGTATCCGTTATTCGGATTACAGCATCGAGGGTGCTGGCGGTTACAACACCACCACCTGGAAAGCCGGCGGCAGCTGGGAACCGGGTGCCGGCGTCAAGTTCCGCGGCAACTACAGCCACGCTGTTCGCGCTCCGAACATCGGCGAACTGTTCACCCCGACCTCGGTTGGTCTGACCAACCTGGCGCTCGACCCCTGCGCGGGTTCGGCTCCGGTCGGCAACGCCAACCTGCGTGCGGTTTGTATCGCGCAGGGTGCGACGGCCGGTCAGATCGGTTCGATCACCAACCCGACCGCCGCTCAGGCCAACATCACCACCGGTGGTAACCTGAACCTGAAGCCGGAAAAGGCGAACACCTGGACCCTCGGCGTGGTCTTCCAGCCGGAATTCCTGCCGCGCTTCAACCTGTCGCTCGACTATTACAACATCCGCGTCACCGACGTGCTTGGCGTTCCGCTTCCGGGCGACATTATCGCAGCTTGCTTCGATAACGTCACCGCGGGCAGCGCGACCGACCCGGCCTGTACGGCTATCCGTCGTAACCCGCTCACCGGCGGCCTCGACGGCGACCCGGCGACCACCGGTGGTCTGTTCGGTACCACGAACAACCTCGGCCGGCTGTTCACCGACGGCGTCGACCTGCTCATGAACTACAACATGGATCTGGGCTTCGCGAGCCTCGACTGGTCGTTTGTCGGTAACTGGACGCACAGCTCGAAGTTCAAGGCGAACGCAGCCGATCCGGCTTCGCTCAACCGCGAATGCGTCGGCTACTACAGCGTGAACTGCTCGTTCACGGGCTCGATGCAGCCGGAATTCCAGTTCTCGAACCGCTTCACGCTGGGCTTCGACAAGGTCGACGTCTCGCTGCTGTGGCGCTGGCAGGACGGAATGTCGTTCGAACCGCAGCAGTTCCAGGACGATCTGGACTTCGCGCTGGCCAACCCGGCCGACTGTCCGAACCCGACCGGTGCCGATCCGGGCGGTTGTGTCGTCGATCCTGCCTACCGCAAGATCAAGGCGCACAACTATTTCGACCTGACCACGCGCTTCAACATCAGCGAGAACCTGACCTTCACCGCGACGGTCCAGAACCTGCTGAACCAGAAGCCGCCGATCGTCGGCAACTCGATCGGTTCGACCACCTACAACAGCGGCAACACCTTCCCGTCGTCCTACGACGCGCTGGGCCGTCGCTTTGCGGTGTCGGCGAAGCTGAAGTTCTAGTCGACTTCGGTTACGGCAAGAATCGGGGGCGGACAGCAATGTCCGCCCCTTTTTCTATGCGTTGATGGAAAAGCCGATCGGGTTTCGCTGAGGCGAAGTGCGCGAATTCAGCGCAGGGGAAGCGGCTGCGGCAGCGTGAGCGGAATATCCGCCTGCTGCGCGACGGCCTCCGCCCAGACGATCACCTGCGCAATCTCTTCGCCATAGGCCGCTTCCGCGCGGGCGAGATCCTGCTGGCGCTCGCCTGCCACGAAGGGCGCGCCGGACTTGCTGTTACGACCGAGTGCGGGATGCCCGCCAATCGCCGCGCGGTCACCCGCCAGTCCGTAGTGATCCATCGCGGCCGTCACGGCTGCCACCGGATCGCCGGTAAGCGTTTCGCTGTCGAGCGATGCGATCCGGTCCGGTGCTTGCCCGATAAGTGCGGCGAAAGCCTGCTGCTGGGCGAGCCAGCCCACCGCCGCCACCTGAAGGTCCGACTGGCGGAAGTAATCGCGCGGTTCGAAGCCCAACCCGACATATCCGTCGGCCAGATAGGATTCGAGCAGTTCGCGGCACCAGAGGCGGCACCACATGCCCTTGCGTGCAACCGACAGCAGAAAGGAACGCAGCGGCGCATGGAGCAGGATCGCCCGCGCCTCGGGCCGCAGCATCAGCGCGCCGCGGGCGAGCGGGTTGAAGATGTTGGAGGGCTTTACGACGACGGCCTCGCCGGGGACGAAACCGCGCGCCAGCATCGCCAGCGCATCGTTCATTACGCGGCCATGCTCGCGCGGATCGGCGCCGCGCCGGCGCCAGCCGACCATGTCGTTGAGCAGGACCGGCTCCGACAGGCCCGTTGCCGAGCCGGGACGGTCGAGCGCCTGGACGAGCATCGTCGAGGCGCAAAAGGCCGAATGAAAGAGAAAATGGATCGGCGTGCTCGAGGATTTCGCCGCGGCGCTGCAGTCGCTTCGTCGCAGCACGAGCGGCGCTGCCTCCTCGCCCAGATGCAGGTCGGTGAGGAAAGGAACCTCGTTCCGGGCCTCGCGAGAGACGCGGCGAAAATGGAAGGCGTCATGTCCGGCGTCATAGCGATGGGCAAGCCATTCGGCGTCGCCCAATATGGCAGCGATTGAGAGCTCCGCGGTCATCAATCGACCTTGCCGACTGCCCTTGCCGATGGCAAGCATGGCCATGGCCAATCCGACCCCGCCAGCCACTGCCATCGAAGCCAACCGCCTCGGGATCGCGGCGTTGCAGGCCGGCGATGCGGAAGCCGCCGCCGCCCATTTCGCCGCCGCCGTTGCCGCCGATCCCCGTTCGGGCGCGCTGCAGCGGAATCTTGCGTCGGCATGGCGGGCGCTTGGCGACGAAACCCGTGAACTGGCGGCGCTCGATGCCGCGCTTGCCGTCGATCGCCGCGATCTGATGGCATGGGTCCGCAAGGCCGAACGGCACGAGATACGGGGTGAAGGCGGTCAGGCATTGGCCGCATGGAGCGCCGCGGTATCGCTTGGCGCCCAGCTCGATGCCGTGCCCGCGCCGCTCGAACCCTTGCTCGCGCAGGGCCGGACCTTCATCGATCGCGCAACGGGTGCGATGTTCGCGGCTGCGTCGGGCGCGTTCGGCGAACTTCGCGGCGGCTTGACGGAGGGGGAAGCGCGTCGCGGCGAGGCCTTCATCGCCAGCGCTCTCGGTCGCCGGCGCATCTATCAGAATGAGTGTGCCGGAACCTATTACCCCTTCCTGCCCGCCGACGAGTTTTTCGACCGCGGCCACTTTCCGTGGATGGCGGAAATCGAGGCGCAAACCGGCGCCATCCGTGCCGAGCTGGCGGCGTTGCTCGACGATCCTGGAGAAGCGCTTCGCCCCTATGTCCGCATGGACGCGGGAACCCCCGATTCGATCTGGACCGGGCTCGACAACCGGCTCGACTGGGGGGCGTGTTTCCTCTGGGAATATGGCGAACCGAACCGGCCGGTTCTGGATCGCTGCCCCGCCACGGCCGCGGCGCTCGCCGCAATTCCGGGCGCTCGCATTCCGGGGCGGGCACCAAGCGCTTTCTTCTCGATGCTGAAACCGCACACGCGCATTCCCGCGCATACCGGCGTCACCAATACGCGTGCGATCGTCCACCTGCCGCTGATCGTTCCGCCGGGCTGCGGCTTTCGTGTCGGCGGCGAGACGCGCATGTGGGAAGAGGGTCGGGCCTTCGCCTTCGACGATACGATCGAGCATGAAGCGTGGAACGACAGCGACGAGCTGCGAGCGGTGCTCATTTTCGACGTGTGGAACCCGCATCTGACAAGCGGCGAACGCGAGCTGTTGCTGCGCTATTTCGGGTCGGCGGACGCGTCGGGCTACGCCGTACCGCGCTGACTGGGCGCCGGTCGGCAGGTAGCTGTCATTGGCCGAAATTCAGCTTTGCGAAAGCCCGTCTCGCAAATATGATGCGCCATCGAGGCTGCGGGGCGGGACCCGCGGTAGGAGGATTTGCATGACCAGGATTTTGCCCGCTTTCGTTGCGGTCGCCCTTTTGGCCGCACCGGCCGCTTTCGCTGCGGAAACCGCGGCTTCGGCCGATCGTGCGCCGCCGCCCAAGACCCCGTCGCTGATGACGCCGACCGAGATCAAGGCATATAACGAGGGCCTGCCGCAGACCCACCCCTATTACATCAAGTGCCGCAAATCGGTGGAAATCGGTTCGCTGGTTAAGAAGAACCGCGTATGCCACACCAATGCGGACTGGAAGGTCGCTCTGGAAAAGGGCGCCACGAGTGCGCGTGAAACCGCCGAGGCGATGCAGAGCAAGGCGGGCAACAGCTCCAACTGATCGCTGTCCCTGCAGTTCGATTACGGGAGGACCGGATGCTTAGAATCGCAAGCCTGGGAATCGTCATGGCGCTGTCGTCGGCATCGCCCGCACTCGCGAGCGACGCTGATGCGCCGCTTGCGCGTGCACCTTCGGACATGACGGGCGACGAGATCGACGCCTATAATATGGGGCGTGCCGCGACCTCGCCCGACTATATCCGCTGCCGCCGGATCGAGCAGATCGGCTCGCTGGTGAAGAAGCAGCGCGTCTGCAACACCAACGCCGAATGGCGGCGGATCACCGACAAGGGCAATCAGGATGCCCGCGACACGCTGGAAGCCGTGTCGCGTAGCTTCAACAACGGGCAGGAGCCCATCGATCAGCGCGAGACGATGATCGGCCGGCCACGGTAAGGAGTATGGCGATGCAAATGGCGACGCTGTTTCTTCTGGCGGCTGCTGCGGCGCCTGCGCCCGCCGCGGTCGAGCGCGCGCCGCTCGATCGTCCGGCGTCGACGATGACCAACGCCGAGATCAAGGCGTATAACGAGGGGCTCGCGCTGACCGACCCCGCCTATATCAAGTGCCGGAAGATCGAGGAGATCGGCTCGCTGGTGAAGAAGGCGCGCGTCTGTCACACCAACGACGAGTGGAAGGCGCTCTGGGTGCAGGGCAACCAGGATTCGCGGGACACGATGGATGCCTATGCCAGCAAGGCGGGCGACTGCCGCGCGACCGGCACCTGCTAGGCGGCAGGACGGGACAGGAAAAAAGGGGCGGCATTTCTGCCGCCCCTTTTTCATTTATCCCGCGGTGAGTTTCAGCGCCCCGTCGCCTTCGTCGACCCGGATCGTCGACCCGTCCCTGACCTCGCCCTTCAGGATCAGGTCGGCGAGCGGGTCCTGCAGATATTTCTGCACCGCGCGCTTCAGCGGGCGCGCGCCATAGACGGGATCGTAGCCGACGCGGCCGAGCCACGCGCGTGCGGCATCGGTCAGATCGAGCGTGACCTTACGATCGGTCAGCAGCTTTTGGACGCGTGCGACCTGGATATCGACGATGCCGCCCATATGCTGCTGCGCGAGGCGGTTGAAGAGCACGATCTCGTCGAGCCGGTTCAGGAACTCGGGCCGGAAATGCGCGCGCACGACTTCCATGACCGCGGGTTCGGCCTGTTCGACCGGAGCGTCGTCGGGAAGCGCGGCGATCGCCTGGCTGCCGAGGTTCGAGGTCAGGATGATCAGCGTGTTGGTGAAATCGACCGTGCGGCCCTGTCCGTCTGTAAGACGCCCGTCGTCGAGCACCTGCAGCAGGATGTTGAACACGTCGGGATGCGCCTTCTCGACCTCGTCGAACAGCACGACCTGATAGGGACGGCGCCGCACCGCTTCGGTGAGCGTGCCGCCCTCCTCATAGCCGACATAGCCCGGAGGCGCGCCGACGAGCCGCGCGACGCTGTGCTTCTCCATAAACTCGGACATGTCGATGCGGACCATCGCATTGTCGTCGTCGAACAGGAATCGCGCGAGCGCCTTGGTGAGCTCGGTCTTGCCGACGCCCGTCGGGCCAAGGAAGAGAAAGCTGCCAAGCGGACGATTGGGGTCCTGCAGACCGGCGCGGGCGCGGCGGACGGCAGTCGAGACCGCGCGGACCGCTTCGTCCTGCCCGATGACGCGCTGTTCGAGCGTCGCCTCCATCCCGAGCAGCTTTTCGCGTTCGCCTTCCATCATACGGTCGACCGGGATGCCGGTCCATTTGCTGACTACCGCGGCGATATCGTCGGCGGTGACTTCCTCGCGCAGCATGGCGTTGCCCGCCGCGGCCTGCGCCTCGTCGAGCCGCTTTTCGAGGCCGGGGATGGTGCCGTAGGATAGCTCGCCCGCTTTCGCGAGGTCGCCGGCGCGCTGCGCCTGATCGAGCGCCGACCGCGCCGCGTCGAGCTCTTCCTTGATCTTCGCTTCGGCGTGGATCTTGTCCTTCTCGGCCTGCCAGCGTTGGGTAAGTTCGGCCGACTGCTGCTCGAGGTTCGCGAGCTCGCCCTGCAGGGTGGCGAGCCGGTCCTTCGACGCGGCGTCGCTTTCCTTGCCGAGTGCGGCTTCCTCGATCTTCATCTGGATGATGCGGCGGTCGAGGGTCTCGATCTCCTCGGGCTTCGATTCGACCTCCATGCGGATGCGGCTCGCCGCCTCGTCCATCAGGTCGATCGCCTTGTCGGGCAGGAAGCGGTCGGAGATATAGCGGTTCGACAGGGTCGCGGCGGCGACGATCGCGCCGTCGGTGATCCGCACGCCGTGGTGCAACTCGTACTTTTCCTTGATGCCGCGCAGGATCGAGATCGAATCCTCGACCGTCGGCTCGCCGACGAACACCGGCTGGAAACGCCGCTGGAGCGCTGGGTCCTTTTCGACATGCTTGCGATATTCGTCGAGGGTCGTCGCGCCGATGCAGTGGAGTTCGCCGCGCGCGAGCGCGGGCTTGAGCAGGTTCGACGCATCCATCGCGCCCTCGCCCTTGCCCGCGCCGACCAGTGTGTGCATCTCGTCGATGAACAGGATGATCTCGCCCTCGGCCGCCTTGACGTCGTCGAGCACGCCCTTCAGTCGCTCTTCGAACTCGCCGCGATATTTGGCGCCCGCAATCAGCGCGCCCATGTCGAGCGACAGCAGGCGACGGTCTTTCAGGCTGTCGGGGACATCGCCATTGACGATGCGCAGCGCGAGACCCTCGGCGATCGCGGTCTTGCCGACGCCGGGCTCGCCGATGAGGACGGGATTGTTCTTGGTCCGGCGCGCGAGGATCTGCACCGTGCGACGGATTTCCTCGTCGCGGCCGATCACCGGGTCGAGCTTGCCCTCGCGTGCAACCTCGGTGAGGTCGCGGGCGAATTTCCTGAGCGCATCATAGCGGTCTTCGGCCGAGGCGGTGTCGGCGGTGCGGCCGCCGGTCAGCTTGGTGATCGCGGCATTGAGCGCCTCGGGCTTCACGCCCGCGTCGGCGAAGGCCTTGCCCACCGGCGTGCCGCTGCCAAGCACCATCGCGAGCAGGATATTCTGGACGGCAACGAATTCGCTGCCGGCCTTGGCGGCGACCTGTTCGGACTGGTCGAGCAGGCGCACGGCGTCATTGTCGAGGCCCGGCGTCTGCTGCGCGCCCGATCCCGACACGGCGGGAACCTTGGCGAGCAGGGCATCGATACCCTGCGTGGCACGCGCGACGTCGCCGCCGCTTTCGCGGATCAGGCCTGCAGCCATGCCCTGATTGTCTTCGAGCAGCGCTTTCGCGACATGCTCGGGCGAAATCCGCTGATGGTTCATGCGGATCGCGATCGTCTGCGCCGCCTGCAAGAAGCCTTTGGCGCGGTCGGTAAATTTTTCGAGGTTCATGCTGGATAAGCCCCTTTCCTGCCCGCCAAGATAGTGTTGCCATTCTGCAACACAAGGGCCGGTACGCGTCGACACGGGCTTTTCTTCAAAGCGTCTTTTCGGGCGCGCCAATCTGTCATCGAACCGACCGCTTGCCTGTCACATGCACCTTCTAGGAGCGCGTCCGGTCGGGGGAAAACCAGATGATCCAACCCCGCCGGTCCATAACCAAAAGGGGTTCCCATGACGCGCTCTCTCTCCTCGCTGCTGCTCGCCGGCAGCGCCTTCGTCGCCGTTCCCGCCTTTGCGCAGGAGGCTCCGCTGCCTGCCGACGAGGCGAATGCCGACGCCGAAATCGTCGTCTTCGGTCGCGGAGAAACGCGGCAGGTGCAGGATTTGTCGGGGAGTGAAATCGTTACGCTTGCACCCGGAACCAGTCCGCTGAAGGCGATCGAGAAACTGCCCGGGGTGAATTTCCAGTCGGCCGACGCCTTCGGCAATTACGAATGGTCGCAGCGCGTCTCGATCCGCAGCTTCAACCAGAACCAGATCGGTTTCACCTTCGACGGTGTCCCGCTCGGCGACGGCAGCTATGGCAACAATAACGGCCTGCATGTCTCGCGCGCAGTGATCTCCGAAAATGTCGGCAGCGTCCGCGTCTCGCAGGGCTCGGGCTCGATCGGCACGCAGGCGACGAACAATCTCGGCGGGACGGTCGAAACCTTCTCGGCCGATCCGATCGGCAGTTTCGCAGTCCAGGCGAACGGCACCTACGGCAGCGACGACACCATCCGCGGCTATGTTCGCGCCGACTTCGGCAACGAACAAGGCCTCGCTGGCTATGTCTCCTACCTCTATGGCACCACCGACAAGTGGAAGGGCGACGGCGTGCAGGAACAGCGCCAGCTCAATGCCAAGCTGGTCGTACCGATCGGGACCGCCAAGCTTGACTTCTGGTACAGCTTCTCGCGCCGCAACGAGCAGGATTATCAGGACATGTCGCTCGACATGATCCGCCGACTCGGCACCGACTGGGACAATTTCGGTCCCGGCCAGTATGCACTGGCGATCCGTGTCGCCGACATCGCGAACAACCGCGGCGACACGGGCGCACCGGTGAGCAACCCCGCCGCGGGCACCGCCTATCCGGCGCCGATCGGGACCGTCGACGACGCCTATTTCGACGCGGCCGGCATCCGCCGCGACCATCTGGCCTATCTGGGCGTCCGCGGCGACATCGGCAGCGAAGGCAAATATCTGCTTCGCGGCTATTATCACAATAACAAGGGGCAGGGGCTGTGGGGGACCCCCTATGTGCCGAGCCCGAACGGCGTGCCGATCTCGATCCGCACAACCGAATATGACATCGACCGCTATGGCGTCTTCGGTTCGGTCACGCTGCCGGTCGCGACGACCGACCTGACCGTCGGCGGCTGGTACGAACAGACCGACTTCTCGCAGGCACGGCGCTTTTATGCGCTGAGCAGCCGCGACGATCCGGGCCGCAGCTTCACCGGCTTTCAGAAGAATCCCTTCTTCACCCAGTGGGAGTTCGATTTCTCGACCGAGACGCTGCAATATTATGTGCAGGACAAGATCGACCTCGGCGCGCTGACGATCAACCTCGGCTGGAAGGGTTTCCGCGTGACGAACGAGGCGACCCCCGTGGTCGCCGCGACGCTCGCGTCGGGCAAGATCAAGACCGAGGACTGGTTCCAGCCGCACGCAGGTTTTGCGGTCGAGCTCGGCGACCATGCCGAAATCTTCGGCGGCTTCACACAGGTGACGCGCGCGTTCGTCTCGGCGAGCACCGCCGGCCCCTTCGCGACGACGCAGGTCGGCTTCGACAATATCAGGGACGCGCTGAAGCCCGAGACCTCGGACACCTACGAGCTGGGGCTGCGTTACAACAGCTCGTGGTTCAACGGTGTGCTGGCCGGCTATTATGTCGATTTCAGCAATCGCCTGCTCGCCTTCTCGCCCGGCGCGGGGATACAGGGCAATCCGGCCGTGCTGCAGAATGTCGGATCGGTGCGCTCGCTGGGCATCGAGGTCGCGGGCGAAGTCCGCTTCGGCGGCGGGTTCAGCGCCTATGCGTCCTACGCCTATAACGATGCGACCTATCGTGACAATGTGCTCGACGCGCTGGGTGCGATCGTCGCCGCGACGAAGGGCAAGCAGGTGGTCGACGCGCCCAAGCATGTCGCGCGCGGCGAACTCGCCTACGACAACGGCCCTATCTTCGGGCGGATCGGCGCCAATTATATGTCGGAGCGCTTTTTCACGTACGAGAATGACCGGAAGGTCGACAGCCGTATCGTCGTCGATGCGACGATCGGCTATCGCGTCACCGACAATATCGAGGTGCAGCTCAACGCGACCAACCTGTTCGACGAGGAGTATGTCGGGACGATCGGCTCGAACGGCTTCGGCAATCGCGGCGACAGCCAGACCCTGCTGATCGGCGCGCCGCAGCAATTCTTCGGCACGATCAAGGTCAATTTCTGAATCGAAGCAGGGGCGGCGCGCGCCGCCCCTGCTTCGCCCGGACAGAGCCGGCCGTCGACGGCCGCTTGCCATCGGCGCCAAGCCTCGCCACACAGGCGCTCGACGAGCGGTTGCGAGAGGGCCCCGAATGCTACGACGGATTTTTCTGGGGTTTCTCCTCCTGCTCGTGCTGACGGCGGCGTCGCTCGCGATCTGGGAGCCACTGACCGCCGAAGCGCCGCGGGCGCCGGCGTTCAAGCCGACCGATGTGCAGATCGCGCGCGACAGGTTCGGTGTGCCGCATATCTTCGGCAAAACCGACGCCGATGTCGCCTATGGTGTCGCCTATGCGCACGCCGAGGATGATTTCTCGACCCTGCAGGAAGTGCTCGCCATGACGCGCGGACGGGCAGGCGCGATGCTCGGCGAAGATGGCGCGAAGGTCGACTATGCCGCCGAACTGCTCGACATCCGCAAGACGACCGCGCGCGACTGGCCGCGGTTGCCGAAGGATGTGCAGGCACTGTTCACGGCCTATGCGGCGGGGCTCAACCATTATGCCGACAAGCATACCGACGAGGTGCGGCTGTCGGGGCTGTTCCCCGTGACCGGCGAGGATGTCGTTGCCGGCTTCGTGCTGCGCTCGCCGTTCTTCTTCGGGCTCGATTCGATGCTTGGCGGGCTAACCGAGGACAAGCCGATGGGACGCGAAGGCGGGCCGTCGCTCGACGCGAAGGGCAAGCTGGTCCCGCGCGAGCTGACTCCGGTCGGCCGCGATCCCGAAGCAAATGGCTCGAACGGCATGGCGGTCGCGCCCGCGCGTTCGACCGACGGCGCGACGCGGCTCGTCTCCAACTCGCACCAGCCGTGGACCGGCGGAGTGGCGTGGTACGAACTGGTCGTGCATTCGGAAGAGGGCTGGGATTTCGCCGGCGCGAACTTCCCGGGCTCGCCCTATCCCTTCCTCGGTCACAATAAATACCTCGGCTGGACCAATACGGTGAACCGGCCCGACCTGATCGACATCTACAAGCTGGTGCTCGACGAGAGCGGCGAGAAATATCGCTTCGACGGCAAGTGGCTGCCGCTCGAGGAGAAGCGCATCTGGTTGCGCGTCAAATATGGCCCGTTCGTGATCCCGGTGCCGCGGACGATCTATCGTTCGGTGCAGGGACCGGTGATCAGGAATGACAAGGGCGCCTTCGCGATCCGTTACGCGGGCATGGGCCAAGCGAATATGGTCACCCAATATTACCGCCTGAACAAGGCGAAGAATTTCGCCGAATGGCGCGCGGCGATGGCGGGGCAGGGGGTGCCTGCGACGAATTTCATCTATGCCGATGCGGCCGGAAATATCGGGCTCTTCTATAATGCGATGTTCCCCGACCGGCCGGCGGGCTTCAACTGGCGTGGCATATTGCCGGGGGATACATCGGCCGACGTCTGGACGAAGACGCTGCCCTTCGACCGCGTCCCCGCGCTCGTCAATCCGCGCTCGGGCTATGTCATGAACGCGAACAACACGCCTTGGGTGGCGGCGGGGCCGGGCGACGAGCTCGACGCCGCCGCCTTCTCGCCGCTGCTCGGGGTCGAGGACGACATGACCAATCGCGCGGTTCGGCTGATCGAACTGTTCGAGGCATCGGGGCAGATCGACGAGGCGCGGCTGAAGACGATCAAATATGACACCGCTTATGCCAAGACCGGCTATGCGAAGGCATGGATGGCGAAGCTGCTCGCGCTCGATACCAGGGGCGATCCGGCGCTTGCCGAGGCGCAGGGCCTGCTTCGCCAATGGGACTGGAACCTCGACGGCAAGGGCAAGGGCGATGCGCTCGCACTGATGGTCCTGCGCCCGGCGAACGGCAGTCATTACCAGCGCAAGCCCGAACCCGATCCGCGGCAGGTGCTGAGCGACACGGTCAATCATTTGCAGGAGCATTTCGCGGGGCTCGACCCGAAGCTTGGCGATGTGCTGCGCCTGCGCCACGGTGAGGGCGCTCACCGGATCGACCTGCCGCTCGACGGCGGCAACGACACGGTGCGCGCCTCGACGCTGTGGGATGTCGAACCCGACGGGCGGCTGAAGGTGC
>Ga0209257_1001213_pt1 | contig 32385 bp, 25 predicted proteins | sample AraplaCvi_mCL_r2_FD_184277 | JGI IMG/M metagenome (GOLD analysis project Ga0209257, IMG submission 184277) | Arabidopsis root microbial communities from North Carolina, USA - plate scrape MF_Cvi_mCL_r2 (SPAdes) (version 2) | ecosystem: Host-associated > Plants > Roots > Endosphere | place: USA...
ACCCAAGCGCTATGGATCAGCTGGTGCAGCGGACCGGATTGACGGCCGCGGCAGTGTCCTCCATGCTGCTGCTCATGGAGCTTGATGGCCGCGTTTTTTCGCAACACGGCCGGTATTTCCGCAGCCGCTGACGGCTCCCGTTAAGGGAACCCCAGGCGCCCCGCGGGCCTTCCGCAAGTTCTGCCCACCGCGCCGCGTGCGGCGCAGGCCGAGGGAAATGAAAGAGAGCATCCTGGACGTCCTGCTGTACCTGTTCGAGCATTACTTCACCGACGATGCGGACCTCGTCCGCGACCGCGATTCGCTCCGCAGCGGCCCCCTCTTCGACGAACTCGGCAAAGCCGGCTTCAGCCCGGCCGAGATCAACAAAGCCTTCGAATGGCTCGACGCGCTGGCCCTGCAACGGCCCAGTGCCAGCACCCCGCGCGCGAACGGTCCCGTCCGCGTGTATTTCGGACCCGAGCTGGACAAGCTCGACGTGGAATGCCGCGGGTTCCTGCTGTTCCTGGAACAGCATGGCGTACTCGACGCGGACCAGCGCGAGCTGGTGCTCGACCGCGCGATGGCGCTGGATCAGGACGAGATCGACCTGGACGACCTCAAGTGGGTCGTGCTGATGGTGCTGTTCAACCAGCCGGGCTCGGAAGCGGCCTACGCCTGGATGGAAACCCAGATGTTCGAAGACGAGCCCGAACCGGTACATTAGTCACGGTTCTGCGGCCGGCCTGGGGAGGCATCGGCGGCCCAGCGGCTTTCTTACTCAGGATGAGATCGGGGCATGACGGACTGGTACTACCACGACCGCGCACGCGGCCGTGTCGGGCCGCACACGGCCGACGAAATGCGTACGCGCTTCCGCGACCGGCTGATCGATCGCGACACGCTGGTCTGGCACGCGGGTTTGCCGGAATGGCAGCCGCTGGATCGCCAAGTCGTTGAGCTCGACCTCGCCGCGGTCAAGCCCGACCCGTCGATGCCGCCGCCCTTGCCCCCAGTCGCGCCACCGGCGGCGTCCTCGAGCAATCGACCCACCCCGGGCGTTCGCCGCACGGCGCGTGAGCCGTCGCGCGGGCTGTCGGGTTGCGCGATCGTGGCGATCGCGTTGGCCGCGCTCAGCGTTCCGATGGCGGGCATCCTCGCGGCGATCGCGCTGCCGGCCTACCGCGACTACACGGTCCGCGCCAAGACCCACGCCAATGTGTACGTCGCCGCGACCGCCATCGAAGGCATGGTGGATACGCACGTCGGCCAGCACGGCCGGTGCCCAAGCAACGACGACATGGCCGGAATCCGCGCCCAGATCTCGAGAAACTTGCCGCAGACGCGCGTTGTCTTCGGCACCGTTGGCGGCGACCGGTGCGCGTTCGAATTCACCCTTGGCGGCATCGACCGGACCGTGGACGGCCGCAGCTGGCAGTTCGTGTCCGATGGCGACGCCGGCTGGGATTGTTCCGGCGGCGACCTGCCGCCGAAGTTCCGTCCGACCGCATGCCATCCACCACAGTGATCCCGCTTCCACCGAGGACCCCCCGATGACGCAGTGGTACTACAGCGATTCCGACCGCAACCGCCTTGGCCCCGTCAGCGCCCAGGACCTCGCCGATCTCCACACGCACGGCCAGCTTGCTCCCGAGACGCTGGTCTGGCGCGAAGGCCTGGGCCAGTGGACGCCGTGGCGCGTGCTGATGGGCGAAGTGCTGGCACCGCAGCCCCCTGCCGTCGCGGCCGCCGCTGGCGGTCCTGACATCGCGCGTAACCAGTACAACCCGTACGCCGTCGCCGAGCCGCGCGCCACGTCGGCCGTGGCCGACATGCGCTCGCCCTACGCGGCGCCGCGCGCGGCGATCGACGAGAGCGTGGACTACGTCGCCGACGGCGACGTCGTGTATGCGGGCTTCTGGAAGCGCTACGCCGCCTACATGATCGACACGGTGCTGATCATGATCGTGTTCGCCATCTTCGGCGCCTTCACCGGCACCGCCAAGTCGACGGTGACCATGGGTGACATCTTCGGTCCGGCCTACTTCGTGCAGCTGGCCCTGATGGCGCTGTATTTCGCCTGGATGCATGCGTCCCCGAGCCAGGCCACGCTCGGCAAGATGGCCGTGGGCATCAAGGTCACCGACGACGACGGCGAGCGGATCAGCCTGCTGCGCGGCATCGGTCGCTTCTTCGCCAGCATCCTGAGCTCGCTGATCCTGTGCATCGGCTACGTCATGGCCGGCTTCACCGACCGCAAGCGGGCGCTGCACGACATGGTCGCAAGCACCCTGGTCGTGGACCGCTGGGCCTTTACCTCCCAGTCGCGTCGCCAGCGGCCCGAGCTGGGCTGGGTGACCATCATCGTGATCGTGCTGTCCACGCTGCTGATGCTGTTCTACTTCGCGGCCATCGCCGTCGTCATCGGCGCCCTGGCGGGCGCGGCGCACTGATGGCGAAACGCTCGCAACGTCTTTGATACGCCGTCTTCCATGCGCCCGGGGAGGCGCAGGCGACCCGATCCATGGTCGCCGACAATCACGCACCGACAGGCTGCCAGAGCGGCAGCCGCACGAATCAGGGGAAATCGCATGACGGATTGGTACTACCACCTGCCGGGACAGGGACGAGTTGGGCCGATGGGTGCCGATGATGTGCGCGATGCCTACCGCGACGGCCGCGTCCAGCGCGACACGCTCGCATGGCACGTCGGGGCACGCGACTGGCAGCCGCTGGAACGGTTCTCCGACTCGCTCGGCCTGGACGCAGTGGGCACTCCCGTCGTTCCGCCGCCGGTCTACGTCACGCCTGCCGCCGTCGCGGGTGACGCCGTCGATCGCGCCTCACCCTACGCACCGCCGCGCGCTACGCTCAGCGAGGCCGATTACCCGGTCGCGGCCGGCGAGGTCGTCTACGCGGGCTTCTGGAAGCGTTTTGCCGCGCTCATGATCGATTCGCTGATCGTCACCATCGCGTACTACATCGTGCTGGTGGTCGGGCTGGTCGTGTTCGGTGTCGGCCTGTCGGGTGTCTTCTCCGGCGATTCGGCCCCGGCCGGCGTAGGCCTGATGCTGGTAGCGGTGTATTTCGCCTACCCGTTGATCAGCGCCGTGTACTTCGTCGGCCTGGAGTCCTCCTCCATGCAGGCCACGCTGGGCAAGATGGCCGTGGGCATCAAGGTGACCGACGACGACGGCCGCCGAATGGGCCGCGGCCGCGCGCTGGGTCGCTGGGCCTCGCACCTGCTGTGCTACCTGACGATCTACGTCGGCTACATCATGGCCGGCTTCACGGACCGCAAGCGCGGCCTGCACGACATGGTCGCCAGTACGCTGGTGGTCGATCGCTGGGCCTACACCGCCCATCCCGAGCGCCAGCGCCGCGGGCTGGGCGCCGTCGCGCTGGTGGTGCTGATCCTTGGCGCCCTGGCCGTCGTGGCCTACATCGGAATCGTGTTCGCCATTGCCATTCCGGCCTATCAGGACTACCTCCACCGCGCGTCTGGCGCGGGCTGACGCAGCTTCCGCGGGAAGCTGAACAGGCCCGTCGCGGCGCGGCCGCGGTCGCGACTTCACGCGGCCGCGCTTGACAGCCCCCGGCGGCGCATGGCGGTAATAGAAAAAAGAGAAGCCCCCGAACGCCCGCGCCGCACGTCGCGGGCGTAGTCTTCTCCCGCTTCCATTCGCCCCCATCGCAGCACCGGGAAGGTCCTGCGGAGCCCCCATGGCCAAGAATCTCCTTATCGTCGAGTCGCCCGCCAAGGCCAAGACGATCAACAAATACCTCGGCAAGGACTTCACCGTCCTGGCTTCCTACGGCCACGTCCGCGACCTGGTGCCCAAAGAGGGCGCGGTCGATCCCGAGCGCGGCTTCGCCATGCGCTACGACCTGATCGACAAGAACGAAAAGCACGTAGATGCCATCGCCAAGGCCGCCAAGTCCGCCGACACGCTCTATCTGGCGACCGACCCGGACCGCGAAGGCGAGGCGATCAGCTGGCATATCGCGGAAATCCTGAAGGAGCGTGGCCTGCTGGAAGGCAAGCCGCTGCACCGCGTGGTGTTCACCGAGATCACGCCGCGCGCGATCAAGGAAGCGATGACGCAGCCGCGTTCCATCGCCTCCGACCTCGTCGACGCGCAGCAGGCGCGTCGCGCGCTGGACTACCTGGTCGGCTTCAACCTCTCGCCGGTGCTGTGGCGCAAGGTGCAGCGCGGCCTGTCCGCCGGTCGCGTGCAGTCGCCGGCGCTGCGCATGATCGTGGAGCGCGAGGAGGAGATCGAAGCCTTCGTCGCGCGCGAGTACTGGACCATCGAGGCCGAGTGCGCGCACCCGTCGCAGGCCTTCACCGCCAAGCTCATCAAGCTGGACGGCAAGAAGTTCGAGCAGTTCACCGTCACCGACGGCGACACCGCCGAAGACGCCCGCAAGCGCATTTCGAACGCCGCCAACGGCGCGCTGCACGTCACCGACGTCGCCTCGAAGGAGCGCAAGCGCCGCCCGGCCGCGCCGTTCACGACCTCCACGCTGCAGCAGGAAGCCTCGCGCAAGCTCGGCTTCACCACGCGCAAGACCATGCAGGTCGCGCAGAAGCTGTACGAAGGCGTGGCGATCGGCGAGGAAGAAGGCACCGTCGGCCTGATCAGCTACATGCGTACCGACTCGGTGACGCTGTCGCAGGACGCCATCGGCGAGATCCGCGACGTCATCGCCCGCGACTACGGCACGCGCGCGCTGCCGGACAAGCCCAACACCTACCAGAACAAGTCGAAGAACGCGCAGGAAGCGCACGAGGCGGTGCGCCCGACCTCCGCGCTGCGCACGCCTTCGTCGATCTCGCGCTACCTCAGCGATGACGAGCGCAAGCTCTACGAGCTGATCTGGAAGCGCGCCGTCGCCTCGCAGATGGTGCCGGCCACGCTCAACACCGTGTCGGTCGACCTGGCCGCCGGCGCCGAACACGCGTTCCGCGCCTCGGGCACGACGGTCGTCGATCCGGGCTTCCTCGCCGCGTACGAGGAGGGCAAGGACACCAAGACGGCCGACGACGAGGACGAAGGCCGCAAGCTGCCGGCGATGAAGACCGGCGACCGCGTGCCGCTGGACCGCATCCACGCCGACCAGCATTTCACCCAGCCGCCGCCGCGCTACACCGAAGCTGCGCTGGTGAAGGCGCTGGAGGAATACGGCATCGGCCGTCCGTCCACCTATGCCTCGATCATCCAGACGCTGCTGTTCCGCAAGTACGTCGAGATGGAAGGCCGCAGCTTCCGCCCGTCCGACGTCGGCCGTGCGGTGTCGAAGTTCCTGTCCTCGCACTTCACGCGCTACGTCGATTACGACTTCACCGCGAAGCTCGAGGACGAACTCGACGCCGTCTCGCGCGGCGAAGAGGAATGGGTGCCGCTGATGGAGAAGTTCTGGGGCCCGTTCAAGGAACTGGTCGAGGACAAGACCGAGTCGGTGGATCGTTCCGAAGCCACCGGTGCGCGCGAACTGGGCACCGATCCCAAGAGCGGCAAGCCGGTGAGCGTGCGCCTGGGCCGTTTCGGGCCGTATGCGCAGATCGGCGACAAGGACACCGACGAGAAGCTCGAGTTCGCGTCGCTGCGCCCCGGCCAGTCGATGCACACCATCACGCTGGAAGACGCGCTGGAGCTGTTCAAGCTGCCGCGCAAGCTGGGCGAGAACGCCGGCCATGAAGTCAGCGTCGGCATCGGCCGCTTCGGTCCGTTCGCCAAGCGCGGCACCACGTACGCCTCGCTGACGAAGGAAGACGATCCGTACACGATCGACCTCGCGCGCGCGGTGTTCCTGATCGAGCAGAAGGAAGAGATCGCGCGCAACCGCATCATCCGCCAGTGGGATGGCAGCGACGTGCAGGTGCTCAACGGCCGCTTCGGGCCGTACATCAGCGACGGCAAGCTCAACGGCAAGATCCCGAAGGATCGCGAGCCGGCCTCGCTGTCGCTGGGGGAAGCCACGCAGTTCCTCGCCGACACCGGCAAGCCGGTGCGTCGTGGCTTCGGCAAGAAGGCCGCGAAGAAGGAACCGGCGGTGAAAGTGAAGAAGGAAGCCGCCGCGAAGAAGGCGCCTGCCACGAAGAAGGCACCGGCGAAGAAGGCCGCTGCCAAGAAGACCGCGAAGAAGGCGGCGAAGAAGACGGCTGCCAAGGCGCCCGCCAAGAAGGCCGCGACCAAGGCAGCGAAGAAGGTCGTGAAGAAGGCTTGAGCGCCTTCTCCTTTCCTTCCACGTTTCCTGCTTCACCTCGACCCGGAAAAAGCCGGGACGGCCCGCAGCGTTGCCGCGGGCCGTGCCGATGCGGCACGCGTTATCCTCGCGGCATGACCACGCCGCTCAGCCCGAACGAAGCCGCCGACGCGCTCCACCGCGGCGGCGTCATCGCCTATCCGACGGAAGCCGTCTGGGGCGTGGGATGCGATCCGTTCGACGAGACCGCCGTGCTGCGGCTGCTCGCCATCAAGCAGCGTCCGGTCGACAAGGGCGTGATCCTGATCGCCGCCTCGCCTTCGCAGTTCGACGGCCTGCTCGACTGGGACGCGCTCACGCAAGCGCAACGCGATGCCGTCTTCGCCAGCTGGCCTGGCCCGAACACCTGGATCATTCCCACCTCGCCGCGCGTGCCGCGCTGGATCACCGGCTCGCACGACGGCGTCGCCGTCCGCGTGAGCGCGCACCCGGACGTGGTCGCGCTGTGCGAGGCGTTCGGCGGCCCGCTGGTGTCTACCAGCGCGAACCTCGCCGGCGAGCCGCCTGCGTTCACGCGCGACGCGCTGGACCCGCGCGTGGTCGAACGGCTGGACGGCGTCGCCGGCGGCGAAACCGGCGGCCTGGCCTCGCCGACGGCGATCCGCGACGCTCGCACGGGCGCACAGATCCGCGCCTGAGCGAAAACGCCAACGCCAGCCAACTGGCGGCGTTGCTTCGCGCTTCCTTCGTCACCACGGCCGACGCAAGATGCGCCCATGCGCCCAGCCCTGTGCACCGCGAAGCTCCTCGCCTTCCCGCTGATGCTCGCGGCGACGGGCGCGTCCGCGCAGGACATCACCATCTACCGCTGCACGAACGCGCAAGGCGAATTGGCGCTGCGCGACACGCCGTGCAGGAAGGGCGAGACGCAGCAGACGAAGGAAATGCAGCGACCGAAGGACGCGCCGCCAGCGGTGCGCCGCGCAGCTTCCGCACCGAAGCCCACGCCCGCCACCGCCGCGCCGACGACGCATTACGTCGTCACCACGCCCGCGCGGCCGATGTACGAATGCGTCACGCCCGACGGCAACCACTATCTGAGCGACACCAGCGCCGGCAATCCGCGTTGGGTGCCGCTGTGGACGCTGGGCTATCCGGGCTACGGATTGCTGCCGCCGCGGCCGGGGTTCCATCCGGGCGAGGTTCGGGCGAACGTGCAGGGCGATATCGGCACTCGCGGGCGCGTCTCGGTCAGCGTCGGCGACCGCCCGCCGCCACGTCCGCCCGACGGCGCGCCGCCGCCCGGCTCCCTGGCTTCCTACGGCACCGGCACTTGGGTCTACGACGAATGCCATGCGCTGCCGCAGGCGGAAGTCTGCGCGCGGCTGCGCGATGAGCGTTGGAACCTTGGACGCCGCTACAACAGCGCGCTGCAGAGCGAACGCGACGACATCGACCGCCAGCAGCGCGGCATCGACGCGCGCCTGGCCAGCGACTGCGGAGGCGGCTGATGCGGCACGTCGCGCTCGCCTTGTCGCTCACGCTCGCAATGCCTGCCGCGCACGCGCAACTCGTCATCTACCGCTGCACCGACGCGTCCGGCGCGGTGACGCTACAGAACGGAACGCCGTGCCCGAAGGGCAGCAAGCAGCAGAAGAAGGTGATGGAAACGCCGGCGCCGGCCGCGGTGGCACCCGCGCCAGCTTCGCCACAGGCGGCGCCTGTGCCCTTGCCCGCTCCCGCTCCTGTCGTCCCCGCGCCCGCCCCGGCAGCGCCACCGCCCGAAATCGCCATCGCCCCGCGCCAACCGCCGCCGGCATTGTTCGAGTGCCAGACCTGGAACGGCGACCGCTACTTCGGCGAGAACGCACAACCGCCGCCGCGATGCGCGCCGATGCAGGTGACCGGCCTGGACGGCACCGGCGCGATGGCCGGCGGCGCGGCGTGCCAGATGATGGAAGACCAATGCCAGCCGGTCGCCGAGGCCGCCTTGTGCGATGCATGGAAGCAGCGCGTGCGCGAGCTGGATGCCCGCGCCACGTTTGGCAGCGGCGAGCCGATCACGCCGGCCGAAGCCGATCGCATCCGCAGCGTCCTGGCCGACAGCACCTGCGCCCCGTGACGCCCTCGCGCTGGCCGCAGGAGCGCCCCCTGCGCGTTTGAACACATGGCGGAGCGGCGGACCGCCGCACGACCCGGACGGCCGTCCCGCGGCCGCCACGAGCGCAAGGGAACGACTCTTGGAGATGGACTTGTCCGCAGTGCGCCCCGCGCTCGGCTGGTGGACCGTGCTGGCCCTCGTGCTGGCCGCGCTGGTGCTGGCCGCGGCCGCGCTGTTCGTCATGCGCGAACGCATTCCCGCGCACTGGCAGCAGCCGGTGCGCGCGCTGGTCTTCGGCGTGAGGATCGACGACGACATCCGCATCGCCATGCCCGACGGCACGCATCTGGCGGGCACGCTGTATCGCCCACGAAACATCGAGGGCCCGCTTCCCACCGTCTACGTGCGCCTGCCCTACGACCGGCGCCGCTACGGCGAGGCCATCGGCGAAGGCCTGTTCTTCGCGCGCAACGGTTATGCCGTGCTGCTGCAGGACGTGCGCGGCAAATTCGGGTCCGAGGGCGACGATTTCCTCCCGTGGCGCCACGCCACCAGCGACGGCGTCGCCACGCTGGACTGGATCGCCCGCCAGCCCTGGTCGAACGGAAAGGTCGGCACGATCGGCTGCTCCGCGCTGGGCGAACTGCAGTACGCCCTGGCACGGGCGAACCATCCCGCGCATGCGGCGATGATCCCGATCGCCGCCGGCGGCGCGGCCGGCGACGTGGACGGCCATGCGGGCTACTTCGGTGCATTCGAAGGCGGCGTGTTCCAGCTGGCCGGCGCGGCGGGCTGGTTCGCCAAGCATGGAATGAAATCCGACCACGGCCCGTGGCCGAACGACCTCGACATGGCTTCGGCACTGCCGACGCTACCCGCGCTGGACGTCGTCAAACGCGTTCGGCCCGGGCCGAACGGCTTCGAGGATTTCCTGCAGACGCCGCTCGGCGACGCACGCTGGCGCGCGCTGGACTACGTGTTCGCCGACGATCGCCCGACGACGCCCGCGCTGGTGGTGGACACCTGGGGCGATCCGAGCCTGTCGGGCACCCTCGCCATCACCGAATCCGTGCGCCGCCATTCGCCCGAGGCCGGGCGCGTGCAGCACGTGATCATCGCGCCGGGAAATCATTGCGAGCAGGAAATCGTCATCGGTTCGGGCCAGTTCGGCGACCTGCCGGTGCGCAACGCCGACCAGCCGTATCGCCAGTGGTACCTCGCCTGGTTCGACCATTGGCTGCGCGGCCGCGGCGCCGGCCTCAACGCACTGCCGCCGTACCGTTACTTCGTGCTCAACGAACAACGCTGGCTCGATGCAACGCAATGGCCGCCGGCCGAAGCGCGGCCGCAGTCGTGGTACCTGTCGAGCAATGGCCACGCGAACAGTCGCGATGGCGACGGCGTACTCGCACTGGAAGCCGCGCGCGAGATCCGTTCGGACGATTACATCCACGATCCGTCGAACCCGGTTCCGTCACGCGGCGGCCCGCTGTGCTGCACGGGCGATCCGAACCAGCGTTCGGGGCCGGTGGATCAACGCGATGTGGAAACGCGGCAGGACGTGCTCGTCTACACCTCCGCACCGTTGCAGCAACCGCTGCGCATCGTCGGCCAACTGAGCGCGCAGCTGGTCGTCTCATCCACTGCGCCGGACACCGACTTCATCGCGCGACTCGTGCATGTGTGGCCCGATGGCCGCGCGACCAACATCCAGGAAGGCGCCTTGCGTGCGCGTTATCGCGACGGCGTCGAACGCCCAAGCCTTATGTCGCCGGGGCAGCGATACGTGCTCGACGTGCCGATGCGTTCCATCGCCTACCTCGTCCCGCGCGGCCACCGCATCCGCCTGGACATCAGCAGCTCCAGCTTCCCGCGCCTGGAGCGAAACCTCGGTACGGGCGGCCGCAACTACGACGAATCGATTCCGTCCAAGGCGCTGAACCGCATCTTCCATGGCGGCGATGCGGTGAGCTTCGTGGAGATTCCGGTGCTGGATCTGCCGGTGCCGGAAGACAAGACGTTCGCAGGACCACGCTAAAGCCCGAACGGATACGTCTCCGGAACTTCGTCGCCTCCCGTCGAAGGCGCACCGATCGCATGCACCGCGTGCGTTTCATCGAACCACACATAGCCATCGTACTGGCGCGAAACCGACGTGCGTGCGTAGTGGCTTTGAAGTTCGGTGTCGGGTCGGTAGATCACGCCGATGAAGCGTTGCAGCAGCGGTTCGTGCAGCGCGTGGCGCAAGGCTTCGTCGTGGCCGCCGCGAAGGTCGAGCAGGAAGCGGCGGACGCCACTCTCGTGGCAAAGGCGTTCGACACTCCCGGCGCGCGACGGCCGCACGTCCATCACTTCCATGTCATCGCCCCAGTCGTGCGCAGCGGCGACCGTGCCCGTGTGCGTACCGAACCCGATCAGCGCGACCTCGCCGGAATGCCGCTGGCGCGCAAGCTGGCCGATGTTGTGCTCGCCGCGCGACTGGCCCATGTCGGTGTGGCGCGCGTCGCCGATGTGCGAGTTGTGCGCCCATACCACCGCGCGCGAATCCGGGCCGTGTGCGCGCAACAGCTGGTCGAGTGTGTCGGCCATGTGTTCGTCGCGAAGATTCCAGCTTTCCGCACCGCCGTAGTACATCACGCGGTAGTAGCGCTCGGCGGACGCGACCAGGCGCGCGTTCTGCGCGGCGTCCAGATGATCGGGCTGCAGCTCGTCCAGGTCGCCGAGGCGACGATCCAGCAGTTCGCGGCACTGACGGATTACCGCTTCCTCACACAACGCATGGCCGGCCCGAAGCGCGGCGCGCCCATAGACTTCCGGCGAACTCTGCCACGGCGTGAGGCAGCCGTAGCGTTCGCGTGCGACGGCGGCGGCCTCCGGATCGGTGCGGTCGAGATACTCGAGCACCGCTTCGATCGACGCATTGAGGCTGTAGATGTCCAACCCGTAGAAGCCGACCTGTTCCGCATACCCGCGCCCTTCGTTGTAGCGCCGCATCCATGCCGTCAGCGACGCGACTTCGCGATTGCGCCACATCCACGTCGGGAAGCGCGCGAACACCGGGCCGTGCGGTCGTGGAGGCAGATGACGAACGTGACGATTGATGACCGAAGCGTCGGGCCAGTCGGCCTCCACCGCGACGAGCGTGAAGCCGTGGCGTTCGACGAGCCGCTTCGTGACCGCCGCGCGCGCCGCATGGAACTCCGACGTGCCATGGCTGCATTCGCCCAGCATCACGATCCGCGCATCGGCGAAGCGTTCGAACGCATCGGCGAACGCATCGTCGTCCATCCCAGGCAGCGCGACCGCGCGCTCGGCGATCAGCGATGCAGGATCGCCCGCACGCGCGCCCGTCGGGACATGGCGACTCGCCGCGCGTCGTCCGTCTTCCGCCCACCCCTGTTCGCCGACCAGCGGAACGAACATCACCGCGCCGAGGCTTTCCTGTTCGAACGTGTCCTCGCCCGTGCGACGGATCTTCAGCAGTTCCTGCACGAGGCCTTCGTCGCCGACGGGAATGATCAGGCGGCCGCCGATGGCGAGTTGCGAACGCAGCGCTTCCGGCGGCGCGGGCGCGCCTGCCGCGACGATGATCGCGTCGAACGGCGCGGCCGCCGGCCAGCCGCGACTGCCGTCGCCGATGTGGACGTCGATGTTGTCGTAATCCAGCCGCGCGAAGCGCGCGCGCGCTTCATCGGCGAGCGGGGCGTGACGCTCGACGGTCGTCACCTCGCACGCGAGGCGCGACATGACGGCAGCCGCGTAACCCGAACCCGTACCGACTTCCAGTACACGATCGTCCGGCGCGATTTCCGCCGCTTCCACCATCAGCGCGACGATGTACGGTTGCGAGATCGTCTGGCCTTCGCCGATCGGCAGCGGACTGTCCTCGTAGGCGAACTCCTCCATGCCCGCATCGACGAAGCGTTCGCGCGGCACCTCCGCCATCGCGGCGAGCACGCGCGCGTCGTGTACACCGCGCGCCGAGAGGTGGCTGCGCACCATGCGCAGGCGGGCGGCTTCGTATCCGGACATGAGTGCGCTTGCGTGTGGGCCTTCGTCATTGATGCCCACGCGCATGTTATCTGCGGGTCACGCACGCAACTTCGATTCTTCACCCGTTCGTTGCGTCGCACGGGGTACTCTACGCACGCCTGAAGAGGAGGTCCCACGAACGAAAGTTCTGATCCTCGACAGGCAAACGACAGGCGTTATGCCTGCCATGGGCCGCCAGACGATTCAGCACCGTCCGGCGGCCTTTTTATTGCGCGTCTACTGCGTGCCGCTTCGGCTGCATGTTGCGTTGCGCGCACCAGGCGCGCATTCAGAACCCGTAACGCAGGAATCCGCCGTCCACCGCGATGCACTCGCCGGTTATGTAGCCCGACGCAGGCAGGCACAGGAAGGCGACCGCGGCTGCAACCTCTTCCGGCTCGCCGATGCGCCCCAGCGGCGTGCGCAGCAGCACTTCGTCCAGGTAGTCCGGATCGGCGAGCTTGTCGGAAGTACGGCGCGTGCGGATGTACCACGGCGCGACCGCATTCACGCGCACGCCGTCCTCGGCCCATTCGACGGCGAGGTTGCGCGTCATCTGGTGCATGGCCGCCTTGCTCATGCCGTACGGCGCGCCGGTTCGCACATGCGTCGTACCGGACACGCTGCCGACGTTGACGATGCTGGACGATGCGTGGCGCGTCAGCAGCGGATGCGCATAGCGCGAGAGTTCGAACGCGGAGAACACGTTTACTTCGAACACCTGGCGCCACTCGTCCTCGGTGTAATCCGTGGCCGCCTTGGTGAGGTTGCCGCCGGCGTTGTTCACCAGGATGTGCAGGCCTTCGCCGAAGTCCTCCACCCAGTCGAGCAGTTCGCGACGCTGTTCGTCGTCGGCGACATCGGCGACGAACGCCTGCACGTCGCGTTCGGGGAAGTCCTCCATGAGTTCGGCGCGAACCGCATCGAGCGCGGCGACATCGCGCGCGGCGAGCAGCACGTCGGCGCCGAAGCCGAGCAGTTCGCGCGCGACCGCACGGCCGATGCCGGCGCTTCCACCGGTGACCAGGGCCAGCTGGCCGTCGAGTCGCCAACGCTTCGGATCCATCGCCATCTCCGTGATTGGGCAGACACCCGGAACTTGCCGCGCGCGGCGGCCGGCGTAGCATAGCCGGCAGACCAGCCACGAGGATGCGGGAATGGTGCGGACGCTGCTGATGGGGATGGTGATGACGGCGCTGCTTGCCGGCTGTTCGAAGCCGAAGCCGCCGGAGAAGGAGCGGCCCGTGGAGCCTCAGGCGACGCAGTTGCGCGACGCGATCAACGAGCCGCTCGACAAGGCGAAGAACGTCGACAAGCAGGTGCAGGACGCGGCCGAAGCGCAGCGCAAGGCGATCGAGGCGGCGGGCGGTTGATCCTTTCGGCATGTATCACGCGAAAAGGCCCGCCATTGGCGGGCCTTTTCGTTGGGTCCATGCAGCGGATCAGAACCCGCAGAAGCAGTAGGCCAACGCCTTCACCGGCACGCCGCGCGTGGGCGTGATCGAGCTTTCGAGGAAGCGCAGGTCCTGCGCGGTCTGCGGCGAGGCCTTCGCGATCAGGCTGCGCGCCAGGTCCGAATCGCGCATCAGCGCACCGCCGGCGCGGCTGGCGATGAAGCCGGTGAAGAAACGCTCGAACGGCGTCGCCGCCTTTTCGATGTAACGCACCTGGTAATCGCCCTGCTCGCCGAGTTCGGCGCGCTTCGCGGCGAAATGGATCGCCTGCTGCAGGCCGCCGAGTTCGTCGACGAGTCCGCGTTCCTTCGCCTGCGCGCCGGTCCACACGCGACCGCGCGCGATGGCGTCGACCTGCTCGACCGGCTTCTTGCGCGCACTGGCGACGCGGCCGGTGAAATCGCGATAGCCCTTTTCGATCACCGACTGGATCACCTGTCCGACTTCGGGCTGCAGCGGTCGCGTGATGTCGAACGCACCGGCAAAACGCGTGGTGCCCACGCCGTCGCTGCGCACGCCGATCTTCTCCAGCGCGCGCGGGATCGTCGGGATCAGGCCGAAGATGCCGATCGAACCGGTGATCGTCGAGGCATCGGCGTAGATGCGATCGGCATCCATCGAGATCCAGTAGCCGCCCGACGCGGCGAGGTCGCCCATCGAGACCGCGACCGGCTTGCCCGCCTTCTTCAGGCCAACGACTTCGCGGCGGATCTGTTCGGAAGCGAACACTTCGCCGCCGGGAGAATCCACGCGCAGCACCACGGCCTTCACGTTGTCGTCGTCGCGCGCCTCGCGCAGCAGTTCGGCGGTGGACACGCCGCCGACGGTGCCCGGCGGCTGTTCGCCGCTGCGGATCTCGCCTTCGGCCACGATGACGGCAACCTGCGGACGCGGATCAACCGCGCTGAGGCCGCTGTCGATCTGCGCGAGGTATTCCTCGAACGAGGCCTGGCGGTAACCGCCCGGCGCATCGTCGTCGGCGACGCCGCGCTGCTTGATGAGGTCGTCGACTTCCTCGTGCGTCTTCAGGCCATCGACGAGCCTGGTCTGCACGGCGAACTTCGCCAGGTCGCCGTTGGCGGCCTGGATGCCTTCGGGCATCTGGTCGATCTGCTGCGACAGCTGCGCGGCATCGAGCTTGCGCGCCTTCGCCACGTCGGCGAGGTAGCGCTGCCACACGTCGTTCATCCAGTACAGGTCGGCTTCCTTCGCTTCGGGCGAAGCGGCGTCGAGCACGTAAGGCTCCGCCGCCGACTTGTATTCGCCGACCTTGAACAGGTGCACGTCGACGCCGAGCTTGTCCTGCAGGCCTTCGCGATAGAACGTGCGGTAACGGCCAAGGCCTTCCAGCAGCATGCCGCCCATGGGATCGAGGTAGACCTCGCTCGCCTGCGAGGCGAGCAGGTACTGCTTCTGGTCCATCATTTCGGAGAACGCGACGACCTGCTTGCCGCTGGCCTTCACGCGCGCGATGGCCTGCGCCGTTTCGCGCAGCGACGCCATGCCGGCGGCCTGCAGCTTGTCGAAGTCGAGCACGACGCGCTCGACGCGCTTGTCCTTCGCTGCCGCATCCAGCGCGCGCACCAGGTCGCGCAGCTGCACTTCGCCGCCCTTGTCGCCCATCGCGCGTTCCAGCGCGCGGGTCAGCGGATCGCTGCTGAACTGTTCGACCAGGTTGCCTTCGGGCGCGATCACCAGCGTCGTGCGATCCAGCAGCGGCTTGGTGCGGGGGCCGGCCATGAGGATGGCGAGGAACACGAACAGCAGCAGCAGGAACAGCAGGTTGAGGATCAGCCGGCGGGTGAAGTTCATCGCATCCCACACCCCGACGAAGAACCGGGCGATGGGGCCGCGACGCGGAATGTCGTTCATACGGTCTCCTGGATCACGCCACCAGCCTAAACGCGAACGGGCGTGGAATCACCGCCCATTCGTAACACGGACCATATGGCGGGTCCGTGATCCGGGGGCGGGAAAATACGGCCTTGCGACCTACGGTCCGCGCATCACCAGCCGGTCCGGATGGCTGGACCGGACGAAGCGGATGCACAGCAGCACGGCGGCGAAGGTGAGGCCGGCGATCAGGCCGACCCACATGCCGCGCGGGCCCCAGCCCAGGCCCAGCCCGAGGCCGGCGCCCAGCGGCATGCCGATGCCCCAGTAGGCGACGGCGGCCAGCACCATCGGCACGCGGGTGTCCTTCAACCCGCGCAGCGCGCCGGCCGAAAGCACCTGCACGCCATCCGGGAACTGGAACGCCGCCGCGTACAGCAGGAGCGAGGCAGCGAGCGTCGCGACCGCGGCATCGCGCGTGTAGAAGCTCACCAGCAGGTCGTTGCAGGTCAGCAGGACGATGCCCGAGAACAGCTGCGTGCCCAGCACGATGGCGTAGCCGGCCTTGGCCGCGCGGCGCACGCCGTCGAAATCCGCGCGTCCCAGCGCGTGGCCGACGCGCACCGTGGTCGCCTCGGCCAGTCCCATCGGCACCATGAAGCACAGCGCGGACAGGTTGATGGCGATCTGGTGCGCCGCCGCCGGGATCTGGCCCAGACGGCCCATCAGCAGCGCGGTGGCAATGAACAGCCCGCCTTCCATCAGCACGGTCACGCCGATCGGCAGGCCCGTGGCGAGCAGCCCGCGGATGGTCGGCCAATGCGGCAGGTCGAAGCGCTCGAACAGCTTCAGATCGGCAAAACGGCGCGAGCGCTTGAGCACGATGAAGAAGCCGATCGCCTGCGCCCACAGCATGATCGCCGAGGCGATGCCGAGCCCGCCGGCGCCCATTTCGGGGAAGCCGAATTTGCCGAACGTCAGCGTGTAACCCATCGGCAGCAGGATCAGCAAACCGCCGGCGCTGAGCACCAATGTCGGCAAGGTCCAGTGCAGGCCCTCGCTGAGATAACGCATGCAGAAGAACAGCGTCAGCGCGATCACGCCCCAGCGGATGCCGTGCAGGAAGTCGGTCGCGCCCGGGATGATCTCCGGCGCGATGCCCATCGGCCCCAATGCGTGCGGGATCAGTGTGAGGAAGGCGAACAACACCAGCCCCAGCCCCAGCGCGAGCCACAACGCCTGGCGGAACAGGCCGCCGATGTCCTCGCGGCGGCCGGCGCCATCGAGCTGCGACACCGACGGCGGCACCGACAGCAGCGTGCCGATGGGCACCATCATCGGCAGCCACCACAGCGCGGTGCCGATGGTGACCGAGGCCAGCGTGGTGGTGCCGTGGTGGCCGGCCAGCACGTTGTCGACGAAGCCGATCAGGCCCGTCGACACATGCCCGCCCACGAGCGGCGCGGCGAGGATGGCGGTGGTGCGGATTTCGCCGGACAGGCCCTTGCGGCCGGGCGAGACGGAAGCGAGCGACATCATGGAAACCAGACGCACGACTGCGGCCGCGCGACCGCATCCAATGTCGGGCGCTGGCGCCGGGTCGCGGCGGCCCGTTATCTTAACCGCTGCCGATGAATCGTCTGTGTTCGTGCGCCGGGGAGAGCGTTGACCACATGAGTTCTGACAACGCCGCGTCCCACGACGCCCATCCGACCCACTGCGAGAACTGCGGCGCGCCGCTGCAGGGCCACTATTGCCACGACTGCGGCCAGTCCGTGGTGAACCCCGTCCGCCACGCCGCGCATGCCATGGAGGAGGTGTTCGAGGCGTTCTGGCACCTGGACGGCCGCATCTTCCGCACGCTGCGCGACCTGCTTTCGCCGGGTCGCGTCGCCATCAACTACCTGTCCGGCCAGCGCGCGAAGTACGTCGCACCGCTGCGGCTGTTCGTCGTGCTGAGCGTGCTGACCTTCTTCGTCGCACAGCTGGTGATCCACGTCGACACGCAGGACACCTCGGTGGCGCTGCTCGACGAGGGCGTGTCGAAGAACGCCAACCGCACGCAGAGCGTCAATCGCGAGAACAAGCGTTTCGCGACGGCGACGAGCATCGAGGACATCGAACGCATCCGTGCCAGCCAACTCGCCGAACTCGCCGAAGGCCGGGACGCGGTGTCGACGATGCTGCCGCACGTACGCAAGCCGTTCGAGATCGCGATGGTGGACGTGAACGCCGCCGCCGATCGCCGCACGCAGGAACTGATCCGCGAGAAGGACCTCTCGCCGCGCGAGGTCGAGACCGAAAAGGCGGCCGCGCTGCGCGAGATCCAGGCCGAGCAGAAGGACAAGGGCTCCACTCCGGAGATGGACAAGGCCAAGACGCTGGCCGAACTGGAAAACGTGCGCAATGCGCAGTTGACGAAGCAGCAGGGCGAACTGGCCGCGCTCACGCCCGCGCAGAAGGCCGAGCGCCGCCGCCTGCTGGGCGAGATCCGCGAGACCAACGAGGCCTCGGGTTGCCGCGCGGCGCAGTTGCAGATCGCGGTCGCGCGCGGAAGCGAAGGCCCGCGCACGCGCAAGGCATCCGACGATGCGCGCGTCTATGGCGAAACCAGTTGCGACGGCCGACTGACGCTGTTCGGAAGCGACGAGCCCTGGGACGAGGAACTCAATCCGGTCGTGATCTCGTGGGCGCCGGGCTTCATCAACTCATGGATCAACCGGCAGATCTCGCACGGCAAGGACAACATGGCGCGCGTGCAGCACGACGTCGGCCTGCTGATCAAGGCGATGCTGGCCGCGGTGCCGTCGGCGCTGTTCCTGCTGGTGCCGGTGTTCGCGCTGCTGCTCAAGCTTGCCTACGTGGGCTCCAGGCGCCTGTATCTGGAGCACCTGGTCGTTGCGCTCTACAGCCACGCCTTCCTGTGCCTGGCGATCCTCTCGTTCTTCCTGATGATGGCGCTGGACAACGCGATCACGCCGAAATGGGCCGGCTTCGGCTGGATCTCCGGGCTGATCGAGTTCGCGCTGTGGATGTGGATGCCGATCTATCTGTGGGTCATGCAGAAGCGCGTCTACGGCAACGGCTGGCTGCTCACGTCGCTGCGCTATTTCGTGATCGGCAATCTCTACTTCGTGCTGCTGGGCTTCGCGGTGGTGTTCATCACGATCGCGAGCATCGTGCGGATGTGAGCTTTCAAGCTCCTCTCCCTTCGGCGACCGCGGGGAGTGCAGAGCGAGACGGGCCGGGTGAGTACCCCACTGCCCTGCCGACGTTGTTGTAGCCCGGGTAAGCGCAGCGCACCCGGGTGCGGCTGCGCCTTACCGGCTACAACGACCCCGACGGCCTGTTGCTCAATGCTGCAACCGCCGCCAGAGCCAGTCTCCGCGCTCCTGCGCGCTCACCGACACCAGCTCACGCCGCAACGCCGCACGCGCGTCCGGCGGCGTGCGCTGCGCGAGCACGCCCAGTTCGCGCCGCTGCTGCGGCGTCATCGAGCGCAGGGTGCGCATCAGTGCAGCTCGATCGGCTTCGGGCACCTGCGCCAGCAGCGGCTGCAATACCGCGTAATCGGCGCCCAGCGACGGGCCCAGCAGCCAGCCGCGGCGATCGCTGCGATCCATCGCGTCGAACTGCGCACGCCAGGCAGCCTGCTGGTCGGGCGGCATCGCGGCGTACTGCGCGGCGGCGGCCTGCGCCTGCGCGCGCTCGTCCGGCGCCAATGCTTCCCAGGCGAGATAGCGTTCGCGACGCTCGTCGCGCCCGGCGCGCGGCAATGCATCCCACTGCGCGGCGCGTTCGCGGAATGCCTTCTGCTGTTCCGGCGAATACGCATCCCAACGCTGCGCGTTCGCGCGCAGCGCCGCCTGCGTCGCGGGCGGCAGGCGCTGCAGCAGGTCGGCCAGTTCCGGCGGCGTCGAGCCCGCGACGGCGGCCACCATCGCCAGCGCGAGCAGCATCCAGCGGCCGCGCCTCATGTCATGGGGCATCTTCGGTCTCCGCCTGCGTTTCTCCGGCGATTCCGTGCGCCACCGGCGATGGCGCGACGTCCTCTTCGACCGGCGCATCCGGCGGCGGCGTGGGCGCGCTCACGCCGGCGGCCTGCTGTGCGGCCAGCCAGCTGTTGAATTCCAGGTCCTGCGCGTTGGCCTCGCCGTTCGGATCGGCCAGCAATGCGAAATCCCGATGGGTGACCATCGCCATCTCGTCGCCATAGCGGGTGGCGGGCGAATCGGCCTCCGGCAGCGGTTCGATTTCCACCCGGCGATTGCCGCCGACGCCGCCCATGCCTCCCAGACCCGAGCCCAGCGGCAGGAAGGTCGCACCCAGCGCGAGCACGCACAGCGCCAGCAGGCTCCACAACAGCGGCATGAGCCAGCGCGGACGCGAGGCGGCGGCTGCGGTGGCGACTTCTTTGGCGGTCTCGGTGCCATCGCCGCGCAGCACGGCCTCGCGCGCCGAGCTCAGGCTGACCAGGCGTTCCGGCGGAAGGGTCTTGATGCGGCGGTGGATCTGTTCGCGCATCTGCTGCCAGGCGAGCGGGTCGGCGCGGCCGTCGGCGTGGTGCGGCAGGGCACGCTGGAGGACGAGGCGGTAGCTCGCCACGCTGACGCCGAGGACATCGGCCGCCTCCTCTTCGGACAGCCCGGCGGCCACGCGCAGCAGCAGCGCGGCGCGCGGGCCGCTGCCGAGCTCGCCGAGGCGATCGGTGGCCTCGATCGCGACCGCCACGGCGGTGCGGTGCTGGAGGCGGGGCTGGGCCAGCAGCAGCGCCCAGAAACGGCGGGGCCAATCCGGCATTGGAAGACTGCCGGCCTCGGGGCGGAAACGGCGCATGGCCTCGGCCAGGGCCGCGTCGCCATCGGCAGCGTCGCCGGCCTGGAGCTCGGCCAGCACGGCGCCGCGGCGTTCGACACCCCGCAGAAACGCCGACAGGGCGGGAGGCCCCGAGGGGCGGGAGGAAACGGTCGGAACGCTCATCGGGACTGCATCACCATGCGCCGCATCATAGCGATGCAGGCGTGTGAAATTTCGCTTGACAACGCTGTCGGAGGCGCTCCTTCAAGCAGGACGCGGCCTGCACCGGAAAAGCGGTTGTGCACAGCAGTAACCGCACCGTCACGCAGGCCATCCTGAACGCGCCCTTCAGCTGGGTGACAACTGTGTTTCACGCCCAAGCTAATGATTTAAAAGGGAAAAACAGCTTTGGCACTTTTTTCACCAACCTAGCTGCGATGCCTTATTTCAAGCGATGGGACCCTGCTCGCAACACGCCATGCACAGATTTATCCACAGCTCGTGTGGATAAGGAGGTTTTCGCTTTGTGGCCGGGCACTTGCGTGACTTTTGTCACACACCCGGCAGCAATGCACCGCAAGCTAAGCGGACTCTGCCGCAGCCACCCGCGCCGGTAGACTGCGCCCATGCCCGACGCCTCTCCGACCCCGCCCGCCGTCTGGCGGGTGGCCCTGCCGCTGCCGCTGCCGCGCCTGTTCGACTACCGGCCCCCGGAAGGCGAGGCGGTGGCGTCGGACGACGTCGGCCTACGTGTGCGGGTGCCGTTCGGAAACCGGGAACTGGTCGGGATCGTCGCCGATTGTGGTCCCGTCGATCCCGAGGCTCCCGAGGCCAGACACGCCCTCGCCCGGCTCGATCCGGAGCCGGTCCTCCAGGGCGAGCTGCTCGACTCCCTGAACTGGCTGGCCCGTTACACCCATGCACCGCTGGGCGAGGTCCTGGCGACCGCGCTGCCGGCGTCGCTGCGCCGTGGGGAGCCCCTGCCCGACACCCACGCCTGGGCCTGGCACCTGACCGAAGCGGGCCAGACCGGCCGCGAACGGCTGCGCGCCGGCAAGCCCCGCCGCCTGGCCGATCTGCTGCAGGCCGGGCCGCTGGACGAGGACCGCCTCGATCTCGAATTCGACGACTGGCGCGCCGCCGCCCGGGCGCTGGCGAAGCGCGAGCTGGCCGAACGCGTGGCCGTGCCGCCCGTCGTCCACGCGACGCAGCCACGCCCCGGCCCGGAGCTGCACTCCGAGCAGCAGGCCGCCGTGGACGCGATCCTCGCCGCACGCGACGGCTTCGCCGCGCTGCTGCTCGACGGCGTCACCGGCAGCGGCAAGACCGAGGTCTACCTGCACGCGATCGCCGACTGCCTGGCTCGTGGCAAGCAGGCGCTGGTGCTGGTGCCGGAGATCGGCCTGACGCCGCAGACGCTGGCGCGATTCCGCGCACGCCTGGGCGTGCCGGTGCACGCGCTGCACTCGGGATTGAGCGACGGCGAACGCGCGCGCACCTGGACCGCCTTCGCGCGCGGCGAGGCGCGTGTCGTGGTCGGCACGCGCTCGGCGGTGTTCCTGCCGCTGCCGGAGGCGGGCCTGATCGTGGTCGACGAGGAACACGACGGCAGCTTCAAGCAGCTCGACGGCATCCGGTACCACGCGCGCGATTTCGCCCTGGTGCGCGGCAAGGCGCTCGGTGTGCCGGTGCTTCTGGGCAGCGCCACGCCGTCGCTGGAATCGCTGCGCAACGCGCAGGCCGAACGCTACGTGCACCTGCGCCTGCAGCAGCGCGCAGGGCAGGCGCAGCCGCCGTCGGTGCGCGTGTGCGATGTCAGGAAGCGGCCGCTGGAAGCCGGGCTGTCGCCGGAAATGCTCGACACCATCGGCCACGCGCTCGACGCGGACGGCCAGGTGCTCGTCTTCAAGAACCGTCGCGGCTATGCGCCCGTGCTGCTGTGCCACGACTGCGGCTGGAGCGCGCAATGCCAGCGCTGCGACGCGCCGATGACCGTGCACGCCGGCGGCCGGCGCCTGCAATGCCATCACTGCGGCGCGCGACGACCGGCACCGAACGCCTGTCCCGATTGCGGTGGCCTCGCGCTGCAGCCGCAGGGCGCCGGCACCGAACGCATCGAGGAAGTGCTCACCGCGCGTTTTCCCGACGTGCCCGTGCTGCGCATCGATCGCGGCACGACGCAGCGTCGCGACGCGCTCGAACATGCATTGGCGAAGTTCGGCACGCAGCGCGGCATCCTCGTCGGCACGCAGATGCTGGCGAAGGGGCACGATCTTCCCAACCTCACGCTGGTGGCGGTGGTCGGCGTCGACGAAGGCCTTTTCTCGGCGGATTTCCGCGCGCCGGAGAAGCTCGCGCAGCTGCTGATCCAGGTCGCCGGCCGAGCCGGCCGCGCGCAGCGCAAGGGCGAAGTGCTGTTGCAGACGCACCATCCGGGCCATCCGCTGCTGGCGACGCTGCTCGCCGGCGGGTATCACGCCTTCGCTGAAGCCGAACTCGCGCAGCGCGAAGTCGCCGGCTTCCCGCCGTTCGCGCACATGGCGATGTTCCGCGCCGAAGCACAGCAGGTGGAAGCCTGCGACGCGTTCCTGCGCATGGCGCGTGAGATGTTGCGCGAACTGCACGCGCCGCTGGACCTGCACGGCCCGCTGCCGGCGCCGATGCCGCGTCGCGCGGGTTTCCAGCGCATGCAGCTGCTGCTTTCCGCCGACGACCGGCGCAGCCTGCACGCGGCGCTCGACGCGGCGCTGCCTGCGATCCACGCCTCGCCGGAAGCGCGCAAGGTGCGCTGGTCGCTGGATGTGGATCCGGTGGATCTGTACTGAGGAAACGCCACGCCGGCGCGGCCCGGCTGACGCATTCAAACGGGCCTCCTGCCGATCCACGCCGCCAGCAGGTACAGCGCCAGCCCCAGCATCAGCGTGGCGCGCAACCCGAACGAGATCGCCACCAGCAGCGCGAGGATCGCCGCCACGACCGACGCGCATCCGTTGAGCCCCCACGCCCACGGCACGAACGACGGCGCGGTGCGCGACAGACGCGCCAAGCCCAGCGGAAACGGCATCCCCATCGCGAACGCGAGCGGCGCGACGCCGACGAAACCCGCCAGCGCGCGGAACGCGACGGGCCATGACGCCGTCAATTCATGCGCGGCGACGAACACGACGAACTGCCATCCAAGCCCCAACACGATCGCACGCACCGACCACGCGATGCGCCGCGCGAGCGCGGCATCGTCCGCCTGCGACGCGTCGACCCAACGCTGCGCATGCAGGCTGCCGAGCCCGGCAAACAGCAACATCGCCGCCAGACCGATGTTCGCCGCGAGCCACGGATGCCCCAGCATCAACGTCAGCCGCGACAGCAACGCGATCTCGATCAGCAGGAACGCCAGTCCCAGCGCGAGGAAGTACGCGCCCGTGCGAGTACGCGAGGACGTCGCCGTTCCCGCACCGCGTGGCAGCGCGCGCAATGGCAGCAGCACGAGGACCAGTGCGAGCACCACCGCCTGCACCAGTGTCGCAACCAGCACGAGGTAGCCGGAGTCCAGCAGTACCGCGCCACCCTGCGCGCGCAGCCGCCACAGTTCCGGGAGGCTGCGCCAGCGGAAGAAATGCGCGAAGTACGGGCGGTCGTCGCTCGCCGGTTCGATGTCGAAGCGATACCCGCGGATGTACTGGCGCGCGCGCGGCGACAGCAAGGCCTGCACGCCGTCGAACAGCGTCGGCGGATCGAGCTGGTGGAAGCGGTCGTGCGCACGCGCGCGCCAGCCGGGCGCATGCACGACATCGAAACCGCGGCGTTCGGCGAAACGATGCAGGGCGGCCAGTGAGCGCGGATCCAGCGGCGAGCGCGCGAACAGCCACGTGCTCGCATCCCAGTTGCGTATTGCGATGATGTTTCGCGCCGGATCGCCGACGCCTTCGTCGCGCAGCGCTTCCACCGCCGTGGCGAAGAGCTTGAGTTCGTCCCGCGGCGGCTGCTTGCTCCACTGCGTTGCCACCAGCATGCCGCGCGGCGTGAGCGTCGAAAGATAGTCGCGCAGGGCTTCGACGGTTAGCGCGTACTGCTCGCTCGCCGATTGCACTCCGGCACCGCCGCTGGCGAGCGATTCGCCACCGGCCAGCACGATGAGGTCGTAGCGCTCGCGTGCATCGCGCACGAACGCGCGCGGCTCGGCGACGAAGTTGCTCACGCGACGATCTTCGAGCAGGTGCCCCGAGTACGCGGCGAACACGTCGCGCGCCCAGTGCATGCGCTGCGCGGATTGTTCGACGGCGTCGACCTGGCGCGCACCGAGCGAGAGCGCCTGCAACACGTCCATGCCGCCGCCGGAGCCGAGCACGAGCACGCGGTCGGGCGTGTGCAGGCGATACGGCAGCGCGGAGGTCATGTCGTCGAGCCATTGCCAGTCGGCGTGGCCGTCGTCGCGCACGATGGGCGACATCGCGTCGCCGTCGGTGTAGATCGCCAGTTGCGGCGGTAGTTCATCGGAGTGCGACAGGCTCAGGCCCGGCGCGAATCGCAGCGGCACGTGCGGGCTTTCGACCAGTTCGAAGCTGCCGTAGGGATCCTCGCTCTCTGCGATCACCCGCGCCCCGGGCAACAGCAGCGCTTTGCTCAAGCCCTTGAACTCGTTCGGCAGCGGCGCCAGCGCCTGCGTCGGCCAGAGCATCGCCAATGCAAGGGCGACGATCGACGCCGCCATGCGCAGCGCGATGCGCCGCGTCACCAGCCACGCCGCGATCGGCCCGCAGATCGCCGCGATCAACAAACCCCGCTGCACCGGCAGCGCGCTCGCAGCCAGCGCGGCGAGTGCGCCGAGCGCGGCACCGATCAGGTCTGCGCCGTACAGCGTGGGAATGCGCGAGCCTTGGCGCACGAATGCCAGCCCGAAGCACGCCGCCGCGAAGAAGAACGGTACCGACAGCGTGAGATACAGCGCGGCCAGCCACAGCAACTGCCGCCAGTTCCAAACCAGTTCCAGCCCGTTGAACGGAATCGCACGCGCGAGGACCAGCGTGACCGCGGCGCTGGTCGCGAACAGCAGGGCGCAGGTGGCGAACGCGGTATCGAAGCCGCGTTCGAGCCGCGCGCGCCGTTCTCCCCGCAGCCAGAGGCTGAGCCAGGTTCCGCTCGCGCCATGGCCCAGCAGCGCGAGGCTGATGATCATCACCGCGAACGGATGCCAGTGCGCGATCGCCAGCCATCGCATCAACAGCAACTGCCACGCCAGCGCGGCGGCGGAGATCAGCGCGATGGCGACGGGAAGCGCGACGGCGCTCGTCTTCGCTTCGATCGAAGCGGACTGTTCGACGACGTCGGCATCGGCAACGCTCATGGCCCACCCGTGAGCGGCACGAAGCGCACCGGCAACACCTGGCGCGTGCGCACGCGGCCGGTCGCGTCCTTCTCCACCAGCAGCAGCGTCTGCGTGAAGAAGCTGCTGCCGACCGGAATCACCATGCGTCCGCCGGGTTTGAGCTGTTGCACCAGGGGCGGAGGAATCGACGACGCGGCAGCGGTGACGACGATCGCATCGAACGGTGCCTGTTCCTTCCAGCCGTAGTAGCCGTCGCCGTTGCGCACCTCGACGTCCGGATATCGACGCAGGCGCTGCGTTGCCTGCTTCGCCAGCGGGTCGACGATCTCGATGGTGCGGACCTTCGCGCCGGCCTCGGCCAGCACCGCCGCCTGGTAGCCCGAACCGGTACCGACCTCGAGGATGTTCTGTCCCGCGCGCGGCGCGGCGAGCGTCGTCATCAGCGCGACGATGTATGGCTGCGAGATCGTTTGTCCGTAACCGATGCCGAGCGGGCGATTCTCGTAGGCGCTGTCGCGCTCGGATGCGGGCACGTATTCGTGGCGGGGGACCCGCGCGAGGATCGCGAGCACGGCCGGATCGATGCGCGTCGCGCCGTCGCTGTCGCCGCGCGACTGCTCGCGCAGTTCGGCGACGAGGGCGGCGCGGGGTCCGGCGTACCGGTCGGCTCGCGGGGCGGTCTGCCGTGCGGACGCCGCAAACGAAAGCACGGGCAATGGCGACAGCACGATTGCCGCCACGATCGCCTTCACGATCGCGCGACGATGCAGGAAGCCTGCACGGGCGTCGGCGCCGGACATGCCGGCGAGTGTAGGTCGGCGCGTGTTATGGCCCGGGCAAAGGCAGGCCGTGGACGGGCGTCAGGCCGGCGCCTTCTTCGCTGCCTTCTTTGTCGCCTTCTTGGACGCCGCGCCGGCCTTGGGCGGGTTGCGGATCCAGATGTTCAGGTTTTCGCGCCGACTCTGGAACAGGCCGATGGCCTCGACCAGGTCGCTCAGTTTTCCGTAGCCGTAATTGCGCGGATCGAACGAGGCCTGGTTGCCGATCTGGCTGCCGACGGTGCTCAGGCGCGCCCAGCCGTCCTCGTCGCTGGCCGCTTCCACCGCGCTGCGGAGCATCTGCAGCAGGCGGGTGTCGTTGCGCAGTTCCTGCGAGGTCTTGGGCTTGGTCAGCGCTTCGCTTTCGGCGGCTTCCGGCACCCCAAGCGCCTCCAGGAAGGTGAATTTCGAACAGGCGTTGCGGAAGGCTTCCGGCGTCTTCTTCTCGCCAAAGCCGTAGACCTTCATGCCGTCGGTGAGCAGGCGCATCACCAGCGGAGTGAAGTCGGCATCGCTGGAGACGATGGCGAACCCGTCGAGGTTGCGCGCGTACAGCAGGTCCATCGCGTCGATGACCATCGCCATGTCCGAAGCATTCTTGCCGGTGCTGTAGGCGAACTGCTGCATCGGCCTGATCGCGTATTCGTGCAGCGTCGCCTCCCATCCCTTCAGGTGGGGGCTCTTCCAGTTGCCGTAGGCGCGACGGACGTTGGCGATGCCGTGGCGGGCCACCTCGGCCAGGATCACGTCGATCTTGGCCGCCGGCGCGTTGTCGGCGTCGATCAGCAGGGCGATGCGGCGCTCGGTTTCGGCCATGGCGGGGTTCCGTGGGGCGGCGGGCGGGTTCATCGAGCCTAGCGCAGGCCGCGCGCGCCGCGCATGACGGTTAGCGCTACCCCCTGCCCGCCCGATCCGACACAATGGCCGGGCACTCACGAGAAGACACGCAAACCCCACCATGACCCAGCTCGAACAGCTCCGCGCCTATTCGGCGGTCGTCGCCGACACGGGCGACATCGACGCCATCGCCCGCTTCCATCCGCTCGACGCCACCACCAATCCGTCGCTGCTGCTCAAGGCCGCCTCGCTGCCGCGCTACGCGCCGCTGATCGACTCGGCGATCTCGCAGGCCCGCGGTACCGACCTGACGGCACGCGTGGCCGATGCCGCCGACCTGCTGGCGGTAACGGTGGGCGTGGAAATCCTCAAGCTCATTCCCGGCCGCGTCTCCACCGAAGTGGATGCGCGCCACAGCTTCGACACGCAGGCCACGCTGGCGCAGGCGCGCAAGCTGGTCGCGCTGTACGAGCAGGTCGGCATCGGCCGCGAGCGGCTGCTGATCAAGATCGCCTCGACGTGGGAAGGCATCCGCGCCGCCGAGCAGCTGGAGCGCGAAGGCGTGAACTGCAACCTGACGCTGCTGTTCTCCTTCGCCCAGGCCGTGGCCTGCGCCGAGGCCGGCGTGTTCCTGATCTCGCCGTTCGTGGGCCGCATCCTCGACTGGCACCTGGCCAACGGCGCCGAAAAGCCGGCCACGCCGCAGGACGATCCGGGCGTGCAGTCGGTCACGCGCATCTGGCACCACTACAAGCGCCACGGCTTCAACACGGTCGTGATGGGCGCGAGCTTCCGCAACACCGGACAGGTGCTGGCGCTGGCCGGTTGCGATCGCCTGACGATCTCGCCCGACCTGCTCGCCACGCTGGCCGAAAGCGAGGGCGAAGTGCCGCGCGCACTGGTCGACAGCGGCGAACGCGCACCGGCACCGGCGCGCATGGACGAGCGCACGTTCCGCTGGGACCACAACGAAGACGCGATGGCGACCGACAAGCTCGGCGACGGCATCCGCAAGTTCGCCGCTGACCAGCGCAAGCTGGAGGCGATGCTGGCGTCGCGGCTGGGGTAAGCGTCTGGCTGAAGCCTCCCGGGTGCGCTTCGCTTACCCGGGCTACTGGACACAAAGCCCGGCCGATGCCGGGCTTTGTTTTTTGGCCTTTGTAGCCCGGGTAAGACCGAAGGCCGCACCCGGGGCATACGTAACCGCGACATCAACGCGGCTTCGGGTTGCTTCGGGCAAACTATCCCCATGGATGCCACCGCCCCGATGACACCCACCCAGCGCCTGCGCAGCATCTTCAGCGGTTCGGTCGGCAACCTGGTCGAGTGGTACGACTGGTACGCCTACTCCGCCTTCGCCATCTACTTCGCGCCGCATTTCTTCCCGAAGGGCGACACCACCGCGCAACTGCTCGACACCGCGGCCGTGTTCGCGGTGGGCTTTCTGATGCGCCCCGTCGGCGGCTGGCTCATGGGCCTGTACGCCGATCGCCACGGACGCAAGGCCGCGTTGATGCTTTCCGTTCTGCTGATGTGCGCGGGTTCGCTGCTGATCGCGGTGGCGCCGGGCTTCGACAGCATCGGCATCGCGGCGCCGGCATTGCTGGTATTCGCGCGATTGCTGCAGGGCCTGAGCGTCGGCGGCGAGTACGGCACGTCGGCGACGTACCTCAGCGAGATGGCGCAATCGAAGCATCGCGGCTTCTGGTCGAGCTTCCAGTACGTCACGCTGGTGATGGGCCAGTTGCTCGCGCTCGCCCTGCTGGTACTGCTGCAGCGCGCGTTCCTCACCGAGGAACAGCTGCATGCATGGGGATGGCGCATTCCGTTCGTGGTCGGCGCGATGTGCGCGGTGACGGCGCTGTGGCTGCGTCGTGGCATGCAGGAAACCGAATCCTTCGCCGTCGCACGCACGCGCCACGACAAACAGCGCGGCAGCCTGCGCGTGCTGATGCAGCATCCGCGCGAGGTGCTCACCGTGATCGGCCTCACCATGGGCGGAACGCTGTCGTTCTATACGTTCACCACGTATCCGCAGAAGTTCCTGGTGAACACCGGCGGCTTCAGCAAGGCCGATGCGACGCTGATCTCCGCTGCATCGCTGTTCGTCTTCATGCTGTTGCAACCGCTGGTCGGCGCGCTGTCGGACCGCACCGGGCGTCGCCCGATCCTCATCGCCTTCGGCGTGCTCGGCACGCTGTTCACCTACACCATCCTCAGCGGCATCGCGGCCTCGCGCACGGTGACGGATGCATTCGTCTGGGTGATGTCCGGCCTGCTGATCGTCAGCGGCTACACCTCGATCAACGCGGTGGTGAAGGCAGAATTGTTCCCCGCGCACATCCGCGCGCTCGGCGTCGGCCTGCCGTACGCACTGACCGTGTCGGTGTTCGGCGGCACGGCGGAGTACATCGCGCTGTGGTTCAAGCAGATCGGCCACGAATCGTGGTTCTACATCTACGTGACCGCGTGCGTGGCGGTATCGCTGGGCGTGTATGCCCTGATGCGAGACACGAAGCTGCATTCGCGGATCGATCGCGACCACGACGCTTTCGACGACAGCGTTTCCGAAACTGGAGAGCGTGCATGACACCATCCGATCCGCGCCCGCACGTCGTCATCGTCGGCGGTGGTTTCGGGGGATTGTGGGCGACGCGGGCGCTGGCGGGCAGCGACGTCCGCATCACGCTGATCGATCGCCGCAACCACCACCTGTTCCAGCCTCTGCTGTACCAGGTGGCGACCGCGGGCCTCTCCTCGCCCGACATTGCCGCGCCCCTGCGCCACATCCTGCGCAACCAGCGAAACGTCGAAGTGCGGCTGGGCGAAGTCGTCGGCGTGGACATGCAGGCGCGGACGGTGTCGCTGGCCGAAGGCGACGCGATGTCCTACGACTACCTGCTGCTCGCCAGCGGCGCGACTCACGCATATTTCGGCCACGACGAGTGGAGCAAGGATGCGCCGGGCCTGAAGACGCTGGACGATGCGCTGGCGATCCGTCGCCGACTGCTGCTCGCATTCGAGCGCGCCGAAGCCTGCGAGGATCACGCCGAACGCGATGCGTGGCTGAATTTCGCCGTGGTCGGCGGTGGGCCGACCGGCGTCGAACTCGCCGGCACGCTCGCGGAGATCGCGCGCCACACGCTGACGCGCGAGTTCCGCAACATCGATCCCTCGCATGCGCGCGTGCGCCTGATCGAAGCCGGGCCGCGCGTGCTCGCGTCGTTTCCCGAATCGCTGTCGGAGAAGGCGCGCCGGCAGCTGCAGAAGCTCGGCGTCGATGTCGTCACCGGAACGCCGGTCAACGCGATCGATGCGAACGGCTACACACTCGGCGATACCTTCGTCCCGTCGCGCACCGTGCTGTGGGCAGCCGGCGTCGCGGCCTCGCCGCTGGGCGCGCTGCTCGGCGTGCCGCGCGACCGCGCCGGCCGCGTGCCGGTGGAAGCCGATCTCAGCGTGCCCGGGCATCCGGAGATCTTCATTGCGGGCGACCTCGCCAGCGTGCAGCAGGGCGGCAAGCCCGTGCCTGGCGTCGCACCCGCCGCGAAGCAGATGGGCGCGCACGTGGCCACTGCAATCAAGGCCCGCATCGCCGGCACGCCCGCGCCCGCGTTCCGCTACCGCGACTTCGGCAACCTCGCGACGATCGGCCGCATGGCGGCCGTCGTCGATCTGCACGGCTTCAAGATTTCCGGATTGCTCGCGTGGTGGTTCTGGCTCGCCGCGCACGTGTTCTTCCTGATCGGCTTCCGCAACCGGCTCATCGTCCTGCTCAACTGGGCGTGGTCGTACTGGAGCTACCAGCGCCACGCGCGGATCATCCTCGGGCGCGATCCGCCTCGGACCGATCCGTCGCAGGCAGAGTGACTACGCCGCTTCGCGCGTGATGCGGCAGGCATAGCAGCCGTATTTCGCGAAGTGGACGTGCAGGTAGTCGACATCTTCGCGCTCGAAGAAGCGCGCGATCAGCGATTCGAGGTCCTTTCCCTCCACGACATCGGCGATGCGCATCATGCCGTCCTCGCCGTACGCGCGGATCGACAGCAATCGGCGTCGCAGCTGGTCGGGCACTTCGCCGTTCGACAGCGCCGCATCGGACGCGGCCTCGCGCACGAAGACCGCGCCGGTGCCGCGATATGGAGTCGCTACCGCATGGTGCTCGAACGGAAGCAGGAGCAGGCGTTCGCCCGGCTCGGCATCGCGCAGGCTGACGCGGCAGGGATAGGCGTGCGGCGCGTCGGCGGCCACGCGGCGGATGTCGCGCGCGTCGAGCTCATCGTCGGACAGCGCGAACAGCGGTTGGAACTTCGCGACGGGCAATGCGTGGATGCGGAACATGGCAGGACTCCTGGTTGGATGTCGCCATGCTCGTCGCGTGGCGCACGATGCGATATCCGATCCTTGCAGCGAATCGCCGCATGGCTTCGAAGCGCGCAAAAGAAAACGGCCCGGTTGCCCGGGCCGTTTCGCATTGCATCGTGCGGATTCGAGGATTACGCCGCAAACAGCGCGCGCATCTTCTTCAGCGCGTTGGCTTCGATCTGGCGGATGCGCTCGGCGCTGACGCCGTATTCGTCGGCCAGTTCCTGCAACGTGATCTTGCTTTCCGAATCCAGCCAGCGGCGCTTGACGATGTCGCGCGAACGCTGGTCCAGGCCCGACAGGCCTTCGCGCAGCAGGGCGAGGTGGTTGTCTTCCTCGTCCTCGCGCTCGTAGGTCTGCGACGGATCCTCGGCGTCGGTACGCAGGTATGCGACCGGCGACGGCGGCGCGTTGTCGTCGTCATCGTCCGGCGCGTCGAAGCCGATGTCGCGGCCGGAAAGACGCGATTCCATCTCGAGCACTTCGCGTTCGGACACGTTGAGGTCCTGGGCGACGGCGCGGACTTCCTCGGCGTTCATCCAGCCCAGGCGGGTCTTGGACTTGCGCAGGTTGAAGAACAGCTTGCGCTGCGCCTTGGTCGTGGCGACCTTCACGATGCGCCAGTTCTTCAGGATG
>Ga0209257_1001215_pt1 | contig 32341 bp, 28 predicted proteins | sample AraplaCvi_mCL_r2_FD_184277 | JGI IMG/M metagenome (GOLD analysis project Ga0209257, IMG submission 184277) | Arabidopsis root microbial communities from North Carolina, USA - plate scrape MF_Cvi_mCL_r2 (SPAdes) (version 2) | ecosystem: Host-associated > Plants > Roots > Endosphere | place: USA...
CAGTCAAGCCTGATGACCATAGCGAGTCGGTCCCACCCCTTCCCATCCCGAACAGGACCGTGAAACGACTCAGCGCCGATGATAGTGCGGATTCCCGTGTGAAAGTAGGTCATCGTCAGGCTAATATCCCGCAAACCCCTCGATCAGTACTGGTCGAGGGGTTTTTGCTTTTGGGTTCCGGCGGTCACTTCACGCGTGCGGCGAATAGGTGCTCCGCTGGCTGCCATAGCGTGCCCGCTTGTATGAGTTCCGCCACGAGGCGCGAGGACCATTCGTGCGTATCAAGCGTCGGCCAATAGCGTTCGCGCATTCGGGTGGCAATAGGCGTGTGGTCCAGCCATTGATTGAGTTCAACGCGAGAGCACCGCTGAGTCTCAAGCATGTGGAAGACCATGAGCGCCTTGATCGCGCTTGCTGCATGTCGATCGGGGTGTCGTCGATAGTGCGCCAGCCGACTGCGAGACAGCTGCAGCGCTGCCGCGACCGCCTGAAAGGGCTCGCCGTGCCCTGGGATGACCAGCGCAGGAGAGAGTTCTTCGATCAGGTCTAGTGTCGCGTCGACCTCGTCGAAGGCGTCGGTGCCGTCGAGTTCTGGGAAGACGATGCCAAACCCCTTCTCCCAAAGGGCGTCCGCAGAAATCAACGTGCGGCTGCCCGGCTCAAATAGGATGACGGAATGGGGATCGTGCCCAGGAGCTGCATGAATTCGCCATTCTCTGTCACCCTGATGAAGGGTTCTTCCCGGTAAGAGCTTTCCAGCTGGCGTGAAGCGAGCGCAGCGCTGGCCCGTGGCCTTGAAGCTGAGGGCGGCCTCGTCCCAGCTTGAGGCTGCCTCGAATTCTCCAGGTGGAATATGAATCGGGCAGCCGTATTTCTCCACAAGCGCCGCATTCCCACCGCAGTGGTCGGAATGGAGGTGGGTATTGGCGATGAGCCGAACGGTTTCTCCGGGAGACACGGCGGAATGCACCAATTCCAAGGTTTGGTCGGCGTGCGTGGCGTAGCCGGTGTCGATCAGTACCGCGCCCTCCTCGGGCGTCGCTCCATGCAAGATGACGTTATTCGAGGAGAGCCAGCCTCGCTCGAGGACGGTGATGCCGGAGGGCAGCATGGCCTTGTTTCGCCGTCAATTATTGGCGCAATTCTCGCCTCAAGATTTTGCCTACGTTGGTCTTCGGCAGTTCGTCGCGAAACTCAATATATTTTGGTCGCTTATAGCCAGTCAATTGTTTGTGGCAATAGTTGGAGAGATCCTCTTCCGCCAGCGCGGCATCCTTCTTGATGACAAACAGCTTGACTGCCTCGCCGGAATGCGGGTCGGGTACTCCGATGGCGGCGCATTCGAGGACTCCCGGATGGAGGTTGACCACCTGCTCAATCTCGGTCGGGTAGACATTGAAACCGCTGACCAAGATCATGTCCTTCTTACGATCGACGATGCGGGTGAAGCCCTCCGAATCCATCACACCAATATCCCCGGTCTTGAAGAAGCCATCCGGGCTGATAGCCTCCGCAGATTCTTCGGGACGGTTCCAGTATCCCGCCATCACCTGCGGCCCTCGAATACAGATTTCGCCGCGCTCGCCAAGGGGCACGTCGTTGCCCGCGTCATCGCGGATCGCAATCTCCGTATTGGGCACGGGCAGACCGATGGATCCGTTGAATTGATCAAGATCGAGGCGATTGACCGTGGCCACTGGGGACGTCTCCGAGAGCCCATATCCTTCGACCACGGCGCACCCCGTGATTCGCGCCCATTTCTCGGCCGTCGCCTGCTGTACTGCCATACCGCCCCCGTTGGAGATCACCAACTCGCTGAAGTCGAGTTTCGAGAAAGCTGGATCATTGGCCAACGCATTGAATAGCGTGTTCACGGCCGGGAACATGTTCACGCGATAGTTGCGCAGCGTGGCGATCAGGCCTTGAATGTCACGGGGATTCGGAATCAGCAGATTCATGATTCCCATCCGAGCCCCCAGCATATAGCACGCAGTCAGCGCGAAGATGTGATAAAGGGGGAGGGCGCAAACAATGGTCAAGGGTTTGTCGCCAAGCCGATTGAGCATGGGTGCAAACCACGCCTCGCTCTGCAGAATATTCGCGACCACATTTCGATGAAGCAAGGTCGCGCCTTTGGACAAACCTGTCGTCCCGCCGGTGTACTGGAGAAACGCCGGATCGTCGGCGCTGATGGTCACCGGCTTCAACTGCAGCCGCCCGCCCTCGGACAAGGCTTGATTGAAGCGAGTGACCGAACGCCCATTGGCGAGTGGCAACCGAAACTCCGGCACCATCTTCTTGATGTGGCGCACCGCGAAATTGATGAGCGGTCCTTTCCACCAGCCGAGCATGTCCCCCAGCCCGGTGAGCACCACGTGCTTGACTTGCGTTCGCTCGATCACCTCGGAGAGCGTCTTCGCGAAGTTCTCCAACACGATGATGGCTTCCGCGCCGGAGTCCTTCAGCTGATGTTCCAGTTCTCGAGGCGTGTAAAGCGGATTGACGTTCACCACCACGAATCCGGCGCGCAGGATGGCGGCGATCGCCACCATGTACTGCAGGACGTTGGGCATCATGATCGCGACGCGTGCGCCCGGCGGCAGCCCGCGCGCCTGCAGCCAAGCGCCCAGCGAGCGCGAAAGCACATCCACCTGCGCGAACGTGAGGCGCTGATCCATGCAGGCCGCCGCGTCGCGATGCGCGTGCTTCCGGAAGGCCTCCTCCAGCAGGGCCACCAGCGAGGGATAGACGTCGACCGGGATCTCGGCAGGAACGCCTGGCGGATAGTTCTTGAGCCAGGGCTTGTCGGCGTAGGTTGCGCTCATGTCTCCTCGTCGCATTCTTGATGTGGATGTGGATCCCGAAAGGATCCGCCGATGCTGGCCGCTGCCTTGGCGGCCTCGTAGCGGGGATGCCCTAGGCCCGGTCGTCACGTCAGGGACAGTCCCAGGCCTCGGCACGGGCGCCTACACTCGCCCCTTTTTTGATGTCGGAGTCCGGATGAACGGCAGGCTGCAGCGCCTCACCTTCTTGTTTCGTTGGATCGTCGGGCCGCTGCTCGCCCTGGGTGCCGGTATTCATTGGCATGCGTGGGCCGGCGTCGGTGTCCTTGCGCTCTTCGTGCTGGGATCGCCGCTCGTGATGCTTCCGCATTTCCTGGCGTTGCGATTCGTGCCGCCGGCGCCGGGCTTGCCAGTCGCCCCGATGGGAGATCTGCTCCAGGCCTGGTGGCGTGAGGTCGTCGCCGTGACGCGGGTGTTCGGGTGGCAGCAACCGTGGGCGGAACGCCAGGAACCCGACTTCCTTCCCGACCCGGATCAAGCCCGGGGCCGGCGGGGCGTGCTCTTCCTGCACGGGTACAACTGCAACCGCGGCCTTTGGAACGGCTGGATGAAGGCGCTGCGACATCGCGGGATCCCGTTCGTCGCGCTCACGCAGGAGCCCGCCTTCGGGTCGATCGAGCGCTATGTGCCGCAGATCGATGCGGCGATGCGCACGCTGCACGAGCTCACCGGCCTGCCGCCATTGATCGTCGCGCACAGCATGGGTGGCTTGAGCGCGCGCGCCTGGTGGCGCAGCACCGGACACGACTTCAGCCGCATCCACCGCATCCTGACGCTGGGCACGCCGCACCACGGAACGCTGCTGGCGAAACTCGGTACGACGGAGAACGCCCGGCAGATGCGAGGCGATTCCGAGTGGCTGAACCAGCTGGCGCGCGACGAGCCCGCGCATCTGGCGGGCCACTTCGATTGCCTCTATGGGCACTGCGACCAGATCGTGTTTCCGTCGGAGACGGCGATCCTGCCCGGGGCCCGGGTCCTGCACCTCCCGGCGCGGGGACATCTGCAGCTCGTCTTCGAGCCCCAGGCCCTCGAAAGGGCGATGGCGCTGCTCGAAGAGCCCACCGTACGAGTGGGCTGAGTCAGCGCGAGTTCAGCGTGTCGATCAGGCGTCGGCCTTCAGGACGCCGCGGCGGATCTGGTCGAGCTCGATGCTCTCGAACAGCGCCTTGAAGTTGCCCTCGCCGAAGCCCTCATTGCCCTTGCGTTGGATGATCTCGAAGAAGATCGGTCCGATCACTTCCTTCGTGAAGATCTGGAGCAGCAGCTCGTGCGGCGCGCCCTGGTGGGCGGCGCCGTCGATGAGGATGCGCAGGCGGCGCAGTTCGTCCAGATTCTCCTTGTGCTCGGGCAGACGCTTGGCGACCAGGTCGTAGTAGGTGTCGATGGTGTCCTGGAACGCGACACCCGTGTCCTTCATGCCCTCGACGGTGCGATAGATGTCGTCGGTGCCCAGCGCCACGTGCTGGATGCCTTCGCCGTGATAGAGGTCCAGATACTCGGCGATCTGGCTCTTGTCGTCGCTGCTCTCGTTGATCGGGATGCGGATCTTGCCGCAGGGGCTGGTCATCGCCTTGGACTTCAGGCCGGTCAGCTTGCCCTCGATGTCGAAATAGCGCACTTCGCGGAAGTTGAACAGGCGCTCATAGAACTCGGCCCATTCCTTCATCCGGCCGCGGAAGACGTTGTGAGTCAGGTGATCGATGTAGGTCAGGCCATGGCCCTTGGGCGTGGAGGGGACCGGCTTGCCCTCGGCGTCCAGCAGGGGGACGAAGTCGACGTCGTAGATGCTGATGTTGCCGATCTCGCCCGGTGCCGCGCCGTTCTTGCCTTGCCAGCGATCGACGAAATAGATCAGCGAGTCGCCGATGCCCTTGATGGCCGGGATGTTCAGCTCCATCGGGCCGGCCTTGTTGTCGAAGCCCCAGGCGCCGAGTTCCAGCGCGCGCTGGTAGGCGAAGGCGGCATCCTTGACCCGGAACGCGATCGCGCAGATCGACGGGCCGTGCAGCCGCGCGAAGCGCTGGGCGAAGGCGTCCTGCTCGGCGTTGATGATGAAGTTGACGTCGCCCTGGCGGTACAGCGTGACGTTCTTGTGGCGGTGGCGGGCCACGGCGGTGAAGCCCATCGACGTGAACAGCGCGCCAAGCGCGGCGGGATCGGGCGCCGCGAACTCGATGAATTCGAAGCCGTCCGTACCCATCGGGTTGTCCCAGGGAGTGAATGCCATGCGTGTCTCCGGTGCCCCGGTCAAGGGGATCTGATCAGGAATGCGATGGCGTCACTGTAGGAGGAGGGAGGCGCAGGATTACTGCGATCCATGGCGCGCCGAAGGGGGAGGGCGCAAGATTCCTGCAAGAATCCGCGGATGGACAAGCAGATCGAGCTCGACGCGATCGACCGGCGCATCCTCCAGGCTCTGCAGGCGGACGGACGGATGACCTATGACGCGCTGGCGGCGCAGGTGAACCTGTCGTCGTCCGCGGTGCTGCGGCGCGTGCGCCGGCTGGAGGAGGACGGCGTGATCACCGCCTACGTCGCGCTGGTCAACCCGGAGCGCGTGGGACTGGGTCTCACGGCCTACATCAACGTGCGGCTCGAAAAGCACACCGAGAGCCACAAGCGCACCCCGATGGACCTGTTCCGGGCGGCGGTGCAGACCTGGCCCGAAGTGGTGGAATGCGCCGCCCTGACGGGGGAGATGGACTACCTCCTGCGTGTGCTCGTCGAGGACATGAGCCATTACGCGCGCTTCATCAGCGACACCCTGCTGCGCCATCCCAGCGTGCAGGACTGCAAGACCAGTTTCGTGCTGGACCGGCTCAAGAACACGACGGCGATGCCGGTCTGATCCACATCGCGGACCCGCGCTGAGCGGCGGGCTCCGTGGTGGGCTCAGCGGCTGGCTCAGCGGCGCTCCAGCACGACGGCGAGTTCGAACCAGCCGCGCTCATGAGGGCGCTGGGCGTAGGGAGGCGCCGGCCACTTCCACAGCGACAGCGGGAACAGCGCGCGCATCGCGTTGATGTCGCAGTGGTAGGGGGGGCCGATGACCTGGCCTTGCTCCGACTCCTCGCGGCGCGCCTGCATGAACAGCGCCAGCAGGCGGCCGCCCGGCTTCAGCCAGCGCTGCAGCTGCTCGGCGTAAGTGGTCCATTGGTCCGGGTGCAGGGCGCACAGGCAGGTCTGCTCATAGACCAGATCCAGCGGCTGGTCCGGGCGCCAGGCCAGCACATCCGCCTGTTCGACGCGGCCCGGCAACTGCTCCTCCTTGAGTTTGGCTCGTGCGATGTCGACGGCCGCCGGCGTGTAATCCAGCCCCGTCACGTCGAGCCCCGCGCGCGCCAGCACCGCGAGTTCATGACCGCGGCCGCAGCCGGGGACCGCGATGCGCGCGCCCTTGGGCAGCACGCCTTCCTCGAGCCAGGCGGCCAGCTGGGGATGCGGTCCACCGCGATCCCAGCCGGTCTGGCCGCTCTCGAATCGTTGTTGCCAGAACTCGCGATCGGGGCCCGCCATGTCTCGTCTCCTCGCGCGTGTCGCGCTGTCGTGAAGACGCGCAGCCTACCGCGCGCGGCGCTCAGACGGTGCCGTCGACCTCGTGGACCAGTTTCAGCGTGTGGGCGGGGGACAGGCTCAGCAACTCGCCGATCTCGATGAGGTCGTCGGGCACCGCCGGGTTCTCCCAGCTCTGCGCGGTGTGCCGCGCCAGCCGCACCGCCAGCATCACCGAGCGAACCTGCGGATCATGGCTCTTCTTGTCATCGACGATGTGCGCGAGCAGCTCGGGCAGATGCCAGCTGCGCATCAGCGCCTGCTCGAGGTCGCCGAGCTCGACACCCAGCACCGCGCGCTGCGCCGCGACGCTGCGCAGCGCCGGATCGGCCTGCTGCCGCCGCTGGATCTCCAGCGCCAGGTCGGGGGCTTCGCACCACAGCAGCATTTCCGAGAAATCGTGCAGCAGCGCCGCGCTGTGGATGACGGCGGCATCGGGATCGACGCGGTGCGCGGCGAAGCCCAGCGCGAAACGGGCCGCGCGCTCGGCGCGATGCAGCACGCGCTGGACGCCGGCGAGCGCCTCGGGCCGCGAGGCCAAACGCTGCTCGACGGTGGGCTGCTCGCCGAAGTTCCGGAAGAAGGGGGTGATGCCCATCAGCACCAGCGCGGCCGTGACCGTCTCGGCGTCGGTCAGCAGCCGGCTGGAGCGCCTCGATGCGGCATGCGCCAACACCTTCAGCGTCATCAGCGGGTCCTTGCTCAGGACCTCGCCGAGGAGGTGCGCGTCGACCGCGTCCTCATTCGCGCGCCAGAGCTCCAGTTGCTCGGCCGTGCTGGCCAGCACCGGAATCTCCATGCCGCGGAAGTGCGCCGTCCACGCCGCCAGATCCGGCAAAGGCCGGGTCAGCGGCTGGAACGGAGGCGGAACCGGCGGATTCCCCTCTCCGTTCCCCGGCGGGGCAGAGGCAGTGGGCGGGACGCTCTGAGTCATGAAGCGAGGTCGCCGCGTGGGCGGCGATACACGGTGATCGTTCATCGTATATCGGCTCGGCGCCCGCGAGCTTGATCCCCACTGCGGCCAGGATGACCGCCAGCCAGACGGGCATCACAGCCGCTGCACACCCGAGAGGGTGCCCCGCAGTTGGCCATCGACATAGATCCGGCCGCTGCCGTCGGCATCGGCGTGGAACTCCAGGCCGGCGGCCGCTTCATCGCGGCGCGCCGCTGGCGCGACGCGCCAGGCCCAGCTGATCATGCGCCCGCCGGCGCTGAGCAGCAGGATCGCCAGCCAGCCCCGCAGGCTCTGCTGGCGGGCCAGGCCATGCATGCGGCCCGGCATCAAGGTGATCTCTTGCATGTCTTGTCTCCCTGGGCGGCCTGCGCCGGACCGGGAAGACGTCCCGATCCGCCGCAGGCGGCCCGCTCAAGGGCTGAAGTCGTCGTACCGCTGAAGCGCACGCTTCAGCGCTTGCTGTTCCTGCTGGCGGCGGCCGCCGGCGCTGGGGCCGTGGCGGCCCGCGGAGCGGCCGTGGCTCAGGGCCACGAAGGGGTTGCGCGGCTTGCGCGGTGTCAAGGCAAGACGCGGACGGGGAGTGATGAACTGGGCCATGGCAGCCTCCTGTGATGACAGACGAATCGGTGGGTGATCAGGAGCGCCGCGGTCCCGGGGCGGTCGCGACAGACGCGGCCACTGCGGCGGGGGCTCCAAAGTTGCGCAGATGATAAACATCTGATTATCAAGCGCAAGCGGTTTTTATCTGACGTTGTCCCCCGGCGACGGGACGGCGCGGGCACGTCTCTTCCCGAACGTAAACGCGAACCCGTGCGCGAGCGCGCCGCGGCGATGGCGCGGCGCAGTGCAGCGGGTCCGGAATGGCCCGGAGTGAACGGGAGGCGGCGAGGGGGAACGCCGCGGAGCCGGCGCTCAGCGGCGCTCAGCGCTGCATCAACGCTTCTTGCCCTTGAGCGGCGCGATGCTCTGCTGCAGCTTGCGCCACTCGTCCACTTCGGCGGCGGGCGACGCGATGGCCTTGGCTGCGGGCGCAGGCGGCGCGGTGGCCGCGGGCGGCGTCAGCACTTCGCCGAGCAGATCCAGCAGACGCGTGCGCGCGCGCTGAGGATGGCGGCGGTAGTACGTCAGCACCAGGCCGACGATGAAGCGCTCGTCATCGTCCTGCGGCAGGCTGGGAGACTGCTCCGCGCCCGCCGGGCGGCTTGCGCTTGATAAAGCCGCGTTGCCCTGGCCGTGCAGGGCCGGCGCGGCGCCAAGGGCGCCATGCTCCTGGTCCATCCAGCCGCTGGGCTTGTGGCTGAGCTGTTCGAACTGGCGGGCCAGCCGTTCGCCGATCTGGCGCGAGCGGCTCTTGATCTGGCTCCAATAGCTGGGCTGGATCTGGAGACGCTCGGCGAAACGGCGCTCCAGGCCGCGCAGGGCGGCGGCATCGGGATGTTTGATCGTCGCGGCGACAAACTCGTCGAACAGGCGCATCGCGTTGTCCAGGCGGATCTGCGCGACGTCGCGGGGGGCGGAACACATCCCCCAATGATAAAGCTTCGTTCACAAACGCCCGGCCGCCCCTGCGGGAGCCGGGACGAATCAGGGGCTCATTCTTCGTCCTTGAGGTGGTAGCCCGCGGCCAGTTGCGACTGCGTGTTGGGTGGCACCGCCTCGTAATGGGACAGCACCATCGTGTAGCGTCCCTGGCCGCTCGTCATCGCGTTGAGGCGGTTCTGGTAGGCGCTCAGCTCCGCCAGCGGGGCCAGCCCTTCGACGCCGATCTGTCCCGGCACGCTGCTGCGCGTGCCCAGCACCTGGCCGCGGCGCGACGCCAGATCGCCGGTGATGTCGCCGGTGGCGCTCTCGGGGGCGTTGATCTCGACCTGCACGATGGGCTCGAGCACCACCGGCCGCGCCTCGCGCACCGCCGCGATCAGCGCCTTCTTGCCCGCGGTGATGAACGCGACCTCCTTCGAGTCCACCGAATGGTGCTTCCCGTCGAAGACCGTCACCCGCAGGTCCACCACCGGATAGCCGGCCACGACGCCCTGCGCCAGCGCCTGCCGCACGCCCTTCTCGACGGCCGGCATGAACTGGCCCGGGATCGTGCCGCCCTTGACCTCGTCGCGGAACTCGAAGCCGGCACCGCGCTCCAGCGGCTCGATGCGCAGCCAGACCTCGCCGAACTGGCCGGCGCCGCCGGTCTGCTTCTTGTGGCGGTGATGGCCTTCGGCCTTGGCCGTGATCGTCTCGCGATAGGCGATGCGTGGCGGCTGGGTCTGGACGTCGAATCGGTAGGTGTCCTTCAGCCGCTCCAGCAGCACGCGCAGATGCAGCTCGCCGAGCCCGTACACCAGCGTCTCGCCGCCCTGCGGGCCCAGCCCTTCCTGATCGCCGCCGCGTTCCAGGCGCAGGCAGGGGTCTTCCTCCACCAGGCGCGAGAGCACTTCCCACAGCCGCTGTTCGTCGCCATGACGGCTCGGCCGGATGGCCACGCCGTGCACCGGCGTGGGCAGCGCGATCGGTGCCAGATGCAAGTGCTCGTCCTCGGGCGCGTCGTGCAGCACCGCGTCGTAATGGAGCTCCTCGAGCTTGGCCAGCGCGCACAGGTCGCCGGGCAGGGCCTGCTCGATCTCGACGTGCTCCTTGCCCTGCAGCAGGAACAGATGGGCGACCCGCACCGCCTTGCGCGCGTGTCCGACGTAGAGCTGGGCGTTCTTCCTCAGCGTGCCCTGGTGCACGCGCAGCATCGCCAGCTTGCCGAGGTAGGGATCCGACTGGATCTTGAAGACGTGGGCGACCACGTGCTGCGCCGGGTCCATGGCGACCAGCAGCGGCTCGGCGGCCTCGCCCTCGCCGCGCAGGAACTGCGGCGGGTTGGCCTCGTAGGGATTGGGCAGCAGCATCTCGATGACCTCGAGCAGCTCGGCCACGCCCGCGCCGGTACGGGCGGAGACGAAGCACACGGGAATCAGGTGGCCCTCGCGCAAGGCCTGCTCCAGCGGCGCATGCAGCTCGGAGGCGGGCACGTCGCCGTCGTTGAGATAGCGGTCGACGAAGTCCGGATCGACCTCGACCACCTGCTCGACCAGCGCGCGGTGCGCGTCCACGACCGAGCCGAAGTCAGTGTCGCCGCTGCAGCCGAAGAAGCAGTCCTGCACGCGCGCGCCGCCCGCCGCGGGCAGGTTCAGCGGGAGGCACTCGCGGCCGAAGGCCTCCTGCAGCTGGCCGAGCAGCGCCTGCGCGTCGACGCCGGGCGCATCGATCTTGTTGACCACGATCAGCCGGGTGAGCCCGCGGCCCGCGGCCGCTTCCATCATCCGCTTGACCATCAGTTCCAGGCCGGTCTGGGCGTTGACGACGATGGCCACCGATTCGACCGCCTCCAGCGCGGGCAGCGCCTGGCCGATGAAGTCGGGCGCGCCCGGCGTGTCGAGCAGGTGGACGCGCAGCCCGTCATGCAGCAGATGCATCTGCGCGGTCTGCAGCGAATGCTGCATCCGCTTCTCGAGCGGGTCATGGTCGCTGACCGTGTTGCCCTTCTCGACGCTGCCGGCGCTCTTGATCGCGCCGGCCTTGAGCAGCAGCGCCTCGGCCAGCGAGGTCTTGCCGGCGCCGGCCGGACCGGCCAGCGCCAGGCTGCGGATCGCCGCGATGCCAGGGTGATGGGGCATCGCGGCGCCGCCTGGGCTGCCGGCGGAGGTGCCCTCCGGATCGGAGATGGGACTGGGGGCCATGGCTCGCTCCTCTCAGGCAAGAGTTGGACGTGGGTCTGGAGCCGGATTGCGGCCAGCGTAGAGGAAGCGCCCGCCCTGCACAAGCGAGGGGCATCCGGCCGGCCCCGCGGAGGCGGGCAGCTCGCCTTTGCGGCGTGGACGCGGCGTGGGCGCGGCGCGGCGGCGGCCTAGACTCGGGCCTTCACGGAATCTTGAGGCGGCGACGCGCCGGCCTCCCGAGGGACTTCCGGCAGACACGAGGAGCAGCGGACATGAGCCTGACGGGATGGATGTCGACCTTGGCGGTCGTGGTGGCCGCCGCCGCTTGCGGTGGTGGTGGCGGAGACAACGGCGGCGACGCGGCCGCCCCTGCCCAGCCGGGCGGCGGCGCTTCGGCGCCGGTGATCCAGACGCTCAGCAGCGGGCTGGACCGTCCCTGGGGCATCGCGCAGTTGCCCGATGGCCGGCTGCTGGTGACGCAGAAGGGCGGCTCGATCGTGCGCCTGTCCGCGGCGGGCGCCAAGGAGGCGACGCTCAGCGGCGTGCCCCAGGTGCTGGACAGCGGGCAGGGCGGCCTGCTGGGGATCACCCTGGATCCGGACTTCGCCAGCGCCGGCGGCAACTGGGTCTACTTCTCCTACTCCGAGCCGGGCACCGGCGCCGAGGCCGGCAAGGCCGGCACCTCGGTGGCGCGCGGCCGGCTCCAGGGCGATGCGCTGACCGAGGTGCAGGTGATCTTCCGCCAGTCGCCAAAGGTCGACAGCCCGGGCCATTACGGCTCGCGTCTGGTCTTCGCGCGCGACAAGACGCTCTACATCACCACCGGCGAGCGCATGAAGGGCAGTCCCTCGCAGGACCTGCAGCAGACGCTGGGCAAGGTGATCCGCGTGAACCGCGATGGCAGCGTCCCGGCCGACAACCCCCGGTTCGCGGCGGGCGCCAAGCCCGGCATCTGGAGCTACGGTCACCGCAACATCCAGGGCGCGGCGCTGCATCCCACGACGGGCGAGCTCTGGATCACCGAGCACGGCCCGCAAGGCGGCGACGAGGTCAACATCGCGCGCGCCGGCCAGAACTACGGCTGGCCGGTGAAGAGCTACGGCTGTCCGTACGGCTCGCCGGTCGGTGATGCCTGCCGGATCGGCGGCGGCACGCACGCGCCGGACTACATCGAACCGCTGACGACCTGGACGCCGATCTCGATCGCGCCGGCCGGCCTGATCTTCTACACGGGTGACCTGTTCCCCGAGTGGCGCGGGCAGCTGATCTCGGGCTCGCTGGCGGGCATGGCGCTGTGGCGCATCACGGTCAACGGCGACACGGTGACCGGCAAGGAGAAGATGTTCGGCGACCTGGGCGAGCGCTTCCGCGACGTGATCCAGGCGCGCGACGGGTCGCTGCTGACCGTCACCGACGGCGGCAAGCTGATGCGCGTGTCACGCTGACGCCAGTTGCCGCGTGCCCAGCGCGCGATCGCCCTCGCGCACGAGGCGAGCCGTTCACACCAGGTGGGGCAGGCGTTTCCAGTAGAGCGCGGCCGCCTGCAACTGGCCTTCGGCGCCATGGCAGTGGTCGGGGATCTGCCCCGCGCGCTGCCAGCCCAGGTGCGCGAACACCGACTCGGCCTGCGAATCGGCGCAGGTTTCCAGCCTCAGCAGATAGCGGCCCTGCGTCGCCGCCGCGCATTCCAGCCGCGACATCAGCTGGCCGGCCACGCCGCGGCTGCGCTCCTGGCTGTGCACCATCAGCCGCTGCACTTCCCCACGGTGGTGCGCATTCGCCAGCGGGCACAGCGACAGCTGGACCGAGCCCAGCAGCCGGCCCGGGCCTTCGGATTCGCATGCGATCCACAGCTGGTGATGCTGGCCCAGCCGCGCGAAGACGCCATGCCAGTAGTCCAGTGCCTGATAGCGCGACAGCGGCGCCAGAAAGCCCAGCGATGCGCCTTGATGGACGTTGTCGATCAGCAGCGTCGTCAGCGCCGGCAGCCACTGCAGATCTCGCGAGGACAGCTTGACGACCTCGATCGGCGCGCGCCGCAGCTGCGGTGCGGCTGCGTCATCGCTGGCCAGCGGATTGAAGGCGCGCGGGGCTCGGGCGTGAATGGCCGTGGGATTCAGGGCGACATGCATGGGCGGTGACTCCAGGTCTCGGACAAAGGCGTCCCGGCGCGGACGATCTCGTGGATCGCGAACGGGACCTGGAAAACCCTGACGCAAGCGCCATGCCAGCCGGGCTGCCGGCCGGCCCGGACGGGCGAATGCCGGACGGGCGGATGCCGCGCGGGCCACTGCTCAGGCGGTCGCCGCCACGCTGAGTTCCGCTTCAAGCCCCGGCTCGGCGCACAGCCGGCCCTTGCCCTGGCGCTTGGCGGCGTAGAGCGCCGCTTCGGCGCGGTGCAGCAGGTCCTCGATGTTGCGATCGCCGTTGCGCAGCTTGGCCCAGCCCGCCGAGTAGCCCAGCGTGAAGCCGAGTTCGCGCGGCGCCAGCTCGAGCAGCGCCTCGCGCACGCGGCGATCCAGCGCCGGCGGACCGACCAGGTCGGAGCGCGCCATCATCACGGCGAAGCGCTGGCCATCGATGCGGGCGACGACGTCGCCCAGGCGCTTCTGCTCGTCGAGGCAGCGCCCGAACAGCGCGATCGCCTGGTCGCCCTTGTCCTCGCCGTGGGTGGTGTTGATCGCCTTGCAGCCGTCCAGGTCCATGACCAGGAGCATCAGCGGCTCGCTGTAGCGGCGCGCCATCGAGATCATGTCCACCGAGCGCTGCTGGAACGCGCGCCGGTTGGCCAGGCCGGTGGCGGTGTCGACCTGGGTGAGGCGGCGCAGCTCGGCCTCGCTCTCGCCGCGCCAGGCCACGAGGATGGCGATGGCGGCGGCCAGCACGCAGACATTGGCCATCACGGCGAAGGCCATGTTGAGCGGATGCTGCGCGTCGAAGCTGGGCAGGTGGGCGGTGTCGAAGGCGGCGAGGTAGCCGCGCGCCAGATTGAGCAGCGCCAGCAGGCCCAGGCTGAGGGTGAACAGCAGGCGCCAGCGCAGGTTGCCGAAGGGGCCGCGCTTGACCGGCTGCAACAGGCAGACGCCCAGGGCCAGCATCTGCAGGCCGATGCAGCCGTTGGACCAGGCCAGCCGCAGCGCGTAGTTGTCCCAGCCGGCGCCGTATCCGACCATCACCAGCACCGGCATGCCGTACTGGACGGTGCGGCCCAGGCGTCCCGGCAGCCAGCGGTCGGCGGCCATCCACAGCAGCGTGACGCTGACGCTGAGCAGGCCCAGCGCGATCGTCGAGGTCAGGCGCAGCCCCTCGGGCGGGAGCAGCAGCAGGGCCCAGCCGGCGGCTTGCGCGGCGGCGCTGAGCTGGGCGCGGCGCGCGGCGACGCTGTCGCACCAGCCCAGCAGCAAGGGCAGCAGCAACGCCAGCGCCAGGGACTGGATCAGCATCAGGCTGAACAGCGTGGGGACGTCGAAATGCATACGCGCGGCGCCCGCCGGCGAGGCGGACGTGAGCTGGTCACGACGGGCCATTGTGGCCCCGATGCGGGCGCGCACGTAAAGTCGCGGCCCCATGAGCCCGAGGACTGTCCACACGTCTGCCGATGCGCGCCCGCCGGGCGTGCCGTTCGCCTATGCCGGCGGATATGCCCCGTCGTGCGGCGGCGTCCACGCGCTGGTGCGGGAGGACGGGGGCCGCGTGCGGGCGCGTCTTGCCGCGCCGCTCGAAGGCAGTCCGACCTGGCTCCATCTGGCCGATGGCGGGCGGCGGCTGCACGTGCTGCTCGAGGAGAGTCACGAGCTCGCGAGCTTCGCGGTGGATCCCGCGGATGGAGCGGTCACGCCGATGTCGCGCGTTGCGACGGGCGGCGCGCTGCCGGTGCACCTGGCCTTCGACGAACGCGCCCGCGAGGCGTGGATCGCGCATTACGGCGATGGCAGCGTGCGAGGCGCGGCGCTGGATGATGACGGCGCGCTGCGGGCCCCGGACCGGTCGATCGCGCCAGGAACCGGGGCCGAGCCGCATGCGCACATGGTGCGCCGGCACCCGCGATGGCCGCTGATGCTGGCGACCGACCTCGGCCAGGACCGGCTGCGCGTGTGGCGCCTCGATGATCGCGCCCCGATGCCGATCGAGCTGGAAGGCCTGCCGTTGCCCGCCGGCAGCGGGCCGCGTCATTTCGTCTTCCATCCAAAGGATGCGGGGCAGCTCTACCTGCTCAACGAGGCCGCGAACGCGCTCGACTGGCTGGGCCTGGACGCGACAGGGCGCTTGACCCATCGGCTGCGCATCAGCAGCCTGCCCGCGGGTTTCGAAGGTCTGAACTACGCGTCGGATCTGCAGATCGCTCCGGACGGCCGAGGCCTGTTCGCGCTGAACCGTCTGCATGATGCGATCGCCGTCTTCGATCTCGACGGACAAGGGTGCCCATCGTGGCGTGGCGAGGTGTGGGCTCAGGGCAGCTATCCGCGCAGCGCGACCCTCAGTCCGGACGGCCGGGAGCTATGGGTCTGCCTGCAGCGCAGCCACCAGGTCTGCGTGTTCGGCCTCGATGGCGAGGACGGGATGCCGCGCTTCGATGGCCGCTTCATCGCGATGCCGGGCGCGGCGTGCGTGGTGTTCCGCTGAAGCGGGCGCCGCGCTACCCGAACTGCCGGCGATAGCGCGAGGGCGCTGGCAGGCCCAGCAGCCGGAAGTGCCGCCGCATCGACTCGGGGGAGCCGAGTCCGGCGAGGTCCGCGACGCGTTCGATGTCGAGCGCCTCGCGCGTTTCGAGCAGTTCCTTGGCGATCGCGACGCGCTCGCGGGTCAGCCATTCGAGCGGCGCCAGGCCGGTGGCCTCCTTGAAGCGGCGCTGCAGGGTGCGCGCGCTCATCGCCGCGCGGCGCGCCATCGAGGCGATCGTGTGCGTCTCACGCGGATGGGCGCGCAGCCAGTCCTGCAGGACCGCGATCGGGCTGGCCTCGTCGGCGGGCATCGGCCGCGGCACGAACTGCGCCTGGCCGCCCTCGCGGTGCGGCGACATCACGAGCCGCTGCGCCACCGCGTTGGCGACTCGAGCGCCGTGATCGCGGCGCACGAGGTGCATCAGCATGTCCAGTCCCGCAGCGGATCCGGCCGAGGTGATCAGCCTGCCTTCATCGACGTAGAGCGCGGAGGGATCGACCTGGATCGTGGGGAACTCGTGCGCGAGGCGCTCGACGTAGCGCCAGTGCGTGGTGGCGCGGCGGCCGTCGAGCAGGCCGGCATGCGCGAGGACGAAGACCCCGGAGCAGATCGTGCACAGGCGCGCGCCGCGCGCATGGGCGGCGCGGAGCGCCTTCAGCAGGGGCTCGGGCGGGCGCTCGCCGGCGTCGCGCCAGCCCGGAATGACGATCGTGCCGGCGCGGCGCAGCATCGCGAGCGTGTAGGGCGCCTCGACGCGCACACCGCCGGTGCCGCGCAGCGGACCCGGCTCGACCGCGCAGATGGCATGGCGATACCAGGCGACACCGAGCTCCGGACGCTCGAGCGCGAAGAGCTCGACGGCGCATCCGAACTCGAACATGCAAAGGCGGTCGTACGCGAGGATCGCGACGAGATGGGGCTCGTCAGGGACCGGGGTCGGGGGCGGGGAGGGCGATCGTGGCATGGCGCGATGTTACCGATCATCGTCATTCCGGCCACTCGCCCGGAAGGCGGCATGGCGGGACACTGACGGCCATCGACACCCCAACGAGAAGGAAATCCGATGAGCTCGCATGTCTCCGCCATCCCCGCCGCCTCGAGCGATCAGGCGCTCGCGCACTTCGAGCGGGCCTTCGCCTTCGAGACCGACTGCTGGGACGTCCACGACGCGCTGTCGCGCGGTGTTCAGGACTTCGTGCTGCTCGACGTGCGCAGCCACGAGCTGTACGAGCGCGGCCACGTGCCCGGCTCGGTCAGCCTGCCGCACGGGAAGATCACCGCGGGGAAGATGGCCGCGTATCCGATGGACACGCTGTTCGTCGTCTATTGCGCCGGGCCGCATTGCAACGGCGCCCATCGAGGCGCGGTGCGGCTCGCGAAGCTGGGCCGGCCGGTGAAGCTGATGATCGGCGGGTTGACGGGATGGATTGATGAGGGATTCGACGTGGCGGTCGGTCAGCCGGTCGCCACCCTTTGAAGTCACTTCACCGGAATCACCGTCCCCCGATCCACCGGGACCGCGGTCACGCTGTTCTGAGGCGAGCCCTCGATGACGCGGTCGGAGTAGGTGAGGTAGACCAGCGTGTTGCGCTTCGCGTCGACCATGCGGACCACGCGCAGCCGCTTGAACACCAGCGAGGAACGCTCCGAGAACACCTCCTCCTGCTTCGGCAGCGCCTTCGGGAAGCTGATCGGTCCCACCGCGCGGCAGGCGATCGAGGCTTCCGACTTGTCCTCGGCCAGGCCCAGGCCGCCCTTGATCCCGCCGGTCTTCGCGCGGGACACGTAGCAGGTCACGCCCTGCACGCCAGGATCGTCGTAGGCGTCGACGACGATCTTGTGGTTCGGGCCGATGAACTTGAACACGGTGCTGACATCGCCGATCTCATCGGCGCTCGCGCCCCTGCACGCGGAAGTGGCCAGTGCCAGCGCGGCGGCGGTGAAGGACAGGACCGCGAGATGGCGGCGGGAGGGACGGACGCTAGGCATGCTGAGGACTCCTTTGGGCCGTCGTTGTAGCACGGGCCGGAGCGTCGAATTGCGACGGGATCCAGCGGTCCCGCAGATCCAGGAACGGCCGCTCCACCAGCCGGTACAGCAGCCAGCCGCCGAGCAGGCAGGCGGCGGCGATGATCGCGGCGGTCCAGCCGGAGGTCCGGGCCAGTCCGAGCGCCACCAGCGGCTTGACCAGCGCGTAGGCGATCGGCTTGTGCGTCAGGTAAAGCGCGTAGGACCAGCGCGCGAGCGCGTTGGCGCCAGGCAGGTTCACGCGCGCCATCGGCCCGCGCGGCGCGAGCGCCGCCAGCACCAACGCGCCGAAGCTCCACGCCAGCGCGCTGTAACCCCAACTGCTCATCGCGTGACCGTAGCCGTAGTCGTCGATGTAATAGAAGTGCAGCATCAGGGTCAGCATGCCGAGACACGCGGCGCAGGCGACGGCCAGCAGGGTCTTGGCGCGCTGCATCAACGCGGTCCACGCGGCGGGATGACCCTGCTTGAGCAAGGCGATCGCGACACCGGGCAGGAATTCGTCGAGGCGCGAAAGACTGCCGTAGTAGAGATGCGGGTAGTAGCCGGTGGTCGGATCCTGTGTCCCGTACAGGCGCCAGAGGTGATCGCGCCACGCGATCGCCGCGAGCGTCAGCACGCCGATCAGCGACCATGCGAGCGCCCGGCGATGGCGCTTCAAGGCCGAGCCCAGCATCAATGCGGCGGGCAGCACAAGGTAGAACTGCTCCTCGACGCACAGGGACCAGGCGTGCGAGAACGCGGTGCCGGGCGTGAGTTCGATGTTCTGCGTGAAGGTCAGGAAGCGCCAGAGCGGCGGTGGCTCGCGGCCGCCCAGGACCTGCGGGAAGAGCCAGTAGAGCGCCAGCACGACGTAGAAGTTGGGCAGCGTGCGCAGCAGGCGCCGGCCGTAGAAGCGCGGCAGTGAAAGCTGGCCACCGCGTTGGAAGCCGCTCATCAGTTGATGGGCGATCAGGTAGCCGCTCAGGACGAAGAAGAGGTCGACGCCCGCCCAGCCGATCTGGCTCAGCCAGCCAAAAGTCGGACGGCCGCTGACGAAGGCCTGGTAGTGGTAGGCGAAGACCAGCAGGATCGCGGCGGCGCGCAATGCGTCCAGGCCGTGCAGGCGAGAGGGAACCGAGGCAGGCAGGGCGGAGGAGGACATGCGAGCGTGCCGGCCTCGAGGCCGTGTTGTGAAAAGCGGCCGCGATTGTCAGCGCGCGGCGGAGCGCGAGGCCCATCGTCCGATGAAATGGGCTCGCGCGCGACGAGCGCCGGAATCGCGGCGCGTTACGGGCGTTACGGCGCGGCCGTACCGCAGCGGCGGCTGGCCCTCATCCCCGCCCTCTCCCGCAAGCGGCGAGGGAGTGAGAAGAGCGGCCGCTTCAGGCCCGATGCCGTTCGCGGCTGTCTGACGGGGCCTGTTCGCGCTCTGTCATGCCGTAGTCTCTCAGCACCGCCGCGACGCGCAGCCGGTAGTCTGCGAACACGCCGCCGCGCCCTTCCGACTGCGCTGCGCGATGCGCCTCCAGGCGGCGCCACTCGCGCACCGCCTCCTCGTCGCGCCAGAACGAGAGCGACAGCAGCTTCGTCGGATCGGTCAGGCTCTGAAACCGCTCGATGCTGAGGAAGCCGTCGATCTCCTGCAGCAACGGCTTCAACTCGGCAGCGATTTCCAGATAGCGCTCCCGCCCGTCGGCGCTGGGCGTGACTTCGAAGATGACGGCGATCATGAGCGGTACTCCTGGTCCGGGTGGTCTTGAAACTGGGGGATGTCCATGTTGGGCAGCACCATTGGCTCCGCCGGCAACGGCCAGCGCAGGCCGGCCTGTTCGCCGAGCCAGACCAGCGCCGCATGAGCGCTCGACAGGGCCAGGCCTTGCCCGGGACAGCGATGCTGGCCGTCGCCGAACGGATGGTCCGTGCCGGACAGCGGCACCGTCACTGGCTTCGCTGGCGTCTCGCGGCCATCGAAGCGTTTGGTGATTCGCACGGCCCCGCCATCGCGTGCCAGCCGCAACAGGTCCTCCCGCGTCGGCGTGCGGCCCGAGCCTCGCATCTCGATCAGCGCATGGCCGAGCAGCGCCGCCCCCGCCTCATGGCTCTGCCAGATCAAGCCCAGCCGGTTGGCGGTGAACGCCGCGCGGTCACTCCAGCGCGCCGCCGGGGCATGACGCAGCAGCGTCCATTGCAAGGGCGCGTCGGGCGATCGGCGCTCGGCATCGTCGAGCCCGTTCAGCAACGCGGCGACCGCCTCGCCCGCGGCCCGGACGTCCTCGCCATCCGCCTGCGCGCCCAGTCCCGCCGCCATCGCGCGCAGATCCTGATGCAATCGCCGCTGGGCATCGACGTCGTCGACAGCCCATCCCAACAGGCTCGCGACTGTCGCTGCCGGCACCGCCCAATGCCAGTGGCCCCAGCCTCCTCGCATCGCGATCGCGGCCTGGCGCCGCGCATGCGCGCGGATGTCGTCCTCCGACAGCGCCATCAGCGCGCGCGTCAACGCGGACTTCTCCGTGGCATGGGCCGCATCGTCCCGCTGTCGCAGCCAGCGCGCGAAGACCTCGGCCAGCGGGCCGCCATGCTCGCGCAATGGCGCGGGAAGCGGCTCGCCCGGCGGCCGCATGCGCAGCGCCGGATCGAGCAGCGGCGGCATGGCCGGGGCGCCGGCATCGTGCCGCGAATGAAAGGGACAAGCGCTCATGGCAGGGCCTGGATCGGTGGTCATGGGGGGATCTTCGCGATGGATCGCCCGGAACGCTTCGCTTAGCATCGAAACATGATTGACGTCCCCACCGCCGACGACGCGCTGGCCCACATCGCCGCGAGCATGGCCGAGCCGGTCCGCGCCCGCATGCTGTGCTGCCTGATGGATGGCCATGCGCGCACGGCCACCGAGCTGGCCGCCGTTGGCGAGGTCGCCGCCTCGACCGCCAGCGCGCATCTGGCCAAGCTCCTTGGCCAGGGACTGGTGGGCTGCCTGGCCCAGGGCAAGCACCGCTACTACCGGCTCGCCGGTCCCGAGGTGGGCCAGGCGCTCGAGGCGATGCTGGTCCTGGCCGGGCTGCCGCGGCCGCGCTTCGAGCCCAGCACGCCGCCCGCGCTGCGCCAGGCGCGACGCTGCTACGACCACCTCGCGGGTCACTGGGGCGTGCGGTTGCACGACCTCGCGCTGAGCCGCCACTGGATGACGCCCGACCCCGAGGAGACGCGGGGCTACCGCTTCACCGGCGAGGGCCTGGACGCGCTGCGCGAGCTGGGCGTGGATGTCGAGGCCGCCACCGGCGCGCGCCGGCGCCGCCTGGCCTGTGCCTGCATGGACTGGAGCGAGCGCCGCCCGCACCTGGGTGGCGCGCTCGGCGCGGCCTGGCTGCAGGCGATGCTGGCGCAGGGCTGGCTCGACCCCGATCCCGACAGCCGCGCGCTGCGCGTCACGCGCCGCGGGCAGACCCGTCTCGAACGACTGATGGAGGACACGACGACATGAGCACCTCGATCCACGTGGGCATCGGCGGGTGGAACTTCGAGCCGTGGCGTGAAACCTTCTATCCGAAGGACCTGCCGGCCTCGCGCGAGCTGGAGTACGCCAGCCGCAAGCTGACCGCCATCGAGGTCAACGGCACCTACTACTCGACCTTCAAGCCGGCGACCTTCGCCAAGTGGCGCGACACCGCGCCCGAGGGCTTCGTGTTCTCGCTCAAGGCCAACCGCTTCGCGACCAACCGGCGCGTGCTGGCCGAGGCCGGCGAGTCGGTCTCCCGCTTCATCGACAGCGGCGTCGCGGAACTGGGCCCCAAGCTCGGCCCCATCGTGTGGCAGTTCGCGCCGACCAAGCGCTTCGACGCGGCCGACTTCGGCGCCTTCCTGAAGCTGCTGCCGGCGCAGTCGGGCGGCGTCGCGCTGCGGCATGCGCTCGACGTCCGGCATGAGAGCTTCCGCCATCCCGAGTTCCTCGCCATGGCGCGTGACCATGGCGCTGGCGTCGTCTTCACCGAGTCGGACGACTATCCGCCGATCCCCGATGTCACCGCGGACTTCGTCTACACCCGCGTGATGCGGACTCGCTCCGAACTCGTGAACGGCGTGACCGAGGACGAGCTCGACGGCATCGCGGCGAGCGCGAGCCGCTGGCAGTCGGGCGGGCAGCCGGACCGGCTGCCGCTGGTCGAGGCCGGCCGCGCGCCGCCGAAGCAGCCGCGCGACGTGTTCGTGTTCTTCATCAGCGGCGCCAAGGAGCGCGCGCCCGCCGCGGCGATGGCGCTGATCGAGCGGCTGCGCTGAGCGGGCTTGACGCGGCGCTCACGCCGCGAGGGCCGTGGGCGGTGCAAGACAGGGGGTAGGCGCGGCGGCGCCGATCACTACACTGTCTCGCCATGGCGTCCATCCACATCCCCACGCTGATGTTGGCGCTGCTGAGCGGGTTCGCGATGCTCGGCGTGCAGCTGTGGGCGGCGCAGCGCAGCCGGTTGCGCTATCTGGACCTGGGGGTGTGGACCTGGGGCTCGTGGACGCTGCTGGCCGGCTTCACGATGCTGACCGCGCGGCTGATCATCCCGGTGTGGGCGTCGGCGCTGCTGGGCAACGGCTTGATCGCCCTGGGCCTGGTGTTCTACGACGAAGCCATCCATCGCCACGTGCTGGGCCGCTCGCTGCCGCGCTGGTTGTGGTGGGGCGCGCCCGCGGCCGCCTGGGCGCTCACGGCGTGGATGCTCAACTGGCCGCTGGCCTTGCGCACCAGCGCGATCTCCCTGGTCTTCGCATTGCTGCTGTGCCCGTCCATCCTTGTGCTGCTCGGGCCGGGCTGGCGTGGCGAGGCCTCGCTGCGGGCCGTCGGCGTGACGCTGGTCGCCGCGGCGGCGAGTCTGCTGCTGCGCAGCGTCCACGCGCTCACCAATCCCGAGGACTACCAGAACCTGATGCAGAGCAGCCTCGGCCAGGGCCTGACCTTCCTGTTCAGCTTCATCTGCCTGATGGGCGCGGGCTTCGGCTTCGTGCTCGCGAACTTCGAGCGCATCGCGCGGCGCATGGAGGAGATGGCCTCCACCGATGGCCTCACCGGCTGCCTCAATCGGATGACCGCGGATGCGCTGTTGCGGCACGAGCTCGAACGCGGCCGCCGCGAAGGCACGCCGCTGGCCTTCGTGCTGCTGGATCTGGACCACTTCAAGGATGTCAACGACTGCCACGGCCACCACGCGGGCGACGACGCGCTGCGCGCCTTCGCCGAGGAAGTGCGATCGCGCCTGCGCGCCTCCGACGTGGTGGGCCGCTGGGGCGGCGAGGAGTTCGGCCTGATCCTGCCGGCGACCGATGGCGTCGGGGCGATGCGGCTGGTCGAGCAGATCCGCGAGGCGGTGGCGACGCTGCGTCTGTGCGATGGCGATGGCCGCGATTTCAGCCTGACCGTCTCGGCCGGCATCGCGGTGGCGGATCCCGGCGGCAAGCTCAGCGCCGACCACCTCTTCATGCGCGCCGATCGCGCGCTCTATCGCGCGAAGGACGTGGGACGCAACAACGTGCAGGTGCACGACAGCGACTGGCCCCGGGGCGTGGACCTGGGCGGGGCGCCGCTCTGACGGGCCGGGCGGCCGGGCTCAGCAGTTCTCGTACTTCCAGTTCCGGCGCTTGCCTTCGGCCATCCATTCGACAGCCTGCTCGAGGCGGCGCGCGCGGGTCTCCGGCTTTTTGGCCTCGACGATCCAGTCGATGTACTCGCGCCTTTGTCCCGGCGGAAAGCTCTCGAAAGTCTTGCGCGCGGCCGCGTTGCCCTGGAGCGCGGCCGCGAGATCGTCCGGCGTCTCGGGCGGCGGCTTGGGCGCGGAGGCGCGGCCGGGGCGGGCCTTCACGCCCGTCTCGATCAAGGTCATCGCGCGCTTGAGAATTGCTTTCTGCTCGGCCTTGGAAGGCAGGTCCTTGACGGAGGTGAGCCGGCCGAAGTCGCCCATCGCGCCGCCCTTGGCGTGATCCGCGCCGACGGCGGCCTCGCCGTGCCAGAAGCCGATCGAGCAATGGGCCTTGAACGCCGCCATGCCGGTCAGGATGCGGTCGCGGTAGGTGAAATTGGGGAAGCCCCACTTGATGGTCTCGACGACCTCGGGGCAGTGCGTGTGCACGGTCGCGCGCCAATGGCGCAGCAGCTCCTGCGCGAACGGCGCAGCGCGATCGATGTAGGCGTCGACGCGGGGATCGAGGGTGGGCATGGGCGCGAGCCTAGCGACTCCCCGGCCATTCGACCATCGTGGTCTATGCTCGGTCCCCATGCGCGCCAAGTCCTCGACCTCCCTGTTCGCCCGCCTGCCGGCGGCCCTGCCGATCTGGACCCTTCTCGCGCCGTTGGCCGCGATCCTCGCCCTGCTGGGAGTGACGGCGGGCGGCAACTCGACGCTGGTGCTGGCGATGGTCAGCGCGCTGCTGATCGCAGCGGTGCTCGCGGCGGTGCATCACGCGGAGGTCGTCGCACACAGGGTCGGCGAGCCGTATGGCTCGCTGGTGCTCGCGGTGGCGGTCACCATCATCGAGGTCGCGCTGATCGTGTCGCTGATGCTGGCCGGCGGCGAGGCGACCAATGCGCTGGCGCGGGACACGGTGTTCTCCGCGATCATGATCGTCTGCAATGGCGTGCTGGGCCTGTGCATCCTGGTGGGCGGCTGGAAGCATCAGGAGCTGGCCTTCCGTGTCGAGGGCACCAGCCCGACACTGGCGGTGCTGGCCGCGCTGTCGGTGCTGACGCTGGTGCTGCCGGCCTTCACGACGAGTTCGCCGGGCCCGACCTTCACCACGGCGCAGCTGCTGTTCGCGGGCGGCGTGTCGCTGGTGCTGTATGGCGCCTTCGTGTTCGTGCAGGCGGTGCGGCATCGCGACTACTTCCTGCCGGTGGCCGGTGTCGACGATCAGGACACCCATGCCGAGCCGCCGAGCTGGCGTGTCGCGGGTGTGAGCCTGGCGCTGCTGCTGGTGTGCCTGGTGGGGGTGGTCGGCCTGGCGAAGCTGCTGGCGCCGACGATCGAGCGCGGCGTGCATGCGATCGGCGCGCCGCCGTCGCTGGTCGGCGTGATCGTGGCGATGCTGGTGCTGCTGCCGGAGACGGTGGCGGCGGTGCGGGCGGCGCTGCACAACCGGCTGCAGACCAGCCTCAATCTCGCGCTGGGCTCGGGCCTGGCGAGCATCGGCCTGACGATCCCGACGGTGGCGGTGCTGTCGCCGCTGTTCCCGCACTCGCTGGTGCTGGGCCTGACGCCGCTGAGCATGGTGCTGCTGTTCCTGACCTTCATCGTCGGCGCGCTGACGCTGGGCGGCGGCCGCGCCACGGTGCTGCAGGGCGCGGTGCACATGGTGGTGTTCGTCGTGTTCCTGTTCCTGGCGGTGATTCCCTGAAAGTGCGTCGAGCGCTCCGGTGTTCCCGCCACGTCGATGAGGGCCGCCCGAGGGCGGCCTTTCTCATTGGCTGAGCCTGTCGTCAAGGATGAAGCGGTCTCGACCCCGAAACATTCTTCGCAACAGAATTTGATCCAAACGAGGTCTGGAGTCGCGCGACAACTTGCGCTTGATAGTTTTGAAAGAACAATACGACGCTTTTCGTACACTGTGAGCGCAGCGTGATTGAACCCAAGGGATTCAGAGCGGTGAGGCAGGCAGTCATCGAGGCGCTTCGTACGGGCTCTTTCCGGCATGAGATGCGGGATGAGTTCGATGAGAAGAACTTGCTTGGCTACGGCATGGTGACTGTGGATGACGTTCTAACGATCATCCGGTCAAGCCGAGGAACGGACTATTCCTGTTCCCCTTTGCATGGAGATCCGAAGATTGCCTGTCATCTGCTCAAGACCGGAGGTTGGTACGTGAAGTTCTACTTCGCCGATCCGCATACCGTCTTCATCAGCGTTCATCGAATGAGACTCTCATGAAAATCTTCGAAGCCGGCGAACACAGCAAGGCCTACTGTCGTGACTGTCGAAAGATGGTTCGGACGACCTTCGCTCGCAGGGATGTGCCCTTCAAGGACGGGCGCGGCATTGCTCGAAACGTACTCGTCGGGGTCTGTGATGACTGCGACCGGGCGATCGAAGTCCCTCCGCAGACAACCCCTGCACTCGCCAGGGCGAGGAAGGCCGCGACACAAGCGATTGAGGCGAACCTTCCCGCAAGCTACATCGACGTCTTGGATTGCGCTGTACTGCGCATCGACGGTCAGGCCTCCACTGATTTCAGGCGAGCGCTGCTGACCTACTTCGTTCACAAGGCTGCGATCGACGCACGCGGAGGAACTCTGCTTTTGATGTCCTACCGGAAGGCAATCGAGCGTTTTCCTGAGGAGCGCGGTATTGCCAGGAGACGGCTATCGATGAAGGTGCCTCCACGGGTTACGGAGGACTTCCGACGGCTTGAAGATTCGACCGCGTTGAACACAACAGAACTTCTGAAGTCCGTGGTGTTCTTGATTCAGGTCCGAGTCTTGGATGATCCGCGTCCCCGTTTGATGGAAGAACTTCGCGCGCTGTCAGCGATCTGGGCCTGACGACGGCCGTGGAAGGAGATCAAGGCCGCCCGCAGCGGCGAGCCGGCCCCTCAGGCGGCGAGCCGGAACGTGCTGACCAGCGCGTTCAACTGCTCCGCCTGAGACTGCAGGCTCCCGGCCGCCGCGGCCGACTCCTCGACCAGCGCCGCGTTCTGCTGCGTCATCTCGTCGAGCCGCTGCACCGCCACGTTGACCTGGCCGATGCCGTCCTTCTGCTCGGCCGCCGCGGTGGCGATCTCGCCGACGATCTCGGCCACCCGGCGCACGCCCTGCACGATCTCGCCCATCGCCTCGCCCGCGTGCTGCACCAGGCGCGTGCCGGTGTCCACGCGGGTCACGCTCTCGCCGATCAGCGCCTTGATCTCCTTGGCCGCGCCCGCCGAGCGCTGCGCCAGCGCCCGCACTTCGCCCGCGACGACGGCGAACCCGCGCCCCTGCTCCCCGGCGCGCGCCGCCTCCACCGCCGCGTTCAGCGCCAGGATGTTGGTCTGGAAGGCGATGCCATCGATGACGCCGATGATGTCGCTGATGCGCCGCGAGCTCGACTCGATCTGCTGCATCACCTGGACAACCTCGCCCACGACGCTGCCGCCCTTCGAGGCCGAGGCGCTGGTCGCGCTCACCAGCGCATTGGCCTGCTGTGCCGAACTCGCCGTGTGCGCCACGGTGCCGGTCAACTGCTCCATCGACGACGCCGTCTGCTGCAGGTTGGACGCGGTGGCCTCGGTACGCGCCGACAGGTCGTGGTTGCCGGTCGCGATCTCGCGCGTGGCGACGTTGATGGTCTCGGTGCCATCCCGCACCTGCCGCACCATGCGCCGCAGCGAGTCCTGCATCGTGCTCAGCTCGCGCAGCAGCACGCCGATCTCGTCGCTGCGGTCGACGTCGATGTCCTGGCTCAGGTCGCCGCTGGCGATGGTCTGCGCCACCGTGCCGGCCCGCACCATCGGCGCGCGCACCGAGTGCGTGATGCGCCACGCGATGAAGATCCCCAGCGCCACCGCTAGGCCGGTCAGCGCGAGCATCAGCGTTGCGGCGTCGCTGGCCTGCTGCCGCTGACGCGTGGCGAAGGCGTCGGTGTCCTCGCCGATCAGCGTCACCAGCTTCTCGACCGAGGCCAGGTAGCTCGTCGCGGCCGGCACCAGCGTCTGGTCCACCTGCTTGGCGCCGGCGTCGGGATCGGCCTTGAGCGCGGCCAGCACGCGCTTGCGAAGATCGACGTAGCGTTGGCGCTCGGCCGCGATCACCGGGAGCTGGGCCTTCTGCTCGGGATCGTCGATCACCTTCTCGAGCTCGGCCTGCAGGCCGTTGATGCGCTCGGTGGTGCGCGTCATTTCGCCGGCCAGGTAGTTGCCCAGTCCTTCATGTGCGCCGGACTTGGCCAGGGCGAGCACGCGGTTGAGATTGAGCTCGGTCGCCGCGCGCCAGTTCGTCGCCATCAACCGGCGCTGCTCGAGCGTGTCCAGCTGCTGGCCAAGCCGCACCATCTCGCGCAGCTTCAGCACGCCCACGCCGGTCATCAGGGCCGCCATCGCGAGCACCGCCGCGAAGCCGACTTGAAGCAGGGTGGTGATCTTCATCCGGTTCAGCACGTGCAGCATGGCGGTCTCCTCCAGGCGACGATGGGACCGATTATGGGCGCGTGTCCGGGGCGCGGGTACCCTCGGCCCGGGGTGGCGTCCAGACGGGGTGCCGGAGCTTGCGAACAGGCGCCAGACCCATGCGCTGGAGCAGCCCGACGTCCGGACTCGGCTTGCCAGGTTGCAGGATCGCGGCCGCGGCCTTGCCGTCCTGCTTGCGCTCCCACGCCTTGCGCAGCGCGGATGCCACGTGCTGGCGCTCGTGCTGCGCGGGCGGCACGGGACGGGCCCTGACATAGGCTTGGGCATCGGGCCAGGCCCACTGTTGCAACTGCATCAGCACGGGCATCGCTTCCGCAGGCCGCTTCGACCACGTGCCGTCCGCGCCCCGGGGACGCATCACCTCCTCGATGTCGAAGAGCAGGCCCTGCAACTGGAGGAAGTCCCGCTTCTCGCAGGCGCCAAGCGTCTCGGGATCGCGCAGCCGCCTCTCCCAGAGCCGGCGCACCGCCGCGGCCGGCGCCGACAGGAGCACCGCTGGGACGCAGCGCAGCAGCAGGCACAGTTGCGGGACGTCATCGGGCGGGATGGGCGGAAGCTTGCCTTCCAGGCGGTCGATCGCCTGGAAGAGCACTTGGCGAGCATCGAACGTCCGCCATTTGAGTTCGGCCTCGGGCATCAGTCGGAGCAGGCAGGTGTCCGTGGCGATCGCGCGGCGCAGGCCGTCGAGGGCTTGCGCCTCGGCATCCCCTGCGATCGGCGCGGCCGTCGCGGCCGATGTGACGAAGGTGGGCGGCATGCCGGCGGGCCGCGTCAACACCGGGATCTGGCCCAGATTCAACAGCCAGAGCTCCTGCGCCGACGTTTCCAGCATCTGCAGGCCGGACGCCTGGGTCAGGTCGATGGGGATTCCCGGCGTGGACGGATCGTCGACGCTGCACGCATGCACGTGCGGCATGGCCGAGAGCGCCTGTTGCACCGTGTGGGAGTGGCAGCCCCTGAAGGCCACCCGCGGCGGCAGGCGGCCATCCCGATCGGACCTGGCCAAGTCGCGCCAGGCCGTCCAGGGCAGGGCGTCGAGCGCGGGGCCGGGAAGATCGCGCAGGTCGGCGCAGCAGGCCTGGGGGTCGGTCAGCCGCCGCGCGAGTTCGCCGCGCAGGTCCGCCTGGGGGGCCGCGGGCCGATGCGGATCGCCCGCCAGCAACCGGTCCGGCAAGAGGTGGGAAGCGGCGGAGCCGGAGGAGAAAGGCGAGAAGAAGGGCAGCATCGTCGCGGCGCCGGAGTGAGGGGCCCAAGTAGTGCTCCGTCATCCTCCCGCCGCCCGACACCCGCCCGCGCCGTTCACATGCTGCGCCGGTACTGCCCGCCCACTTCGAACAGCGCCGCCGTGATCTGCCCCAGCGAGCACACGCGCACCGCGTCCATCAGGACCTCGAAAACATTGCCGTTGTCGATGACCGCCTGCTGAAGCCGCTTGAGCATCGCCGGCGCCTGGCCGGCGTGGCGCGCCTGGAAGTCGGCCAGGCGCGTCAGCTGGCTCTGCTTCTCCTCCTCGGTCGAGCGCGCCAGCTCGATGTGTTCGGGCACCGGGTCGCCATGCGGGTTGCGGAAGGTGTTGACGCCAATGATCGGGTACTCGCCGGTGTGCTTGAGCATCTCGTAGTGCAGCGACTCCTCCTGGATCTTGCTGCGCTGGTAGCCCGTCTCCATCGCACCCAGCACGCCGCCGCGCTCGGCGATGCGCTCGAACTCGGCCAGCACCGCCTCCTCGACCAGCTCGGTCAGCTCGTCGATGATGAAGGCGCCCTGGCTCGGGTTCTCGTTCTTGGCCAGACCCCACTCGCGGTTGATGATCAGCTGGATCGCCATCGCGCGGCGCACCGACTCCTCGGTCGGCGTGGTGATCGCCTCGTCGTAGGCGTTGGTGTGCAGCGAGTTGCAGTTGTCGTAGATCGCGATCAGCGCCTGCAGCGTGGTGCGGATGTCGTTGAACGCGATCTCCTGCGCATGCAGCGAGCGGCCCGAGGTCTGGATGTGGTACTTCAGCTTCTGGCTGCGCTCGTTGGCGCCGTACTTGTCGCGCATCGCCACCGCCCAGATGCGGCGCGCGACGCGGCCCAGCACGGTGTACTCCGGGTCCATGCCGTTGCTGAAGAAGAAGCTCAGGTTGGGCGCGAAGTCGTCGATGTGCATGCCCCGCGCCAGATACGCCTCCACGAAGGTGAAGCCGTTGGACAGCGTGAACGCGAGCTGCGAGATCGGGTTCGCGCCCGCCTCGGCGATGTGGTACCCGCTGATCGACACCGAATAGAAATTGCGCACGTCATGGTTGACGAAGTACTGCGCGATGTCGCCCATCACCTTGAGCGAGAACTCGGTCGAGAAGATGCAGGTGTTCTGGCCCTGGTCCTCCTTGAGGATGTCGGCCTGCACCGTGCCGCGCACGTTGGCCAGCACCCAGGCGCGGATCTTGGCGGCCTCGTCGGCGGTGGGCTCGCGGCCGTTGTCGGCCTTGAACTTCGCCAGCTGCTGGTCGATGGCGGTGTTCATGAACATCGCCAGGATCGACGGGGCCGGGCCATTGATCGTCATCGACACCGAGGTCGTCGGGTTGCACAGGTCGAAGCCGTCGTACAGGACCTTCATGTCGTCCAGCGTCGCGATGCTGACGCCGGAGTTGCCGACCTTGCCGTAGATGTCTGGCCGCGGCGCGGGATCGGCGCCGTAGAGCGTGACCGAGTCGAAGGCCGTCGACAGCCGCTTGGCCGGCATCCCTTCGGACACCAGCTTGAAGCGGCGGTTGGTGCGGAAGGCGTCGCCCTCGCCAGCGAACATGCGGGTCGGGTCCTCGCCCTCGCGCTTGAACGCGAACACGCCGGCCGTGTACGGGAAGCTGCCCGGCACGTTCTCCAGCATCAGCCACTTGAGCAGTTCGCCCTGGTCCTCATACGGCGGCAGCACGACCTTGCGGATCTTGGTGCCCGACAGTGACGTCGACACCAGCGCGGTGCGGATCTCCTTGTCGCGGATCTTCACGACGTACTCGTCGCCAGCGTAAGCCTTCTGCATGTCGGGCCATTGCGCCAGCAGTTGGCGTGCGTCGGCGTCGAGCTTGGCCTGCCGCGAGGCGGCCAGCGCCTCGAGCGCCGCCACGTCCGCCGACGCATCGGACTGCCCCAGCATCGCAGCGCTGGCGCTGAGCTGCTGGATCTCGCGCGCGAGCCGCGCCTGCGCGCGGGCGCGCTTCTTGTAGGCGCGGACGGTGTCGCTGATCTCGGCCAGGTAACGCGCGCGCGCTGGCGGCACGATCGGCGTCTGGTGGGTGCTGAAGCGCGTCGCGGCGATCGGCAGACGGCCGTCGCGCAGGCTCAGGCCGAGCTCCGCCAGCCGCGGCTTGAGCGCCTGGTACAGCGCGGTGACGCCGTCGTCGTTGAAGCGGCTGGCCATCGTGCCGAAGACGGGCATGTCCTCGGCCTTCTTCCCCCACGCCTCCTTGTTGCGCTGCACCTGCTTGGCGACGTCGCGCCAAGCATCGGCCGCGCCCTTGCGGTCGAACTTGTTGATCGCCACGAACTCGGCGAAGTCCAGCATGTCGATCTTCTCGAGCTGGCTGGCGGCGCCGAACTCCGGCGTCATCACGTACATCGGCACGTCCACGTGCGGGACGATGGCCGCGTCGCCCTGACCGATGCCGGAGGTTTCGACGATGACGAGGTCGAAGCCTGCCACCTTCGCCGCGACGATCACGTCGGGCAGCGCCTGCGAAATCTCGGAGCCGAAGTCGCGCGTGGCCAGCGAGCGCATGTACACGCGCGGACCGGCGGCCCAGGGCGCGATGGCGTTCATGCGGATGCGGTCGCCGAGCAGCGCGCCGCCGCTCTTGCGGCGCGACGGGTCGATCGAGATCACCGCGATGCGCAGCGCGTCGTCCTGGTCCAGGCGCAGGCGGCGGATCAGTTCGTCGGTCAGCGAGGATTTGCCGGCACCCCCGGTGCCGGTGATGCCGAGCACCGGGATGCGCAGGTCGTGGGCCGCCTCCCGCAGCGACTGCGTGAAACCGGCGTGGGCGCGGCCGTTCTCCAGCGCCGTGATCGCCTGCGCGAGCGCGCGCCAGGCAGCTTCCGAATGGCCCTGCAGCGCGGCGATGGCCGTGGGCGCGGCGGCGCTGAGGTCCTGGTCGCAGCGCATGACCATCTCGCCGATCATCCCCTGCAGGCCCATGCGCTGGCCGTCCTCGGGACTGAAGATGCGCACGCCGTGGTCGGCCAGGTCGCGGATCTCGGCCGGCACGATCACGCCGCCACCGCCGCCGAAGACCTGGATCCTGTCGCCGCCGCGCTGGCGCAGCAGCTCGACCATGTACTTGAAGTATTCGACGTGGCCGCCCTGGTAGGAGCTGACGGCGATGCCCTGCGCGTCTTCCTGCAGCGCGGCGGTCACGACCTCGTCCACCGAGCGGTTGTGGCCCAGGTGGATGACCTCCGCGCCCATGCTCTGCAGGATGCGCCGCATGATGTTGATCG
>Ga0209257_1001218_pt1 | contig 32221 bp, 22 predicted proteins | sample AraplaCvi_mCL_r2_FD_184277 | JGI IMG/M metagenome (GOLD analysis project Ga0209257, IMG submission 184277) | Arabidopsis root microbial communities from North Carolina, USA - plate scrape MF_Cvi_mCL_r2 (SPAdes) (version 2) | ecosystem: Host-associated > Plants > Roots > Endosphere | place: USA...
TTGAAGGGTCGTTCGAGACCAGGACGTTGATAGGTCAGGTGTGGAAGTGCAGTAATGCATTAAGCTAACTGATACTAATTGCCCGTACGGCTTGTCCCTATAACCTTGACGGTTATGTAGCACTTACCCGTGTTTGAGAACACTACCCCAACTTTACTTCTTCCCAGATTGCGCAGCGCGCCAGGCGCGCTGCACACAAGTCATGCTTGATGACCATAGCCAGTCGGTCCCACCCCTTCCCATCCCGAACAGGACCGTGAAACGACTTGGCGCCGATGATAGTGCTGCAACCAGTGTGAAAGTAGGTTATCGTCAAGCTAATAATTCCTGGTGACGCGCCAAGCGCGAACCAAGTACCGGTCAGTCTGATGACCATAGCAAGTCAGTCCCACCCCTTCCCATCCCGAACAGGACCGTGAAATGACTCTGCGCCGATGATAGTGCTGCAACCAGTGTGAAAGTAGGTTATCGTCAGACTAAGTAACAAGCCAAAAAGGCCCGCTGAATAGCGGGCCTTTTTGCTTTTGTGTCATCAGCAGGTCACTTCCTCTCGTTAAGCTGCGCTTTTTAATCTCCAGAGGCCAGCATGAAATCCCTGTCGCTCCTTCCCCTTGCTATCGCACTTGCCGCCTGCGGCGGTGGCGGCAGCAATGAACCCGTCAAACTCTCGGTCAACGGTGCCTTCGTCGACGGAGTCGTGGAAGGCGCGGACTATGTGGCCGGCACGGCTGCCAAGGCTGCGACCGGCGCCAAGGGCGAGTTCACCTGCAAGGAAGGCGACACCGTCAGCTTCAGCGTAGGCGGCCTTGCACTGGGCAGCGCCGCATGCGCACCGATCATCACTCCGCTGCAACTGGCTGGCGCGACCGATGTCAAGGACGCCAAGGTCGTGAACCGCCTGCTGGCACTGCAGCTGCTGGATGAAGACAATGATCCCTCAAACGGCATCAGGATCACGGCCGATGTGAAGGCTGCGCTGGCCGGCAAGTCGGCCGATTTCGGCGCCGCGGCAGCAGACTTCAACAAGGCCATGGCCGCCAACCTGGTTGCCGCCGGCACTGCCTATGCTGCGCGCGGCGTCGATGATGACCGCCGCCAACTGGTGCGCGAGCACTTCGAAGACACGCTGGCATCCAGGGTTGGCACGCCGGTGCAGGAAACCTTTACCCAGGCGGCCGCCTCGGTCACCGTTACGCGCTACCAGGTGCAGGCTGCAAACAGCTTCTACATTCCATATGAAGTCAGCAATGCCAAGGTGAAGGCCGATTTTCCATTGGGCTTCCTGCCGTCCTACGGCTCCGCACTGGCCTTCAAAGGCGCGAATGCCAACGGCGACCTGGAATTCTATGGACTGACCGACCGCGGCCCGAATGGCGACGGTCCGAATGTGCCTAATCCAGGCGGGAGCGGCACCATGGGCGCCAAGATCTTCCCGTCGCCAAGCTTCACGCCATCGATCGGCATCATCACGGTCGGTAAAGGCGGCGCCGTGCTGAACTCCACGCTGCCGATCAAGGTCTCCGCAAATACCAATAGCTCCGGCCTGGCCATCCCGGCCGGCACGCTGGGCAACTCCGCTGAAGTGCCGGTCTTCGATGCGATGAAATACGATGCCACGACCAAGGCGGTGTATAGCGTGAATGGCCTCGATACCGAAGCCATCGCCTTCGACAAGAAGCGCAATGCGCTGTGGGTATCCGATGAATACGGCCCCTTCATCGTGAAGATCGATGCCGCGAGTGGCGTGATCCAGTCGCGTTATGCTCCAGGAAGCGGCCTGCCTGCCATCTTCGCCAAGCGCCGCGCCAACCGAGGCATGGAAGGCATGGCGCTCGATACTGCAACCGACAAGCTGCACGGCTTCCTGCAAAGCCCCTTGACCGACGGCAGCGCGCTGTACTCGGTGACCGGCAAGAACGAGCAGGTGGAACGCTTTGCACGCTTCACCCGCTGGATTGAATTCGACCCGGCCACGGGCAGCACTGGCCGCATGTTTGCATATCCATTGAACGGCGCCGATTACGCGGATGGCCGCACCGGCAACGCCAAGCTGGGCGACATGGTCGCACTTGGCAATGGCAAGTTCATCGTGATCGAGCAAGGCGCCGCACCGGGCGGCAAGGTATTCAACAAATTGATGCTGGTGGAAATCGGCGGCGCGACCGACATCAACGCCACTGCATACAACCCGGCTACCTCCGACCTGGAAAAGAGTTCGATGGGCGCAGTGGCGGTTAATGGCGCCGACTGGTCCAAGGTGGTCACGCTGAAGAAAACCCTGCTGCTGGACCTGAACGCTATCGGCTGGCTGGCGGAAAAGGCGGAAGGCCTGACCATCGTTGACGGCAACACGCTGGCTCTGGCCAACGACAATGACTTCGGCCTCAAGACCAAGATCTTCACGCCATCCGGCGACGCCGTGGCTGATGCCGACGTCACCAAGTGCAATGTCGATGCGAACGGCACCATCATCACCAGCAACGCAGCCGGCTGCAACGCCGCCAACACCATCCGTGTTGCGCGTGGCGATGACCGTGAGCGTCCAAGCCGCTTGTGGTTGATTAAGTTCTCGAAGGCACTTAACACTTACTGATGTTCGTGCGCCACCTCCCTGCCGGCGGCAGCATAATGCCAGCAGGGAGGTGCGCGATGATTGAACTGGACGGTTCGACGGGCGAAGGTGGCGGGCAGATCCTGCGTACGTCGCTGACGCTGTCGATGATTACCGGCCAGGCCTTCCGCATCCGGAATATCCGCGCCAATCGCCAGCCGCCCGGCTTGCGCCGCCAGCACCTTTCGGCAACACGCGCAGCAGCTATCGTTTGCAATGCCACTGTCAGCCACGCCGAAGTCGGCTCAACTTCATTGGAATTTACGCCCGGCCGTGTGGCCGGGGGCGTGTACGACTTCGATATCGGCACTGCCGGCAGCACAACACTGGTGCTGCAAACCCTGGTTCCTGCCTTGCTGTTCGCTGAACAGCCGACCGTCGTGACGGTCACGGGCGGCACGCATAATCCCAAGGCGCCGCCGGCCGAATTCCTGCAACGGGCCTACTGCCGCGTGCTCGCAGCCATGGGCGCGGACATCGAGATCGATATCGAACGTTATGGTTTCTATCCGGCCGGAGGCGGCAGCATCTCGGCCAACGTCTGGCCCTGCAAGCAGTTGCGCCGGCGCGACCTGCTTGACCGGGGCGGCTTGCAGCAGGCTTACGCGCAGGCGATTGCAGCGCGCCTGCCGGCCCAGGTGGCGCACCGCCAATACGCGACTGTGCGTAACCTGCTGGGATGGGAGGGCGAGCAACTGCGTGAAGTTCTTGCACCCGTATCGGCCAGCCCGGGCAACGCGGTCTTGCTGACCGTAGAGAGCGAAACGGTGACGGAGGTGTTCTCCGCCATCGGCGATCGCGGCGTGCGTGCGGAAGCGGTGGCGCGCGAGGCGGCGCTGGCGGCCCGCCGCTATCTCGCTTCCGGCGCAGCGGTGGGCGAACACCTGGGCGACCAGGTGATGCTGCCGATGGCGTTGGCGGGCGGCGGTTCCTACACGCTGGACCACGTGTCGCAACACGCCATCACGAATGCGGAAGTGATTACGCATTTCCTGCCCGTGACAATCAGTTTCGAGCAGGGCGAACGATTCAACACCTGCCACGTGCGCGCCAAAATCTAGCTGACCTGTTCCCACTCCAGACCGAAGCGGGCCAGGTATTTTTTCAAGCGATCCGCGTCGTTCGGCTTCGCCTTGCCGAGGCGCGAGGCGGCGAACAGCTTGCGGCCGGCGTCGGAGATGGACTTCGACTGGCGGCAAATGGCGATCACGGATTCCAGTTGCATGCGGTCGAACAGGTCGATCTGCTCAAGCGCTTCTCCGTCGAACAGTCCGTCGAGCGTGACGGTGGCCTTCACGCCTTCCGCCAGCGGCTTCCATTGGCGCTGAAGGCGAGCGACTTCCGCCGTGACGATCGGCGCCGTGATGCGTCCTGCATCGGCCAGCGTGGCCATGCGCGTGACAGAGGCCGACAGGTCGCGGAAGTTGCCGTTCCAAAGCGCGTCCGGCGACGCCGCAAAGCGCATGTACTGCTGGCGCGCCTCGGTATTGAAGCGCACCAGCGAGCCGTTCTCCGCGCCGAACTGCGCCAGCAGGTAGTCCAGGTTGGGTTCGATGTCCTCCTGCCGTTCGCTCAGGCCGGGCAGGGAGTAAGTCCACAGGTTGATTCGGGCGAACAGGTCTTCGCGGAAGCGACCTGCCGCTACTTCGCGCGCCAGGTCGCGGTTGGTGCCGGCGATCAGCTGGAAATCGCTGCGCACTTCATGGTCGCCGCCCATTGGCAGGAAGCGCTTCTCCTCGACTGCCTTCAGCAGCATGGCCTGTTCGTCCAGCCCCAGTTCGCCGATCTCGTCGAGGAACAGCAAGCCTTTATGTGCGGTGCGCAGCAAGCCGGGGCGGTCCGATGCAGCGCCGGTGAAAGCTCCCTTCACGTGGCCGAACAGGGTCGAGCCGGCGCCGTCTCCATGCAACGTGGCGCAGTTGATCTCGACGAAGGCGCCGTCGAGCTGGTGGCGCGCCTTCTTCAGTTCATACACGCGGCGCGCCAGGAAGGACTTGCCCGCACCGGTTGGCCCCATCAGCAGCATGGGGGCGCGCGAACGCGCAGCCACGTGTTCGATCTCGTCGATGAGCAGGTTGAAATGCGGGTTGCGGGTGGCGATGCCTGACTTCAGGAACTCCACGCCCTCGCGCTGCGCGTTGGAGAAGCGCTGCGCGATCTGGTCGTAGCGGGACAGGTCCAGGTCGATCAGGACGTAGTCGCCGGTCTTGCCGGGCGCCACGCGGCGCGGCGGGGACGTCTGCAGCAGGCGGCCGGGGAAGTAGTGTGCTTCGGTCATCAGGAACAGGCAGATCTGCGCAACGTGGGTGCCGGTCGTGATGTGCACCCAGTATTCCTCGTTCTCGGTATCGAAGCGGTAATTGCGGGCGAAATCGAACAGCTGGCTGTAGACGTCCTCGAAATCCCACCAGTCGCTGATCGGCAGCGTGTGGCGCTGCACGACGGTCTCGGGCGAAATGGCGTGCATGTCTTCCTCGATCTGGCGCGCCAGGCTGTCGTGGTGGGCGCTGGCCAACAGTTCAAAGCGGTCGACCACCAGGTCTTCGTGCTGCAGGAGGGAGATGCTCGGACGCCATTTCTCCCAGCGCGCCGGCGTGCGCGGGCCGCCGTCCAGCTGAGTGCCGAGGAAACCCAGGATGACGATCTTCTTTTTCATTGCATATAAACCTTTATCTTTTCAGATAATTTACCACAATCATTAATTTCCATGAATCTATATTTATCAATGACTTAGCAAGCTGGCACACCCTTTGCAATAGAAGAGATACGCAAAGACGAAAGGAGATCAAAATGGCGGAATCACAAATCAAGGCTTGGACCATCAGCGCCGGCGCAGTCGGCAAGAAACCCGTAAAACGCAGCTACGGCGGCGTGCACGCGGCGATGAATATTTCCACCAGCCGCCGCCACACCACCGTCAGCTGGCATGCCGAGCCTCTCCCCGGCAAAGGCCGCACGGTGTGGAATGGCGTGGTCTCCACCCTTGTCGGCGCAGATTAATCGTTAGAAGATGAGAACTATGATGAAAGATAAAGAATTCGAAGTGATGGAAGTGTCGGGTGGTAGCCCGGTGAAGATGTGGACCAAGGGTGTGCCGGTTGAATCGGAGGCGCGCCAGCAGCTGGCCAATACCGCCAAGATGCCGTTCATCTACAAGCATATTGCCGTGATGCCGGACGTCCACCTGGGTAAAGGTTCGACCATCGGTAGCGTGATCCCGACCCTCGGTGCGATCATTCCGGCGGCGGTCGGCGTGGATATCGGCTGCGGAATGATGGCCGCCAAGACCACGCTGAATGCTCGCGACCTGCCGGATAACCTGGGTCCCCTGCGTAGCGCGATCGAAAAAGCGATCCCGCACGGCTTGACCCCGAAATTCCGTGGCCGCGACCGCGGTTCGTGGGAGAACCCGCCTTCGGCCGTGGACGTCGCGTGGGGGCAGTTGAAGGATGAATTCGACGTGATCTGCGAGAAGACGCCGAAGCTGAAAAACACCAACAACTACCGCCACCTGGGAACCCTGGGTTCGGGTAACCACTTCGTTGAAGTGTGCCTGGATGAAGAAGGTTCGGTGTGGTTCATGCTGCACTCCGGTTCGCGCGGCGTAGGTAATGCCATCGGCTCCCACTTCATCGAATTGGCGCAGAAGGATATGCGCACCCATATCGCCAACCTGCCGGACAAGGACCTGGCCTACCTGGAAGAAGGTACCCAGCACTATGACGACTACGTTGAAGCGGTGGGGTGGGCGCAGAAGTTCGCCCGCATGAATCGCGAAGTGATGATGCAGAACCTGATCGCCTCCGTGCGCACCGTCATCACTAAGCCGTTCCAGACGCACGTGGAAGCAGTGAACTGCCACCACAACTATGTGCAGAAGGAGCGCCACTTCGGCAAGGACGTGCTGGTGACCCGTAAGGGCGCAGTGTCGGCGCGCGAAGGCGAACTGGGGATCATTCCGGGGTCGATGGGGGCGAAGAGCTTCATCGTGCGCGGTAAAGGCAACCCGGAGAGCTTCAACAGCTGCAGCCACGGCGCCGGACGTACCATGAGCCGTAACGAGGCGAAGCGCCGTTTCTCGCTGGAAGACCAGGTGAAAGCGACCGAAGGTGTCGAATGCCGTAAGGACGAAGGCGTGATCGACGAAATCCCGATGGCCTACAAGGACATCGAGGCTGTCATGAAGGCGCAGGAAGAGCTGGTTGAAGTTGTGCATACCCTGAAGCAGGTGGTGTGCGTCAAAGGGTAAGAACAAGGATAAGAACAAGAATGATTGAAATTGATGGATCCCAAGGGGAGGGCGGCGGCCAGGTGCTGCGCACCGCGTTGACGCTCTCGATGATTACCGGCCAGCCGTTCCGCATCTCGAACATCCGCGCCAACCGCTCGAAACCAGGCTTGATGCGGCAGCACCTTGCTTCGGCCAAGGCGGCTGCGGAAATCTCGGGTGCGAAAGTTGAAGGGGACGCGCTGGGCTCCACCAGCCTTTCGTTCGCACCTGGTGCGATCAAGGCCGGTGTGTACGAATTCCAGATCGGCACGGCGGGTAGTTCGACCCTGGTGCTGCAAACCGTGGTGCCCGCGCTGCTGTATGCGCCCGGTGAATCGGTGGTGCGCGTCAGCGGTGGTACCCATAACTCCAAGGCGCCGCCGGCTGAATTCCTGCAGCGCGCCTATGGCCGCGCCATGGCCGACATGGGTGCGCAGGTTGAATTCCACCTGGAGCGGACGGGCTTTTATCCTGCCGGCGGCGGCGCAGTGCGGGCAACCGTGAAGCCGCTGGCCGCCTGGCGCCATTTGGCGCTGGAGGCGCGCGGTGAGCGGCGCGAAGCGTATGCCGAAAGCCTCGTGGCCGCAGTACCGCCGGGTGTTGCGAAGCGTGAACTGGACTGCGTAGCCAGCGCCATGGGATGGTCTGGCGACCAGTTGCGTTTCAAGACGCTGCCGGACAACTGGGGCCCCGGCAACGCGCTGCTGATCACGCTAGACCACGAGCACGTAACGGAAGTCTTCGTCGCCTTCGGCGAAAAAGCCCGGCGCGCGGAGGAAGTTGCGCGCGACGCAGTGGCCCAGGCGCGCCGCTTCATCGCATCGGGCGCCGCGGTCAGCGAACACCTGGCCGACCAGTTGCTGGTCCCAATGGCCCTGGCCGGCGGCGGCAGCTTCACCATGGACGTGCTGTCGCAGCACACCCGCACCAACGCGGAAGTGATCGCGCGCTTCCTGCCGGTGGCGATCACTTTCGACAAACGCGAGTCATGCACGATTGCGAAAATAACTAGCTAATTTGATTACTCCATGGCAAAATTCGGCGTCGTTGTATTTAATATAACTTTGCCGGACCCGCCATGAACAAAAAGACTTTGGCCAAGATCGCCGCGGCAGTTGTTGTCGTTGCCGGCGGCGTTTTCGCCTACCGGGCTTTTGGCTGGGGCGCCATGACTGGCCCTGTCAACAGCCTGAAGATCGACCTGTCCAAGCCGGACGCCCTGGTCGTCACCAAAAGCCTTTCCAGCCTGCCGCGCGATCTGCTGACCGTGCCGCTGGCGCGCGACGTGCTGCGCGAGGACTTCCTGTTCTATTACGAGCAGACCGAAGACCGCCTGGGCCTGAAGGGCAGCCTGCGCCGCATCGCCTACGAACATGAACTGGGCTGGGGCGACCAGTTGATCCGCATGGTGCTGGACGAACCGGCGGAGGTAGCCATGTGGCGCGATGCCGATGGCTCGCTGAAACACTACGTGATCTCCGTTTCGCGCGGCAAGCTGGCGCGCGTGCTGGAAGAAGCGGGCAAGGTGGCGCTGAAGGACACCCAGCTCACCATCGCAGGCGACTTGCGCGTCGATGGCGACAAAGTGCCGGTGTATGCACTGAATTACGCTTATCAGCGCAACCTGCTGTTCGCGGCGCACGGCGACCGCATGGTGATCCTGTCCCACCCTGGCATGCTGTATGGCGCAGACCGCAAGGTAAGCGACGACAAGGCGCAAACCACGGTCGCCAAGCTGCTGGGGAAGGATGCCGCACAGCAGAAAGTCTTCCACGACCAGTTCCACTTCGAGAAAGCGGCACAGGACGGCCATAGCATCGCCATCAAGGCCGATTTCCTGTCCTTCGGCTACCAGCCGTTCTTCAGCGGACTGGAAGCGCTGCGCTTCGATTTCAGCAAGGGCGCGTGGCGCTCGCAGGTGCTGCTCGATGCGGCCAAGCTGCCGAAAGATGGCTATGACAGCAGCGCCCTGTGGAGCGCGCTGCCCTACAACCCAAGCAGCTGCTTCACGCTGCCGGTGGATTGGAACAGCCTGCAGCCTGTGCTGAAAAGCATCAGCGGCAAGACCAGCCAGCCGGTGCTGCCGCTGGCGACCGAGCTGAGTGGCCCGGCCGCAGCCTGCTGGTACGGCAACTCACGCCTGCATACGCCGGTGTTCGTCGCCAATCGAGCCGGCGGCAATGAGGCGCTGTTCGAAAGCCTGTTCCAGGCCGCGATCCGCGACGGCAAAGGCGTCCAGAAACAGCAAGGCAAGAAAGGCGAATTGCGCTGGAGTGGCGCGGTTTCCACGGCGCAGGGAGATACCACGCCGACGCTGGCGATCAGCGGCAACACCGTGGTGTTCTCGGCGGACGGCAAGCTGGTTGACCAGGTGCTGGCTGTGAAGCGCAAGGAAATGCCTGCCGCTTCGGACTTGCTGCCGGACGCCAAGCACACTGTCGGCCTGATTGCGCCGGCTTCGCTGGCCAAGCTGATCGAAGAAGAAAGCTTCAATACCCTGCCAAGCCAGCGCGAGCCTGTGCTTCGCGGCGCAGTCGACGCACACCTGGTGCCGCGACTGCAGGCGCTGAAGAAGTATCCGCCTTACCGCATGGTTCTCAAATCCGTGCCAGGCAAAGGCGTTTCGTGGCAGCCGCTGGAATGGCAGGCAGCGGGCAAATGAAGCGTCGCAGTACGCTGCGCCTGCTGGCCGGATGCGCCGCTGCTGTAGCGGCGCCACGGGCGCTGGCGCTGACCAGTGCCAATGACGCGCAGGTGCGCCTGTCGCAGGCACAGTCGCGCGCCTTCCAGGCGTGGATGCTGCGCATTATCAGCGCCCAGGTCGAACAAGGGCCCTCGCCGCGCTGGCATCACCGCGATTGCGCGGGTCTGGTGCGTTTCGCCGTCAACGAAGCCTTGTCCGTCCACGATGCCAAATGGATGCGTGCCAATGGCATTGCCAGCGACCGGCGCCTGCCCCCGGAACTGGACCTGACGCCGCAGCAGGCGGCCCTGCGCAATCGATGGGTGCAAGGCGAAGGCAAGGTAGGCGCCTTCGTTACAGCGCTGGCGCTGGTGCAGCATAACAGCCGCTTTGTGGCGCGGGAAATCAGCCAGGCGCTTCCCGGCGACCTGCTGTTCTACGACCAGGGCGACGAACAACATTTGATGGTGTGGATGGGGGCGCATATCGCTTACCACACGGGCACCGTCACCCCAACAGATAACGGTCTTCGTACCGTCGATATTCAACAACTAACGACATGGAAGGACACGCGGTGGCAACCAGCGGTCAACAATCCCAACTTCGCCGGCGTATTCCGGCTGTCATTTCTGTCCTGAAGCTGTGCCTCGCAGGCTTGCTGGCGCTGACCGCGCTGGCAGGTGCGCAAGCACAGGAGGCGCCGTCCAGCGGTTACACGCTGTTCAAGGGCGAGCCGTTCTTCCTGCTGTCCGATGCCAGCTATGGCAGCACGGACGAGGCGCGCGTGCGCCTGGAAGTGCCCGGCCGCGACTTCGGCCGCTCGCAGCTCGAGCAGTATTCCGGCGCTGACATCGTGGTCTACCGCGTGCCGCAACCGCTGGAGTTCCTGAAGAAGCAGCGCAACCTGCACCGGGTCCAGGTGGAAGGCAATTACCAGGGCGAGGGCCTGGCCAATGCCCTGAGCTTCCTGTGGGACAGCTGGTGGAAGCAATCGCGCCTGGCATGGCGCCGGATCTTCTCGTCCGAGGCTCGCCACGCGGTGACCACCAACCAGCCCAAGCTGGCGACGAACGGCGAAGCGATGAAGCGTGCCACCGTGTTCGCCAACAACCCGCAGTACAAGCCGATCAAGGGCTTCGAGATGGTGGACAGCTTCCGCTATCCGATCTGGCAGGCGAAGGCGATCGAGCCGCCGAAGGGCGTCAAGATGGACGGCTCCAGCAGCGAATTCATCGCCGGCAATAGCGGCAATGTGATGATCCCGGTCGGCAAGCGCAAGCCGGGCCTGTACCTGGTGGAAGCCATCATCGGCGAGCATCGCGCGACTACGCTGGTATTCGTTTCCGACACCATGGCGGTGACCAAGGTGTCGTCCGGCCAGATGCTGGTATGGGCTGCGCGCCGCGACAACAGCGTCGCCGTAGCCGATGCCAACGTGATGTGGACCGACGGCACCGGCGTTCTGCAATCCGGCACTACCGCCAGGGACGGCGTGGTGTCGATGGAGCGCAGCAGCCCTGAACACACCTATGTGATCGGCGAAGACCGCAATGGCGGTGTATTCGTGTCGGAGAACTTCTACTACGACAGCGAGATCTATAACACCAAGATGTATGCGGTAACGGATCGTCCCCTGTACCGTCCCGGTGACGAAGTGAACGTCAAGTTCCTCGGCCGCGAATTCAAGTCGGCGCGCCTGTCGCAGGCTGCCGCCGCTGCCCCGATCGGCCTGACCGTGTTCGATCCGAACGGCACCCCGGTGCTGACACAGACCCTGCAACTGTCGCCGGAAACTGGCACGGAAACCCGTTTCCGCCTGCCGGAGCAAGCCACCGCCGGCGGCTATGAGCTGCGCTTCAGCTACAAGGACGGCCTGTATGGCGCCGCATTCCGCGTGGCTGAGTATGTGAAGCCGCATTTCGAAATCAACGTCCAGCCGGCCAAGCCTGAATTCAAGACCGGGGAAAAGGTCAGCGGCACCATTTCCCTGCGCTATCCGGACGGCAAGCCGGTGAAGAACGCCAAGCTGTCGTTGTCCCTGCGCGGCCAGCAGAACACCATGGTGGAAGGCGAGTTGCGTTACAGCGGCTTGTTCCCGGTGCAGCTGAAGACCGAGGAAGCGGAAACTGACCGCAGCGGCGACTATTTGTTTACGCTGCCGCCGGCCGCCGACCCGTCGCGTTACGTGCTGACCGTGATGGCGACCGACGGCGCGGCCTACCGCGTCAAGGCGACGCGTGAGCTGATGATCGAACGCTCCATCAGCAGCTATCAATTGAAGGCGGCGCGCTCCTTCTCCGAACCGGGCCAGCAGGTGCACTTCGACCTGGTGGCTGACGGCCAGGGCGCGGCACGTCCTGTGCGCTGGGAGATGGTGCAGCTTGAAAAGCAGGAAAAGACCGAAGGCAAATTCGATCCGGCCGCCAAGGGCTGGGATGTGAACTTCGCCAAGCCGGGTTCCTACCAGCTCTCGCTGCGCGACGAGCGCGGCAACCTGCTGGCGGGCGCCAGCCACTGGGTCAGCGGGGAAGGCCTGCAGGCGGCGCCGGGCAGCATCGAAATCGTGATGGATAAAGTGCGCTATCGCCCAGGTGAAACTGCCGAAGCCCTGGTGACCTTCTCCGACCCGGTCGACCAGGCCCTGCTGACCATGGAGCGCGACAAGGTGGAGCAGTATGGCCTGATGAACGGCAGCGCCGATTGGTACCAGGCCAAGCGCGTGGCAAAGAACCAGTGGCGCGTGCGCATTCCGGTCAAGGAAGAGCATGGCCCGAACATGACGTTCTCGGTGGCCTATACCCGCAACGGCGACTTCGTGTTCCAGAACGCCGGCCTGCAGGTGATCGAGCCGCGCATTGCGCTGACCTTCAAGACCGACAAGGAGGTCTACCAGCCGGGCGAAAAAGTCACGCTGGACGTGACGGCGCAGCTGGATGGCAAGCCGCTGTCCACCCTGGTGGCGCTGGGCGTGGTGGATGAGATGATCTATGTGCTGCAGCCTGAAATTGCACCGGATATCGGGGACTTCTTCTATCACCCGCGCCGCAACAACGTGCGCACCACGGCCAGCTTGTCCTTCATCAGCTACGACATGGCGCAAGGCCGCCGCGAGAACGTGCCGGCACGCCACAACTACAACGAGCGTGGCGTGAAGGTGCTGGAACGTCCACGCCGCGACAATGTCGATACCGCTTTCTGGGCGCCATCGCTGAAAACCGATGCAGACGGCAAGGCCCGCGTCACCTTCACCATGCCGGATGCGCTGACCCGCTGGCGCATCACGGGCCGTGCCATGGATGCGCAGGGCCGCGTCGGCCAGCGTACCGGTTACCTGCGCTCCGACAAGGCGTTCTATTCCAAGTGGACTGCTCCGGACTGGCTGCGCACCGGCGATGCGCCGCGCGCTTCCGTCGCCATCTTCAACCAGACCAGCGATACGAAATCCCTGGAGGTGACGCTGTCCGGCGGTCCGCAGCCTAAGGTGGAGAAGCTGTCGGCCAAACCGGGCGTGAACTATGTCGAATTCCCGGTTGCCGTCGGCACCGCACCGCTGCGCCTGGAAGTGAAGCAGGACGGCAAGCTGGTTGATGCGCTGGACACCAAGGTGCAGGAGCAGCCTGCAGCCTGGAGCAGCCCGCGCAGCATGAGCGTCACGCTGACCGGCACCGACAACGCGCTGAAACTGCCGGCTGACGCACGCAATATCCGCGTCTCCTTCGCGCAAGGTGCTGCGAGCCACTTCGCCCGCATCGCCGATGACCTGATCGATTACCCGTATGGCTGCGTGGAGCAGACGGCCAGCCGCCTGATCCCGCTGACCATGGCAACGCAAAGCATGCCGGCGGACGCCGGCCCGGTACGCGAGCGCCTGATGGCGATCATGCAGGCGCAGCGCCTGCGCCTGGTTTCCATGGCCGGCCCGAACGCCGTCTTCAGTTGGTGGGGCCCGGCAACCCAGGGCGACGCGCTGATGACGTCCTACGCCTACTACGCTGACTGGTATGCCTCGCGCGCCCTGCGCCTGGAACTGCCGGGCGAGCACTGGAACAACCTGGTCAGCGTCTACACCGAGCATGGCAAGAACAACGCCCCGCTGGAGCGCGCCATGAGCCTGTGGATGATGCATGAAATGGGCTTGCCGACGAAGACACTGGCGGAAAGCCTGGTGGCGGATGCCGCGAGCCTGGAAGTCGGCTCCGCGCCGCGCAAGCAGGGCGTCACCAGCAGCGTGCTGCTGGCTGATGGCCAGGACAGCGTGACCCGCTCCATGGCGATCGGGCTGACGTCCGTCGTCGCCGCGCAGAACGGCATTGCCCTGCCGGCGCAGTTGCAGCAGCAATTGCCGCAAGCATGGGCAGCACTGCGCGCCTCGCCGGTGCCGGTGGCCCAGGCCCTGCTGATGCTGGCCGGCGAGCTGCCGACAACGCAGGCCGACGCAGTGCTGTCGTCCGTGCGTGCCGACATGCCAACCATGGATCGCGCCCTGACCCTGGTCTGGGTGCAGAAGAAACTGGGTGGATCGCCAGCCGCAAGGCCGCCAGTGGCAGCGCTGGAAGGCGCATGGCAGCAGATCGACAGCCGCAGCGGCCAGCCGGTATGGCGCTGGACCGACGCCAAGGCCCTGCCGGAGCAACTGAAGCTGGCGCAGGCCGCGCCGGCCGGCACCGTCGCCATCGTGCAGTACGACAGCCGCGCCGTCGAAGCGCATTCGCTGGATGTCGGCATCGAGCGCCGCATCCTGCGCATGAAAGCCGGCTCCAAGGGCTACACCATGGAACTGGTGAAGCCGGGTGAAGCGCTGCGCACGGACGAACTGTACATGGACGAGATCAAGCTCAAAGCCGGCAGCGCGACGCACCGCTTTGGCTTGCTGGAAGTGGCGCTGCCGCCGGGTGCAATGGTTGAATCGACCACCTGGGGCATGAAGCTGGCGGGCGACGAGCCTGTGCAACTGGAACGTGCACGCCACGTCGAGCGCCGCGACGGCTATGCCGTGCCGATCGAGCCGCTGAGCGGCGAAGTGGTCGTGCGCCACCTGCTGCGCTTCGGCCAGAAGGGCAGCTACACCCTGCCGCCAAGCCGCTTCCATCGCATGTACCAGCCGGAGCAAAAGGCCTTTGAAGGCGGCGGCAAGAACATGCGTACGCTGAAAGTCGAGTAATGCTGCCACGCCTGCTGCCTGCCTTGTTGTTGGCCTGCGCCGCGCCTGTTGCGGCGGCGGCCTCGCTCGACCTGGCATGGTGGCGCGACGGCAAGGTACAGGCAGTGCAGCTGCAGCAGCGCAGCGCATCGGCGGCGCAGCCGATGGCCGCCAACACCGAGATCCCGCTTGGCAGCCTGTGGAAGCTGTTTGTCTACGTGTACGCGGTGGACAGCAAGCTGCCCACTCCCGACTACAACTGCGGCGGCCGCAAGCAGGAGGAAGTATATTGCTGCGAAGCCGGCGGCAGCATCGGCCGCGATGCCGCGCTGGCGCAATCCTGCGGCCTGTTCTTCGCGCCGGAACGCCTGGGAATCGCACAGCGTCCATGGCAGGAATACTGGACGCGCCGGCTTGGCAGCGCGCCCGCCGGCGAATTCGCCTGGCTGGCCGATCCTGCGCGCCTGGAGCCCGCCCGCCTTGTGACGCTCGGCAGCCTGTTGCGCGTGCTGGGCAGCATTCCGCCCGCGAGCCGGACGGAAGCGGAAGCGGCCCTGCTGCGCGTGGTGCTGGACGGCCGCGGCGCGGGCAGCGTGCGCTGGTTCGGCAGCCAGCTCCGCGTGAAGACCTATTCCTGGCACCATCCCAAGCGCGAGGATGCGCGGCTGGGTGGTGCGGCCGGCTGGCTTGCCGACGGCACGCCGGTATGGTTTGGCGGCAGCGACAGCAGCACTGGCATCTTCCAGAAATGGGCGCCGCAGATTGCCGCGGCCTTGCCGCCAGTGCGGGCGGCGGAAGACAGCGGCTGCGTGGTGGTCGACTACTTCACCCGCTATCCGGTGCGCTCCGTGCGTACGTCGGACGGCCTGGCGACGCCTGGTGCGCTGAATGGCCGCTACGTGGTGCAGTTTGAAAACGGCAAGAGCCTGCCGATCCGCAGCAGCGGTGAGCTGACGCTGGCTACCGGTGCGGACGGCAAGCCGCAGATTCGCGGCCGCATGGGCGTGAACGAATACGTTGCGCGCGTGATTGACCGCGAGGCCAGCACCACCGAGCCGGAAGCTGCACGCGCCTTCGCGATAGCAGCCCGGACATACTTGCAGCAAAACGCGCGCCGCGCTGAATCCTGCCAGCACATCGCAGACAGCAGCGCCACCCAGCGCGTCAGTCCCAATCCGGCCAGTGCCGCCGCTCTGGAAGTCGCACGCTGGACCGACCAGCTGGTGCTCGATGGCGCGCAGGTCCAGTATCACAGCACAAAGGGCCGTGCCAACGTCCTGGCCTGGAGCGATGCGCAGGAGCAGGCGCGTGCCGGAAAAGGCTTTGACGACATCCTGGCCGCGGCCTACCCCCGCACGACCCTCGCCATTGCGGGAAATACCGGAAGCACCTGTGCGCGCCTCACAAAGAACGAACAGTGGCTGGCCTATGCGCTGCCGCGCTGGGAGCGCATGCTGCGCCGCGAGGATGGCTACGAAGCACCGGCACAGCTGCCGGCCGTGTGCGCACTGACGGCCGGTTCGCCGTATTCCGAACAGTCGCGCAACCGCATCTTCATGCGGCCGCTTGCGACGCGCGAAGACCGCATCACGCTGGCGCACGAATACCTGCACATCGGGCTGCGCCGCCACCCGCGCGGACAGGACGAAGACTACGTGGAGCGCCTGGCGCGCCGCCTGAACGACCTCTCACAGGAGGCTATGTGAAAACACGCATCCAATTATGCTCCGCGCTGATGCTGGCGCTGGCCGCCTCGCCTTTGCTGGCGCAGGACAAGACGATGACGGGACCCGTCGGCGGCTGGAACCGGGCCGGCATGACCGACAAATCCGGCGAGCTCGCTGTCAGCTATCCATATTCGCTGATCGATCGCGGCGCGCAGAAAAACCGCACCATGATCCGCGGCCAGTTGGCCAAAGTCAGCACCAAGCGCCCCTTCCACCAGCTGATCGTGAATGGCAATCCGACGCCGCTGTATACGGACGAGGAAGGGCGCTATGCGCGCGGGTATGCGTTTGGTTCCGGTTCCAACAGCGTCGAAATCCGTTCGCCGGACGGCAAGTCGCTGAAGCGCATGCAGTTCTACGAGGCAGACACCAGCCGCCCGCAGCCGCGCTTGCGCATCATCGGCGCCTGGGACGATAACCAGGCCGAGATCGACCTGCACATCATTACCCCGGATGGCCAGCACGCCTTCTTTGCGCACCCATTCCTCACCAATGGCGGAGGACTGGATGCGGACAGCGTGGACGGGCCCGGTCCGGAAATGTTCACCATGACCTCGCCGCTGCACGGTACCTACCAGGTGTGGGTGAATTACTGGGGCAATTTTGGCAGCTCGGGCTATCACTTTGACGAAGCCACGCGCCAGCGCCCCATCATCACGACGCGCATCACCCTGGTATTCAACGAAAACACCGCTAGCGAGAAGCGGCAGGATTTCGTTGTCCCCCTGCGCAAGATCGGCGACCTGACCCTTGTTAAATCCTTTGTATATTGAGCACATGAAGAAACTCTGCCTCCCGCTGTTGCTGTTGCCCGCCTGCGCCATGGCGCAAGTGAGCATTGAATCGCCCAAGAGCGGCTGGCGCCATTCGGGCGGCAGCGAGGAGCAGTACACCCAGACCGTGAATTACCCGGCATCGGTCGTGAACATGCAGCCAGGGCAGGCCGAAACGGCGCAGATCCGCGGCAAGATCGCGGGCGCCGGCCGGAACAAGCCGGCCAAGCTGATTGTCAACGGCGTCGCCATGCCGGTCGAATTGCAGGAAGATGGCAGCTTTGCGCGCCCTTACATCTTCGGCCCCGGCTCGAACGGCGTCGAGGTGCGCTCGCCGGACGGAAAGAGCCGCGCGCGCAGCCAGTTCTACGACAGCTACAGCGGCAAGACCAAGTCGCGCCTGCGGGTTGTGCTGTCCTGGGACAGTCCGGGCACCGATGTCGACCTGCACGTGATCACGCCGAATGGCGGCCACTCCTGGTTCGGCCAGCGCATGCTGCCCGACGGCAGCGGGCTGGATGTCGACGTCACCGGCGGCTATGGCCCGGAGATCTATTCCAGCCCGGCACCAGCCAAGGGCAACTACCACGTCTATGTGAATTATTTCGGCGGCAACTCCGAGAAGCAGGTCATCACCGTGGCCACCGTCTCGATTATCACCAATGAGAACACGCCAAGCGAAAAGCAGCAGACCTTCATGGTGCCGCTGCGCGCTCCGGGCGAGCTGACGCTGGTGAAGTCCTTCGTTTACCCTTGATGTGACACTTCCCTGTTACAGGTGTTCCAATCTGGAGCACCTGTCCTGCCGCTACGGGCGGAAAACCATGGCACGCCGTTTGCTCCTGCATGGGTATTACAACCACACCATGCAGGAGACATCCATGAAACGCCTGATCCTTGCCGTTGCCGCAGCGGCCGCAGTCACCACCTCATTGTTCGCCGTCGCACACGGCAATGTGACGCCGCAGGGCGTCGACACCACCGGCCTGCCAGTCCTCGGCGATAAATGGCGCGATGAAAACCCTTACAAAGACAACAAGCTGGCGCTGAAGATCGGCTCTTCCGCCTATAACCAGAACTGCGCCCGCTGCCACGGCCTGGAAGCAGTTTCCGGCGGTATTGCCCCAGACCTGCGCATGCTGGACCGCGATTGCGTCGGCATGCGCAACGAGACCAAGAAGCAGGCGTGCTACAAAGAGATCGACCGCTACTTCCTGACCTCGATCCGCGGCGGAAAGGTGCGTAACGGCGCCGTGTACATGCCGCCGTTCGAAGGGGTCTTCAACCAGGAAGCCATGTGGGCCATCAAGACCTACCTGGAAACCCGTCGCGTTACCAACTGATGCGAGGCCGCCATGCTTACCCTGCGCCTCCGCGGCCTCCGCGCCATGCTGCTGATCTGCTGCGCCTTGCTGGTCGCCGCACTGCCGGTACATGCTGAAACCGGCATCCTGAAGGTTGCCGTCTACCAGGAGTTCGCCCCATTCTCCGACAAGGGCCAGGGCGTCGATGTCGACCTGGCTGCGGCCCTGGCCCGCAAGCTGTCGCTGAAACTGAGCCTGCTGCCTTTCCCGGCGGGTGAAAACCTGAACGACGACTTGCGCAATATGGTGTGGAAGGGGCACTACCTGGGCTACGGCCCGGCGGATGTGATGCTGCACGTGCCGGTGGACCGCGCGCTGATGGCGTCCAACGACAAGGTGGAGATCTTCGCGCCATACCACGTTGAGGCAGTGCGCCTGGTGCGCAGTGCACGCAGCATTCCCGTTTTCGACGGCATGGCTTCCCTCGCGGGCAAGCGCATCGGGGTCGAGCAGGTCTCGCTGGCGGGCATGGTGATGCTGGGGGAGGGGAATGGACGGTTCCGCGACCAGGTGCATCTGTTCCACACTGCGGCAGAGGCGTTGCAAAAGCTGAAGTCCGGGGAGCTGGATGCGGTGCTGGCGACGCGCTCGGAGATCGAGTCCGAATTGCGGGGCGACCCTGCTTTCCCGGTGGAGCAGGTCAGTTTCCAGCGCCTGCCGCGCGCTGGGTGGGCGGTTGGCATGGCGGTGCGCAAGGACAATACGGAGGCGGCGCGCAAACTGCAGGCGGCCTTGAATGAACTGGCTGCCAGCGGTGAGCTGAAGGAGATCTTTGCGCGCCATGGCGTGCAACTGGCAAAGCCATGAAGCGGAGCGCCTTGGGCGGGCTGCTGGCGCTCCTTGCGGCGGCGGCGCGTGGCGAAGGTAGCGGCACGGGCGGCGGGATTCCGTCGGTGGAGATCGTCGGCATTGCACCTGTTGGCGCCCTCGTCACCGACCGCCGCCTGCTGCCGTATGCCGTGCAGCTTGGCACTGCGCCGCTGCAGGGCGAGACCCTGGCGGAAACCATGGCGCGCACGCTGGCGGGCGTCAACCTGAATGAAGTCTCCGGCAGTCCCTACCAGCATGACGTGACGTACCGGGGCTTCCGGGCGTCGCCGCTGCTTGGCACTGCGCAGGGCCTGTCGGTCTATCTCGATGGCGTGCGGGTGAACGAGCCGTTCGGCGATGTCGTGAATTGGGACATGCTGCCGGAAGAGGCAATCGGGCAAGTGCTGCTGGCGCCGGGATCGAACCCGCTGTATGGATTGAATACGCTGGGCGGGGCGCTGGTGCTGGTGACGCGTAATGGACGGGATGATCCGGGCGGCAGCATCAGCGTCACTGGCGCCAGCTATGGACGTCGGCAAGTGGAGCTGTCGCACGGAGCGCATGGCGACGGCGGATGGCACAGCTATGTGGCGGCCACCTTGTTCCACGACCGCGGCTGGCGGGCGGACTCGCCGGGGCAGTTGGCCAGGCTGTTCGCCAAGGCAGGGCGCAGCGCGGGGCCCTTCGAATGGGACATATCGGTACTGGCAGGCGGAAGTCGGCTGGTGGGGAACGGCCTGCTGCCGGACGGCTTGTACCAAGCCGACCGGCGGGCGGTGTACACCAGTCCTGACCGCAGCCGCAACCAGTTGCGCCAGGTGCAGGCCAGCCTGCTCAGGCATCTCGATGGGGGAGCGCAGCTATCCTTGTCCGCTTACGCCCGCAGCAGCCGGCGCGATGGCGTGAATGGCGATGTCGGCGACGACGCAGAAGATGGCAGTAGCGGCGATCCGGTACCCGCCAGCTTCAACACGGCCGTGACACGGCAGCGCGGCCAGGGTGCGAATGCAAGCTGGCAGCGTACCTTGGGCGCACACCGGCTGGCGCTGGGGACGACATTCGACCGCAGCAGCGTATCCTTCGTCCAATATAGCCAGGCTGGCGAGTTCGGCGCACGGCGCGAAGTGCTGGCGCTGCCCGGCAGCGAGGCGGAACTGGAAGCTGCGGTCGATGGTACCGCCCGCAGCGCTTCCCTGTTCGCCAGCGATACCTGGACGCTGGGCGGTGACTGGTCCCTGACCGCCTCCGCGCGTTACGCCTGGTCGCGCCTGTCAAACACCCTCCGGCACGATGACGACGATGGGCAACACGAACGCTTCACTTACCGTAAGCTGAATCCAGCCCTCGGGGTGACCTACCAGGCTGCCCCGGAGCTCACGCTGTTCGCCAATGCCTCCCAAAGCAACCGCGTGCCGACCGTAATCGAGCTGGGATGCGCGGACCCCGGGCAACCGTGCCGCCTGCCAGTCGGCCTGCAATCGGACCCATACCTGAAGCAGGTCGTGTCACGCACCGTGGAAGCAGGCGCGCGCTGGAAACAGGATGGCCAGCAAGCCTCGCTGGCCATCTATCGCACGCAAAACAGGGACGACATCCTGTTCCGCACTGCCGGCGTTTTCCAGCACGGCTACTTTGCCAATTTTCCCCGCACACGGCATCAAGGGGCCGACCTCACGGCCAGCCTGCGCTCTGCCAGCATGCAGGTGACGATTGCCTACAGCTTCCTCGATGCCGTGTACGGCGCCGATGGCAGCCTGTTTACCGGCACCCGCGACGTGCCCGTGCAAAAAGGGACACGGATGGCCGGCCTGCCGCGCCACACTTTCAAGTTTGGCGCAGACTGGCACGCGACGGAAGCGCTGACCTTGGGCGCCACACTGAACGTTAGTTCCCACATCGCCATCCTGGGCAACGAGGACGGCGCGCGGCCGGGCTGGCGCGTCGGCGGCCATGCACTGCTTGGCCTGCAAGCCAGCTACCGTCCGAACGAAAAATGGGAATGGCAGGTGCGCATCAATAACGTCACCAATCGCCGCTATGAAACCTTCGGTGCGATGGCTGCCGACTTCTTCTCCACAGGCCAGACGCACGAGGCCCGCTTCATGGCGCCCGGCGCACCACGTACGGTGACAGCCGGGTTGCGCATCAATTTCTAGAACTGGTACTGGGCGCTGATGCCCATCACCCAATTGCGGCCGGGGGCGGCTTCGTAATAGCGCTTGTTGCTGTCGCCGACAATCACGGAGCCGATATAACGGCGGTCGGCCAGGTTGTTCAGGCGCGCGAATTCGCTGATGCGCCATCCGCCGATAGACTGCTTTGCGACCACGCGCGCATTCAGGATGCTGTAGCCGGGCGCCGGCTTGTCGGCGTTGGCATCTTCGGCATACACGCTGGCCACCGAGAGCGATTCCAGCGCTGCAGTGAAGTGCTCTCCGCTGGACTTCCATGCCAGTTCGGCAAACAGGCTGGCGCGCGGCACGCCAGGCAAGCGGGCGCCTTCACGCACGCTGCCAAATGCCTTCTCGTAGGTCGCCTTCAGGAGGGTGGCTGCCACGCGTGTGCTGAAGCCGGCCCCCAGCTTGCTTTCCAACGATACTTCCGCGCCCTGGCGCAGGGTTTCGCTGGCGTTGCGGTAGCTGGTGCGGCCGCCGCTCGAAGCATCGACCACCAGTTCGTCGCGCGTGCGCACCTGGAACAAGGCGGCATCGATCCGGGTATCGCCGGCACGTGCCTTGATGCCTGCTTCGATGTGGGTACTGCGCGCCGGCCGCAACTGGAAGTTGAAGCCGGAGCCGGTGCCGGAATAGAACAACTCATTCAGGGTTGGCGCCTCGAAGCCGCGTGCCGCCGTCGCATACAGGTTCACCGCCGGCGACAGCTTGTACAACACGCCGAGCAGGGGCGTGCTGCGGCTGTAGCGTAGCGCGCCGCTGTCATTGCCATTGCCGAGGAAATGGTCGTCCACCGATACCCGCATGCGGCTATGGCGCAGGCCGGCGGTGAACTGCCAGCGTTCGCCCTGCCATTCCGTTTGCAGGTAAGGATCGGTGCTCGACACCACATCCTGCTCGTCGCGCCGCAGCTTGCCCTGCACGCCGAACGTATTGCCGATGAAATTCTCATACCCCTTGCGGTCATCGCTTGAACGGCCGTACTCGATGCCCACCGTGGTCGTCAGCCTGCCGCCAGCCAGTTCGCGCATGTCCTGCCAGTTGATGTCTGTGCCGTAGAAATCGCGGTCGAAGTCGACTACGCCGCCAGAATGGCTGGCCGGCGCCTGGAAGCCTTTGGAAAACGCCTGGAACTGCACGACGCGGCGGTTGCCGCCCCACAGGCCGACGTGCAGCCGGCCGGACTCGAAGCGCTGGTCCCAGCTGGCGCCCCCCTGCTGGTGGTCGATGCTCTTGCGGGTGTTATAGCGCTCGGCCAGCGTGCGCTTGGGTACTTGCGTGTCGGTGGCATCGACCTCGCCGGCGCGCGGGTCTCGTTGCCAGGTGGCCCAGGTTACGCCCAGCGGATCTTGCGTGTCGTCCTGGCGCAGGCCGTTGGCGACCAGGACCAGCTTCGCACCGGGCAGCGGCTGCATGGTCAGCTTGGCCATCGCCTGCTCACGCCGGGCGGCGCTGTGGTCGCGGTAACCGTCGGTATCGAAGCGCGACGCATCCAGCACATAGCCGATGCCGGCAGCGCTGCCTTGCGCATTCAGGTCGGTCTTGCGCAGGCCGTCGCTGCCCGCGGCAAAGCCGGCTTCCACCGTCGGCGCGCCTTCGCCGTCGCGGGTGAAGAGCTGGATTACGCCGCCGGCATGGTTGCCGTAGATGGCGGAGTAGGGCCCGCGCAGTACTTCAATGCGCTCGGCCATGTCCAGGTTGAAGGTGGCGGCCTGGCCCTGGCCGTCCGGCATGCTGGCCGGGATGCCATCGGTGACCAGGCGCACGCCGCGAACGCCGAAAGCTGACCGGGCGCCAAACCCGCGCGAAGAAATCTGCAGGTCCTGTGCGTAATTCTGCCGGTTCTGCACCACCACGCCTGGAACGGCGGCCAGGGACTCCGAGGCATTCACGCGCAACTGCCCATCGCGGATGTGCTGCGCATCGAGCACGTTGACTGCGGCCGCCAGGTCGAAGCTGGAATGCTCGGCACGGCTGCCGCTGATCACGACGACGTCGGCGATCGCAGCGCCCTCCGGGGCAGCTTCGGCCGGCGCAGCATGCGCCAGCATGGGGGAAAACAGGCTGGCCAGCAGGGCTGCCATGGCGTTCAAGCGGATGGGGTGCATTTCAGTCTCCTCGGATCGGTTCAGCGTGCCCGCTGCGCGGGTCTCCCGATCACATAAGCAATATGCCTGCCAAGGCGGCGGCAGGCCGCACGTTTGCTGGCATATCGCTTGCATTACTAACGGGCACACACCATACCAAAGGAGACATCATGAAGGCAAACCTGTTCGCAGCATTGTGTGCTGCAGGCGCCGCCAGTATTGCCATTGCCGCGCCATTCGCCTATGTGCCGAACGAGAAGTCCGGCACCATCAGCGTCATCGATACCGCCACCGATAGCGTGGTGCGTCAGCTCAATGCCGGAAAACGGCCGCGCGGCATAGGCAGCGACCCGGCTGGCCGCCAGTTGTTTGTCAGCGATGCCTCCAGCGGTAGCCTGCTGGCCATCGACAGCACGGCAGGCAGCAGCGTAACGCTGGCGCTGGGGCGCTCGCCGGAGGGAGTCAGCGTTTCGCCGGACGGCAAGCTGGTAGCCGTCGCTGTGGAAGAGGGCAATAGCGTGGCGCTGTTCGATGCTGCCACCCACGCGCGGCTGGCGGATATCCCGGTGCAAGGCCGCAATCCGGAGCACGCAGTCTTCAGCCCTGACAGCCGCTACCTCTATGTCAGCGCCGAGGAGGCGGAGCAGGTCGACGTGATCGACGTGGCGCAGCGCCGCCAGGCTGGCTCTGTCGCGGTTGGACTGCGCCCGCGTGGAATCGGCTTCGCGCCGGATTCCAGCCGGGTATACGTGGCGTGCGAGATGGCGAATGCCGTCTACGTCATCGACGCGGCCACGCTGCGCACGCTTGCCACCATTCCCGCCGGACGCAATGCAAATGGCATCGCCGTCCATCCTGACGGGCGTAGCGTGTACGTCTCCAACGGGATGGACGGCAGCGTGATGCGCATCGATACAGCGCGCAATGAAGTGACCGCCACGATTGCAGTCGGCAAGCGTCCCTGGAATATGGCTATCACTCCGGACGGCAGCAAGCTCTATGTTGCCAACGGCCGCTCCAACAATGTCTCGGTGATCGATACCGCCAGCGCACGCAAGGTCGCCGATATCCCGGTCGGTGAGCTGCCCTGGGGCGTGGTGATCCGTTGAATTGCGCAACAGTTGTTCAAGTTTGGAGCAGTTGTTGTTGCACGGCGCTTGCGCCGAGGAGCAAAACCCGCTGGCACGGCAATTGCGAATAAGGCAGTACCCACAACCACTCAATATAGAGGACGACATGAATCTCGCCGACATCAGCAAACTGGGCGTCGCCAATCCCTTCAAGACCCGTTACGACAACTTCATCGGCGGCAAATTCGTCCCGCCGGTCAAAGGCGAGTACTTCGCCAACATCACGCCGATCACCGGCCTGCCTTTCTGCGAGATCGCACGCTCCACCGCCGAGGATGTCGAGCTGGCGCTGGACGCCGCGCACGCAGCCAAGGCTGCATGGGGCAAGACTTCGCCGACCGAGCGCGCCAATATCCTGAACAAGATGGCTGACCGCATGGAGCAGAACCTGCAGCTTATCGCGACCGCTGAAACCATCGACAACGGCAAGCCGATCCGCGAAACGATGGCGGCCGACATTCCGCTGGCGATCGACCATTTCCGCTACTTCGCCGGTTGCATCCGCGCCCAGGAGGGTACGGTGGCGCAGGTCGACTCCGAAACCTATGCATATCACTTCCATGAACCGCTCGGCGTGGTCGGCCAGATCATTCCATGGAACTTCCCGATCCTGATGGCGGTATGGAAGCTGGCCCCTGCGCTGGCCGCCGGCAACTGCGTCGTGCTCAAGCCGGCCGAGCAGACCCCGGCCTCCATCATGGTGCTGCTGGAGCTGATCGGCGACCTGCTGCCGCCTGGCGTGCTGAATGTGGTGAACGGCTTCGGCCTGGAAGCGGGCAAGCCGCTGGCTTCGAGCAAGCGTATCGCCAAGGTGGCCTTCACCGGCGAAACCGGTACCGGCCGCCTGATCATGGGCTATGCGGCGCAGAACCTGATCCCGGTCACGCTGGAACTGGGCGGCAAGTCGCCCAATATCTTCTTTGAAGACGTGATGTCGGCCGACGATGCCTTTTTCGATAAATGCCTGGAAGGCTTTGCCATGTTTGCGCTGAACCAGGGCGAAGTATGCACCTGTCCATCGCGCGTGCTGATCCAGGAATCGATTTACGAACGCTTCATCGAGCGCGCGCTGAAACGCGTGGCAGCGATCAAGCAAGGCAACCCGCTGGACCACGGCACCATGATCGGCGCCCAGGCTTCGCAGGAGCAGCTTGAAAAGATCCTGTCCTATATGGACATCGGCCGCCAGGAAGGCGCGAAGCTGCTGGCCGGCGGCGAGCGCCAGGTGCTGGCCGGCGAGCTGGAAGGCGGCTACTACGTGCGCCCAACCGTATTCAAAGGCGACAACACCATGCGCATCTTCCAGGAAGAGATCTTCGGCCCGGTGGTATCGGTCACTACCTTCAAGGACGAAGACGAAGCGCTGGCGATTGCCAACGACACCCTGTACGGCTTGGGCGCCGGCGTCTGGAGCCGCGACGGCAGCCGCGCCTTCCGCATGGGGCGCGCCATCCAGGCTGGCCGCGTCTGGACCAATTGCTACCACCTCTATCCGGCCCACGCTGCGTTCGGCGGCTACAAGCAGTCGGGCATTGGCCGCGAGACCCACAAGATGATGCTCGACCACTACCAGCAGACCAAGAACCTGCTGGTCAGCTACAACCCTAACGCGTTGGGCTTCTTCTGAGGCCGGAAAGGCGAGGCGAAGCATGGATAACGCAATTGCCAGGGTCACGGCGACCGCACCGGCGCTGGAATTCATCGACCAGCTGCACCAGCAGCACGGCCCGATCATGTTTTTCCAGTCGGGCGGTTGCTGCGATGGCAGCGCGCCGATGTGCTATCCGGCGGGCGAGTTCGACGTCAGCGAGACCGACGTCTACCTCGGCAGCCTTGGTGGCGCGCCCTTCTATATCGGGCTTGAACAGTATGGGTACTGGGAACACACCCAACTGATCGTGGACGTGGTGGCCGGCATCGGCGGCATGTTCTCGCTCGATAACGGCACCGGCAAACGCTTCCTGCTTCGTTCGCGCCTGTTCACCGACGAGGAGTGCACGGCACTCGGGCAAATAGACCATAAAAAAGGAGACAGGACGTGAAATACATCACCATCGGAATGCTGCTGGGGGCGGCGACGCTGGCGCAGGCTGCCAGCGTAACCACGACAATGCTGGATAACGCTGCTAAGGACACCAGCAGCGTGCTTTCCTCCGGCATGGGATCGGAAGGGCAGCGCTACTCGCTGCTGAAGCAGATCAACACGCAGAACGTCAGCCGCCTTGTGCCGGCGTGGTCGTTCTCGTTCGGCGGCGAGAAGCAGCGCGGCCAGGAATCGCAGCCGTTGATCTACAACGGCAAGATGTTCGTGACTGCGTCGTACTCGCGCATCTTCGCCATCGACCTCAAGACCGGCAATAAGCTGTGGAAGTACGAGCATCGCCTGCCGGACGCCATCATGCCTTGCTGTGACGTGGTCAATCGCGGCGCGGCGCTGTATGACAACCTGGTGATCTTCGGCACGCTGGATGCGCAGCTGGTCGCACTGGACCAGGAAACCGGCAAGGTAGTCTGGAAGGAGAAGGTGGACGACTACGCAGCAGGCTACTCGATGACTGCCGCACCGCTGATCGCCAATGGCGTGCTGTTGACCGGCGTTTCCGGCGGCGAGTTCGGCATCGTCGGCCGTGTGGAGGGCCGTGACCCGAAGACCGGCGAACTGCTGTGGATGCGCCCGACGGTCGAGGGGCATATGGGCTACAAGTACGACAGCGAAGGCAAGGCAACGGAGACCGGCGTTACCGGCTCGGTCAACCAGTCGTGGCCGGGCGAACTGTGGAAGACCGGCGGCGCGTCGACCTGGATGGGCGGCACCTACGACCCGAAGACAGGCCTGGCTTACTTTGGCACCGGCAATCCGGCGCCATGGAACAGCCACCTGCGCCCCGGCGACAACCTGTATTCCTCGTCCACCGTGGCACTTGACCCGAAGACTGGCGCCATCAAATGGGCTTACCAGAATACGCCGAACGACGCCTGGGACTTCGACGGCGCCAACGAGTTCGTTACCTTCGACATGGATGGCAAGCGTTATGGCGGCAAGGCCGACCGCAACGGCTTCTTCTATGTGATCGATGCCAACGACGGCAAGCTGCAGAACGCTTTCCCCTTCGTACGCAAGATCACCTGGGCTAGCGGAATCGACTTGAAGACCGGTCGTCCGAACTACATTGTCGAAGGCCGCCCCGGCGACCCGACCAAGGGCGAGGAAGGCAAGAAGGGCGCATCGGTCTTCGCGGCGCCGGCCTTCCTTGGCGCGAAGAACCAGCAGCCGATGGCTTACAGCCCGCAGACAAAGCTGTTCTACGTCCCGGCGAACGAATGGGGCATGGACATCTGGAATGAGCCGATCAGCTACAAGAAAGGCGGTGCTTACCTCGGCGCGGGCTTCACCATCAAGCCGCTGTTTGACGACTACATCGGCGCCTTGCGTGCGATCGATCCGAAAACCGGCAAGATCAAGTGGGAAGTGAAGAACAACGCTCCATTGTGGGGTGGTGCGATGGCGACTGCTGGCGGCCTGGTGTTCTACGGCACGCCGGAAGGCTACCTGAAGGCGCTTGATGCGCAGACCGGCAAGGAACTGTGGAAGTTCCAGACCGGTTCCGGCGTGGTGGCGCCGCCAATTACCTGGCAGGACGGCGGCACGCAATATGTGGCCGTGGTTTCCGGCTGGGGCGGTGCGGTGCCGCTGTGGGGCGGCGAAGTGGCGAAGAAAGTGAACCTGCTCGAACAGGGCGGATCGGTGTGGGTCTTCAAGCTGGCGCCGAAGTAAACGATCTCCATGTGTTGCATTGGCGGCCTGCGGGCCGCTTTTTTTTTGAACAGCGCTGATCCGATATTGCGCAGGGTGGAGCGATTTTTTCATGCGGCCCCTAGCGCGCCGCACCGGCACGCAAATTGCCCTGTCCCTTGTGCAGCATCCATCAATCAAACCGAGGAGACAACAATGAAGAAGATCGTGCTTGCCGCCACTGCCGGCGCAATGCTGGCCCCTGCAGCCCATGCCGTGGATATCAAGGCCGGCGACTGGAACGTGAACGTTGGCGGCATCGTCAACGCGTACTATACGTATGTGTCGTGCAGCGGCGATGCGGTAGGTGGCCTGGCGCTGGCCACTGAAGGCATCGGCTGCGGTGGAGAAGATCGCCGCACCACCATCGGCAATGGCTTGCTGCCGAACGGGCTGGTTACTTCAGCGACCACGAAGCAGTCCGGCTTCGACATCAAGGCGCACATTGGCATCTATCACGCGACGGCAACCGACAGCGCCATTGCGCAGAACAGTGAAGTCGACGTTCGCCAGGCGTATTTCAGCTTCGGCAATGCTGACCTGGGGACCTTCAAGCTGGGGCGGGACAACGGCATCTTCGGCGCCAACGCCATCTTCGGCGACATGACGCTGATCGGCGCCGGCGCACCGGTGCAGGCTACCCAGCGCGGCCGGGTCTCATTGGGCCATATCGGTGCGGGCTATGCCTACGTTGGCTACTACGGGCAAATGGCATACAGCTCGCCCAAGCTGTCCGGGTTCAGCGTCGATGCCGGCGTGTTCAATCCGGTGGCGGATTCACCAATCGTGTCTGCGTCACAGTATTCGACGCGATCCAATCCGCAGGTCCAGGCCCAGCTGACTTATGCCGATGGCCCGCTTAAGGCCTGGATCGGCGCCAAGTCGCAGAAGTTCAAGGCGGTTGCAGTCGGGACCAGCGACTTCACCATGTCCGGATGGGAGGCGGGAGTTTCGTTTCAGCAGGGCGCCTTCGGACTGCTGGCGAACTACCAGGGCGGCAAGGGCCTCGGTGTGCTGTCGGATGCGGACCAGGGGAATGTGCGCAGCAAGCACTGGCTGCTGCAGGGCACCTTCAAGGCGAGTGAGAAGCTGAAGCTGGGCCTGGGGTATGGCATCAGCAAGAACGACGACAACGCTGCGGGAACGAACGGGTTGAAGTCGAACGCCAACCTCACGGCTGGCGCCTATTACGCGCTGACCGGCGCAATAACGCTGGTGGGCGAGGTGGGGCAGACCCGCTCGAAATCCTTCACCGGTGGCGAGGCAAAGATGAATGGGGCCGCTTTCGGCGGCATCCTGTTCTTCTAGCCGGCTTACTTGAGATGGGGCAGTTTGCGGTAGATCGTGTTGCGCGAAACGCCCAGGGCGCGCGCCGTGGCGGAAACATTGCCGCCGTGCGCTTCCAGGGTACGCACGATCAGGGCCTGCTCCATGTCTTCCAGCCGCGCGCCGGTGCAAGGCATAGTGGCTGCGGTGGCGGCTACGCTGGCGGCGGCAGGGACAGAGGCAGCAGCAACGGGAAACTCCGCCTGGACCTCCCGCATGTCGTCGAGGAAGTCGTCCGGCATATGCTGCAGGCCGATTTCGTCCTCGTCGCCGGCCATGACCACGCCGGTGCGCAGCAGGTTGGTAAGCTGGCGGAAATTGCCCGGCCATTTGTGGCGCAGGAAGAGCTGCATGAGGTCCGGCGCCACGGTATAGCGCTTGCCGCCGCTGTCGGTCGTCAGGATCTTGTTGACCACGGTCTCGAGGTCGGTGCGTTCGCGCAGCGGCGGCAATTTCACAACCAGCCCGTTCAGGCGGTAATACAGGTCTTCGCGGAACAGGCCCTTGGCCATGCGGTCGCGCAGGTTGTGGTTGGTGGCGCAGATTACTTCCACATTTACCGGAATCGATTTGCCGCTGCCCAGCGGCGTGACCATCCGTTCCTGCAGCACGCGCAGGAGGCGGGCTTGCAACGGGAAGGGCATGTCGCCAATTTCGTCGAGGAATAGGGTGCCGCCATTCGCCTGCAGGATCTTGCCGACTGCGCCCTTCTTGCGCGCACCGGTGAATGCCCCGTCCTCATAGCCAAACAGTTCCGATTCGATCAGGGTCTCGGGAATCGAGGCGCAGTTGACCGGCACGAATGGCCCCTGGGCGCGCGGCGAGTCGTTGTGAATGGCTTGCGCCAGCAATTCCTTGCCGGTGCCAGTCTCGCCCATGATCATGATCGGGATGTCTTTGCCCAGCACGCGGGTGACCTTGTCGATGACCGCCTCAAGCTGCTGGTCGCCGGTGCGCAGGTAGCGCAGGCCGGACAGGCGGCGCGCGGTGTGGGCCGGATTGGTCTGCGCCGGGTGGCTTTCCTCGCGCGCCGAAATGATCGGGTGCTGGAAGTGGTTGTTGGCCAGCCGAAGCTGGGCGCGGCCGAACACCCGCACGCCGCTATGCAGGCACAGGTCCAGCAGTCCCGGCGCCGCGGTGCGGTAATGGTCGAACAGCGCCGACACCGGAAGACCGAACAGGGAGCTGAAAGTATGGGACTGCAGCGCCGCGAACGACAGGCCAAGCTGGAACAGGCCGGCGCGGTTGGCTGCGATGAAGCGGCCGCCGGGGGTAAATGAGGCGATGCCCTCCATCAGGGTGCCTATAAATTCAGCACGGGCGTGGAAGTGCAGGGTAATGACGTCTTCGAAAGCGGCGGCAAACAGCTGGTTTTCCACCATCAGGGCCGACATCCGTACCAGGGCCATGGTGTGCTTATGGAAGGAGCGCTGGTCGCCCGAGACATCGAGTACGCCAATCACATTGCCGGCATGGTCGGTAATTGGCGCCGCGGAGCAGGTCAGGAAGTGGTTGGCTTGCAGGAAATGTTGATCGGCGTGCACCAGGGCGGGCTTGGCTTCGGCGATGGCGGTGCCGATCGCATTGGTCCCCTTGCATTGCTCGGACCAGGTGGCGCCGGCCTGCAAGGCGACGCGGTTGGCCTTTTCCAGGAAATCCTCGTCGCCAAGGGAATGAAGGATCACACCCTTGGCATCCGTCAGGATCACCATATTGTGAGTGTTCACGATCTGCTGGTAGAGCGTTTCCATCGCCGGCACGGCATGCGTGTGCAGCAAGCGGTTCTGCTCAATGATATTGGACAGGGAGCAGCGGTCGATCGGCCCCAGGTCGACGTCGCTGCATGGATCGAGGCCATAAGTGCGTGAGCGCAGGTGCGCAGTCTCGATGATTGCGTTGTTCACATTTGGAACAGTTTCCTGTTGCATGTCTCCCCCAGCAGCCTTTGCGGCTTTCTTTAATGTAGCACCTGTGTCAAAACTGAACAAAAGCAGATTGCCAGATGCGTTGCATTGTTAAGCAAGCAAACAAGATGCCAGATACCCCTTGCGCTATGGGAACCGGTCGGCTATAGTTCTGTCCCTCGCAACGAGACGCAGCAAACAGCGCGAAACGATGTGAGAAAAAGAGGGGTTGACGAGTTGCACGCTGTACCGCATAATCTCGCTTCTCTGCTGCTGACAAACACAACGATTTGTCGCTAAACGCAGCGATCTTTAAAAATCAACAGTCGATAAGTGTGGGCGTTTGACGATATGCCCGGACCTTCGGGTCCGATGCTCAAAATATACGTTATAACGCTCGCACAAAATTAAACGTAATCTCGAAAGAGA